>LFFM01000441.1_pt1 | contig 28885 bp, 29 predicted proteins | sample 643131 | NCBI WGS metagenome assembly LFFM01 (sample SAMN03777445, study PRJNA286221) | soda lake metagenome | biome: soda lake; feature: Kulunda steppe; material: water; isolation source: sample Tc-Br brine of Tanatar trona crystallizer | place: Russia: Kulunda steppe | collected 2011-07
ATGGCGATGCGGGCCTCCTCCTTATCTAAATTATTGAAGAGATCCAAAACCCCGATCTTAAAAATCTCCTTCTCGCTGTAAAAGGAAAAGGCCAGCTGCAGCAGGGCCTTCTCTCCGGGAAAGGCCAGTTCCTTAAAGGCCCGGGGATTGGGTTTCATCTTCTGAAAGAAAAAATACTTCTCCGGTCTCTCCCGTACCTTATCGAGGCTGGCCAGAAGATAAAATAAAGCTAATCTACCGGTATTCTGCACCGAGGACCCGGTGGCTATTATCATCTTTTGATAAAATTCTTGATGCTCCTCATTTTTAAAGTAGGCTCCCCCGCTCTTAACCCCCTCAGGTTTAAAGTTCTTCCCCATCTCCAGGTGATCGGTGATGCCGACCATATTATTAGTACGGGCCTTCACTCTTCATCCCTCCCAGATTAGTTTTAGATAAACAATAGGCAACTTTTTAAAATAAAGCTCCTACATCATATAAAAAAGGCTAACTCTATTTTAACATATGTTCGCAAATTAGGCAAACATATATTTTGTTTAGCCGAAAAAAAGTTTGGGGTATGATTAAAGCCCAATCTGAGATATAATTAAAATATAGTTGCAAAATAATTTTTCAACTCCGGCAATCCGCCAACCCGGCGCCTCTCTTAACTTCTTTTAAAATTAGACTAAAGGATATATATAGGAGGTAACTGATAGCAATGAAGAGCCTGCATATTCTCCTTACATTAAGCTGTCTCTATAAATGTGACCACTGTTTTCTTTTCTGCAGCCCTGAACATAGCGACGTCTTTTCCCTGGGGTTTTTGCAGGAGATAATCGCGGAAGCGGCCAGGATAAAGGGGCTGACCGGGGTCTGTTTTGAAGGGGGAGAGCCCTTTCTCCATTATCCTTTATTATTGGAGGGGATAAAAAAGGCCAGTTCCCTGGGGTTAACTTCGGGGCTCGTCTCCAATGGCTACTGGGCAGCAGCCGGTGAGGCCCGGCTTTGGCTTAAACCCCTCAAGCAGGCAGGCTTGCAGGCTCTTAGCATCAGCAGAGGAGATTTTCACCAGGTCCAGAGCGATGAAAAAGACAATGACCATGAGGAAAATAAGGGGACAAAAAGTATTGCTAGAGCGGCCGAGGAATTGGGGCTTATTTTAAGCTGGCTGGAAACTAAAAAACCCACTCTAAATGCTGCCGGGGAGTTAGAGAGTGGGGGAATTATGTTCCGGGGCCGGGCGGCTGAAAAGCTGACGGAAAATTTACCTCGACAGGCCCCGGATATATTTTCGGAGTGCCCCTGGGAGGATTTAGAAAGTCCAGCCAGACTCCATATCGACCCTGAGGGCGGAGTTCATATCTGCCAGGGGGTTATCATCGGTAAGGCCAGGGAAAAATCTCTGGCCGCTATAATTGAAGATTACAAGCCTGCAGACCACCCCATCATCGCTCCCTTAATAAAGGGCGGCCCCCTACAGCTAGCCCGAGAGACAGACTTTAAGTTAGAGGACGGATATGTGGATGCCTGTCATCTTTGCTTTGCTATCCGCCAGGAATTGCTAAAGGCCGGGCATTATAAGGACTATCTGGGTCCCCTTAAAGTTTATGGTCTCTCCGAGGACCTCGATGGCAACCTCCTGGACTGATTGAATGCCTTATTAAAGGTTTTACCAATTCCGGGCAGCAAACCCCATAGCTTATAGTTCTACCCCCTCAATACTACCTGGGCTTTTATTTTTCCTTTTTGATGGATTCTTTGCTTATAAATTATCTGGCAAAAAACTGTTAGACCATCTCTTCCGCAAATTTTTTAATATTCTCCTCCTTGATTTTTGACTCGTTCTTTTTCACTCCTGTTATCTTTTTAATCATGGTCCGGGAGACAAAATTTAATTTTTCTAGTTTTAATTCGTGACCAAAATAACCTTTAGCTGCTGCTTTTTTAAGAAGTTCGGCTGGAAAAGCTGCAGCCAGCTGCTCTAAAGCTTTTGCCTCTTCTCCGCAGCAAATAAATAAGCCTAACTTTTTAACCTTAAGCAGTTTTTCTAAATTTGTTTCGCAAAACTTACTGATTGATTTTTGAATTTTCCCGATATAAATTGAACCTCCGATAATTACCCGCTCATAATCTTCAACACTAACATCCGCTGAACCTTTATCCTGCAAATTAATAATTTTAACTTCTCCTTCAAGCTGACCGGCTAATTTTTCAGCAGCATTCCGGGTGGCTCCATGCTTAGAAGCATAAAGTAGCAGAGTTTTCATCCTGCATTATCCTTTCTTTTGTTGTTTTTTTATGCTTATATCTTTAATAAATCCTTATCCCCAAGGCTATCTCTCTAAAGAGGATCAAATTTACAAGATGACTAAAAAGCATTCTCCAAAGCTTTGAGATAAGCTTTACTGCTTACGGTAGCTCCTGCTATAATATCAACCTCCAGGCTCTGCTTTTCCAAAACCTGATTAAATATATTATCAGCCAAATCTCCATCAACTATCATCATATCATTAAGCACCCTTATTTCTATAATTTTTCCCTTTTCCACCACTATCTCCAGCTCATTGGCCCAGCGTCGGGAATCAAAGCTGCCAAAATAACTGCCATCCTGCTGTTCCTCGGGATATATCTCCCCAATCTCCAGCGCTGCCCCTTCACTTAAGCCTCGAGTAAAATAAAACAGGGCCGTCCCCACTCCTATAATGATCAGTCCCAGGGTTATTAAAAATATTTTTATTATTATACGCCTGTTCTGGCTCATTTATACTTCCGCCTCTCAAAAAATTTTATCAGCTCTTTTAAATTTGACTATGATTGCCCGACAGGTATACTAATATTTTACAATATATATAATTTATTCACTAATTATATATCTCTTTTTAGCCTTTGTCAATATCTCCAGGATTAAATTTTTACTTTGCTCTCCTTCGCTTTAGCTTCATGAAATTCAAGGAAAGCAATAAAACTTCCTTGATATTTTTCTTGAATAATCATATTATAGAATTAGATTACTATTTACTATGTAAAGGTGGTTCAGAAAATAATGGCTAAGTTTGCAGATTTTCAGAAGTTAGATATCAGGGTGGGAGAGATTGTTGCGGCCTCAGATTTTACTGAAGCCCATGACCCTGCCTATAAGTTGAAGATAGATTTTGGGCCTGAGATTGGCCTGAAAAAGTCCAGCGCTAAGCTCACCGACCATTACAAGCCAGAGGAGCTTATCGGCAAGCAGATTCTAGCAGTCGTTAATTTTCCCCCTAAACAGATAGCTAATTTTATATCCGAGGTCCTAGTCTTAGGCACTTACTCTAAAGATGGCGTTATTTTGATAACCCCTGAGCGAGAAGCTGACAACGGCGATAAACTGGGTTAATCTATCACTGTTTTGCTCTGGCCCGGCTCACTGAAATTTTAAACTGACAGAAAGGAATGGAGTTTAATGACCGTTAAATTTAGCAAATAATATAGTGCTTTTATTAAGGAGACAAAATATATGAAATTATTAGAGATAACCAGCAAGAGAGCCCTAGCCCGGATTCCTAATGACCTCAGTACTGTTTTTAAAGAAGAAGGGCTTTTACCTCAAGAGCAGGCTCATAAAATAGATGATTTCTTTCATGATGTGATAGCTGAGCTGCTGGCTGATTTTAGCTTTCATGCTAAGGCAAAGTTATTAAAACATTTTTATCAGGGAGATAATCACTCTGTCCAGATTGAGGGGCAGGGAGAGACTAAGTATCTTGTCGATGATATACTGGGGGCCAATATATTAAATCATATCCAGGAGCAAGAAAAATATGAAAAAATGCAGGCCGCTCTTTTAGAATAAAGAACGAGCAATAATCATAATCAACGGCAAGTCAATTCCAGGCCGTTAGGTTAAGGAGATATTCTGCCCCAGGGACAGAATATCTCCTTTAGTTTTTTAAGGGTCGCACACAAACCTTATTCCTGATAATCTTCAGCCAGGGCAGTCAAAAGCCCTTCCAGGACCAGATACATGGAAGCTGCTCCAGGGTCAATATGACCTTTGCTTCTCTCCCCTAATCTGCTGGAACGACCTGTTTTAGAGACCATTTCTTCGGTAGAATCTCTGCCCTCAGCAGCCGCCTCAAGGCTTTTATTTACCCCTTCAATAATATCTGCAGTTTCATTATAGGCTGCTGCAGCAGGGGAGATAGTATCGACCATGGTTTTATCTCCTAATTCTGCTCCTCCTCTATCCATTATGCCCTCTTTCATAGCCGTAAGTATGCTGGCAATATCTTCATGGTTTAATTCTTTTTTCCCTTTTGCTTTTTTAGCTGCTTCCAGGAAACCAGAGCCATAAAGTGCTCCCGAGGCTCCACCGGCTGAAGCTATTATAGAGCGGGCAGCCAGCTTTAATATCTGGCCGATATCCTCCTCTTCAGTTTCAGCTACTGCTTCATAGGCTCCCTTGAAGGCTTTAGCAATACCTCTGCCATGATCGGAGTCACCGATTTCAGAGTCCAGTTTATTAAGATATTCTTTTTTTTCCTCTAAATTTTCTTTGATATTTTTCATTGCTTTTTTAATGGTAGCTGTAGTAATAATTTTGCATCACCTCACCTCTTATTTTTATAGACAAATATATGTTATTAAAAGATTAGCCAGCCTGTTCCGCGGCTTCATATTCTCTTATTAATTCTACCTTAGGGGCCGAACGTCCTCCTGAAAATTCAGATTCTACCCAGATATCGACTAATTTTATTGCCAATTTATAATTTATCACCTGAGCTCCCATAGTTAAAACATTGGTATCATTGCTTTTTTTAGCTCTCTCAGCTGAATATATGTCATGACACTTGGCGGCATAAATACCGGCAAATTTATTGGCTGTTAAGGCCATGCCAATCCCTGTACCACAGATAAGTATACCCTGTTCTATATCATCATTGTTTCTAATTTTATCTACCACTCGTTTGGCTACCTCAGGGTAATAGGTATCATCCTCACTGTCAGAAACCCCTACATCCTCCACTGTTATGTTTTTTTCTTCCTGTAAAAAATTTATTATTTTTTCCTTTAGGTCAACAGCATTTTTATCGCAACCAATTGCTAATTTCATTTTCATCTCCCTCCTATATATTAAAATAACGACAATAATAGCGAAAATAGCGAATTATTGGCGACTAGTTTAACTCTTAGCCGCCCAGGCCCTTTGAGTTGCCTGTATTAATTCTGCTAGTTTTTCCAGAGGGTCTTCAGCTTCCATTATACCGCTAGAAGCTCCTACACCTTCAGCTCCTGCTTCTATAGGAGCAAAGACATCCTCGCCGTTGCTGATGCCAGCTCCATATTGAACTAAAATTTCTTCGTTTACTTTTTTAATAGCTTCTACTGCCCTTTTAATATATTCCTTATTACCAGGAGTTTTAGTGCCGATTAGTTCAGCAGGTTCAGGCATAATAATATCTGGAGAAAACTCTGCTACAGCCGCTGCTTCAGATACACTATCGACACAGACTATTGTAAGAAGCCCGAGTTTTTGCGCCCGCTTAATATTCTCATGCAGGGCAAAAATTGTACTGGGGTCCTCAGCATGATTTAAGACGACTCCATCGGCTCCAGCATCTTTAACTGCTTCTGGCAAAATAGAGCCATGGCCTCTCCCGGCTGTAATGGGATCTATATGTTGGGCAAAAATCTTCAACACTTCTGTTTTATCCCTGAGCAAGCGAATATCAGTTGGTTGCGGAGAAAGAACAATATCAACCTGATATTTTTGCGATAGTTCTTCAGCTCTCTGGGCAATTTCCAAGATATCCTGGCCATATTTATAAGCTTTGCCACCAATATTAAAGAAAGGAGGTGAAAAATCATTTTTCTCAAGCATAGTAACAATCCTCCCTGGTTTCTAAGTTTCGCTAAAACTACCAGCAATTTTACGATACGCTAATTATTGAGGATAACAGTAGAATTAAGAACTTCCTCTAACTCTTTTTCATGATGAATGATATCAACTAAAGCCGCTGTCATTTTATCTGGATGATCGCTTTTCCAGACATTTCGACCCATTGCAACTCCACTGGCGCCAGCTTCCATAGCTGCAGCAACTTCCTCTAAAACTGCCTGTGGGCTATCACTTTTGCTACCCCCCAGAATTATTACCGGGGCGAGACTGCCTGCTATAATATCAGCAAAACCTTCTTTATCCCCAGTATAGGCGGTTTTGATAACATCAGCTCCCAGCTCTCCTCCCATCCGAACGGAAGCACCAATATTTTTATTGTTAAATTCCATCTCCTGGCTAAATCCCGCGGGTAACATCTCTGTTATCAAGGGAATATTCCAGTCCTGACAGCGAGAGACGAGCTGAGAAATATTTTTTAAGGTCCGCTTTTCCTCTTGAGCGCCAGGAAAGCCCATACAGACTATCCCATCGGCTCCTAATTTAAGACAGTCCTCTACAGTGTAGAGAAGGTCTCCTCCTTTAATTTCCGTTAATTCAGTATTTCCTCCATCTATCCTGATAATTAATCCTACTTCACTTAACAGGCTCTCATATTTTTTTGCCAATCCATAGGTGGTCATAACAGCATCAGCCCCACCGGCAATTACTTTTTCAATAATCTGGCGGGCTGGAGCAAAGTCCGGCAAGACATCAAAAATCAGGCCATGATCCAGGGCCACAATCACAGTTTTATCATCGCTAGCGAATATATTACTTAATCTTCTAATACTAGACCGACCTCCTTTACCTCTATTACCTTTAATACTTATTGTTGACCATAATTTTTAGCGATAGAATCAACTACAACGGCTAAGATAATAATTGTACCATTCACTGCCTGCTGCCAGTAAGCTGCCACTCCTGCCAGCACAATTATATTGCCAATTACCGTCATTAAAGCCGCACCGATCAGGGCTCCAGCAATAGAGCCAATACCTCCTTTGATGGCAATTCCACCGATTACCGGGGCCGCTATTGAGGGTAACAACCACTCAGCTCCTATGGTGGACTGAGCAGCAGCCATGCGGAAGGCCATCAAAATACCGGCTAAACCTGATACTGCTCCGGCTAAAGAATAACCGATAACTCTAAGTCTATCTACTTTAATTCCAACTATTCTAGCAGCCTCGCGGTTATTTCCTAAGGCGTAAATCTTTCTGCCGTAAACAGTTTTTTGAGTGAGAAAATAATATAAAATAAATATTCCCAGTAAAAAGAAGGCCGGTATGGGAATCCCCCAGAGGCTTCCTCCACCTAATCTGGTGATATAAAGAGGAAAACCAGTAATATTGCGCCCCTCTGTGTAGACTAAGTTAAATCCGTCGTAGGCATACATTGCTCCAATGGTTAACACAATAGGATTAAGATTAAAGCGAGTTATAAGTCCCCCGTTTATCATCCCCATTAAAGCACCAAATAATACTCCAATTATAATGGCCAGGATAGGATTCATTTCATTAACCATCATTAAAGTAGCTGTAATCACAGCGCTTAAGCCAGCGATAGATCCAAGAGAGATATCGATATCTCCCTGTAATAATAGCGTACCCTGTGCCAAGGAGACCATTCCCACCATAGACAGGTTGAAGATCATGGTGGAAATATTATAGGAAGTAAGAAAATTTTCAGAGACTACAGCCGAACCAATAAATACCAAGATAAATATGATTAAAATAGTTGCTATTTGAGAATCAGCGAAAAGGTTTTTGGCTCTTGTTGCAAGACGCATCTTAATCAGCCACCTCCTGGGCTTTTGTTTCTTTTTGTTTTCTTCCGATGATAGAACTTAAGACAGTCTCTTTATCTATCTCATTTTCAGTAAAGACATCAATCACTTCCCCCTCATGCAGGGTTAAAATTCTATTGGAACATCTTAAAACTTCCTCCATTTCTGAGGAGACAAAAACTATGCCCACCTGTTCTTCTTCTGCCAGCTCTTTCATCAATAAATATATTTCTTCCTTCACGTTTACATCTATTCCTTTGGTGGGTTCATCGAAAAAAAGAACTTTGGGTTTGGCCTTCATGCTCCTGCCGATAAGAATTTTCTGCTGGTTACCACCGCTTAAAAATTTAATTTTTGTTCTTTGCGAGGCTGTCTTCACATCATACTCTTTTATCACATTATCCGTTAATTTTTTGCTCTCGCTATTATTAATTACCCCCAATTTAGAAATATTATCAGAGTGCAATATGCCTACATTATCTCTAACGCTCTGGTCAGGCATAATCCCCTGACTTTTCCTCTCCTCTGGCAGATAAATCAACCCCTGAGAGATAGCATGATTGGGATTATTAAATTTCCAATCCTGGCCTGCAAACTCAATACTCCCTGATTGGACAGGTAAATAGCCGAAAATAGTTTGCAAAAGTTCACTGCGCCCAGCCCCTACCAGGCCTGCTATTCCTAATATTTCACCTTCCCGGAGCTCAAAGGAAACATTATTGAATTTAGGCCCTGATAAATTTTTGACCTTCATAACCACTGAACCTGAACTTTTTTCAGGGCGATAAACCTTATCAAATTTGATTTCTTTACCTGTCATCTTTTTCACTATCCAGTCCTCATCTATAGCAGAAACTTCTGAGTGACCAACCTTAAATCCATTACGGAGCACAGTTATTTCATCCCCCATCTCCAAAACCTCTTCTAGGATATGGGTGATAAAAACAATTGCTATCCCTCTATCCTTTAACTCCCTTAACAAAGAAAAAAGTCTCTCAACCTCCTCTTCGGCCAGAGAGGCTGTGGGTTCATCGAGAATTAGAACTTTAAAATTATCACGGGACAAAGCTCTGCCTATCTGCAGTAGCTGTTTATCAGCCACAGATATATTTTTCACCTTTTCCTGTGGGTCAACATCAAGATGAAGCTCAGCCAAAATTTCTTCTGCTTTTTCATAAAATCTTTTACGATTATAAATAAATCTGGTGTTATCTCCAAAGGGAGCAAAAAGATTCTCGGCAATGGAGAGTTCCTCAAAAACATTTATCTCCTGCGGCACATAGGCAACTTCGCCGCTTTCATGGAGATCTTTACCCTTTTTTTCGTTACCCTCCAATAAGATACTACCTGTATCTGGTTCATAAATACCGGTAATTATTTTTATTAAAGTGCTTTTTCCGGCGCCATTTTCCCCCACCAGACAATGAATTTCTCCGCTGTTCACCTCCAGATCGACACTATCCAGTGCTTTAACCCCTGGAAAGGTCTTGGTTATATTTTTTACTGCTAAAACACTCATATAAGAACTCTCTCCTTTTTGATAGTTATTTTTCAACTGATAGTATTATCATAAAGCTCGATTTGGCAGCTCCTTTTAATAAAAACAAAAGAAAAAGGGGGAGGTGGACTTAAAAAATTATCCTCCCCCATGAGCTCAATTTACAAATTATAAATGAGGATTAAAATCCTTCAAAGTCAGGATCTTCCAGGGTTTCTTCTGTCAACACTCTATATCCCACATCAACCTCGGTTGGCATTTCCTGACCTAAATTTCTGGCTAAAAGACTGGTTGTTATCCACTGGCCAATTATGCGTGGAGGCAAGACATAGGATTCTTCTATAACTCCCATCTCTACTAACTCCTGAGTTCTAGGTAGATCATCAATACCCACTACTTCTACCTGATCTTCCATGCCTGCTTCTAAAAGGGAGTTGCCTATTCCGATAGGTCCGGCAGCATCGACAGGTATGAAGCCATCAAGATCAGGGTTAGCAGATAAGATTCTACTGGCCTCTTCCTGAGCTGTCTCTACATCATCATAGGTAAAGGCCTCTGCTACTACCTCGATATCTTCATATTCATCGAAGACATCCATATGAGCATCATAGCGACGATAATGAGCTGTGTTTTCCGGTACACCATGTAAGACAGCTACTTCTCCTTCTTCGTCTAAAAGTTCTACTAATTTACGGGAGGCCATTTCTCCCTGCTCATAAAAATCAGCACCTACAAAGGAGAAGTTGGGATCTATCTCTTCAATGCCTTCTGGGGGAGCAGAGACATAAAGTTTTAAAGGAATATCATGGTCAAGAACTTCCTGCAAGAAGGGTTCGCTGGAACCAGCATCGATTAGGTCAACGGCTATACCATCAGGGTCCATCGCTATTGCTCTTTGAATATACTCATTTTGTACCGATAAGTCAGCTTCTTCAGGAGCCTGATAATCAATATTTATCTCGGTACCTAAAAGCTCTCCGTACATATCGGCTGTATCCTGAGCTGATTCATAAACTATATCAAACCATTCCTGCACCAGAATAGGAATCATGACAAAATTATACTCATCCTGTATTTCTACGTCCTCATCAACACTAACAGCCTGAACTTCACCGGCAGCAAAAATTGTTCCTGTTATTAAGGCCAAGGCGATTACCAATACTAGAAATTTTTTAGTAGTTTGCATCTTTTTACCCCTTTCTAAATTTGTTTTTGCTAAACTATTTATTGATAATCCCAGCTGCAGGAAACAAAGAAATTTTAAGTGCTCTACAGCTGGAAAGATAAACTTCTTTCATCCTGCTGTAAAGACCATAAACTATTATTAAAATTAAGGTAAAGGAAACTGAACGGCATCTACAGGCGCATCGATTAATCTTTTAGTTTCTTCGGTAAGCTGAGTTAAGGTAATAGAAAAACCGCCCATTTCCATGGAAGTAAAGAAATTACCTATCCAGGATTCATAGACTGAGATGTCTTTATCATCGAGAATCTCCTTAACTCGCTTAAAGACTATGTTCATCTCCAGCAAAGAAGTAGAACCTAGACCGTTGATGATGACCAGCACATCATCTCCTGCCTCATAAGAATAATCAGCTAAAATATGTTCCATCAGGATATCAGTAGTTTCATCGGCACTTTTCATCTCCACTCTTTCTATGCCCGGCTCTCCGTGGTGACCTACCCCGATTTCCATTTCATTGGGTCCAATCTCAAAGCTTGGCTCGCCCGAGGAAGGCATTATACAGGGAGAGTGGGCAACGCCAGCACTTCTAGTTTTACTTAAAGTCTCTTCACCAAGTTTCTTCATTTTTTCAAGGCTAGCCCCTTCTTCAGCTAAAGCCCCAGCTACCTTCCAGACCACAATCTCTCCGGCTATCCCTCTTCTGTTCTCGGGATCATCGGAGGAGAGCACATCATCATTGATAATTATCGTTTCAACATCATGGCCTTCTTCTTTAAGTTCATCGACAGCCATGCCAAAATACATCTTATCCCCATCATAATTGCCGATGGTAACCAGCACTCCATCGCCGGAATCAGCAGCTTTAATTGCCTTATAGCAGGGCTCGAATCCTGGAGCTGCAAATATATCACCAACGGCAATAGCATCAAACATGCCTTCACCTAAATAACCAATTAAAGCTGGTTGGTGACCAGAGCCTCCTCCTGTTACCAGGCCGACCTTATCTGAAACTGGAGCATCTTTGCGGGCAAGCACCCGCTCATCTCGAAACTCAACTTTGTCTGAATTTGCCGCTACAAAACCCTCTAACATCTCCTCTACCAGGTCTTCACTTGCATTGATAAATTTTTTCAAAGCCAATCAACCCCCCTAAATGGTTTTTGACGATTTTCAGTTTGATTTCCATTAATTTTCTAGATCGTTAGCTATTTCTTGTAAATTAGCTAGCCCCTTAACAGCCAGTTCTTCTCCCGATTCAGCAAAATGACGCCAGATGGCGAGATTAGAATTTAACTCTTCAAATTCGGGATCGAAGGATTCTATCACCAGGGGCCCCTGATAATCTATCTCTTTTAAAGCCTGGAAAAATTCCCGCCAGGGAACTAAACCTGTGCCAGGAATGCCCCGATTATTTTCACAGGTATGGACATAGCCTAAATATTCAGAACCACAAGTTTTTACAGCACCAGCAAAATCAGTCTCTTCTATGTTCATATGAAAAGTATCCAGATGGACTTTGATATTATCTGTTCCTACATCCTTACAGTACTTAACAGCATCTTCAGCAGTATTGAGGAAGTGAGTTTCAAAGCGGTTAATGGCTTCCACAGCAATATCAATCTCGCCTGTCTTAAGAGCGTATTGCGAAACCTCTCTCATAGCCTTAACTGAACGTTCCCACTCTTTTTGATTTCTAGGCCTGCCAGGCAAATAACCCCAGGCAGCATAATTAACGCCTCCCAGAAGTTCAGCCCCAATTTCATTGCCAATATCTATAAGTTTTTTCAATAATTCTATACCTCTAGTTCTTTTTTCTTCTTCAGGGGAGATTAAGTTGCCTTCTGCTGGCAGGGTGGTGGTCATAACAATATCTAAGTCTGTTTTCGCTAGCTCTTCCTTGACCTTAGCCGTGGGGAAAGTTTCTGGATTGGCTATGGCCAGATCCAACACGTCAAAGCCCAGTTCCTCAGCTTTAGGAATTATCCAGAGATCTTCTTCAGTAAATATTTCACTCCAGATAAAAGAGTCTACACCGAATTTAAAAATTTGCTGCCACTCCTTTCTCTTATCATGTTATTTTTCCTCTTCTTTGGCTAAAATTTTCTTGGCTGTTTCTTCATCAGTTACCAGAGAGTCTAGATATTCTCCCTTCAAAGCCCCATAAATAGATTCAACTTTGCTTTCTCCTCCGGCAAAACCAATGACCTCATCTATGGCAGAAATATCTGCTAAATCCAGGCCAATTATAAGGTCATTTATGGCTGAATCAATAGGCCTACCCTCTATGTCAAAAAATCTTCCGGCAATATCTCCTACCGCTCCTTTAGCAATTAACTCTTCCATCTCTTCCTCGGTCAGAAAACCTGTCTGCACTAAAGTGGCCTGGGCAGTTGTCTCTCCAATACCGATTAGAGCCTTATTAACAGAACAGGCTTTATCAAGGGCAGAAGATATTCTCTTATCAGCCAGCAGGGTTTTTTTGGCTGTCTTTGAGTCAACTACTGCCGGAGAAAAGATATAATAACAATTTCCTCCAACCTGATCGGCTAAAGTTTTCGCTACGTCATAGGGGTTAAGGCTGAGGGCATTTTCGCCACCAGTTAAGCCGCCTAACATTAGGACAAAGGAGATATCAGTAAATTCTTGCTTATCAACATAAAAATTCTGACTCACTTCAAAAAGCGTCTCCCCCCAGGCAGTCCCCACCAGGTCACCAGAAGACAGCTTATTTTCTAAATAATCACCTCCAGCATAACCTATTACTTTTTTTACATCCTCTTTATTTTGAGGAGCCGGTAAGACAAAAGCATCTTTTAAGGCAAAGTTTTCTTTTAATTGATGCTCTAAACTCAAACAATTGCTAACAGGGCTATTGATCTTAACCTGCACTATGCCCTCTTCCTTGGCTTTTGTCAGCATATCCATCACTTTAAATCTGGAGATTCCCATGCTTTCTGCTATTTCAGTCTGATTTAACTCTTCCTTATAATATTTCCAGGCCGCTCTCACTATCCGATCATGTTTATAAAATAATTTATTCTCGCTATAACTATTAATTTTACTCACCTTCTCTCAATAAAAGTTTTAATTTAAAATAATTTTAAACTGATAGTATTCAACTTTAGTTGTATGTTATCACATATGTTATTTTATTTCAACATTTTTTATTGCTTTTCACATTTGTTAAAATTATAGGTTTCTTTTCATGGTAAAACAGTAAAACAATTAACAATTATAATGCAAATAACAAAACCCCCTCAGCTACTACCACTAAGGGGGTTTTTTTAATTTATCATCAATTATATTTTATATTGTAAATTAATCAATTATATCTTATATTATAGATTTATATTATAGATTAATATTGAAGATTTAATGGAACTCAACTTAATAACTTTACCTCGTCATTTTCTCCATCAGCAAAATCACAGCAAAGTTACATCAAGATATTCAACAGCTGGCCCTGATCTATGGCAATCAGTGAGCTCATCTGGCCCTGCTGATTATAGATCTGCCAGTCTACAGGGGAGGTCATCTCTAACCCCTCTTCTTCTAATTCCTCGGGGGCAATTAGGTCCGATAAAGGTCGGGTTAGAGCATCATCGGCCACCCCTTCTGCCTCCAGGGCTGCTCCCGGGCGGAGGCCTTCTCCGGTAAAGATCTCCTCTAAGGCCGCCGGCTCTTCAGCCATTGCCGGCTGGAAGATATCATCCTCTATCTCCACCTCTCCCTCAGGGCCTACTTCAATGCCCAGTTCCTCTAATTCAACCAGGTTCTCTTCTAAAGTCGCCTCCAAATCAGCTGCTCTATCGACCAGATTAGGGCTCACCGGCTGGTCAGTTAAAAATTGTTCCACATCTTCTATAGCACCGATAAACTCCTCTAAAGTCGACTCCACTGCAGCACTATCTACAGCCACCTCTACCTCGGTTTCACCGGTAGCTCTTAATTCCAGCTCTATTTCTCCCTGATTTAACGCAATAATATTGCCTTCCTGCTCTATATCTTCTGCTAAAAAGCCCTCCATTTCAACTAAAGCCGGGGCTGCTTCCTGAGCTATTGCAAGCTCCACTTCTTCTGTCAAAAAATCACCGGTTTCATCTATAAGTTCAAACTCTCCAGCCAGGCCTTCTGCTGCTGCTCTGACCTCTAAGGCCACTTCATCATCGGCGGTGATGATCACATCGGCCTCCACTTCCAGCTCGGTCGCTTCAATCTCACCAGCCACTTCTTCTAGTACTTCAATGGGAGTGTCTTCTTCTCCCACCTCTAACTCAATTGTTTCAGCCATTTCTCCCTGCTCTAAGGCAAATTCATATTCTCCCGGACTAATTTCTGCCGGGTCATCAGCTGCCATAGGTGCCCCGACCATTTCCTGGGCCTGGGCTAACTCCTCTACAATAATTTCTCCGCTCTGCGGCTCTACACCCTCTTCCACCTCAATTTCTGCTACCTCAGGGTCGGAAAGTTCTACGGTGCGCTCTTCCCAGACAGGTTCTGCTAGCGGTGATTGGTCTAAGAAAGGTTCAGCGCTTTCCTGCAAAGCAACAAAGGTCTCGCGCAATTCCTGGGAAAATTCCGTTATTTCGCCGGCAGTCAGGGATAAATCCTCCTGGGGTTCTGGACTGGTTATAGCCTCCTGGAGCTGAGCTATACTGTCCAGCTCCTCAACTGGTTGCTGTGCTCCCAGGAGCTCTTGCTGTTGTTCTACGGGGAAGATATTAGAGGAATTTATCTCTTCAACCATGACCATCACCTCGCTTTTTTCATTTTAGTACTGAAAGTTTAATATTGGCAATTTAATAAGGAATTTTTTATTACCAACCCTTTACTTTTTCCAGGACAAGAAAATTTAATCTAATAACCTTAAATATACTTAATATAATAGCAATCTCAGCACTAATTTTAAGATATTAAAATTAACATAGTAATATTAAGATAATTATATTAAGAAACTAATATTAAGTTAAAATGAAAGTTTTAAAGTATCTTTATAATAGATCCTAATAGCCAATTAAGTGTCTCTATAGATTTTAATAGCCATTCTTGATTATATTTTATCACAATAGTGAGAAAAGTTTAAGTATTTTATGGGAATAATCTCTTATTAGTTCTCTTTGAAACTTATTTAAAGGGCTTTTTAGCTTTGTTTTTAGAAAAATTAAATTTACCTGACTAAATTTTGTAAATTTGCAGGACATTTTCCTTCTATAAAGAATAGATATATTAACAATATATGTGTCATATGTTTGCATTTTAGGAGGGATAAAATTGGCAGAAATAATTAGTGTTGTTAATCAAAAGGGTGGAGTTGGTAAAACCACAACCTCCCATAATTTAGGATATGCTCTGGCAGAGGAAGAACAGAAAACTTTATTGGTGGATCTTGACCCCCAGATGAATCTCTCTACCACCATAGGTATTGATTGTTATGCTCAAAAGAACTCTATCTATGACGTATTAAAGGATAAGGAGCTTCCTTTAGGTAGTGTAATTAAGGAAACTGATAATGAATTACTTAATATTATCCCCTCGGCTTTTGAACTTTCCGGGGCTGAAATAGAATTTACCAAACGCATAAGTTCTGCCTCTCTTCTCTCTCGCTCTATTACTAATTCTTTGCGGGAAGATTACGATTTTATCGTTATAGATTGTCCACCATCACTTGGAATCCTTACTATCAATGCTCTCAGTGCCTCTGATTATATAATAATACCCATGCAGCCAGAAGTCTATGCCCTTTATGGTATCGATATGCTTCTCTCTACCATTGAGGAGATTCAGGAGGAGATTAACTCCAACTTAGAAGTCATGGGCGTACTCATCACCATGCATGATGGGCGTTTAAGCCTCCATAAAGAGATGACAGAAAAAATTAACAGTTATTTTAACAAGAACAATGTTTTCTCTACTTTAATAAAGACCAATACCACTTTAAAGGAAGCTCAAAGCAACAATCAATCGATTTTTCAGTATGATGGGCGGGCTCGAGGCGCCAAAAATTATCTTTCCCTGGCCAAGGAGGTCATTAGTTATGTCCAAGAATAACAAGCGGATGGGTTCCAGCAGTGAGGACATACTTAAAAATATAGGCAACCGCTTAAAAAAGCAGCATAGTTCGGCTAAGGCTGAAAAAGATGAGAAGCAGGAAGAAGAGACTGTGGCAGCTGAAACCAGAGCTGATAATGAAACTTCATCAGATCAGACTGCCGAAAAAGAAGACCAGGAGTTACTAGTTCAAGAAGAAACTTCCGACGAGGAAACAGAAACTGCTTCCTGGAGTGCTGCTTCCGAACACTATTTTACTTCTTTTCGTGTTAATTCCAAGACCGATAGAATATTTGATGAAATTCGACTTACCTTTAAGCGCGAACTAAACATTAAAATCACCAAACAAAAATCCATTGAACTGGGTTTGAAATTATTAGATAATCTTGATCCCAAATTTTTTGCCGAAGTAAGGGCAACCTGCTCACCAGAGGATAACCTTATAGAGGCTTTAAAAGATATCATCGATGAACATTATTAATCTTAGTCTATTAAATAAAATAATTTAAATAAAATACGTAATTAAGCAATTGCATAAATAAGTATTTACGTATTTATGCACTTACGTAAATACGTATCTACGTATTTACGTATTTATATAAATGCACATTTACGTAACTATGTATTTACGTAGTTACGTATTTGCTTAATTACGTATTTACGTATTTATATAGATACGTACTTACGTAAATATGTATTTATGTAGTTATGTAATTACGTAAGTACGTATATACGTATTTACATAAATGTACATCTACGTATTTACGTATCTACGTATTTATGTATTTATGTATTTACGTAATTGCTTATTTACGTATTTACGTATTTATATATCTACGTAGATGTATTTTTACGTATTTACGTATTTACGTATTTACACAGGTATATAATTACGTATTTATATATTTATGTATCTATATAGATACGTATTTACGTAAATACGTAAATATGTATAATTTTTTGACATTTTTCCGGCTTGATTATAAAATTAAATAAACAAAAAAGAAAAAGCCACCTGCGATAACAGGCAGCTTCTCCCAAAGCAATTTAAAAATATTCAGATTGATATTATTATATCAGAGGTTAATATTAATTTGCAAGTATTTTTCTTTAATGTAGGCTGCTTTTGTAGAAATTTAAGCTGCTTTTGCAGAAAACTTTCTTTCCGGCTTTTTCTAAGCTAATTTGAGGAGGTATTATTAGATGAAGGAAAGCGAGATTAAATATGATTTTCAGGATCTTTTGCTGATAGAGGAGTCGGACCGCGATGCTTTTCGAGTAAAAAAATTATATATCGATATCGCCGATGATTTACAGGCAGGTATACTGCTGGGACAAATTCTTTATTGGTATCTACCTAATAAAGAGACCGGTCGGACTAAACTTCGAGTTGAGAAGGAGGGGGAAAAATGGATAGCCAAACAGAGAGATGAATGGTGGGAGGAGATACGGCTTACAGCTCGCCAATTTGATAGGGCTTCTAGCAAACTCGTTAAAAAGGGTCTCATTGAGAAAAAGAATTATAAATTTGCCGGTAAGAAAACTGTACATATAAGGTTGCTGATCTCTAATTATGTGAAATTGGCCAATGAAGAGCTGGCTAAAAGAAAAGCAAAACTCCTGAAGGCTCAAAGAGAGCAGGAGAGAGAAGTTATTAGTCCGGAGACTACTGATGAAAATAATGCTTCAGCTGAAAATTCAGCTGAAGAGCAAAATATAACTGCCGCCAGAGAAAAAGAAGGATTAATTAATAAAAAAGAGACTCTAAACGATGATATCAGCGGGAATAACCAGATGGTAAAACGGGAGTTACCAGATGGTAAAACGGGTTTTACCAGACGGTTAAAAGGGTCTTACCAAATGGTTAAACCCCTTTCACCAGATGGTGAGATGGGTCTTACCAGATGGTTAAATGGGTCTCACCAAACGGTTAAACCTTTTACAAAGATTACTACAGAAAATACAACAGAGAATACTACAAAGACTACTAACAATAATTTTAAGGAATTTTCCTGCCAGGAGGAAGATCAGGAAAAACTGAAAAGAGAAAAAGAGGAAAATATTAATAAAAATAATAAAAATAATAAAAATAAATCCCTTAATTCTTCTCCAGATTCTTCTTTAAATTCTTCCCTGAGCTCTGACGATAAGTCTAAGCAAAAAGTTCAGCCAGTTTCAGGAGAAAGTTCCAGGAAAGATAATGGAGAAACGAAATTAGCTAATTCTGATTTGGTTGCTGGGATAAAGGCTGAGATAAAGGAGGAATACCGGAGGATTTTAGGGGGGACTTTGTCAGAATTTCAGCTGGAAGAGCTTTTTAAAATCAGTAGAGAGCCTGGTAAAATCATCACTGCCTTTAAGCAGGCTGCTCTTAACTCAACCACTGAAAGGCCCAGTTTAAATTATATCTTAAAAATTCTGGCCAACACTACCAAAAATAATAGCGGTCAGAGTAATTGCTCTGCTGCCAGCAGTAATTATCAGAGTAAAGGTAAGAAAAAGCAGGATAAGAGTGATGATATAGTGGAGCGGGAGATGTTTACCTATGCTATTTCTTTAGAGGACTTAGGGGCGATATTAGAGTACTACAAAAAAGTAATAGGTCGGCCCTCTGAATACTTTAAAGATCAGCTAAAGAGGATGGATATAGCTAAAGAAGATTGTTGTAAAATAATAGATAAAGCAGCTAAGGAGTTTGATGATCCTCAGGATGTTGAGGTGGTTAATTTACTGCAGAAAGAGCTTAGTCAACTTTAGGATTAAACAAAGTTTTTTTAAAACTTTTTTCAAATCTTTCTTTCAAATCAGTTTTAAAATTATATTTTAAAATTATATTTTAAAAATATCGCTTAAAACCCCTCTATAAATTGCTACAGACCTGATTTTTACCGGAGTTTTTGGCGCGATAAAGTTCATCATCAGCTCGTTTAACAAAGCTGGCGGAATTATCTTCATCGTTAAGGCAGGTGACTCCGAAACTGGCTGATATGGTGGTGGAAATGTCTGGAATTTCAAGTTCCATGATACTGGTTCGCAGCCTCTCGGCTAACTTTAGGGACCTCTTTTGCTCTGACTCTAATAGCAGCACGGCAAATTCTTCGCCTCCAATACGGGCTGAGATATCATCCTGGCGGATTTCAGCAAGTAGAAGCTGGCCAATTGCTTCTAAGACCTGATCGCCCTTTTGATGGCCGAAGTTATCATTGATGGCTTTGAAATCATCAAGATCGAAGTAGATTAGAGAAAGGGAAAAATCATGCTCTCTAGCCTGCTGGATGGCGGTCTTAAGAAATTCAAAGAAAGCCCGGCGATTGGTTAAGCCAGTGAGGGCATCAATATTGACAAGTTTTTTAAGTTTTGCCGTGGTCAATTTAAGTTTTTTAGTCTCTTTAAGATAATTTAAGAGCAAATAAGTAATGATCACATAAACTGGAACGGCCAGGGCTTGATAGGTTAGACGCTGGAGAATATTTTCCCCTAAAGGAGCACCATAATGATAGTAAAGCGCCAGGGGGGTTAAAAGAACAGTGGTCAATAGATAGGTTAAGGTTATGGTGGCAGCTATCTTCTGCCAGGAGAAGTCATTAAAGATATAATGATAGAGAAGACCTGCCACAAAGGCTCTCAGCATGGTGATAACAGAAAAACTGATGATTAAATTTGCCAGCCCATGCCAGATTGCAACCGATACAAAATCAATGGCGAAGGCTAATAGCATCCCCCAGAGAGGACCTAAAAGAATACCAGCCAGCATGGTAGTTAGAGGGGTTAACCCCAGACGGAAGGTTTCGGTAGTGGTGATTAAGGCAAAACTTATATTATTGCCAGGGTTAGCAAAGAAAACCCCTGCTAGCAGCAGGATTATAGTGGCATTGCAAAACTCCTGGCGATTCTGGCATATGCTGGCTTCACCTAATTTTAAAGTCCGCTTATTCCTGCTCTTTTTTCTGTTTAAATTAATAACCATTATATCTCCCCCTAAAGCTTAACCGAATTGTCAAAAATATTAGCTTTACTATGCGTCAAACTCTGATATTACAGGGATTTTTCTTGAGATTTTTTCCTGGAAAAAGGAAAATAGGAGTATAAGCTTCACTGCTACTTTAGTACTACTATAATCATATAACAAATGGAATGAAATTGCACTAATTTTTTTAAAATTATTTATCAACCCCGAATATTTGCTTTTAAAATTTAAACCAAGAGAGTAAAGTTGAATTTAATTTTAAAAGTAAAAAGAGGTAAGCTCCAGCTGATCTTGAATATTATTTTAACAGGGGGTATCAAAGATGAAGGAATTTGTTGGACTATATTATGAGTTTTACCATAAAATAAATAATGTCTTTAAAGTTAAGCATATTTTACAATTTGGCCTTGGTATAGCAGCCGGTATGATAGGCTTTCAGGTTTTAGGTGATTATGGGCTGGCAGAGGCTATCCTGGTCTTAGGTCTCTTTTCTCTTTTAAATCAATTTTTCCATAAGCTCTTCTATCAACCGCCTAAAACCAGGGTGATTATAAAGACTAAAGAGGAGAATATCAAGGAATTTAATCGCCGGGTCCGCCAGGTGGTGGATAAGGCTATAGAGGAAGCAGATAAAGAGCAGGAGCATAATTGAGGTGAAGAGGGATGGAGACTTATTCAACCTATTTTATTTTTGGGCTGATTATGGGGATTCTTTTAGGGGTCAACTTAGCCTGGCTTTATAATAGGGTATTTAAGCCTGACACCGAGGAAGAAAAATTACGCCTTAAGGTAAAAAGGTTAAAAAGAAAGCTTAAGGAGAAGGACTATTACCTTAATCAGGCCCTTAGCAGAGTAAATAGAGGAGAGCAGGAGCTAGAGGAAGTAGAGGAACTAGAGGAAGTAGAGGAACTAGAGGAAGATGAAGCTCATAAAGCTCAGGAGTTAGACTTAAAAGAGTCAGAGCAGTCAAAGCAGTCAGAACGGCCAGAGAAGAGCAATTGAAGAGAGTCAGGAGTCAGTAAAAGAACTAAGAGTCATTAAAAAATTAACCTTCGCCAGTTAAGCTGCCTGCTAAGGAGTTAAGGAGCTTAAATGGCGAAGGCCTGTATTTTAAAATTGCTTAAAATCAATTATTGAAATTATTAATCACCGGATGTATCAAATCTGGCTATTAACCGCTGGAGCTCTTTGGCCATTTCTTCTAGCTCATCTGAGGAAGCTGCTACTTCTTCGACAGAAGCGCTCTGTTCCTCTGCTAAAGCGGAGACTTCTTCTGTGCTAGCGGCATTATCTTCCACTGAGCTGGCGATTTCGTTGATTGATTTATTAAGCATCTTAATCTGTTGTTCCAGCTCAGCAGCAAAGTCTTTAATCTCCTCTACCTGTTCTTTGGTGGTCTGAGAAGAGTCTACAATCTCTGTCAGGGAACTGCCTGCTTCGTTGATGACCTTAATCTGCTTTTCTACCTGCTCAATATTGGTATCCATGGAATTAACGGTGGCCTGGGTTTCAGACTGGATATCTTCAATCAGACTGGTTATCTCACCAGCAGCTTCAGAGGATTCTTCGGCTAATTGTCGCACCTCATCTGCCACCACGGCAAAGCCACTGCCATGTTTACCGGCTCTAGCTGCCTCAATAGCGGCATTTAAAGCCAGGAGGTTGGTCTGGCTGGCTATCCCTTCGATCATCTCGACCATATCACCTATCTGTTCTGACCTTTTGCCTAATTTTTCAATAGCATCGGTGGCAAAATGGACTGTTTCACTGACTGTATCTAACTGCTCGATGGCTTCATTAATAGCCTGGTGGCCGTTGTTGGCAGTCTTAACCGACTTTTCTGCTACCTCGAGACTGGTGTTAATATTATTGACTAGATGATCACTACCCTGGTCTAATTCGGTGGCGACATTTTCAATATTATTAACCTCATTACTTATATCACCGCTTTCTTCGGCCACAGAAGTTACAGAACGGGCAATCTCCTCTGAACTCTGACCCATATCATCAGAGGCATTGCTAAGTTGGGTAGAGGCTTGTACCACTGATTCTGAGTTGGATTGAATTCCGCTGATAATATTGCGCAGATCGGCAGTCATTTTCTTAAAGGCCGCGGCTAACCCACTTAATTCTCCACCAATATTTTTATCAATCTCGTGATTGAGATTGCCGTTGGCTACTGTCTCCACTGAATCGGTCAAAAGGGCAATGGGGTTAAGGAGAAACCTCTTAACTAATCGGGTGACAGTGAAGGCGATGATGATAGTACCGATAAAAGAGATGATAATTAAATTCCTGGTGGTAGCGGCACTTTGGGCTACTATATCTTCTCTGCTCTGCACAGCTTTAATATAGCCGCTTAATCTGCCCTGAAAATCCTCAAAGGGCAACAATAAGATGCTCTCTGTTTCATCTTCTGAGGTGGTGAAGACCATTTCTCCTGCTTCTATCTGTTCCTGGTCTTCTTCAGCCAGAGGCCAGCGGTCTTCCGTTGTGGCTCCTAACTCACCATCATCAAGTTCATCCCAGGAGAGCTGAGCTGCCTCTTCAAAAGCATAAATAAAAAATTCACCTGGATAACTTTCCTGTAAATCCAGGAGAAAATCATCATCAAAGGCAAAGCCCTGCTCCACCGTCCCAATATGCTCACCTTCATAACTCATGGGAACCACTACTCGAAAGCCAAAACCTCCTCTTCCTTCCTCTAAACCCATTACGATATCTTCTTCCTGATTGGCTAGATTGACGGTTTCGCGAAAACCAGTAAGGTCATCACCATAATTATCAGGATTATGTATTCTCAAAAAAGAAGTGGAATCAGGATTATGGAAATGGAATTGAGTCACTTCATCCTCTATTTCAGCAAAGACCGGCTCCAGCTGCTCTAATAATTCCTCCCTTTCACCTTCGGCAAATAATCTCTGGATGTTGGTGTTGTTAGAGACATTCATAATGCTAACTCTGGCATTTTGCAGGGCATTATCCATCTCAGCTTCAATAAAGCTGGCCAGGTCATACATGGATTCCTCTTCTTCGTTAAAAATAATTTGGTCGGTCTGATTGATAGCATAAAAACTTAAAAGAGCGGCCAGGATTAACACCAGAACAATTGTGGCTACAGTAAGCTTGTTTTCAACGATCAGTTTTTTCATTAGTATACTCCCTTTCTTAGCAAAAAGCTTGCAAGAGATTCTTTCTTTATTGGTAATTTCACAAAAACCATAATAAATACTCTTATTATTTAATTTTAGAAGTATCCTCAAAATCCTGCAATTTAATTTATATTTCTTTAAAAATTTAGCAAATTATAGCGAAAAAATAACCCCCTGATATTTATCAGGGAGAAAAAAGGAGCGTAATTCATACAATATTGAATTAAGAAAAGGAGTTTTAAAGGTTAAAGAGGGAGTAGAGGATATAAATTAGGCACTAACAGGTTAAAGGGAGTGTTGAAAAAAGGCTAGTTCGAATAATTTATCTTTAGAACTTTATCCAAATTGGTCATCCTAAAGATATTCTTGATATATTCGGATTCGACATTCTTTATGTTTAAACTAAGGCCCTGCTCCTGGGCTAATTTTTCCAGCATGATCAGGAGACTTAAGCCACAGGAGTCTATTTTGCTGGCATTCTTTAGATCAATCTCTATCCTGCTAAAATTTTGTTGTTCTTTCTTTAGCTGCTCTCTGATATCTTCTTTAAGGAGAGAACATTCCTTCTCCCGCAACAAGTCCTCAGTGGACTTTAAGATCAAAGCATCATCCTCGTGCCTCTTAATCATCTTAATCATTAGGAACCCTCCTTTAATCGGCTTTTTTAACCTCTATGAGATTATACTCAAAATTTGTCGAATTGTAAAGGAAGGATATCCTAAAAGTATGATTAATTTATGAGCATAGCATTAAAAAAAGACTAAATTATTAATAAAAACAGCAGGTAATCACATTTCCCCTATCATTAAATTTCAACTCATCAGCTGTATGATGGACCATGGCCAAGCCCCTGCCATTTTCAGCATAGGTGGGGATATCAGCTAAAGGGGTAATCTCACAGTTAAAACCCTCTCCCGGGTCTTTAACTGTCAACGTAAGCTTTTGGGGTCTTCCCTTAAGCTTTATCTCGACTACATCATTCTTCTGCTGGCAGCCATCTTTGATGGCGTTGGCCATAAGCTCTCGAGCTACCACTTCCAGGCGAAACTCCAGGTCGGGGATCTGATGGTTAAAATCCTGTAAAAGCTCCTGCATCTCGGCAATAATTTCCCCTACCTTTTCCTGCCGGGCTATTAGCTCAAATTCTGCTGTTAAATAATCCTCATCTGAACCCATCAAAGTCCCTCCTTGCACTTTAGTCAGCCCCCAGATTAACATAGGCGAGCATATTTATCAAGTTTAAAGGCAAAATCAGAAAAATTGGATACAGGATAAGATACAGGATAACTTGAAAATTAAAGGGACATAAATTTATATATTATGGCTTTAGAAATAACCTTGGCTAAAACTTTAGGCATAACAAATATTAATATATGATATATTAAAAGGCGAAAAAGGGGTTATAAAAGTTATAAGATGTCAAATTGTGAAGATAGGTATAAAAAAAGCTAAGGGAACCCTGAAAATAAATATAGCTTATCTAACGAATAAATAAGCGAATAAATACGAACGAACAACTAAAAAGCAGGAAGAATCCCAGGCCCAGAAGAACCCCGGTGTAGAATGATGAGAATTACCAGCCTTTAAAAAGGCTGGCTCTTCTCTAAATTCTCTCTATTCTCTATGTAGCTTTTTGGCCTGATAATTACCTGATAATCAGCTATTAATTATTTTTCTTTGCTATTTATTATCCTGTTATCGAGTTATTCTAAGGCATCATCGGTTAGATATTCTCCTCTAACCTGGAAGGTGACGGAAGAGCTGCCGGCTTTTTTACTCTTTACCTCTATCGTTATTTCATCTCCCTCTGTTACAGCGGGCATATAGTAAAGATAAGTTTCAGTCTCCTCTAGCTGTCTTCCAGGGCTTTGATTTATTACCTCTTTGCCGTCATGAATAATAGTAATTTTTTCAATATGTTCCGTCATACCATCCTCAAATTGATGGGTGATATCCACAGATAAATAATTTAAATCCAAATCAAAGACAGGAAATATCTGAGGTGTTTGAGGCTGGGCACCTGCGGTAAAGGCAAGTAAAAAAACCAAACAGAAGGTTAATATAAATATCTTTTTCATCTTAATTCCTCCTCATAAAATAATAAAAATTATAAATTTCGCATAGCTTGATGACTAAAGGGGCGGAACGAGAAACCCATACACAAATCTCATGCACAAATTATGTATAGCTTAAAAATAAACTCAGGCAGGAGCAGATAATCTGGCCATCATTAAAAAATTACTCCCTACAGTTTATTTTATGATAATGGGGGCAATTTTACAAGTTTTTAGTCAGATTTTAAAGTAACTTTTTCTTTACTTAATTAATTATTCTAGAACTTCAGCTTAACTCCTTCTCTTAAGTGAAAATAATTTACTTTTATAGGCAGGATTAGTTAATAAGTTTCTAGAATAATTTAAGTTAGACAGTAAAAACTTTAACTTTTTTGCTGTTATTTTTATCTCAGGCTGTTAATTTAATCTCAAATTAGAATAATCTGCTGGACGGCAAGGGAGATGGTGGATTTGTCAATAAATCCTTTTGGCTCTAATAAGAAAAATGAGTACACAGCATTAGATTTTGCTCATAACAGTCTCAATATGGTTCATTGCGCTGTAGAAGGGGAGGAAGTGGTCTTATATGACTGGAGCAAACAGAGAATCCCCGCTGGAACCATCAATGATGGAATTATCGATAATCAGACTATCATAAAGACAGCAGTTAATAATCTTCTTGAAGAAATCCCCTATAAAAAAGGGAAATTTATTATTTCCCCTGCTCCGGGGCAGGAATTTTTACATAGAATGCAGATATCCGGCGTCGAAGAGGAGGACCTTCAGGACGTAATACATAATATGCTGGAATCCCATCTGAGCCTCTTTCCCAAGGATGTGTACTGTGACCATGTAATTTTGGCTAAAGAAGATGATACCTGGGATATTTTGCTGCTGGCTATTCCCACCGGGGTGCTGGATGGTTATAAAAATATTTTTGCCGACCAGTCTTTTTATCCCCAGGTGGCCAATTTTCAGAGCCTGGCCTTAATTTCGCTTTTAAGCTATCAAAATAAGCTGGCTGAGGCCTCTCTAATCTTAAATATGGATACAGTCAATTCCCGGGTAACTATAGCAGCTGAAGGAGAATTTTTCCTGGATAAGATCACCGGTCTGGGGGGAGAGGATTTAGCCTGGATGACCAGGGGCAATAAAAAGGGCTGGAATAAAGAGGATAGATCCCATATGAAATCAGCTTTAAGTACCGATGAAATAGAGGAAGATTCTGAAACTGAAAAAATTGCCGTAAGCATTAAAAAGGAGATAGAAGAAGCTATAATACAGCAGAGCAATAAATATCCCGATAAACCAGTGGAAAACATATATTTAACGGGAGGCGGCTTTAAACTGCAGGGGTTAAAGGATTATCTGGCTGCCAGAATGGATTATAATATTGCTTTGCTCGATCCGCTGGAAAATATCAGGCTGGATAGGGAGAAAAATTCCCCGGGTTTAAGTAAATTATATAGAGATGATAAGAATATGATGTCCAGAGCCTTAGGCCTGGTAATAAGTGAGGTGCTCTATGATGAGGGGTAATTTATTTGAGGAGGAGAATACTCAGCACAGAAGAAAGGAATCACTGGTCAGAAAATTAGGGGTGTTGCTTATCCTGTTGTCTTTGCTTATTCCTGGCGTCCATTATTATCTTAATTATCAGCAGATAGCGGAACTTGAAGAGGAAGAAGCAGCCCTGCAGGAACAAAAACAGAGTCTTTTTATGGAACAGAGGGAGCTTGAAGACCTTTTTAGCCGCCGGGAAAAATTGCAGGAGCTTGAGGAGATAGAGTTTTCTCATTACAGGCTCGATACTCCTCTAGGTGAATTAAGCCGCCTTATACCGGAGGAAGTCGTCTTTAACCGCCTTAATTTTACCGGCGATAAAATTAATATATCCGGCAGTTCCTTTTATGAGAGCTCGCTACTTCAGTTTGCTGATAGGATGGACGAGGCCGAATCTTTCAGCCTGGAAGAGCTGGAGACGGAGGAACAGGGAGATCAATACTCCTTTACCATGGAGCTGGCCCTTACAACGGGAGAGATTTTGCCATGAAAAAACCAGGTAACCTAACTTCCTATACCAATATAATAATCTATCTGGCTGTAGCAGTATTGATTGTAGCTTCCTATTATCTTTTTATCTATAGTCCTCTGCTGGAGGCAGAGGAGGAGATTAAGGGAGAAGTCGTAAGCTTAAGAGGCGAAGTAAGTGCTTTAGAAGAGGAGCTAGATGATGTTGACGGTCTGCAGGCAGAAATTGACTCGCTGGAAGAGGAACTGAGTGAGCTTCTGGAGGTTGATCTTTACGATAAAGAGACGGCTATGTATATTCTGGAAACTAAAGTCCGCCAGGCCGATCTCAGACTGAGAAGCAAGACGGCAGAAGAGGCAGCGGATAATTATTCCTATATTCTATCCCTGGCAGGAGATTATAAATCCTTTTATGATTTTATGAGTCTGCTGGCTGCAGCTGATTTTCGCTATCAGGTGGATAACTTTCATCTTACCCCCTATGAGGATGAGCTGCATATGCTTATAAACATTAATTTTTATCAGTGGGAAATACTGGAACAATTTTTTAAAAATGAATCGGGGAGGTAAAGCTTATGAACTTCGCTCTACCCGGCTTGAAAGGAAAGATTATAATAACTTTTTTGGTCATTTTACTGGCCCTTACTATGTCCCAGGCAGCAGTAAGAGCTGAGGAAAATGGCGAAGAGGAGATGCGGGATCCTTTTGAGATTATATATACTCCAGAAGAGGAAGTGGAAGAAGAGGAGCCAGTTGAAAAAGAGGAAGAGGTCGAGGAGGAAGAAGAGGAAATTGCAGAAGAGCCTGAAGAACCTATAGAAGAAGATGAAAAAGAGGAAGAAAAAATTGAAGAAGATGTTGAGGAAGAACAGGAGCCTGCTAAGGAATTAAAAGAAGAAGAAAAAACAGTGGACGAAGAAATTGCCGAGGAGCCTGAGGCTAAAGAAGAGGAGCCGGAAGAAATAGCTGCTAAAGAAATAGAAGAAGAGGATGAAGAGGAGGAAGTAGTGGCAGAAGAGCCTGAAGAGGAGAGAGGGCTGGAAGAGTTTTTGCAGGGAGAATTGGCCAGAGAAAGAGAGGCCGAAGCTGAACCTGAAGGGCGAAGCGAGGAGATAATGGCCAGACTTTTACATCGCGATGAGGCAGATGATATTGATGATATAGAAGATTTTGAGGAGGATCCTGAAGACCCTGAAGCGCCTGAAGAGACGGAAGAACCTGTTTCTCCTGCTGACCCCCTTGACCAACTGAGGGATGAAGAAGAGGA
>LFFM01000443.1_pt1 | contig 28728 bp, 32 predicted proteins | sample 643131 | NCBI WGS metagenome assembly LFFM01 (sample SAMN03777445, study PRJNA286221) | soda lake metagenome | biome: soda lake; feature: Kulunda steppe; material: water; isolation source: sample Tc-Br brine of Tanatar trona crystallizer | place: Russia: Kulunda steppe | collected 2011-07
CGTGCCGATCGTTTCACGACACCCTATACGGTGTGGAGAAGATCCGCGGGATCGTAACGGACACGATCCCATGAGACGGTGCGCTCGTTACACGAGCGTTTCACACCGTCGGTTATATGACGCGGTTCTGGAGGTAGTCGAGGTGTTTCGCGTTGTAGACGATCTTGACCTCGTCGGCGGTGGGGCTGCCGATGCAGGTCAAGCGAACGTTCTTCTCCTCGACCTCCTCGTCCGAGAGGATCTGCTGCATGTCCATCTCGATGTCGCCCTCCGTGACGATGGCGGCACAGTTCGCGCACGCACCGGCGCGGCACGAGAAGGGCCAGTCGAATCCTTGCGCCTCCGCGGCTTCAAGGATGTATTCGCCCTGATTCACCTCGAGCGACCCGTAATCCTCGTCGCCGAGACCGGCGTCGGCGGCCTGCTCGAAGAGATCGTCATCGTCCATTGACCAGCCGTGGTCGTCGAGCACTTCGTAGTTGAGGTATTCTACCGTGGGCATCAGCCGATGGTTCGATGCCCACCTCATTAGGCTTTGCTGTTCCCTCCGCAACCCCAGCGGTGCACGATGGGTGCCGTTCGCCACTCAACCGGCCGTTTGCCGCTCGGTCGGCCGTTCGGCGCCGAATCAGGGCCATCCTCGTTTTCATCACTGATACCGGGTGAGAAAGCGTAAAGAGCGAAGCCATCGCAGTTCGCATCGATGGAGGAGTCCGTCGTTGCCGACTTCGTCGGTCGGATGCACACGCCCGACATCGGACGCGACGAGCCGGTCAACGGCCGGATCCTGTTGAGCCAGCGACGGCTCGTCCTCGCGACCGCCGACGAGCGGACGACGGTGCCGCTCGCGGCCGTCTTCGACGTCGCCGTCGGAACCGTCCCGAACGACCTCCGAAGCTTCTTCAGCGACACGGTCACCATCGCGTACACCGAGGGATCGGCCCGCCGAACGGCGGTCGTCGAGGGCGAACCGGACGACATGGAGCGGTTCACTCGGGTCCTTTTCAAGGCGCTCCTCCGCAACGTGGCCGTCACCGTCAGACATCCGGCGAAGGTCGGCGGGCGCGTCACCGACGCCGAGGACCACGTCGCCGCGGTGAAGCTCTCTCCGGGGGCCATCGGCTTCGTCGACTGTCCGGAGCCGTTCACGGTCGACCTCTCGACGGTGATCGATTACGACCGAACAGAGCGGACGATCGGCGGAACGCGTCGTCCCGCGCTCGTATTTAAACACGCCTCGGAGACGGGGACCGTGACGTCCATCGCCGCCGTCCCCAACGAACGCGCGCTCAACGTGCTCGGCCGCTACCTCAAGCTCGAGTACGAGGAGATCAAAGCGGACGTCGAGGCGCTCGACCCGACCGCGGAGCAGCTCGAGATCCTCGTCTCCATCTACTCGATCGGCGGCGAGGCGAGCGTCGCCGACGTGATCACCGGCGACGCGACGCGAACGTCGATGGTCCTCGAGTCGCTCCGCGAGGACGGCCTCGTCGTCGACGGCGCGGCGGGGATCGCGCTCACTCGAAAGGGCCGGATGGTCGTCAGCACCTACCTCGAATCGGTCAACGTCTGATCGAATCGCGGTAGGTGGCCCGTCCGACGGATCCGGTTTTTCAGGGACCCCGGGGCCAACCCCTCGCGCTGATCGGTCGACCCGGACCGGGCGAGGCCGGCGTTCGGCGCTCCGGCCGGGAAACCCCTTGCCGACCGTTCGTCACTACTCGGTAACGCGACGTCACTGCTCGTTCATGGCCTCGCTAGCGATGTTGCGTCCACGCGAGTTGAGCGACACCTCCCGGCGCACGCGGACCTGCTCGACCACCTCCAGCTCGATGAGCCGCTCGAACGTCTCCTCGACGACGTCGACGTCGAGCCCCAGAAACGCGGGGATCTCGAACGGCGACACGCCGGAGTACAGCGCCATCAACACCTCACGATCCCGGTTCGAGAGGTCGACGTTCGTCGACGACCGCTCCTCGCCCTTCCGGAGCCAGGCCTCGACGAACCGCACGCGCCGTGGCTCGCCGGCGACGTGCGTCTCGATACTGGTTCCGTCGCCGTCGGTGTGTGACACCTCGATCACGGGTTTCTTCTCCCCCCCGACCGTTCGCCGGGCAACGTTGAGGCCGCTGATGTCGTCGAGGTCGAACTCGACGAACGCGCCGCTTTCCATCGCGGCGTTGAGCCCGTCCTCGTCGATCTTCACCCGCGCCTGCTCCCACTCGGCGTCCTGTACCACGCCCCCGGCCACTGCCGGGTGCTTCGCCACCAGCGTCCGCTGGTCGAGCAGCGCGCGGTAGACGTCGCGCTCGAACGCGCCGTGGTCGCTTGCGGCGACGATGAGCACGTGCTGGCCCAGATCGAAGCTCACGTAGTTCGAAACTCGCGCGATCGACTGGTTGGCGTCGTGGCGACCGCCGAGGCCCCTGAGCTTCGAGAGCGGAACCGTCCGTTTCCCGTCGTTGCCGGCGAGTATCAGCCGGCGGTTCGATAACAGCACTCGTCCGGGCGTCCACGAGACGTCGTTCACCGGTCGCCCCTCCCGGACGGCGATCGCGAACCGTGCTTGCGTGTCCGTGATCTTGTACTCTCCGCTGCCGTTCGCCATTTAGGGACCTCCTGCGCGAAGCTTCGAGACGGCGGAGAACGCCCGCTTTCTGACCGCCGCGCTGTCGTCGTCGGTTAGCTTCTCGAGTCGGGTCAAGGTCTCCTGTCCGCCGATCGCTCCCAGCACGAACACCGCCTTCGCCCGCGCCTCCTCGGGCCGTTCGGGATCGAGCCGATCGAAAAGCTCCGTCTCCACGGTCGGTCCGCCAAGCACCCTGAGGCTGGTCGCGGCGAACTGGGCGGTCCGCGCGTCGTCGTCGGCGAGCGCGTCGGCGAGCGCGCCGATCGCTGCCTCCGAATCCGGCTCCGCGACCCGACCGAGTATCCAGGCGGCGTTTCGCCGCTGTCGCTCCCGTTGGGCCTCCGTCAGGATCTCGACGAGCGGCTCGACGACGGTCGCGTCGTCGGCCGCCTTCAGCTCCGAGACGACCATGTCGCGTACGGCGTGGCTGCGCTCCGTCGGCACGTTCGAGAGCAGCTCGATCACCGAGTACACCGCCGCGTTCCGAACGATCGCGCTCTCGTCGCCCAACGTTCGAGCGAGCGGCTCGACCGGTTGTGGGTTGCTCGCCTCCCCGAGCGCGCCGGCCGCGATCCGCCTGAGCGACTCGTCGGGATCGTCGAGGAGGTCGATGAGCGGCGCGAGCGCCCGGTCGGTCGCGATCCCGCCGAGGGCGTTGGCTGCAGCCCGTCGTACCCGCGGTTCGTCGTCCAGCCGTTCGATCAACCCGGGGATCGCCCGGGGGTCGGCAAACGATCCGCAGGCCTGACAGGCTCGAAGCCGAACGCGTGGGTCGTCGTCCGAGAGCGCCTCGACGACCACGGGAAGCGTGTTTGGCTCCTCCATCCGACCGAGGGCGTTGGCGGCGGCCATCCGAAGTTCCGGCCGGTTCGCCCGCAGTGCTCGAGCGAACTTCCTCGCCGTGACCCAGTCGGCCTCCGATCCCTTTCCGCCGGTCACCTCGGCGAGGAACTGTTCGACTGCAGCTTGGCCGGCCGCATCGAGTGCGTCGATGGCCGCACCTCGGACGTGGTCGTTCTCGTCGTTCGTCGCCGCGTGGAGCAGCGCGTCGATCGTCGCCTGATCCTCCTCGTCGGCGAGTTCGCCGAGCAGCTCGAGCGCTCGCCTCCGGACGGCGGCGCTGTCGCTTCCGAGCGCGTCCCGAAGCCGTTCGACGTTACCCTCGCGAGCGTATCGGTACAGCGACATCACGCCCTCCTGAACACGCGGCGACGCTTGTCGATCGGTTCGTATCGGTCGGATCGATCCGGCGGGACGCTCTCGGTCATTCCCACGACGAGGACGCCGTCCTCGACCAACGACGCCTCGAGGGTGTCGAACAGCGCGCCCTTGTGATCGGCGTCGATGTAGATGAGCAGGTTTCGACAGAGGACGACGTCGAACGGATCGCGAGCGCCGTCGCGGATGAGATCGTGCGTCTCGAACTCGACCAGTCGCCGGACCGCCGGCCGGACCCGGAAGACGTCGCCGTCGCGCTCGACGAGCCGATCCGGGTCCACGAGGAGGTCGAGTTCCTCGGCGATGTCCGTCGTTCGGGTGGTGTGGTAGACGCCATCCCTCGCGCTCGCGAGCGCCTCCTCGCTTATGTCGGAGCCGACGATCTCGAGGCTCCCCTCGTCGATCCGGTCGTCGTCGCTGGCGAGCATCGCGAGCGAGTAGGGCTCGCGGCCGTCCGCACACGGCGCGGACCACGCTCTGACGCGCCGCCGTTCGGCGGTGAGTTCGCTGAGAACCTCCCGGAGGACCTCCCACATCTCCGGGTTTCGGAAGAACCCCGTCACGTTGATCGTGAGTGCGTCCATGAGCGCTTCCCGTTCGTCGGCCTCCTCGCGCAGGATCCGTTCGTACTCCGCGTGCGAGTCGGTCCCGCGGCGTCGCATTCGGGCCGTGATCCGTCGGTCGAGGTACGACTCGTTGTAGTAGCCGGGCTCGAACGGGACGGAATCGTCGATCTGGCGCAACACGCCCTCGAAGGCGGTCTCGCCGGTCATAGGCTCACCACGTCGAGCACCGCCACGACGTCGCCGTCGCCGAGCACGGCGGTGCCGCTCAGACCGGGCGTTCCCGAGAGCGGACCGTCGAGCGGTTTCACCACGACCTCCTCCTGGTCCAACACGGCATCACAGCGTAGCGCGACCTGCCTCGTCTCCTCGCGAATACGGATGATCATGCCGTCAGCGGCGGAACCAGCGCTCGTGGTGGTGGAATCGGAGTCCGTCGTGGCGGATTCGGCGGTCGTCGCGACGGCCTCGGCGTCGGCCACGGCGGATCCGCCGTCGGAAGCGGCCACGGGTGCATCCCTGACGTCGTCGGGCGTCGTCTCCAGCCGCTCCTCGAGCCGGATCACGGGATAGAGGCCGCCCTCGTGGCGGACGACCTCGTCCCCGTGAACCGTCTCGACGTCGTCGGCGCGGGCGACCTCCGCGATCGATTTGATCGGGATCCCGTACTCCGTGCCGCCGACGTCGACGAACATCACCTTCACGATGGCGACGGTGACCGGGAGCCGGAACCGGACGGTGGTCCCCTCGCCGGGGTCGCTCGTGATGGAGACGGAGCCGTCGAGGTCGCGGGCGGTGGTGCGGACGACGTCCATGCCGACCCCGCGGCCGGAGACGTCCGTCACCTCCTCGGCCGTCGAGAAGCCGGGACGGAAGACGAGGTCGTACGCCTCCTCGTCGCTCATCATCTCGACCGCTTCGCGGCTCTCGATGCCCTCCCGGACGGCCTTCTCCCGGAGCGAGTCGGGATCGAGCCCGCCGCCGTCGTCCGCCACCTCGATGACGACGTGGTCGCGGTCGCGCTCGGCGGTCAGCCGGACGTTGCCGATCGGATCCTTGCCGGCGGCCTCGCGCTCTCCGGGCGGCTCGATGCCATGGTCGACCGCGTTCCGCAGGACGTGAACGAGCGGGTCGCGCATCTCCGTGAGGATGGTGCGGTCGAGCTCGACGTCGCCACCCTCGACGCCGAAGGTCACCTCCTTGTCCACGTCGCGGGCGACGTCACGGACGAGCCGGGGAAACGAGTCGGAGACCTGCGAGAACGGGATGAGCCGCATGTCCATCGCGGTGTCCTGCAGGCTGGAGGCGAGCTTGTCCAGCTCGTCGAGCGTGTCGGATTCGACGTCGGCCTCCTCGAGCTCCCGTCGGAGCTTGATCCGGCTCGTGACGAGCTGTTCGACGAGGCCGTAGAGCTCGTCGACCTGATCGACGTCGACCCGGATCGACGTGATCCGGTCGCGGGCGGCCGCGCTGCCGGCGCTACCGTCGCCGGAGTCGCCGGAGTCGCCGGCACCATCGTCCTCGTCGGTCGTCCCCTCGTTGCCGGACGGCCGTTCCTCGTCGGTCGTCTCCCCGTTGCCGGACGGCCGGTCGTCGTCGACGAGGACCGCCTCGACCGACTCGACCTGCGTGAGCGCCTCGAGTCCGTCGACGACGACCGCCGGATCGTCGGCGGCGACGAGGGCGTCGAATCCGCCGTCGTACTTCCCCGCTTCCAGCGTCGCGGGGTCCGGGTCGGTCGCGTAGCCGTCGAACGTCTCGAGCGCCTGCATGACGAACGTCGCGTCGACGCCGGGCATCGACGTCTCGCCGATCGTTACCTCCGTGTGGACGAGGGCGGCGCCGTCGAGCTCGGCGGCGGATTCGGGGAGCGGTGACACGGCGGACGTGGGGTCGGTTCCGGGATCGTACTCGTCGACTGACTCGTCGCCACTCCCCGCGGCGTCCGCGTTCTCGTCATCCCTTGGGGCATCCACGTCCCCGCCGCCCTCGGAGAGCATCCCCCGCTCCTCCATCTCGCGGAGCCGTCGCTCGACGTCCGAGGGATCCGTCACGACGTCGCCGCCGTCGGCGATCTCGGCGACCATCGCCTCGACGATGTCGACCCCCTCGAAGAGCAGGTCCATGACCTCGGGGGTGACCGTCCGCTCGCCCCGTCGGATCGCATCGAGGAGGTCCTCCAGCGCGTGCCCGAACGAGGAAACGTCCTCGAACCCCATCGCGGCCGCGTTCCCTTTCAACGTGTGTGCGACGCGGAAGACGTCGTCCATGGCCTCGTCGTCTTCGGGGTCGGCCTCGAGCGCCAACAGCGCGTTGTTGAGATCGGTGACTCCCTGCCTCGCTTCGGCGACGAAGGCGCCCCGGTGGGAGTCCATCAGGCTTCACCCCTGACGATCGCGTCGGCGACCGCCTCGAGGTCGTGAACCTCGTCGACCGCGCCGGTCTCGACGGCCCGTTTCGGCATGCCGTAGATGACGCAGGTCTCCTCGCTCTGTGCGATGGTCCGTGCGCCCGCGGCGTCCATCGCGCGGATCCCCTCGGCGCCGTCGGCGCCCATGCCCGTCAGGACGACGCCGACGAGCGGGTCGTCGACGACCGCCGCGGCCGAGCGCATCGTCACGTCCACGGCGGGCGTTACGGGCAGCGAGTCGTCCGCCTCGAGTTTGATCCGAAGCCGACCCGCTCGGTAGCCGTCCACGTGCGTGTGCGTGCCGCCGCGGGCGACGACGGCGTCGCCGGGGCCGATCCGCGCGCCATCGGTCGCCTCGCGGACGTCGTATGCGGAGGCCTCGTCCAGTCGCGCCGCGAACCGCGCGGTGAACGCCTCGGGCATGTGTTGGACGATCAGGACCCGACAGTCCGCCGCCGGAAGCGAGGCCATGACGCGCTCGACGGCGTTCGGTCCGCCGGTCGACGCGCCGATGACGACCGTCAACGGATCGTCGACGTCGGCGGCCTTCTCCGTCGTGAGCCCGTGCTCGACCGTCGACGCTCGATCGGAGGCCGCAGCGTCGAGATCCGCTCCGGCCACGGATCGAACCGCCTCGACGAGCCGGTCCGCCCGTCGTGAGACGCCGGCCGACACCTCGCCGCCGGGCTTCGCGAAGAAATCGACGGCGCCCCGCTCGAGCGCCTCGAAGGTGACCTCCGCGCCCTCGTCCGTGTACGCCGAGAGCATCAACACCGGCGTCGGCGTCTCGGCCATGAGACGCTCGACCGCCTCGAGCCCGTCCATGCCGGGCATCTCGACGTCCATCGTCACCACGTCAGGGTGCTTCTCCGCGACGACCGACAACGCCTCGGCGCCGTCCCCGGCCTCGCCGACCACCGACACGCCGCCGTCGGCCAGCAGGTCGGCGATCAACCCGCGCATGAACGGCGAGTCGTCGACGACGACCGCCCTCGGGGTGCCGCCGGGATCGGCGCCTCGATCCCTCGTCCTACTCATGCCCGAACGGCTACCCAGAACCAGCATAAACCCACGGACCCAGTATTCACCGCTGATAATTCCGGGGACATGGTTATCACTCATATCATCGCAGGACCTCACATGGCAGCCATCGAGTCGGACGCCGAACCCACAAAGGTGTTGGAGTTCGGCCTCGGCGACGGGACGTACTGTCTGGACATCGGCGTCATCGACGAGATCGTCGACGCGGGCGAGCTCACGCGGATCCCGAACTCGCCGGACCACGTCGAAGGCGTGATGGATCTCCGCGGACGAACGACGACCATCGTCGATCCGAAGACCCTGTTCGGGATCGACGAGATCGGTCCTCGCGAGCGGATCGTCGTCTTCGACGACGACCGACTCGCCGAGGGTGGCACGGTGGGCTGGATGGTCGACGAGGTGTTTCAGGTGCGTGACGTCTCTCCCGAGGACGTCGACGAAGCGACCACGACGGACGAGGACGGCGTTTACGGCATCGTCACGTCCGAGGATCGGTTCGTCGTCTGGGTTGCCCCCGAGATCGACGGCGGCGAGGACGAGGAAGCCGAGCGACCCGCCGAGACCTGAGTCGTCGTCTCGCTCGCCTCGTCGATCCCACCGCGACGTCGACGGCCGTTCTCGCCGGTGAAAATTGGAGGCCAACGTTTATGCGGCGATCCGTTCGACTGCAGCCATGCGAGTCTCCAGCGGCGTTCCGGGGTTCGACGAACTCGTCGGCGGCGGCTTCCCGGGAGCGCGCCTGTACGTCGTGAGCGGACCGCCCGGAAGCGGCAAGACGACGTTCTGTTCACAGTTCGCGGCCCAGGGTGCCCGAAACGGGGAGAACGTACTCTACGTCAGCATGCACGAGACGAAAGGGGGGATCCGCGAGGACATGGGCGGGTACGACTTCGGATTCGACCGCGCGCTCGAGACCGACCGGGTGACCTTTCTCGACTCGTTTTCCTCCGATGGCCGCCGGTTCTTCGGCGTTCCCGGCGAACGTCGTGATCGGTCGGGGGTGACGAACCGGCTCACCGGCTTCATCAACTCCCGAGACATCGACCGGGTCGTCCTCGATTCGACGATGCTGCTGCGGTTTCTGCTCGACGACGACGAGGACACGATGATCCAGCTGCTCTCCTCGCTGAAACGCTGCGGAGCGACTACCCTGCTCATCTCGGAGATGACGGACCCGAGTGCCTACTCGGAGGAACATTATCTCGCTCACGGGGTCGTCTTCCTGCACAACTATCTCGAGGACGAGGGGATGCGCCGCGGGATACAGGTACTGAAGATGCGGGGAACGGGCATCGACACCGACATTCGGGACGTCGAGTTCACCGACGGCGGGATCCGCGTCGGATCGGTCACGACGGTGACGCACTGATGTACGACCGAACGTACGGAACGAACTGGACGGCGCTGGGTCGTGGAGAGGCCATCGAACGGGCGTTCGCGCTCGGCGTCGCCGAGGCCTGCGACGAGGGAAATCCGGCGGAGTTCGACCGCGTCGTGGATACCGCGGAGAGCGCTTACGGCCGAAGCCTGATCCAACTCGCGTACGACGAGGGACGCACGAAGGCGCTCGAAGCGCCGGTCGACGACGCCGAAACGGTGTGGAACGAACTGGTCGACGACGCCGGAGCACCCCGTTCCTCACCGCTTCCCGCCGCGTTCCCCGGTGCGTTACGTGAACTGACACTTCTCCGGAAGCGGGACGGCGGGCCGCCGTCCTCGCTGGACCTTCCCTCCATGCTCCGAAAGTGATCCCTCGGAAGGGTTTTACGCGACTCGGCCCCACGGGAAAACGATGACCGTGCTTCCCGACGCCGTTCGCCGTGCGGACAGCGTTCTGGTCAGCGGTCCGCCGATGAGCGGGAAGTACGAACTCCTCGTGCGAATTCTCGCCGCGTGGTCGGACGCGCCCGTCGTGGTCTCGACCGGTCGGGCCGTCGAGAAGGTCCGGGACGACTACGATCGGATCACGGGCCGTCCCGACGACGACCTGGTCGTCATCGACTGTGTCACCCACGAACAGGGCGAGAAGCGTTCGGACACGGCGACGACGAAGTACGTCGCCAGCGCCGGCAACCTCACCGACATCGGGATCAAATTCACCGACGTCGTGGAGTCCTCCGCCGGCATCGAGCGTGCCGTCGGGATCCACTCGCTTTCACAGCTGTTGATGTACTGGGACCCCGAACGGATCTACCAGTTCACCCGCGTGATGGCTTCACAGTGCTCCGGCGAGAGCTGGCCCCTCGTCGGCGTCATCGGCTCCAAGACCCACGACGAGCAGGTGGTACACACGCTTCACGAGCCGTTCGAGCTCGTCGTCGAGACGCGGGTGGAGGACGATGAGCGCCAGTTCCGCGCCCGCGAACGCGTCGGCGGGCCGACGGAGTGGACCTCGTTTTAATTACCGAAAGCGCGCGGTCCCGCCGGGTCGGATCCCGGATCGTTTTCGACCCTGCGGCTCGCGATCCCACCATGACGCGACTCGCCGTGCAACTCTACACGCTTCGGTCGCTCGAGAAGCCGCTGCCGGCGGTCCTCGACCGGGTCGGCGACGCCGGCTACGACGGGATCGAGTTCGCCTACCGGGTTCGAGAGACACCCCTCGAGGAGGTTCGGGGGGCGCTCGTCCGCAACGACCTCGCTTCCGCCGCCGCGCACGTCCCGATCGAGGCGCTCGAAGCCGAACGCGACGCCGTCGTCGACCTGTACGACCGGCTGAGCTGTGACACGCTGGTCGTCCCCTGGCTCGATCCGAACCGATTCGAGACCGTCGACCGGATCGACGCCGTCGCCGACCGGCTGAACGCGCTCGTCGACGACCTCGCCGTAGCCGACCTCTCGCTCGTGTATCACCACCACGACCACGAGTTCGTCGCGGTCGACGGCGGGCGGTCGACGGCCATGGACGAGCTGCTCGCTCGCACGGACGACCGGCTCGGCTTCGAGCTCGACCTCGGCTGGGCGGCCGTCGCTGGGGTCGACCCGGCGGCGCTTCTGGACCGCTACGCCGACCGAATCACCCACGTCCACGTCTCCGACGCGGACGTCAACGCCGGCGAGCCGGTCGCGCTCGGGGCGGGCGACCTCGACCTCCCGCGGCTCGTCGGCGCGGGCCGCCGTGCGGACGTGGACTGGTGGGTGTACGAACACGACGACCCCGACGATCCGATCGCGTCGATGACGGACGGGATCGAGGTGCTGCGGCGACACGTCGAGTGAGCGGTCCGAGGTGGCCGTCGGGGAGGGGGCTTATCGAGAACGGGGTCATCAAGGAGCGAGGTCGTGCCGGGAAGCGGCGGCGGCACGAGTCCGCACGGGCTGTACGGGCCGCATCCGGACGGGCCGCCTCCATGGCGCTCTCCCGTGCGAACGGGGCGTTCAAGTCGACGGTTCCCGTAGTCGCCGTCAGTGGCCTCCGATCTCGTCCTCGCGTGGGCCGGCGACCCGTTCGTTCCGATGAACGCCGTCGGGCTGATCGCGTTCGCACTCGTCGGCTCGACGAAGGCGATCCGTGAGGGATTCGACGTGTTCGGCATCGCCGTCGTCGGCCTCGCGATGGCGTTCGCCGGCGGCGTGACGCGCGACCTTCTCGTGAATCGCGTGCCGCTGGCGCTGCAGTCGCCGACCGAGATCGGGCTGGGCACGTTCGGCGTCGGGCTGGCGATCGGGGCGAGCGTCCTCCTCACCTCCCCGGACGACCACCCGACTACGGCGCCGGACGACCACCCGATCACCGTCGTCTCGGATGCCATCGGGCTCGCCGCGTTCGCGACGGCCGGGGCCATCGTCGCGACCGGGGCGGGCGTGTCCGCATTCGGCGTCGTCGCCATCGCAACGATCAACGCGGCGGGCGGGGGTGCGGTCGCGGACGTCCTCCTCGACCGCGCGCCGTTCATTCTCTTCGAGGACTTCTATGCGACCTGTGCGGTGCTTGGCGGCACCGCGTATTGGGTCGCGGGGAGCGTCGGCCTCGCGGGCGGGACGGCCGCCCTCTCGTGTGCGGCGGTGACCGTCGGAACGCGACTTGCGGCGGTCAGATACGGCTGGAGCCTCCCGACGCTCCGGAACGTGAACGCGGAGGGAAAGTAGAGCCGATCGAAACCGCACCGCAGCCTCACGCCTCCCCAGCCTCGCCGCCAGCCGGCCGCCTGACCGTTCGCCGGCCGGCCGGCGGCTCCCTCGCACGTGCTTCTCGCGCCGGTATAAAGGCGCGAGGAGGCGCGCGCCGACCGCATCTCCGGATCACGGTTCGTCCGGATCGGTTTATAAATCTGCCCGGACGTTCCTCTCGATGACTGATAAACGTGCTCGGACGTCTTCCTCGCTGAGTTGTAAACCACTCCGCCGCCCTCAGATTCGAACCAGTTCAACTGTACACCTGCGGCTCGCGAGCTGCTCGCCGCAGGATGCGGGGGAAGGGATTCGAACCCTCGAACCTCTACAGGAGCGGATCTTAAGTCCGCCGCTTTTGGCCAGGCTCAGCCACCCCCGCGTGCATCTCCGGGTTCTCGGGGACCGGTCAAACCCCTTTCGGATGCCGACGTTCGATCGGGCCGCCGTTTCGGTCGATCGCCGCTACCAGTCGACCGAGAGCGTCCCGTCGCCGTGCGGGTTCGGCGCGATCTCCTCGTCGGTCCGTCGGTCGATGACGTGGATGATCCCGCGCTCCTTTTTCGCCGGACAGACCTCGGCGGCCCGCACGTTCTCGTCGAGTTCGTCCTCGCCGAGGTAGTAGGTCCGCGGATTCGCGAGTCCCGTCGAGATGTCCATCTCCCAGTTGCCCGCGACCTCCGCACACTTGCCCGCCCCGAAGCACTTGTTCGCCTCGAAGATGATCTTGTATGGCTTCTCCTCGACCGGCGGCCCCTCGCCGCCGACGTCGCTCGGGGTGACGACGTCCTCGCGTTCCTCACTCATGTCTCCCCCTCGGCGTGCGTGGCTCTTTCCTCTGTCGGTCCGTCTCCGGTCGGACCTCCAAGGAACCGTCCGCCCGTCCTATCCGACGGCCGCGAGGACCGTGACCATCGCCGCGGCGGCGGCCGGCGGAATGGTGAGGTTGTCGTCGACGGCCATGCCGCGGATGATCGGGGGTAGCCCGTCGGCGACGGCGGCCGCGAGCGCGCCGGCGACCGCGACCGCGACGCCGACGGCCGTCCCGAACGCGGGGACGGTGAAGGGGACGGCGATCGCCGTACAGACGAGCGCCATCGTGACCCACACGGCGGGGCGTTTCGGCTCGGTCGGGCCGTTGTCGCCGAGCATGCCGCTCACGGGGTCGCCGAGCGAGAGCATCCACATCGCGGGAATCGCGAGCGTCGGCGAGAGCACGAGCGCGACGCCGGTCATGCTGAGCTGGTAGAGCGCGTAGCCGGCGACGCCGTCCGCCTCGTACTCCCGCACCAGCGCGGCATACAGGGGATCGAGCGGCCCGGCCGCCCCGCGCAGCCGGAGGGCCTCCAGAACTCCCACGACGACGAGCCCCGCGAGGAGGAGATATCGGGTCTGGTCCCACGAGAGCCATCCCAACAGGTAGGGGGCGACGTACAGCGTCCCGCCGGCGTGGACGAGCCGTCGCTCGAACTCGACGCGGCCGCGCCACGCCGCGCCGGGGAGGGTCACGTTGTCCGTCTCCTCGTCGCCGTCCGCACGTCGATCATGCCGTCTCCACGTCGGTCTCGACCGACTCGTACCGATCGAGTAGAGCCGCGAACTCGTCGGCCTCGCGGAGCGCAGCGAGTTCGTCCGCAAGTTCCTCGACTGGAATCCGGACCTGTGCGGCCGAGTCGCGCTCGCGGAGGGTGACGGTCTCCGGGCCGTCTCCCTCGACGCCGTCGCGGTCGACGGTGACACAGAACGGGGTGCCGACCTCGTCCTGGCGCCGGTACCGCCGCCCGATCGAGCCCGAATCGTCGTACGCGACCGAGAGGCCGGCCTCGCGGAGGTCGGCGGCGACGCGATCGGCCAGCTCGACGAGCCGGTCGTCGTTCGTCACCAGCGGGAAGACCGCGGCGTCACGCGGCGCGACCTCCGGCTCCAGCGCGAGGTAGGTCCGTTCCTCGCCGTCGACCTCGTCGGTTCGGTAGGCGTGCGCGAGGAGGGTCTGGACGGTGCGGCCGACGCCGAAGGAGGGCTCGACGACGTGCGGCGTGACGTGCTCGCCGTTCTCCGTGACTTCCCTCACCGAGAAGTTCGCGACGTCGGCGTCGACCTCGTGGGTCTCGGCGTCGTCGCCCTCGCCGACCTCGACGGTCACCGTCTCGGCGTCGAAGGCGTCCGGGTCGCGGGCGGCGAGCGTCTCCAGCGCCTCCGCGACCGCGGCGGCGTCGGCGCCGAACTCGGGGCCGAGCGTCGACATGTCCGGGTCGACGGTCGCCCGCTCGACGGTCTTCGGCTCGTCGTAGCGTTTGAACACGGTGAAGGAGTCGTCGCCGTACTCGCCGTGTTTCGACAGATCGTAGTCGCCGCGGTACGCGAAGCCCGCGATCTCGATCCAGTCGCCGTCGACCTCGCTTTCGGCGTCCCAGCAGTCGGCCGCGTAGTGGGCGCGCTCGCCCGAGAGGTGCTGGCGGAACCGGAACCGGTCCATGTCGACGCCGATCCGGTCGTACCATCGACTAGCGACGCCGAGGTAGTAGCCGACCCACGGCGAGCCGATGATCCCCTCCTCGACGGCCGCCCCGATCGTCGTCTCGACGTACTCGCCGTCCTCGGCCTCCTGCTCGGTCGCGGGGTAGAGCCGGACCACGACGTCGGCGACCCGGTCCAGCGGCGGCTCGTCCTCCTCGGGGTCGATGAACTGCTCCAGCTCCGCCTGCGTGAACTCGCGGAGCCGCAGTAGGCCGCCGCGCGGGGAGATCTCGTTGCGGTAGGCGGGTCCGATCTGGGTGATCCCGAACGGGAGGGTACCCCGAGCGTACTCCTTCAATCGCGGGAACTCGACGAAGATCCCCTGTGCGGTCTCCGGGCGAAGGTAGCCGGGTTGGGAGTCGCCGGGGCCGATGTCGGTCGAAAACATCAGGTTGAAGCTCTCGACGGGGACGCCCGCGAGCGAGGCGCCACAGGTCGGACAGGCGATCCCCGCCTCCGCGATCAGCGCCTCGACCTCCTCGCCGGGAAGCGCCTCCGCGTCCTCGACGTCCGTCGCGTCCTCGACGAGGTGGTCGGCGCGGTGGGAGGCAGCACACTCCGCACACTCGATCAGCATGTCGTCGAACCCCTCGAGGTGACCGGACGCCTCGAAGACGGCCTCGGGCATCACCGTCGGGGCCTCGATCTCACGGTTCCCCTCCCTGATCGTGAACCGGTCCCGCCAGGCGTCCTCGACGTTGCGTTTCAGGGCTGCGCCCTGCGGACCGAACGTGTAGAAGCCGGCGGTGCCGCCGTAGGCGCCGTTGGAGCCGAAGAAGAAGCCGCGCCGCTTCGCCAGCTCGACGAGTTCGCCGTCGCCCATCAGATCGCCTCCAGCAGGTCGACGTCCCGGACGATGCCGACGAGGTCGGCGCCGCGGACGAGCGGGATCTGCTCGATGTCGTTCGTGATCAGTTCCTGGGCGACTTCCTCGGACGTTCGGGTCTCGGTGACGGTGACGAGGGCATCGGTCATGAAGTGACGCGTCTCCTCGGCGGGTATCTCCACGTTTCTCGTCGGGAGGTAGCGTGCGCCGATCGCCTTGATCCCCTCCCAGGACCACTCGGAGTCCTGTTCGGCGATCGAGTCGCCGGTGCTGGCCTCCCCCTCGACGACGCGGGCGACCTCCAGTATGTCGACCTCCGTGACGATCCCTGCCATCCGCGCGTCGTCGTCGAGCACGATCGCGTAGGGCACGTCCGCGAGACCGATCTCGCGTTCCGCGACCGGGAGGGGCGTGCCGACGTACGTGGTGTTGACCGTCCGGGTCGCGAGCGGCCCGACCTCGCTCGTGCCGTCGACGTTGCCGCGCGCGATGGCCCGCACCACGTCGGTGACGGTGACGATGCCGACGAGCTCGTCGCCGTCGACGACCGGGAGCCGGCGTGCCCGTTTTTCCACCATCGTCGCGGCCGCCTCGCGAAGGTCGTCGTCGTCGCCGACGGTCGGGACCTCGCGCATCAACAGCGCGAGCTGGTCCTCGGCGGGCTGCTCGATGAGATCGTCACGGGAGACGAGACCACGGTAGATCTCCTCGCCGTCGACGTTCTTCACCACGGGGACGGAGGAGAACCCGTGTTCCTGAATGTACGCCAGCACGTCGTCACGACTTCCGGGGATCTCGACGACGACGAGTTCGGACCGCGGCGTCATGGCGTCTGCTACGTTCATGCACCGTCATTTGCCGGGACGCCTCTTGTATACTGCGAAGCCCGGGCGCCCTCCCGACGCCGTCCGGATCGTCCCGGGATGCCGTCCGGATCGCCCCGTGATGTCGACGGATTCCGACCGGACGGACGTCCGTTGAATCGACCGGAACGTTTCACGAGCGTTACGCGTTCGTTCGAAGAAATACGTGTTCGGTCGTTCCGCCGCCGTTCGACTCACGATCAAGCTAATTTGCTTGAAAGAATGCACGTTTGTGGGGTGTTGAGCCGAATCGCTGTCCCGGTTCGCAACCCTTATAAATCAGTGACAAATACTCACTACCATGTCACGGAGTTCCACTCCCTGGGACGAACCGGACCCCGACCGCCGCCGCCCCGGCGTGCCGACGGGTGCCGATGCGACGACGACGCCGTCGCCGGACGTGATGGCGTCGGTCGATTCCGCGCGATCGCGACCGGAGCTCGTGATCGCCGACGTCTCACGTGAGGACGCGTGGCTCTCCGTCGACGAGACGGACGCCACCGTCCTCGAGGAGTGGTGCTGAGGCCGCACGTTTTCGCGCACCCGTCGAACGCCGCGCCGTTCACGGGTTCCACGTTTCACGTTCGCCGCTCACGCTCCGAACGGAGCCCCCGATCGACCTCCCAGCCACGCAGTAGCGCGGCGAGCGTCTCACAGACCGGAACCGATACATCGGCCTCGGCCGTCCGGTCGACGACCGCGCCGTATATCGCGTCCACCTCGGTCGGTCTCTCGCGTTCGACGTCCTCGCGCATCGACGAGTGGTTCGCGGCGGTGTCGGCGGCCACCGTCTCGAGCGCGGTGATCGCCTCGTCGTCGCGCAGCTCGACCCCCGCGGACCGCGCGACCCGCGCCACCTCACGGGCGGCTTCCCGGGCGACGTCGCCGGTCGGACCCGCGAGCGTCCGACCGTTGTCGATCCGGGCGAGCGCCGACGGGCCGTTGATCCCCGCGTTGACCGCGAGCTTCTCGTACCGCCGCCGGGGCATGTCGCTCGCGGCCGTCGCCTCCATCCCTGCCGCGTCGAGCGCGCGGCGGGTCCGCTCGGCCGCCGGATGCAGCCCGCCGTCGAGCGCGCCGACGACCACGTCGCCGACGCCCGTACACCGCACCCGACCGGGCTCCTCGAATCGTGCCCCGTAGCTCGCGGTGCCCGCGAGCACCGTCGCGTCGACCGCGGCGACCAGCCGCTCCTCGGTGAGTCCGTTCGAGAGCGGACAGACGACGTCGTATGAGCCGGTCGCCAGCGCTCGGGCCGCTTCGTCGACGTCGTACGCCTTCGTCGTCACGAGCGCGAGATCCGCCGCTCGCCCGTATCCGTCGGTCACGGCGCGCGGATGCACGGCCGCCTCGATCTCGCCTTCGATCCGCAGCCCGTCCGACCGGACCCGGCGCATGTGTGGATCGCGTCCCACGAGCGTGACATCGTGCGTCCGCGCGAGGAGCCCGCCTATCAGGCTCCCGAGCGCGCCCGCACCGTAGACGAGCACCTCCATGTTCGATCGGTCGGCCTCCGAACCCAAAAGCGATGCCGGTCGTCACCCCGAGCGTCGGCGTCGAGGGGCCGGTCGGCAACGTCGCTTATCAGCCGATCCCCGTCGCCGGGTTTCCTCAATCCTCCAGCTCGAAGGCGACCTCTACCTCCGCCTGGTACTCGCGCTCCGGGGCGTTTTTGACCTCAACGCCGAACTCCTTCACCTCGGCCCAGTAGACGTTATCGAGGGTGTCTTCCGCCCGGTCGATCGCGTCGTCCGTGGCGTCGTCGAAGCTCTCCGAACTCGTTCCGATCAGGGTGATCTTTTTGAATACCATCTGTGGTCACCGTCGTTCGTCCAACCCACAACGTGCGGTGGACGTCTCCGACATCGACCCGTGGCAGGATATACGTTCTGGCCCGCCGGCCGATCCGACGCGCAAGGCCCGGTTCGGAGGACGGTCGGATCGGTTCCTCACCGTCGTCGCCGGAGTAGCAGAAGCGTCCCGGAAACGAGGGCGACGACGGCAAGGGTCGCGCCGAACCCGACGCCGTCGTCCTCGGTTGGCGTCTCGGTCGGTGTGTCGGCCGGCGCGTCGTCCTCGTCCGAGACCACCCGGACCGACACCGGATCGGATTCGAGATCGTCGCGCACGGCGACCATCTCGTACTCGCCCGGCTCCTCGATCCGAACCGTGAACGTTCCGTCCGCCCCGGTCTGACCGATCGACTCCCCGTTTCGCCGGATCGTCGCGCCCTCGACGTTGGCGTCGTACTCGTCGACGACCGTGAGGACCACTCGCTCGCCGGCGACGACGCGCTGATTGCTCGCGTCCATCGAGAGCAGCGGTTCGCGGCTCGTGTTCATCGTCAGTTCCCGATCGTCCTCACGGATGCGTATCGACTCGGTCGTCTCGAGGTACCTCTCCTTGCCGGCCGTGACGGACAGCCGGGTGTTAACCGGAACGCTCGCGGATGCCACGCCCCCGCCGAGCGTCCGAACGGTCGCGACGTCGTCGATCTCGACGGTCGCGTCCTCGATCGGCGGGTTGTCCTCGAGACGGTCGTCACGAACCGTCACCGTGAGGGTCACCGACCCCCGTTCGAGCTGCAGCTGCCGGGCGACGTCGCCCTCGACGGACACGGTATGTGACTGATCGAGGTGCCCGGGCTTCGTGACCCCGACGGTGTACTCGCCCCGCTCGATCGCGCCGGTATCGAAGCGTCCGTCCGCGTCGGTCGTTCCGGTGACGACGCGATCGCCGTTCTTCCGAACGACGATCTCGGCGTCCTCGACGGGTGCCTGGTTACGCGTCGCCTCGAACGCGATGGACCCCTTTCGTGCCACGTCGACCGTCACCTCCCGTTCGGTCGCGTTCTCCACCTGATACGGCGAGTTCCGAACGAAGTCGGGGTGGTCGATCGAGAGGTCGACGTCCGCACCCTCGGGGACGTCGACGAACGCCCGGCCGTTGCTCGCGGTCACCGCGCTTCGCTCTCCGTCCTCCCAGGAGGCCGTGATCTCGGCAGTACCGACCGGATCCCCGTTCCGGTCCTCGACGAGGACCGTCAGCGTCACCTGGTCGTCGGCGGCAACCGCGCCGCTGCCAGCCGCAAGCACGATGAGCAGCAGCATCGCCAGCGTGCTCGGAATGCCGACTGCCTTCATGCTATTCATACCCATGTTCCGGATTCGTCCGGAACTCATAAAGTAATTGCTTCGATACCGGCGTTTCCGACCCGGACCGTTCGGACCGGAACCGATCACGGGATCGCCCGAAAACGGGACCGACGGGGCGGCGACTCCGGTCGGATCCTCGACGAGTCAGGGACTTCCGGGCGCGCCTTCCATCACGACGAAGTCGTCGCCGTCGACGCCGATCACCGCCCAGTCGTACGGCGGCTTCAGCGACGTCAGGTCATCGCGTAACTCCGCCGCATGCTCACGCCACGTCACGAAACATCGAAGCGGCGGCGTCTCTCCGCCGTCCGCGAGATACGAACCGAGGTCGTCCGTCCCGTCCGAGGGAACCGGCGTCACGTGGACGCGACGCCACTTCCGCTCCGCGACGAACTCGCGTCCGCCCTCGGAGACGGTGTATCCGAGTTCACGAAAGACGTCTCTGGCCTCCGTCGTCGGTGGGGTGCTCGCAGGGGCCATCTGGCTACGAATTCGACCGCGTCCGTGATAAGCTTTCCCACGGCTCCAGGGAAACCGACGAACGGTCACTCGTGGGCGGCGTCCCACTCGTCCGGCTTGCGCAGGTTGCCACAGCGGTTACATTGGATCCGTCCCATCGTGTCCATCGCCGTGTCGAGCGATCCGCAGCTCTCACAGTAGAATCCCCAGCGGTTCCGAGCGTCCTCGTCGCTGAAAACGACGTAAAACGGCCCCTCCGCCCCCCGCTCCGCGCGCGTCCGATCGATGTATACTCGCTCGCCCTCCGCCGTCGTCGACTGCTCCATGCGTCCCTCGTACCCCACGAACGGACTTAAAAAGGTGGCTCCGCCTCCCGGCGGACGGCCCGATCACGTCCGGAACGACTCGCCACAGCCGCACTCGGAGACGACGTTGGGGTTCTCGACGTGAAAGCCGGCCGCCTGCAGCCCGTGCTCGTAGTCGAGCTTGCTGCCGCCGATGTAGTTCCTGCTGGCTGGGTCGACGAACACGCGAAGGCCGTGGCGTTCGACGACCACGTCGTCCTCCTCGGGCTCGGTGTCGAAGCGCATCCCGTAGGAGAGGCCCGCACAGCCACCTTGTTGGACGAACAACCGTAATCCCGCCACGTCGGTGTCGAGCCCCTCCCGGTTCAAAAGCGAGAGCGCCTCCTCGGCGGCGTCCGGCGTCACCTCGATCCCCGTCTCGCCGCCCGGCTGGGCCGATTCGGTACTCATACCACCTCGTTCCCGCCGGAGGGGCAAAACCTTGACGGCGAGTCACGCCCGGTCGCCAGACCGATCCGTCGTCGCCACGGTCGGCCCGGACGGCCCGTATTCGACGGTCTCGCTGCACGGGGGAACGCGGCTGTGTGGTGCGATTCCCCGCGGAGCGGTCGCCGGCTCACGGACGCGAGGTCACTCCTCGAACCGCTTCCGGACGCTCTCGGCGTGCGCCTCCAGCCCCTCGGCTTCCGCCAGCGTCGTGATCGTGTCGGCGATCCCGGAGAGCGCGTCACGGTCGAGCCGCTGGACCGTCGACGAGCGGAGGAAGGTGTCCGTCGACAACCCGCCGTACCGCTTTGCGCCGCCGTTCGTCGGCAACACGTGGTTCGTTCCGGCGGCGTAATCACCGGCCGCGACCGGCGAGTACGGGCCCAAAAAGACGGAGCCCGCGTTCGTGATCCGGTCGAGCAGCGCCTCGTCGTCCTCGGCGACGATCGAGAGGTGTTCGGCGGCGTACTCCTCGGCGAAGAGCACCGCCTCCGGCATGGAACGCGCGAGGAGAACGCCCGAGGCGTCGTTCCCGAGGGCCGCACTGATCGTGTCGCTCCGCTCCCGCCCGTCGGCACCGACCGTGACCGCCTCGACGACCGCGGTCGCGAGGTCCTCGTCGTCGGTGACGGCCACCACGGAGGCGTTCGGATCGTGTTCGGCCTGCGCGAGCAGCTCCGCGGCGACGAGCTCCGGATCCGCGGTGTCGTCCGCGAGCACGAGCACCTCGCTCGGCCCCGCGAGGAAGTCGATCTCCACGTCGCCTTGTACCTCGGCCTTCGCCGCAGTCACCCACTTGTTGCCGGGGCCGACCACCTTCTGTACGCGCGAGACGGTCTCGGTGCCGTACGCTAGCGCCGCGATGGCCTGTGCGCCCCCGGCCTGATAGACGGCGTCCGCGCCGGCTTCATGGATCGCGGCGAGCGTGACCGGGTTCAAGTCGTCGGCCGGCGGCGTCGCGACCGCGACGTGGTCAACGCCGGCGACCGTCGCCGGGATGACGCCCATGAGCGCGCTCGACGGATAGGCCGCGGCGCCGCCCGGAACGTAGACGCCCGCGCGGGCGATCGGCCGGAATCGTCGACCGAGCTCCCGCCCGTCGAACTCCTCACGCCAGTCCGCCGGTCGCTGTCGCTCGTGGAACGTCCGGACGTTCGCGGCGGCGTCCTGGACCGCCTCGATGACCGGATCGTTCGCGTCCTCGAGGTCGGCATGGGCCCGTGCCGCCTCGTCGGTGACGTCCAGGTTGCCGACCGTCGTCCCGTCGAACTCCTCGGCGAACGCCCGGAGCGCGACGTCGCCCTCCTCGCGGACCCGTCCGATGATCTCCCTTACGTCCTCGCGAACGCTCTCGACCCCGGCGTCGCGCTCGAAGAAGGCGCGCCGCTCCGCGGGCGAGAGGTCGGCGACGGCTCGTACGTTCATACTCGCATTCGGGGCCGGGATTAAAAGGACGTTCCGGCTCGGGTCGAGACGGGGGCGCTCCGGCTCGGGTCGAGACAGCGACGCGCACGCGCGGTCGGATCGCCCGCTCCCCGATCACTCCAGTCGTCGAATCCCGGCCACGTCGAGCGTGGCCAACACGAACAGTCCGGCGATCAGCGCGGCACCGGCGAACAGCAGCGGGGCCGAAAGCACCATCGCCAGGTCGTACGATGCGAGGAGTCGCGTCGTTCCGCGGACGACGAACGACGCGAGAACGAGGCCGAACGCGACGATCGTCAGCTGGACGAATCGGGACCGTTTCATCGACGTCCCGCGGTCAGTCGGTGCGCAGGACGGCCGGATCACGCGGGCCGTGACTCCGGGAATCCGTCTCTCCGTCGAAGCCGTTGCTCACCGCGTAAAACACGGCTTCGGGGTCACGGTTCCACTGCCACTTCCACCGCGTCCTCGCGAGGAGCCAGAGCTTTCGCGGCATCGAGAGCTGTGGCGTCGTCGTCACCGTGTCGTAGCCGCGATTCCGAATGAGCCGATGGTGATCCGCATACAACACGGCCGAGAGCAACACGGCGAACTGACAGTCAGATGGGAGGTATTTGATCCCCGCGACGCCCTCCTCGTAGAGCCGTTCGGTGCGTGCGAGCTCGGCCTGCATCGCGGCCGCGAGGTTCGCGTCGAACTCCCGGTCGAGAACCTGCTGCTCGTCGACGCCGTGGCGCCGAAGCGTCTCGAGCGGGAGGTAGATCCGATCCCGTTCCCTGACGTCCTCGCCGACGTCACGGAGGAAGTTCGTCATCTGGAACGCCTCGCCGAGCTTCGTCGCATGCGGCAGAGCGGCGTCCTCGTCGTCGACGTCCATGATCGCGGTCATCATTCGTCCGACGGCCGCCGCCGATCCGTTCATGTACGCCTCGAGATCGGCGTACGTCTCGTATCGGTCGACGTCGATGTCGCGCGCCATCGCGTCGATGAACGCGTTCACGTCCTCGTCGGCGATTCCGCGCTTCTCTCGAACGGACGAGAACGCCTCGAGCACGGGGTCGTCCGTCGGCTCCTGACCGAGGGCGGCACGACGCAGCCGCTCGAGCTCCGCACGCTGCTCGTCCGGCGGCGCCGTGTCCTCGGCGTCAACCACCTCGTCGGCGATCCGAAAGAACCCGTACAGCACGTACGTCGGGTGGCGTATGCGCTCCGGTAGCACACGCGTGGCGACGTGAAAGGTCTTCCCGGTTCGCCGCTGGATCTGTCTTCCTCGGGCCACCTGTGTCTGATCTACCATGGTGCTTTCGAGCCGGCCGCAGGGAGGATCACGAGCGGGTCGCCCAACATGCGTTATCGTTCGGACTCCAAGGACATAACAGTTCGTACGCGTTCGGATTTCGTGGCTACGTATGGAGGTCGGGCGCCACTTTTTCTACAATTTTGATACGATCTGAAACGTTCAATAGAACGTGTCGCTACAGTCGTACACGACGCCGTGTTCCGGACAGACGTACTTACAATGTCTGTGATACATCGACGCCCCGCAGAGCGGACACGGACGACTCCGTGGTTCGTGACCGTTTCCCGCCGTCTCGTCGTCCTCGTGATCGGTGGTCACGTGCACCCGACCCTACGATCCTTCACGTGTTAACTCCCCCGTTCGCGACGACCTTCTCCGGTCCCCTCGTCGACTCCCTCTCATCGACCACCGATCCCCCCACCCGCCGGCCGCTGACCGTGACTCACTCGGCGGCGAGCGCATCGTACACCCGGCCGGCAACGGATTCGTCCGTGAACGGGAGCGTTATCACGCCTTCCCAGTCCGCGTCGACGAGCGATTCGACGGTCGGCCGGTCGAGGTCGACCTCGCGAACCGGATCGTCCTTCAGCGTCATCACGACCTCGAACGGCTTCGGATCCTCGGCCGCTTTTACCGATTTCAACCCCTCGCGCAGCCCGGCACGTCCCGATTCGGTCAGCTCGACGACGACGAGGTACTCCCCGTCGTCCGGATGGACGCCCTCAACGCGGCGCAGATCGGCCGCGGTGAAGAGGTCCGCCTCGACGTCGTCGCCGATCACCCGCGCGAGAAACGGCGCGTCGGGATCCGCGTCGACGTGTCGTGACTCCGTTTCGTCCACCGATCCCTCGCCGAGTGCGACGTCATCGACCGTCGATGCGCCGAGGAATCCGACGGCTCCCAGCGCACACGCCGCTCCGAATCCGCCGATCATTCCGCGTCGAGAGAGGTCCATGTTCGACCCCTCGAGAATCACGTTCAAAAGGGTTTCACGCCGATTCACGACCCTGATAGCTGGACCGTGAGCGACGGGGATCGCCGCCCGTCACGCCTCGTCGTCGAACGCCACCGCGTCGAGGGTCGTCGTCTCTCCGAACAGCCAGTCGGCGTGTTCGACCGCGTACTCCTTGTGCTCGGGCGTGATGTATCCCAGCGCGTCGGTCACGATGACCGGGCGATAGTCGCGAAGCCCCGCGCTCCCCGCCGTGTGGAGCACGCAGACGTTCGCGAGGGTCCCACAGATCAGGAGGTCGTCGATCCCGTGGACGTCCAGATAGCCCTCCAGATCCGTCCGGTAGAAGGCGTCGTAGGTGTGTTTCACCACGACGTGGTCGTCGTCTCTCACGTCGAGGGAGGCGGCGAGCTCGGCGTCCCACGACCCCTCGAGGACGTGTTCGCCCCAGCGGTCGAACTCGTCGTAATAGTGGGTGTTCTCGAACTGTTCGGGCGGATGAACGTCCCGGGTGTAGATCACGTCCGCGTCGGCCTCGCGGGCTCGATCCACGAGTTCGGCCACCGGATCGATGGCGGCCTCACTCGGCTCCGCATGGAGGCTGCCGTCCGGATGACAGAAGGCGTTCTGCATGTCCACGACGACGACGGCGGTGTCGCTCGGGTCGTACATACGCGGCGATCGGTGATGAACGGTAAAAAAACGACCCGTGAACGCCGACCCGTGAACGCCGACCCCCGAGATCGGGTCGTGGGGACGACCGCCGCGATACCGGCAAGCTACTTACGCACCCACTCACAAGTGATCGCCATGAGACGGGTCCTCACCCTCTCGATCGCGCTCGTCGTGCTCGCGGTCGTCGGAGCGGGCGTCGTGGGCGGCAGTCCCGTCGCGGACGCCGTGGAGTGTGCCGATGAGGGTGAAAACGAGCTCGTCGGGTGCTGGAACGGCATCCATCACACAGCGGATCCGGCCGCCGATCTCGGCATCGACCAGGCTGACGGACTGAGCGACGAGGAGTTGACCAACCTCACGCATCTCAAGATGGCTCGGGTTGAGGCGATCCGTGAACGACCGTTTGAGGAGGAGGTGACCGTCGACGTGCTCTCGCGGGAGGCGTTCGCGGAACGACAGAACGAGACGGAGCGGGATCCGGAGTTCGACCGCTGGAACGACCAGGTCTGGAAGGCGCTTTTCGTCATCGGCGAGGACGAATCCAGCGGCGAGGTGATCGATGACGTCTTCTCGGGCGCCGTTGCGGGCTTTTACTCGCCCGCGAACGACCGGATCGTGATCGTCGTCGACGACGAGGAGACGGTTCGGGTCTCCCCCACGACGCTGTTACACGAGCTGGGTCACGCGATGCAGGATCAGTACGATAACCTGAGCGACCCGCGATACAGCGGCGCGACCCAGGACGCCGACCTCGGCATCGACGGCGCGGTCGAGGGTGAGGTCGTCTACATGGAGGAGGTGTACGCCGAGCGCTGTGAGGTGGAGTGGGCCTGTACCCCCGAACCGGATGACCTCCCCGACGACGATCCCGACGCGGACGACTCGGAGCCGAACCTCGGCGTGCTGCTCACCGTCCTCCAGCCGTACTCCGACGGCGCCCCCTACGTCGACGAGCTGCTCGACGAGGGCGGCTGGGAGGCGGTCGACGAGCTGATGGCCGACCCGCCGTCGACGACCCGCGAGACGATCCATCGGGAGCCCTTCGAACCGACGCCCATCGAGTTCAACGACACCGCGACGAACGGCTGGGAGCGCTACGACGAGCAGGGCGTCAACGGCTCGGACACTGCCGGTGAGGCGTCGCTTTTCGTCTCGATGTGGTACCAGTCGACCACCTACGGGGCGGGCGTGATGGAACGCAACGAGCTCTTCGAAACCGACCATCGCTATCGGACGTACAACTACTCGCATCCGGCGACGAACGGCTGGGCGAACGACGAGCTGTATCCGTACCGGAACGACGCGGGCGACGACGAGCGGGACGGCTACGTCTGGCTGATCGAATGGGAGACGGAGGCGGATGCCGAGCGCTTCCACGAGTCGTATCTTCGGGTGCTCGACGCCCACGACGCCACACACCGCGATGACGGGCTTCATCACGTCGCCGAGGGCGCCTTCCGCGGCGCCTACGGGGTCGAGCGAAACGGCACCACGCTGACCGTTGCACACGCTCTCGACGCCGACGAGGTGTTCGAGCTTCGCCCGGAAATCGAGCCGGAAACGCCGCCGGAGCGGGACGACGGGTCGGACGCAAACGTTCCGATCGGCGACGGGGGCGACGACTATGGTGATGACCCGGACGGACCGACCGAGCCGATCGATCCGAACGACGTCGCCGAGGACGACACGCCCGGATTCGGCGTCGTCGTCGCGATCGCCGCCCTCCTGTCGCTCGCGACGCTCGCCGTGCGCCGGGGGCGCACGTAGCGAACCACCGGGCCACGTCTCCGCCCCGCCGGAGCCGGACCCGGTTTCGGTGCGCCGGAGCCGGACCCTTTTCACGTCGCGACGGAGTACCCCCACGCATGACGGAGTTCGACATCGTGGGGGTCGACGCGATCCGGGAGGGCCGCGCGACCGACGCCTACTTCGAGCGGACGGAGACGACGCTGGGACACGTGGACCGGAACCCACGGGTCGCCGCCGAGGTGACGGCGGATCAGTTTTCCGACGGCGAGTTCGAGCTGTTCGCCGGGCTGAAGGATGCGGTCGCGCTGCTCGAGGGACGCCCCGTCGACGTGCACGCGATCCCGGAGGGCCGGCTCTTCGACGGTGGCCCCGTGCTTCGGATCGAGGGCGACTACCTCTCGTTCGCCCGATTCGAGACTTCGCTTCTGGGCTTCCTCTCGCACGCGTCCGGGATCGCCACCGCCGCGCTCGACTGCCGGCTTGCGGCTCCCGACGCGAACGTCCTCTCGTTCGGCGCCCGCCACGTCCACCCCGCGATGGCCGCGACCGTGGAGCGCTCCGCGCTGCTCGCGGGCTTCGACGGATTCTCCCACGTCGCCGCGGGCGACCTCCTCGGCCGGGAGGCGTCCGGCACGATGCCCCACGCGCTCGTGATCTGTTTCGGACCCGGCGAGCAGGAGGCGGCGTGGACCGCCTTCGACGACGCGGTCGACGACGTCGTACCGCGGATCGCGCTTTGTGACACCTACACCGACGAGCGCGACGAGGTCCTCCGGGCCGTTGCCGCGCTCGGCGACCGGCTCGACGGCGTACGGATCGACACCACTGGCTCGCGGCGGGGCGACTTCCGACACATCGTCCGGGAGGTGCGCTGGGAGCTCGCCGCCGCGGGCCACGAGGACCTCCCCATCTACGTCTCCGGCGGGCTCGACCCGTCGGACCTCCGAACGCTCCGCGACGTCGCGGACGGATTCGGCGTCGGGGGATACGTCTCCAACGCCGACCCGGTCGACTTCGCGCTCGACGTCGTCGCCGTCGACGGCACCGCCGGGGCGAAACGCGGGAAGCTCTCGGGCGTCAAGGAGGTCTATCGAACCGACAGCGGCGACCACGCTATCCGGCCGGCCGACGAGCCGGCTCCCGACGACGGGGAGGCCCTGCTCGCTCCCGTCCTCCGTGACGGGGAGCTCGTCGAGGGGGCCACGGAGCTGTTCGATCTCGACGCGGCGGCGGGACGGGCGCTCGCGGACGCGGGGCTGGTCGGCTACGGGACTGACGGGGACGAAATCGACGACTGAGATCGAACGCGGGAGTCGCTTCGAGGCGGTTCGCCTACAGCTCCTCGACGGCGCCGCCGTCCTCGCGCTCGCGGAACACCTGCCCCTCGATGAGCGTCACCATGGTTTCCTCCTCCTGCCAGGCGGTCGGCGAGAGCTTCGCCTTCCGGCAGGCCCGCGAGAGGAACTCGGCGCCGGACCAGTCGTTTTCGACCGGCAGCGTCGGGTAGAGCCAGCCGTGCGAGTTGCCGCCGTCGACTGCAACGCCGTGGGTGCCGATCTCGAGGTCGGCGAGCGGATCGTTGGTGAGGACCGTGTTCGAGACGATACAGACCGAAACGACGATGTTGTCGAGCTCCTTCGGCTCGACCTCGGAGCCACAGGAGTCGCCGGAGGCCGCCTGAATGGCCGCCTCGACGATCGCGTGTCCGAGCTGATCCGTCGTGTCCCACGCGCCGGCGCAGCCGCGAAGCCGGCCTCGGCCGCGGGTCGACTGGAGGCGGACGAACGCCCCGGTGCGCGCGTAGAAGGCCTCACGCATGCTTCCGGGCTGTTCGCGTTGTCCCTGCAGTACGAACGATTCGACCGCCTCCCGCGCGAGTTCGACCGCTCGTGCTCCGTCGTCATACGAGAGTTGAACGGTCTGAGCCTCGGACATACCCATCCTTATGCTGCCGGCGACTTGAACGCTTCCATTATCGATGAAGGTTCATTATGATCTCCGTTTCTCGCGTAAGCGCCGCTCCGTCGGCCGATACGTCGAGATCC
>LFFM01000445.1_pt1 | contig 28672 bp, 28 predicted proteins | sample 643131 | NCBI WGS metagenome assembly LFFM01 (sample SAMN03777445, study PRJNA286221) | soda lake metagenome | biome: soda lake; feature: Kulunda steppe; material: water; isolation source: sample Tc-Br brine of Tanatar trona crystallizer | place: Russia: Kulunda steppe | collected 2011-07
ATCGAGCGAAAATCCGCAACCACTCACAGGTCGAAGACTCGCTCGACCGCCACGGGTGGAGTGCCAGCAAACTCTGGAACGTCGCCAACTATCACTCCCGCCAAGTCTGGGAGGAGACGGGCGAGATTCCTGACCACGAGGAGTTGAAAACCGAGTTGAAGACCCATCCAAAGTACAAGGGACTCCATTCACAGTCCAGTCAGCGGGTTCTGGAGGAACTCGCTGAAGCCTTCAACTCGTGGTACTCCAGTGACGATGAGCGGGACAATCCGCCCGGTTACCGCAAAGAAAACTACTACGACGACGAGGGTCGCCGTGTCCACGAAGAACACCCACGCAGCACGGTCACGTGGAAACAGAACGGCATCCGCCACGACACCAAGAACAACCGCGTTCGCCTCTCAAAAGGGGCGAATCACAAGGAACACCCGAAAGCGTGGGAGTACATCCTCGTCGAGTACGAGACACGCTCCGGCGTCGAGGTTGAGAACCTACAACAAGTCAGGGCCGTCTACGACCAGCAGAACGAGCGATGGGAGTTGCACCTCGTTTACACAGACGAGATTGAGACGCCCACCGCTCCCGGCACCGAAACAGCAGGTATCGATCTCGGTATCAGCAACTTCGCCGCCGTCGCCTACAGTACCGAGGATGCCGACCTCTATCCCGGCAATCGCTTGAAACAGGACGGGTACTACTTCCCGAAAGAGATCGCCAAGTGCGACGAAAGCGGTGGCGGCAGGGCCACGCGACTGCACCACAGGTGGTCGGAACGCCGCACTCATTTCTTTCACTCTTTGGCGAAACACATCGTTGAACGGTGTGTCGAGAAGGGTGTTGGTCGCATCAACGTCGGGGACTTGGAGGGCGTGCGTGAGAAAGAGACCGGCGAATCGAAGAACTGGGGCAAACACGGGAACCTCGACTTACACGGATGGGCGTTCGACCGCTTCACCTCGATCCTCGAATATAAGGCGAAGGTCGAGGGGATCGAGGTGGTGGAAGTGTCCGAACGCGACACGAGCAAGACGTGTTGCGTGTGTGGGAAAGAAGACGAGAGCCAGCGTGTCGAACGGGGTCTGTACGTCTGTGAGGATTGTGACGCGGCGTTCAACGGTGACGTGAATGGGGCGGAGAATATCCGCCTCGACATCAACGAAAGTAACTCCGAGTCTTTCGGGCAGTTGTCCGGGGATAGGAGTACCGGCTGGTTGGCACAGCCCGGAGTCTACCTTTACGACTTGTCCAGTGGATTCCAACCGCAGGAACAAGTGGTAGACTGCAAACCGTAATATCCCAACCTCGGGATTCCTCCGCCTTCAGGCGGAGGAGGATGTCAATCAGAAATCCCGCGAAATTAAGATCCGGTAATTCACTTACTGAGGGGTCGAAATAATGTCGGCAGCAATTGGTTCACATTCTTGATCGTCGAACTGGACAGAACGGATCGCGCTTAGCGGTGCTCGGACGGATCCACTTCGGCTCCCTTGGAGATCGCGATCCAGGCGCAGTCCGGCTCGGGGCCGGCGATGATGTACATCGGTGTTCCGTCGACGACACCGTGTGTACTCATCGTCTCGGCGACCGGTTCGTCCGGTGTGTCGCCGAACGTACCGCGTCGCTCCGTCGGTTCACCGCCCCGCCGATTCGTCCGATCGTCGTTCATATCCTTTCATACCCCCGTGGGACACGCTGACGTGTGATCCCGCGGATGGTATAAGTACACGCCGCCTTCGAAAGCAGTAGCCGGGGGCTAACGCTTCCGAGCGGAGCTATAGCGCCTCCGGAAGTCGATATTATAACGGCATCGGGCCGCGGTCGCCCTCGCTGTCGGACTGTCGCGCCCGCGAGAGCAGCTCCGAGACCGGCGGGCCGTACTCATAGCCCGGGACGATCCCCTCGAGGTAGGTCCCTTCGACGTACTCGGCGATCGCCTTCGCGATCCCCGGAACGCGGTCGGCGTTGCCGAACTCGAACTCGAAGACCGCGACGGCGTCGCCCGCCTCCTCGATGACGCGGCGGTCCTCGAAGTCGAGATCGCCCCGGACGGCCATCGAAGCGTCCTCCAATCGGAGTTCGTACGTCTCGAACCAGCCGTCCTCGACGGCCGACCCGACCGGTCCTTCAGCGGCGTTCGAAAGCATCGGCGCCCGGACCTCGAGCGTGTAGGCGAGTTCCCATCCGTCGGTCTCGGTGGCGGTCACGCGGCTGTCGAACTTCGTCGTCGTCACGGCGAAGTACGCCCCGTCGCGCTCGAAGGCGTCGTGGGCCTCGAACGCCCGGACGGCCCGTTCCGGAAGCTCGTTCGTCATTGTCTCTCCGTAGGTGGCTGTGACTCAAAAGCCCGTCGAGAGCCCGATCAATCCGAAAAGAGGCTCGTGTGAACCGGCGCGAACTCGTCGCCCTCGTCCACCTCCTCCGTGTCGGTGACGGATTTTCCCCGAACGCCGGCATCGAGGAAGTCCGCGACCGGCGGGCCGACCCGGTCGGGTTCGACGAGGAAGGCGTCGTGGCCGTGATCGGAGTCGATAACGTGGTGGGCGGTGTCGGTGTCGTTCGCCCGGAACGCCTCCGCGAGCGCCTCCGACTGGCCGACGGTGAAATGCCAGTCGCCGGTAAAGGAGAGCATGAGTGCCTCGCCGTCGAAGGCCGCGAGCGCGTCCCTGTCGCTCTCGTAGCCGGAGGCCAGATCGTAGTTGTCCATCGCCCGCGTCAGGTAGAGGTAGGCGTTGGCGTCGAAGCGGGTCGCGAACTTCTCGCCCTGATAATCGAGATACGATTCGACCTCCCGATAGGGGAAAAAGCCGGCGGCCGGATCCATCTCGAAGGTGTCGCGCCCGGCGTCGATCCCGGCCGACCGGCGGCCGAACTTATCGGCCATCGACGACTTCGAGAGATACATGATGTGGCCGATCTGGCGGGCGATCGCGAGCCCCTTCGTCGGCCGCTCGTCCCCGTAGTAGTCGCCGTCGTTCCAGTTCGGGTCCGTGGTGATCGCCCGCTGGGCGATCGCGTCGAGAGCGAGACACTGGGGATCGAGTCGGGCGGCCGCGGCGATGATGACGGCGCGATCGAGGTGATCGGGGTGGCGTTTGACCCACTCCAGAACGTTCATTCCGCCGACGGAGCCGCCGACGACGGCGTGGAGATGCGGGATCCCGAGGTGATCGAGCAGCGCACGTTGGGCGCGCGTCCAGTCGGCGACGGTGACCGCCGGGAACGCCGTCCCCCACGGCTCGCCGGTCTCGGGGTTTTCGGTGGGCGGGCCCGACGAGCCGTAACACGAGCCGGGAACGTTCGCACAGACGACGTAGTACTCGGTCGTATCGATCGCCTTCCCGGGGCCGACGATGTCGTCCCACCACGCGTGGGCCTGCCCGGCCGTGTCGGTCCGGCGGCGGCCGCCGGCGACGTGGGCGCTGCCGGTGAGGGCGTGGCAGACCAACACGGCGTTGTCGCCGGTGAACTCGCCGTAGGCCTCGTAGGCGATCTCCAACTCGGGGATCGACTCGCCACACTGGAAGGTGAACTCCCCGAGCGAGGCCGTCTCCGGGCCGGCCGTTCCGTCCGTATCGCTCATAACGCCCCCTCGAGGTCCGCGATGATATCGGCTACGCTTTCGATGCCGATCGAGAGCCGAACCATCTCGGGGGCGACACCGCTTTCGCGCTGTTCGGCCTCGCTCAACTGGGCGTGCGTCGTCGAGGCCGGGTGGACGACGAGCGTTCTGGCGTCGCCGATGTTGGCGAGGAACTTCGCGAGTTCGGTGTCCTCACAGAGCCGTTTGGCGGCGTCGTAGCCGCCCTCGAGACCGAGCGCGATCATGCCGCCGTAGCCGCCCTCCAGATATTTCGAGGCGAGGTCGTGGGTTTCGTGTTCCGGAAGCCCGGGGTAGGCGACCCACGAGACGGCCGGGTGATCCGCGAGATGCTCGGCGACAGTCTGGGCGTTCTCACAGTGACGCTCCATCCGGAGCGGCAGGGTCTCGACGCCCTGCATCGTCACCCACGCGTCGAACGGGGACTGCTGATCGCCGAGGCTCCGCGCGCCGCGTTGGCGGGCCGCCATCGTCAGCGCCCGGTCGCCGAACCGCTCGGTGAAAACGATCCCGTTGAACGCGGGGTTGGGGGCGGCGATCTCGGGGTACTTTTCGGGGTACTCCTCGAAGGGGAAAGAGCCGTCGGAGACGAGGATCCCCCCCAGCGTCGTTCCCGACCCGTGGATCCATTTCGTCGTCGAGTCCCAGACGAGGTCGGCGCCGTGTTCGAGCGGCCGACACAGCGCCGGCGTTCCGAACGTGTTGTCGACGAAAAGCGGCGCTCCACGCTCGTGAGCCACGGCCGCGATCTCCTCGAACGGCGGCGTCACGAGCGAGGGGTTGGCGATCGTCTCACAGTGGACGTAGGCGGTGTTCTCGTCGATCGCCTCGGCGTACGCTTCGGGGTCGAGCGTGTCGACGAACCGGGCCTCGATGCCGCGTCGGGCGGCGGTGTGGGAGAGATAGCCGTGGGTCCCGCCGTAGACCGACGACGCACAGACGACGTTGTCGCCGGACTCGGCGAGAACGAGCGTCGCGGCGTCGAGCGCGCCCATTCCCGAGGCGGTCGCGAGGGCGTCGACGCCCCCCTCGAGCGATGCGAGGCGTTTCTCCAGTGCCCGGACCGTCGGGTTGGCAATGCGGGAGTAGACGTTGCCCTCGTCCTCCAGGGCGTAGCGTGCGGCCGCGGTGTCGGCGTCGGGAAACTCGTAAGAACTCGTCTGATATATCGGCGGCGCGGCGGCCTCCGTCGTCGGGTCGGGGCCTTGCCCGACGTGGAGACACCGCGTCCCGAAACCCAACTGTCGCTCCTCGTTAGTCATGTATACGATGCATAACTACGAACGTATCTATAACTGTGAGTTACGGCAAGAATTGCCCGGCGAGATGGAATGTTCTATATAAATACTTTTTAACGAATTCGATTCAATGAATTGCATCTATTTGCGATAATAATAAGCAAACATTATACATATGGGCGTAATGGTGGCCGTATGACGGCATCGAACGATATCGATCACCGCCTCGACGATCGGGACGAGAACGTTCACGTCGGCGTCTGGGACAACGCACTCGAGCCCGTCCTCTCGGTCGAACCGGGGTCCGTCGTCCGCTTGGAGTGCCGGGGCGCGCCGAACGGCCACTTCGACGCCGACTCGACCGCCGAGGACGTCGCGAAGAAACCATCCAACGGACACCCGCTCACGGGACCGGTTCGTGTCGAGGGCGCCGTACCGGGCGATACCCTCGTCGTCGACCTGCTCGATTTTCAACACAAGGGCTTCGGCGTCAGCTACTTTTATCCGGGCGAGCGGGGAGCCGGACTCCTCTCCGAAGAGTTCGAGGATCCCGGCCTCCACGTGTGGGAACTGGAGGGCGACGTCGGCCGGTTCGTCAACGGGATCGAGGTCCCGCTGGATCCGTTCCCGGGCGTGGTCGGCGTCGCTCCGGCCGAACCGGGCGAACACAGCACGATCCCGCCGCGTCGCGTCGGCGGCAACGTGGACATCAAACACCTCACGGCGGGATCGACGCTGTATCTGCCGATCGAGGTCGACGGCGCGCTTTTCAGTATCGGCGACTGCCACGGCGCCCAGGGCGACGGCGAGGTCTGCGTGACGGGCATCGAGGCGCCGATGTCCGTGACCGTCCGTCTCGACGTTCGCGAGGGGATGGAGATCGACGGCCCCGAGTTCGAGACGACGGGGCCGTTTACTGCGACGGGCGCCGACGAACCGACGTACGCGACGAGCGGGATCGCGGACGATCTCATGGCCGCCACGAAGCTGTCGGTCCGTCGGATGATCGATCACCTCGCTTCGGAGCGCGGACTCACACGCGCGGAGGCGTACCTGCTCTGTTCCGCTGCAGTGGATCTGAAGATCAATCAAGTCGTCGATGAGCCGAACTGGACGGTGTCGGCGTACCTCCCGGAGAGCATCTTTCCGAGCTGAGACGGTTTGGGTGACAAGAGCAGTCGCGGTTCCCGGGGCTTCGGCGTTCACTCACGTCGTTTGATCTCGTGGCGACCGAAGCCGTACCGGAGTCGATTCGCGAGCCGCCGCGAGAACTTCCCGTCCTCGACGCGCGAGTCGAAGCGTTCGCCGAGGGCCTCGTAGATGAGCGGGACGGCGACTTCCTGTTCGAGCGCCTCCCGGACGGTCCAGGTGCCCGTCGAGCCGCCGGCCACGTAGTCGTCGACGTCGCCCAGATCGTTGCCCTCCTCGCGGAAGGCCTCCTCACAGAGCTCCAAGAGCCACGATCGGATCACGGCGCCGTTGTTCCACGTGCGGGCGATCGACTCCATATCGAGGTCGTATCGGCCCTCGGTGAGTAGTTCGAACCCCTCGCCGTAGGCCTGCATGAGGGCGTACTCGACGCCGTTGTGAACCATCTTGACGTAGTGACCCGACCCCTGTGGGCCCATGTGGTCGTGGCCCTCCGGTCCGGTCGCGACGGCGTCGAAGGCCGGAACGAGTTCCTCGTAGGCCCACTCCGGCCCGCCGATCATGAGCGAGAAGCCGAGTTCGGCGCCCGCGGGACCGCCGGAGGTCCCACAGTCGAGATACGCCGCCTCCAGCGTCTCGCCGCGTTCGATCGACCGTTCGAAGTGGGAGTTGCCGCCGTCGACGACGGCGTCGTCGGGGCCGAGCAGCGGGTCGAGCTCATCGAGCGTCGCGTCGACCGCCTCGCCGGCGGGGACCATGAGCCAGATCCGCTTTCGTTCGGGGAGCGCTCCGACGAGGTCCTCGATCGATTCGGCGGGTTCGGCGCCGGCTTCCGCCGCCGCCGCCAGTGCGTCGTCGTCGAGGTCGAAGGCGACCACGTCGTGTCCCTCGGCCAGCACGCGATCGACGACGATCCGCCCCATCCGTCCGAGACCGATGACTCCGAGTTGCATACCGGCCTCTCGGCGGGACCGCAAGTGAGGGTTGTGATTCGGGCGGACAAGCGCTCACTCGGTGAGAAGCGTCACCGGCAGCGAGATTGCCGCGATGGGCAACGCCGGGATGTGTCGAACGGAGATCCGGTCATAAGTCAGCAGTATCTTATATTGTACAATATAAAAATATCTCTTGAGCCGTGTTGGGAGGTCACTCGTCAAATTCATCTATTTTAGCGCATTTGAACCGATACACAGTCCTCCATCCCATCCCAACCATTTATTGAATTGTGCAAGATACACAATACTTTTAACATTGCGGCGTGTACCGATTCAGTGTATGGCAACCAATACGCGTTCGACGCGGTTCGAGTACGAGTGGACCTACTCCCCGAGGGTCTCGACGCTGTTCGGGCTCTTTACCGGCGTGGCCGTCTTCGGATGGGTCGTCAGCGCCTTCCTCAGCGGAATTCACTTCTGGGCGATCCCCCAGATCCCCGCCGGGGCCGAACTCTCCGGGAGTCTGCAGGTCGTCACGAGCCCGTGGGCCTACGTTTTCGGCGTCCCGCTGGCGACGCTCGGGGCGCTGTATTACCTGACGACGATCGCGCTTTCCGCTTGGTGGTTCGACACCCGTCACCCGCTGGTTATCAAGATCCTGACCCCGATCACGGCGACCGGCGTCCTCGCCTCGTCGTACTTCGTGTGGCTACAGCTGGTGCCAATCGGCGAGATCTGTCCGTTCTGTATGATGTCGGCGGCGGCGACGGTCGTCCTCTTCGGCCTCGAGTTGGCGATCCTCCGGACGAGCGAGCTCCCGAAGACGGGACGGATGGCCGGCGATCTCTCGGGGCTGTTGGCCGAGACGTCGTTCCGGTGGCCGCTGCTCGTCGCCGCGATCGGTGCGTTGACGCTTCTGGCGTTCTACGGCGTGACGCTCGCGCCCGTCCCGGGGACGTCGTAGCACCGGCGATCGGACATCATCGGGATCGCTCTTTTTCGTTACTTTTCGTCACAGCGTCCACTAGGGGACAATGCATACCAGTGAACTACCTCGGGGTCAAGCCCCGAGACGCTCCGTGTTGATTCCGTAGAACGCTCCGTCAGCCGTCGGAAGGTATCCGTCAAAGGGGTATCGAACGACGGAAAACGGCGGAAGGGAACGCCGGTCAGTTCTCCGCTTCGAGAGTCCGTTGCTGTCGATCGTACTTCTCGCGGAACTCGCCGATGAGCTGTCCCATCTTCGCGTACCAGTCGTTGAGCATCCGCTGCATGTCGTCGGCGATCTCGTCGGGGTCGGTCGGCCGGAAGACGTGGTAGTAGCCGCCCTGATCGTAGTTGACCTGTTCTTTCTGGACGAAGCCGCTCTGGACGAGCCGCTGGATCGAGCGGTACGCGGTCGAGCGCTCTCGATCGACGGCCTCGGCGACCTCGTCGACGGTCAGCGGCTCCGGCCGCTCCGTGAGGACGCGGAAAATCTCCTTGTCCAGCTCCTTCAGTCCGTGAATGCACTCGAGGAGCCCCTCACACTGCATGTCCTGCTGGAGGTATTCGCTCATTGCGTCGGCCATCGTTGTCGGATATAGACGTTCGACCGTGATAAATGTTTGTACGCTTGATACAATATTGCACAGCGAGCGGGACGCAGCGGTTCGCACGGGCGCCGGAACGGTGAAGCCGAACGGAGCCCTACGGGCACCCATGTCCGGACCCCGCCTCGAATCGACCGTCACTGTCGGCGGGCGGAGACTCCGGAACCGACTGTACCGGGCGCCGCTGCTCGAGTGTGCCGGCAACGGCCCCGAAGCCGTCGAGACTCTGATCGACGATCTCGAACCTGCGGCGGCGTCGGGCGCGGGGCTCATCCACCAGGGCGCGACGATCGTCCGTGAGACCGGCGGCTGTGCCGCCCCGGGGATGACCCGCGTCGCCGATCCGGCCTTCGTCGAGCGGCTCGAACGGTTAACGGGGACGATCCACGATCACGGCGGCGCGATCGCGATCCAACTCGAGTACGGCGGGCTCCGCAGCATGGAGGTCTGGCACGCCGGGTACCGCGACTCGAACCCCGACCTCGAACAACTCGCCGTCTCCCGGACCCCGAGGGTCCTCAGAGCGCTCGACCGGGTCGGGTTTCTCGAGTTGAACCCGCGGGTGATGGACGCGGCGGAAGTCCGGGAGCTCGCGGCGGACTTCGGCCGCGCCGCCGGTCGGGCCGTCGACGCCGGCTACGACATGATCCACCTGGCCGGCGCGAACATGGGTATCGTCCAGCAGTTCCTCTCGCCGTTTTACAATCGCCGCGAGGACGAGTTCGGGATCGATCCCGAGACCGGCTCCGGCGTGCGGTTTCTCGAACTCGTCCACGACGAGATCCGCGACCGGGCCGGGGACGTCCCGCTGATAACGAAGGTTCCGGACGAATCGGTCGCTCCGCGGCTGCTGCGGCCGCGACTCTCCGAGACGGACGCCGTTCGGACGGCCGAACGGCTCGCGTCGGTCGGCTACGACGGGATCGTTCCGGTCCGCTGTTCGGTGTTCTGGGATATGAGTATCGTCCGCGGGGCGTTCCCGGCCAGAGCCTGGCGGTCGGCCGACCTCCGTCCCGGGTACGTCGACGCGTTCGGCAGTCGGCCTCGGGCAGCGGCGGTCGCCGTCGGCAACTGGTTGCAGTCGCTCGGATACCGCCGCAAGCCGGGCTGGAACGCCGGTCTCGCCAGGCGGATCCGAAACCGGGTCGACGTGCCGGTCTTTCTGGAAGGGGGGTTACGGGAACGGGGCGAGTTGGATCGGTACCTCGGCGACGCGGCCGACCTCGTCGGGATGGGTCGACCGTTCTATGCCGAACCGCGGCTGCCCGCTCGATTGCTTTCTGGATCGGCCGAAACACGCGCCGTCTGTGCGGACTGTAACAACTGTGCGGTCGCACAGGCCGCCGGAGCGACGGGCGTCTGTCGGACGCCGTCGGTGCTCCGTCGGGCCGGGGAACTGCGAAAGCGGGGCGCCTACGACCGGAGCAGCGAGAGTCGAACCTCCGACGGAGGCTGTCCCAACGAATGAGAATCCACCGGCAGTTCACGTAGCGGGAGTCACAAACGCGAGACACGACCGAGACCCGATCTATGACAGACACCAGAAGCCGAGTTCGGTCACACGTCGAAGCGAACCCGGGCGTTCATTTCAACGCCGTGAGCCGAAACCTCGATATCGCGACCGGCCAGACTCAGTATCACCTCCGGCGACTGCTCCGGACGGGAGCCCTCCACAGCGACGAGATCTGCGGGCGAACGCATTACTTCCCCGACGGATACTCCGGACGCGAGCGGGCCGCGATCGCTCTCATGCGGCGCGAGACGACCCGGGAACTCGTCATGTTACTGCTCGAGAGAGACGCAGTCAGACCGGCCGCACTCGCCGACGGACTCGGCGTCGCCCGCAGCACCGTCGAGTGGCACCTCTCGAACCTCCTCGAGTACGGGCTCGTCGAGAAGGAGTACGAGGGGCGGACCGTCACCGTTCGACCGACACGAACGGAACTGCTCAAAGAGACGCTGGTCGAGATCGACCCCAGCGTGCCGGATCGGCTCGTCGATCGGTTCTCGCGGCTCGTCGACTCGCTTCTCGAAGGATAGCCGACGGCGCCGGCCGTCCTTTGCAGAGACGTACCAGACCGAACTGTCCTTTGCAGAGACGTACCAGACCGAATATGCTTTGTGGGTCCGTACGCCCGCGTATGGAACGAAATCGTTCCCACGGAACCGAGCGAACGCGACGGGCGGTTTTGACGACGGTCGCCGCCGGTGGGGTGGGTGCACTCGCCGGTTGTCTCGGCGGCGATCGGGAGGGACCGGACCCCGTCGCGCTCGACGACGGCCAAGAGTGCGACAACTGTAGTATGCGCATCGAGATGCACCCCGGGCCGGTCGGACAGGCGTTCTACGGTGGAGACGCGCCCGATTCGCTCCCCGACGACCGCGAGGACGGCGTCGCTTGGTTCTGCAGTTCGAGTTGTACCTACACGTATCTCCTGGAGAACGAAGAGCGGGGTCACGAACCGCTGATCTCCTACGGAACCGACTATTCGACCGTCGACTACGAGATCAGAGACGACGGCGACACCACTGTCATCAGCGCACACCTCGACGCCGAGGCGTTCGAGGACCTCCACGGCCTTTCGTTCGCCGCCAACAGCGACGTCGAAGGGGCGATGGGCGGTTCGCTCATCGGGTTCAGCGACGGCGACGACGCGTCGGCGTTCGTCGACGAGCACGGCGGCGACGTCATCGCTCACGACGACGTGACCCGGGAAGTCCTCTCCGGGATCGGGATGTAAAGGCACGGCGGATCCGATCGCTCGTTATCGGCGGATCGAGAGGGCGGCGACGGCGAGCGAACAGCCCCACCAGACGGCGAGGCCGACGACGCTCGCGAGCGGTGAGGCTCTCGCCGGACCCGTGCCGGCGGTCGTCGCGACGGTCGTCTCCAGAACCAGCCCCCGGTAGGCGCTGAGGGGACTGATAGCGAGTGAACTGACGAGCGATCCCTCCTCGATGAGCCCGCGTGAAAGGCCGAACACGAGCGCGATGTCGGCGAGAAAGAGTAACCCGAAAAGCACGACCCCGACGGTCATGAGCGCCGATCGAGCCGTCCCGACGAGCGCCGAGACCGCGACGGCGACAGCGAGCATGACCAGGGCAAAGCAGGCGGTCAGAACGATGAACCGAACGAACAGCCCGGGGGAGTCCGCGCCGGTATGGGTCGCGTAGAACAGCGGCCGATAGGATTCGGTGACGAAGATCGGCAACACGAGAAACGCAAGCGCCGTCACGACGACTGCGACGAGCCCGATCGCCCGGCCGAGGTAGGTGCCGGCGACGACCTGCCAGGGGGAAAGCGGATAGGTCCGTAACACGTCGAGAACGCCGCGGCGCTCGTCGTCGAGGATCGCGCGATACCCGAACGCGAACGCCAAGACGGGGATCAAAAGCTCGAGCGGTGTCAGGAGATCGATGATCGTCGACACGTAGCCGACCTGTATCCCACCGCCGAACCAGGCAATTGCGAGTAGAACGCCGACGAGGCCAAACCACAGGCCGACGTAGGTCCGGAGCCGGACGGCGGTCGAAAGCTCCCGTTTCACGAGGCTTTCGATAGTCGCGGTCACCGACGGTGTTCGAACGTTTTCGACCGTCTCCGGGGGACTGTCGGTCGGCTCCGAGCGTTCGGTCGGCGTGCTCACGCCGTCTCACCCCTGACTCGGACCGTGCCGGCGTCGCCGCTGACTGCCGTTTCGAACGCTTCGAGCAGCGAGCCACTTCCCGTCTCCGAGCGGATCGCGGCCGGCGAGCCGTTCCGTGCGACCGTCCCGTCGTCGAGCAACACGACCCGATCCGCGGTCCGTTCGACGAGCGCGAGATCGTGTGAGCTCAGAAGGACGGCGGCTCCCTCGGCGGCGAGTTCCCCGGCGACCTCGAAGATGCGGACGCTCATGTTCGGGTCGAGTCCGCTCGCGGGCTCGTCCAAAACGACCAAGGGCGGATCGCCGACCGTCGCCTGTGCGATCCCGACCAGTCTCGTCATCCCGCCCGAAAGCGCCTCGGTGTTCCGGTCGATCGCCGCGCCCAACCCGACCCGTTCCAGCCGCTCGACGGCGTCCGTGTCGGTTTCGCCGACGAGCGAAGCGTAGAACTCGATCGCCTCCCCGACGGTCTGTCCCGGTCTGAACGCCGGCCGCTGCTGGAGATACCCGATCGGACGCGGCACCGCCGGACCGCGATAGATCACGCGGCCGGCGGACGGCTCGTGGAGGCCGACGATCGCCCTGATAAGCGTCGTCTTTCCGGACCCGTTCGGCCCGATGATCGCCGTCACCTCGCCGGGTTCGATCCCGAACGAGACGCTCTCGAGTACGTCGACCCGACCGTACGCGTGTGCCAGTTCCTCGACCGTCAAAACGGCTGTTTCGTCCGTCATGTGTTCGTGTTTTCGTCGTGTCCGTCGCCGGATCGGCAGACGGGTTCGGTGTCAGTTCGCCCGGTCCGCTCGAACCACTCCCCGTCGACCGGCGCACAGAGCGGTGCGGTGTCGATCACCTCGTCCGACCGCATCCCCGGGACGGCGCCCTCGAACCCGGCGAGGGCGTCGAGAGCGGGCGCCTGTGCGAGCGTTCCGGCACCCCCGACCCGGTGAAGCCGTCCGTCGACGGGGTCGGTCGGCGTGTAGGGTCGCTCGATGACCGTTCCGTCGGTCGTCCCGACCGCCCCCTGCCAGTAGTTGCCTTTCCCGTCGTGTGTCCAGACCCGGAGTCGCCCGCTGCTGACGCCGACGTGGGCTTCGTTGTCGACGAAATCGTTGTGGGTGACCCGGTTCGTCGGAAGCAACGCCCACGTCTCGACCCCGTGTCTGTTGTCGGCGATCACGTTCCGCTCGACGATCGAGGCGGTCGCGTCGATCCGGAGGCCGAGATCGTTGTCGATCAGGTGGTTGTCGGCGATATACGAGTCCGATCCGCCGACGTTGACCGCGGTCCGCGTATCGGTGATCTCGTTGCCGACGATCCCGTTTCGCTGCGGCCCGGTCATCACGTAGATCCCGGTCGTCTCCTGGCCACCGATCGCGTTGTCGGCCAACAACGCGTCCGAGGTGAACATGAGATGGATCCCCATCCGGTTGTCCCGCATCTCGCTGTCCCGGACGACGATCCCGTCGGCGCGGTGAGTGTAGACGCCGTCGAGGCCGCCGACGAACGTGGACCCTTCGACGACGCCGGGCGAGCGCATCGCGGCCACACCCATATGCCCGTCCCGGTAGTTGTCGCTGCCGGTGACGGTACTGTTCCGGACGACGAACCCCGGCGAATCGCGCAGGATGATCCCGGCCGCGTCGGTGTGGATCTCCGTTCCGGTAAAGAGCGTTCCGACCGCGCTCTCGACCGCGATCGCGGCGTCACCTCGAGCGTAGTCGTCTTCGACGTCCGCGTCCCACGGATCGTCGCCGTCGGTATCGCCGTGATCGTGTCCCCCACCGCCGCCGAAGTCACCGTGAGCGTGATCGTCGGTGACTGTCGGGCCGGGCGTGGCGTCGCCGACACCCGAGACGTTCAGGTCGGCGATCGCGGTCCGGTCGGCCTCGATCGTAACGACGGTCCCGTTGCGATCGCCGACGAGTCGGGCGTCGCCGGTCCCGCGGAGCGTCACGGGGCCGTCGATCTCGACCGGACCCTCGTGGCTCCCTTCCGGAACGAGCACCGTCGTGTTCGCCGGCGCCGAATCGATCGCGTCCTGGACCGTCGTTCCGTTCTCGCCGACGACGGCGCCGACGGGGCGATCGAGTAGCGCCGTTCGCGATTCGACGGTCCGATCGGCGTCTCGGTGGTGGGCTCCCATCCGATCTCGGACGGTGTCGGCGGAGTCGATCGTTACGTCGATCTCGAGGACCTCCTCCCACGCGAGTACCGTCCCGCCGTACTCGTCGACGAACGAGTCGGCCGATTCTGCGGAGCTGAACGCCAGTACGGCCGGACCGGACGGGGTTCTCGCCTCGCTACCGGCGACGTAGTATGCCTCTTCCGCCGGAATCCACCCGGGCGGGAGATGCGTTTCCGGTAGCCCCTCGTCCGTCAGCCGGACCCCTCGGTCGGCGTAGTCGGTGACGTACGCCGCGGTCGGAAAGCCGAACCGCCGTTCGTGGGTCGGCTCGCGCTGATTGGCGACGAACTGCTCGACGCCGTAGTACCCGACGACGTAGGGATACTGCGAGTAAAACGCCTGCGTTCGCGGCAGTTCGACGCTTTCGGCCTCGTCTTCGAGGCGCAGTTCGTCCTCCAGCGTCAACCCGACCGCGACCGTTTCGTCGAACTCGACCGGTTCGGGCTCCGTCGACCCGAAATCGACGACGAACAGCCCGGTTATCGCTGTGACGAGCAAGACGAGCACCGAAAAAGCGATCACCGTGCGCGTTTCGATCGCCGGTTCGGTCGAAGGTGGTCCCTCCATTTGGGTGTGGATGGACATCCGTTCCGAGCGGTCTTGTGTAATCTGGTACGTAACTCGAAATACGCTATCCCCGGAGACGGGACAGCGTCCGTCCGCCGGTCCCGGCGACGACCGCGAGGCTCAGCGTCGTCCAGCCGATCAACGCGACGACGGCGACGGGGACGTCGACCGCGCCGCCGCGGTCCGTCGCGACCCCGACTACCGACTCGAGGACGAGCCCGCGGTAGGCGGCGTTCGGGCCCAACGCCAGTGCGGTTCCGAGCAGATCGTCCTCGATGACGCCCACGGTGAGGCCGGCGACTGCGAGCAGATCACCGCCCGCAACGGCGAGGACAGGCACGGCGAGCGCCGCCGCGAGCGCCGCCCGCCCCGTTCGGACGAGCGCCGACGCCGCCATCGCCATCGCCAACACGACGGCGCCGAAACAGATCGTCAGCGCGATGAACCGGACGAAGAGGACCGGCGAGTCGACGCCCCGATGGGTCGCGAAGACGGTGGCGGTCGGGCCACCGATCCGCGAGAGGACGAGCCCGACGACTATCAACGGCGCGCCGACGATCCCGGTAAGCCCGACGAGCCGTCCGACGAAGACGCCGGCCACGAGCGACCGATTCGAGACCGGATACGTCTTCAAGACGGGACGGTCGTCGTTGTCGCCACCGAAGGCCCGATACCCCAGCGCGACCGCGACGAGCGGGACGAGCAACTCGATCGGCAAGAGGAGATCGACGGCCGTCGGAACGTAGCCGCCCTCGAACCCGCCCCCGCCGCGGAGGGCTCCGAGAAAGACGACGAGGAGACCGACCGAGAGAAACAGGTAACTCCGGGTGCGGGCGACGGTGGCGAGTTCGCGCCACGCGATCGGGCCGAACCCGCGGGGGAGGGTCACGACTCACCCCCGACGACCGCCACGCCGTCAGTGTCAACGACGACGGCGTTCAGTACGCCGCGAAGCGAGCCGGCGTCGAACGACTCGCGGAGTTCCTCGACCGTTCCGGAGGCGGCCACCGTTCCGCGATCCAACACGAAAACGTGGTCTGCGGTCTCCTCGACGAGCGTCAGATCGTGCGAACTGAGAAGCACCGTCGTTCCGTCGACGGCCATCTCCGCGGCGGTTCCGAAGACGCGTTCGCTCATGTTCGGGTCGAGTCCGCTCGCGGGCTCGTCCAAAACGACCAAGGGCGGATCGCCGACCGTCGCCTGTGCGATCCCGAGCAGTTGTCGCATGCCGCCCGAAAGCGCCTCGACGTTCCGGCCGGCCGCCTGCGTCATCCCCACGCGCTCGAGCAGCGACTCCGGATCGTCACCGCCGACGAGCGACGAATAAAACGCGAGCGTTTCCGACGCGCTAAACCCCGGACGGAACGTCGGTTTCTGTGGCAGATAGCCGATCGCTCGATCGGCGTCGGGACCCGTATACGAAGCCGCTCCCGTCGTCGGAGCGAGGTCGCCGACGAGGACCCGCAGAAGTGTCGTCTTTCCGGAACCGTTCGGGCCGATCACGGCGACGACCGATCCCGACGGGACCGAAACGGAAACGTCGGAGAGCACGTCGACGGTGCCGAACGATTTCGAGACGCTCTCGAGTCGAAACACCGGGGCGTCGGTCACGGCGAACACACCCCCGCGGTCCCGTTCGCGATCGATCTGGCCGTCCCGAGTCGCTCCGGGTTCGCCGGGGTTTCACGCGGTGCGACGTCGACGACGCTCTCTCCCCGCATCCCGGGAACGCTACCGCGGAGCGTTCGGAGCCCGCGGACGGTCGGCGCCTCGGCGAGCGTTCGGGCCGCGTCGGTTCGGTGAAGACGGCCGTCTACGGGGTCGGTCGGACTGTAGCGTCTCTCCATCCCTTCGGCACCCTCCCAGTAGTTACCGTCGCCGTCGTGGCTCCAGACCCGGAGCGGGCCGCTCGTCGCTCTGACGTGTCGTTCGTTATCGACGACGTCGTTTCGGACGACGACGCTCGTCGGAAGGACCGAGGAGGCCCGGAACCCGACCTCGTTACCGGCGACGGCGTTATCCGCGTACAGCGAGTTTCGCGCGCTCGTCCGGATCGCCTGTTCGGTGTCGACGACGACGTTTCCACCGATATAGGCGTCCGACCCGCTCGTAGAGATCCCCTGTTCCGTATCGCCGATGACGTTGTCGGCGATCGCAACCCCCGAGGGGTTGGTCATGACGGTGACCCCCGAAAGCGCCTGTCCCCTCACACAGTTTTCCGCCATGAGTGCGTCGGAGGTGTACATGAAGTGAACGCCGAACCGGCCGTCGAAAAACCGGTTGTTCCGGATCGTAACGCCGCTCGCGCGATGGGTGTAAACGCCGTCCCGCCCGCCGACGAACGCCGAGCCCTGGATCACGGCCGGCGAACGTATCGCGACGACGCCCATGAACCCCTCCGTCCACTCATCGGTCCCGTCGACCCGGACGCCGTCGACGACGGCCCCGTCCGTATCGCGGAGGACGATCCCCGAGGCCGGCGTCTCGATCCCGACGTCGGTCACGAGCAGCCGATCGACGCCGTCTGCGGTGATCGCGGCGTCCGAGTACCCGTAGGCCTCCTCGGTCTGGCGATCCCAGTCGGGACGATCGGTTTCGACCGAGGGATCGTCCGTGCGCAGCGAGTCGCCGACGCCGTCGACGGAAACGCCCGCGACGGCGACGTCGTTGGAGGAGACCGTGATCACCGTCCCGTTTCCGTCCCCGGCGACGGTCGCGCCCTCGCCGATCAGCGTCACCGGCGTCTCGATCTCGATCGGGCCCTCGTAGGTCCCGGGCGGAAGTCGGATAGCGGTGTCCGGATCGGCGCTCTCGAGCGCCGCCCGGAGCGTCGGCTCGTCGACACCGACGACGGTCTCGGTCGGTCGACCGAGAAGATCGAACGCCGAGTCGACCGTTTCGTTCGCTTCGGCGTGTTGGCGACCGACCCGGTCGCGAGCGGTGAAACCGTCCGAACGCGGTGTCTCGAAACGTTCGCGGTCGGACCACTCGACGGCCTCGCCGCCGTACTCCGAGGCGAACCGGTTCGCGTGGCGCGTTTCCCCGAAGGCGACCGGGATCGCCGTCGAGCCGAGTCGGGCGTCGCTGTCGACCACGAAAACGGCGTCGCTCGCCGGAATCCACTCGTTCGTTTGCCGCCCCACGAGCGCTCCGTCCCCGTCGACGGAGACGTTCGTCGGAGCGGCCTCGACGTAGACCGATTGCGGGTAGCCGAACTGCTGTTCGACGAGCGGATCGTCGACTGATGCCGCCGCGAGCCCGAGCCCGCGATAGCCGACGACGTACGGATACTGCGAGTACGCGACCTGTCCGCGGGGGACGAACCGATCCTCACCCAGCGCGCGTTGTTGCTCGAGCGTCAGCCCCATGGCGACGGTCCGATCGAATTCGGCAGGCTCGGGAGCGGACGCCTCCGGCGAGACGACGAACGAAGCGACGCCCACGAGCACGAGGAGACAACAGACGAGCGCGACCGCCGCCCGGAGTGCCATGATCGAACCGAATCGGTCGGCGCCGATATATCGTCTGGTTCGGCCGTCGAATCGCGTCGCTGTGCCCGAAGCGCGGATCGTCCCGAGGGGGGCGTTCTCTCACGATAGCGGGAGACGTCGCCGTCGCGAGAACCGAGCCTGGAGCGGGGACTTCCCCGGGAAGCCGATCGGGTGTGTTCCCGTCGAGTTCCGGACGGACACGAGTGTCTCCAGTAACGCCCCCGTCCGAAGCGTTAACCGCCGGGATGCCGTACAGGCGGTATGGCCGAACTGTTCGGAATGTCGGTGCCGTTCTTGCTCGTCCTCGTCGGGGCGGCACTGATGATCATGGAGGCGTTCGCTCCCGGCGCGCACTTCATCGTCGTCGGGATCGCGCTTTTGGCGGCGGGATTGGCCGGTCTTCTGATCGGCCCGCTTCTCCCTGCGGCCGCGCTGCCGCTCGTGTTGGCGGCGATCGTCCTCGTTGCGGGCGGAGCGGCGCTGTACGGCTACCGACAGTTCGATTTTTACGGCGGCAAGGGGAGCGGACAGACGAGCGATTCGAAGTCGTTGCAGGGGAAGACCGGGCGAGTCACTCAGCGCGTCACGAAAAGCGACGGCGAGGTCAAACTCGAAAGCGGTGGGTTCAATCCGTACTATCAGGCCCGGGCACTCGACGGGGAGATCGAGGAGGGTGAGGAGGTCATGGTCGTCGACCCCGGCGGCGGCAACGTCCTGAAAGTCGAGTCGGTGTCGGCCTTCGAAGACGACATCGACAGGGAACTGGCGGCCGACCGGAAAGGACGCGAACGGGCGGAGCGGGACCGGGATCGTGAAAGCGAAAGCGAGCCGGCCTGATCAGCCGAGCCGCGCTTCCCACTCCTCGGCCGGCATCGATTCGGCCGTGACGCCACCGGGGCCCTGCTCTAACAGCGCGACTGCGGCGTCGTCCATCACGTCGGGGTCGAGGATCGACTCGCGTTCCTCGGCCGGCAGGTGATCCCAGAAGGCCGTCTCGACGCGACCCCCGGGATCGAGACAGTTGACGTTGATATCGGGCTCGAGTTCGTAGGCGAGCGTCCGCGAAAACCCCTCCAGCGCCCACTTCGAGGCGACGTATGGGCCCCAGCCGGCCGATCCGCGTCGACCGAGCCCAGAGGAGACGTTGAGTACGTTACCGGCCTCCATCTCGGGGACAGCATGTTTCGCACAGAGGAACGGCCCAGTGACGTTGACGTCCACGATGAGCCGCCAGTCGTCGACGTCGATGTCGATCACGTTCCGCTTCTCGTCGTAGAGGCTCAACAGTCCGATCGCGGCGTTGTTGACGAGACCGGTGAGATCGCCGTACTCCGAGACGGTCGCCTCGACGAGGGCCTTGACGGCCGCCTCGTCGGTCACGTCGGCGGGAATCACGAGTGTCTCCCCGGCGGCGTCTTCGGCGACGGCTTCGAGGTCGGCCTCGCTTCTGGCCGACAGTACCGTGTTCGCGCCCTCGCGCGCGAACCGCTTCGCCATCGATGCCCCGAGTCCCCGGCTCGCGCCGGTGACGATCACCGTCTGGTCGTCGAGTCGTCCCATGCCCGACGGTCGCTCGGGGCGGACAAAAACCCGGCGTACGAACGGTTTTGTCTGGAGCGTCCGTTGGGAGGATATGACACGCACTGCAGTCATCGCCGGCGTCGGACCGGGGCTCGGGAAATCGATCGCGAAGCGGTTCATCGAGGAGGGCTGTCAGGTCGGGCTGTTCGCCCGTTCCGAGGAATACCTCGAGGGGCTTTCGGCCGAACTGGGCGAAGAGGCGCTCGCCGTTCCGGCCGATGTCACCGACCCGGCGGCTGTCGAGGCCGGCTTCGAGGCGGTTCGATCGGCGTTCGGCCCCGTCGATGTTCTCGTCAACCACGCCAGCGGGGCGTCCTGGAAGGGGATTCGGGAGATCTCGCCGGACTCCTTCGAGTCGGCCTGGCGCGTATCGGCCTACGGCGGTCTGCTCTGTTCGCAGGCGGCGCTCCCTGACATGCTCGAAAACGGCGACGGAACGGTCATTTTCACCGGCGCGACCTCGGCGATCCGCGGGCGTGACGGTGCCGTCGGGTTCAGCGCGGCGAAGTTCGCCGTCCGGGGGATGGCCGAATCGATGGCCAGAGAGCTCGGCCCGGAAGGGATACACGTCGCCCACGTCGTCGTAGACGGTGGAATACTGCCGCCTGAAGGGGCTTCCGGAACCGGTCGCGACGAGGAGGAGTTCCTCGATCCCGACGCGATCGCCGACTCCTATTGGCATCTCGTGACCCAGGATCGCTCGTCGTGGACGCTGGAGATGGATCTCCGGCCGCACGTCGAGGCGTTCTGAGCGACCTCGCCCACGACCGCCTGCCGACCCCGTGTGCGTCCACCGCGAACGAGTGAAACACCGTTTTGTAGCGGTGGGGCGTACGGACACCTATGAACGCTGAAGAGCCGACCGTGACGGTGTATTCGGATTACGTCTGTCCGTTTTGCTATCTCGGGCGGAAGTCGCTATCGCGGTATCAGGGGACGCGGGAGACGGAGATCCGGATCGACTGGCGGCCGTTCGATCTCCGGGCCGAAAAGCGCCGTCCGGACGGGTCGATCGATCACGGCGTCGACGACGGGAAGGACGACGCCTACTTCGAGCAGGCGAGACAGAACGTCAGACGGCTCGCCGAAACGTACGACGTCGAAATGGAACAGGAGATCGCGACCGACGTCGACTCGCTGCCGGCGCAGGTCGTCTCGTATTATCTGCGCGAGCACGACGAGTACGACACCTGGCTGGCGTTCGACGAGGCGGTTTTTTCGGCGCTCTGGGAGCGGGGTGAAGACATCGGGGATCCGGATCTGCTGGTCGAACTCGCCGTCGAGGCCGGTGCCGACGGCGAAGCGGTCCGATCGGCGCTGGAAGACGAGACACTCCGAGAGGAGATACGAGAGCGATTTTCGGAGGCGAAACGCGAGGGAGTGAGCGGCGTGCCGACGTTCGCCTACGACGGCCACGTCGCCCGCGGCGCCGTCCCACCCGAACAGCTAGAACGGTTGATCGAGGGTGTCTAGGCCTCGATACGATACGAACCGTCGGGTCCGGCATCGTCGGGCGGTCCGTTGCCCGACGAATCGTCTTCAGTGTCCGTCCCGTCGTCGCCGGATTCCTCGTCGTCAGCGGTCTCTTCTTCATCGTCGCCACCGTCGTACTCCTCGTCGCCGTACAGGACCCGCGTTCCGCTGGCGACCGGCCGGATGAGGTACTCGCCGTTGCCGCGACGGAACGGCGCGAAATCGGCGAAAAAGCGTGTTCGCTCCTCGGCGCGGATCTCGAATTCGTGTTTGAACTGCAGCGGCGCGTTGCCGGGCGTCTCGACGACGGCCTCCTCGCCGCCGTCCTCGAGCGTCCCGGTCGCGTCGCTCACGTTCAACTGCAGGAACTGGTAGTCGCCGACCTCGAGTTCGGTCTCGTCGATCAGTTGGGTGTTGTCCCCCTGGAGTTCGACGAGGTCGGCCTCCTGTGGCTCCTCGAACTCGATGTAGTAACGACCCTGGCTCTCGTCGACGTCTTCGCCGTCGGCGGTTTCCTCGTCGTCTTCGGTGTCGTCTTCGGAAGTCTCCTCTTCGTCTTCCTCTTCCCCCTCAGAGTCGTTTTCCCCTTCCGCGTCGTCATCGGGAGTCTCCTCGTCGTCATCGGGGGCTTGCTCATCGTCGTCGGCATCGTCCGGTTTGACCCAGATCCCCTCGATCGTGATGAGAAGTGACTCGAAATCGTCGATATCGTTCGGCTGGTCGGTGACGCTGGTCGAGAGCAGCCCGTACGCCGTCGTGTCGTCGTCTTCCTCCTCGCCGTCGGAGCCACCGTTTCCGTTGCCGTTGCCGTTGCCGTCCGTCCCGTTTCCGGTACAGCCGGCAAGCGCGCCGGTCGCGACGGCGGCGCCGAATCCTCCGAGGTAGGTTCGTCTGTTCACGTATAAATAAAAATCATCTGATAGTATATCCCTTGTGGCCGATCGGAAGGTCCGTGGTCAACGGTACCTCTGGTTTCGGAAATGACAGTATGAATGTAACTTCGGCGTTCGGAGAACGATCTATTCGGCCAAATAAAGCGAAAAACGGGTGGGCCGCGCGTTTACTCCGCGGAGATGACGTCGTCGATGCGGACGATCATCGTCGCGGCTTCGGTCGCCGACTCGACGGCCTCGCGTTTGACCGCGGCGGGGTCGAGGATCCCGTGCTCGAGGGGATCGCCGACGCTGCCGGACTGGCCTTCACTGATTAGGCCGGCCCGTCCCTCGGCGTCGAAGGTCGATCGGAGGCCGACGAGCGCGTCGATCGGGTCCATGCCCGTGTTCTCCGCGAGCGTCCGCGGGAGCACGTCGACGGCGTCGGCGAAGGCCTCGATCGCGAGCTGTTTGCGGCCCTCGACGCTCGCGACGCTGGTCCGGATGTGATCGGCGATCGCGATCTCGGTCGCGCCGGCGCCGGGGACGACGCCGCCCGCATCGAGTGCGGCCGTAACGACGTCGAGGGCGTCCTCGAGCGCGCGTTCGAGTTCGTCGGTGACGTGTTCGGTGCCGCCGCGGGCGAAGACGGTGACCGTCTCGGCGGCGGCGCCGCCCTCGATGAAGGCGAGGTCGCCCCCGCCGAAGGACTCGACGCGGACGGTCTCGGCCTTCCCGAGGTCGTCGGCCTCGAGATCGTCCAAGGTACCGACCGTGCGTGCGCCGGTCGTCCGGACGACCGCTCGGGCCTCGTCGTCGTCGACTGAGTCAAAGGCGAGGATGCCCTCTTTCGCGAGATAGGAAGCGACGATGTCCTCGACGTCACCCGTGACGAAGGCGACGTCGACGCCAGCATCGGCGATCGCTTCGGCGTATCCGCGGAGTTCGGCCTCCTCGGCCTCGATCGCGGTGTTGAGCTGATCGACGTTCGTGATGTTGTACTCGGCGTCGATCTCGGCCTCCCGAACCTCGAGATCGAGATCGAGGACCGCGATGGATGCGTCCTCGACGCTCGTGGGCATCTCGTCGTGGAGCGGTTCCTCCTCGCTGATGACGCCCTGGACCAGTTCGGTCGCCGAGGCGCCCGCGCCGGTCTGGGTTCGGATCGAGATGGCGTCCCGGTCGACGCCGTCGTCGGTCTGGACCTGCCTGATCGCCCCGACGATGGTCTCCGCGAGCGATTTCGCGTCGATGTCGCCGGTCCCTTTGCCGGTCATCGAGGACTCGGCGACCGACTCGAGGATCTCGTCGTCGAGATCGTCGGTGAGCGTCTCGGCCTCGATCGCCTCGAGGGCGAGGCTCGCGGCTTCCTGATACCCCTCGGCGATCGTCGTCGGGTGGATGTCGTCGTCGATGAGGTCCTCCGCCTGTGCGAGCAGCTGACCCGCGAGGACGGAGGCCGTCGTCGTTCCGTCGCCGACCTCCTCTTCCTGTGTCTCTGCGACCTCGACGATCATCTGAGCCGCCGGATGCTCGATGTCCATCTCCTGGAGGATGGTCGCGCCGTCGTTCGTGATGACGACGTCGCCGGAGTCCGAAACGAGCATCTTGTCCATACCCCGTGGACCGAGGGTGGTCCGGACGGATTCGCTTACGGCTTTCCCGGCCGTGATGTTCGACGACTGGGCGTCCTTGCCGCGGGTGCGTTCGGAGTCCTCACTGAGAATGAAAAGCGGCTGTCCGCGTCGCTGGCGCATCTGCTGTGACATGTTCACTGATATGTCGTCAGCGGTTCTATATAAAACCTTCGCAACAGTCGGGAGACGGGCGGGGGTATCGGGAGGGAATACCGGTGGGTTTTTATCGTCGGTCCTGAACGGCGACCGCGCGGTCGGTGCGTGCGGAGAGTCCCCGCGGATTTCGCCGGGGGTTCCGGTCGGTGTATCGGGCTTTGAGCCCGTCGACGTATCCTCTGAGGCTACCCAAAACGACGTCACGGCCGTTCCCGACCCACGCCGAAGGTTTCCCCTCGCCTCGGGCCACGTCCCGGAGCGTCACCCCGGCGTCACCCATCGCGTGCCGGAGCGTCCGGAACGGGACGGTCGGGTGGAGGCCGTAGTTTTTCGCCAACCGGTACGAAAGGGATCGATAGCGGGCCCGCCAGTCCCGTTCGGTCTCGCCGCCGTCGGCCGCCGCCTCCCGGGAGACGCACATCCGACTCGCCCAGTTGACCCCGTATCCCAGCCCGGCGATCCGATGGGCGGCGTCCCTGGAACCTCCGACGTCGAGATACTCGTCGAAGCCGTCGAGTTCGGTCGCGAGTTCGCGGCTGAAAGCGACGTTGCCGCCGTTGAAATACGTCACACGGCGGCCACCGATCGTTCTCGATTCGATCGTGTCGGTGGCGACGCCGGCGCCCAGCTGTTCGTGCGTCGGCCCTGTGACGGCCGCTTCCTCGGAGAGTCCTTCCCTGACGGCGTCAAGCCATCCCGACTCGACGGCCATCGTCGGGTCGACGAAGGCGACCGCATCGCCCCGGATCCGGTCGAGACCGGCGTTTCGTGCGACGTTGACGTTGCGGTCGTCGATCTCGACGAGCACGTCGACGGCGCTTCGATCTCTCACCATCCCGCTCGTTCCGTCGGTGGAGGGGCCGTTGACCACGACGATCTCGGCGGGCGACTCCGACACCAACGCATCGAGACACCGCCGAAGCTCGTCGCGATCGTTCAACGTCGGGACCACCACCGAGAGCTCCATACGCATACGTAGTGCGGCCAACCATCAAAAGTCCCGTGCCTACAGCCCGGTCACTCGGGGATTCGCACGTCCCAGTAGGAAACCGAAGCGAGCCGATCGCCGAGATCCGTTCGGCCGATCGCGGTATCGACTCGCCGGAACGGGCGGGCGATTCGCTTCGGGATCGCGCGATAGAAACCGTACGGAAGGACGAAATCGTGTTCGACGTCGTCGATCTCCAGTCCCGCATCGACGACGAGCTCTCTGGCTTCCCGGTCGGAGTACAGCCGCGATCCCATCGGCAGCGCCCAGTTGTATATCGAGCGGGCCGAATAGCGGTTGAACGTATCGAAAAAGATCTGCCGTTTCGAAACCCGCCGCATCTCCGCAATGAACCCCTCCGGATCGGGAGCGAGGTGGAAAAAGCGCATCGCAAATACCGCATCGAAACAGTCGTCCGGGAACGGAAGTCGGCCGGCGTCCCCCTGCATGAACGAGAGGTTTCCATCGACGCCGGCGGCGGCGGCCTTTCCCCGCCCCTGTTCGAGCATCGCCTCGGAGATGTCCATCCCGACGATGTCGGCCCCTCGGTCGGCAAGCATCACGGTAAACCGCCCGGTACCGCAGGCCACCTCGAGGATGCGTTTCTCCTCGACCGGCGTCAGCGCGTCGAGTACCGCCTCCTTTTCCCGGCGGTCGATATACTGGCCCCCCTCGGTGAAACGCTTGTCGTCGTACGCCTCCGCGATGTCGTTCTCCTGATACCACTCCTGTCCCTTCACACTATTCGGGTTGACCTTCCGAAAATATAAAAGGATGCTGGATACCGCCTGTACGGGCCCGGGAGCGATATACCCGCATCAAGTCCTGTAATCGGACGAGTGCTTTTAAATGCAGGGGCCTCTTGACGTCGGATCGGCGCGGGAATTCTGAATATATTAGGTCACCTTATATTCCATTGATTGTCTGTATTGTTTTGTCATACATATAGAGAACTTTTACTAATGGCTCGGGGAAACGCGAACACATGAGCACAACCACGGAGGAACGCTCACGCCCGGTCGAATCGCCGCTCGCCGACCCGGAGTTCCGGGAGACGCTTCGTGAACTCCCTCCGAGCGCAAAACTCGTCGCGAAGGTCCTCGCGGACACGCCGGCGCTCTCACAGGGGCAACTCGCCGAGGAATCGCTGCTTCCGGACCGGACGGTCCGGTACGCGTTGAACCGCCTGGACGAAGAGGGACTCGTCGATTCACGATACTCCTTTACCGACGCCAGAAAACAGGTCTATTTCCTCGTGTAGGGCCGAGATCCCAGCCGATCGTTCGGTCGTTCGGCTTTCCTACTGTCCGTCGCCGAACCCGACGCGTTCGGCGTCGGTTCGGGCCCGTTCGGCGGCGGTCTCGGGATCGAACTCCGCGACGATCTCGCCGTTCCGGACCAGCGGTTCGAACAGCTCTGTCCCGTCGTCGGGACCGTCGGCGTCGGCCAAAGCGACGTGGTGTCCGCCGTCCGAAGTTCGATACACCGCCTTCTTTCCGGAGAGTTTTCCCCGCTTGGCCGCCGGTTCGCCCTCGACCTCGACGATGTCGAGGGCGAAATCGACCGGATCGGCGTTCGTGATGTGGCTTCCGACGCCGAACCCGTCGGCGACGTCACGGAGTCGCCGGATCGCGTCGGGTGTGATCCCGCCGCTGGCGAAGATATCGACGTCCTCGTGGCCGTTGACGTCCAGCTTCCACCGCGTCTCGCGGATGATGTGCCGGAAGTCGCCGCGACGTGAGCCGGTGGTGTCGAGCCGGACGCTGTCGAAGCCGAGTTCGGCGGCCCGGACGGCCTCGTCGACCTCGTCGTCGTAGGTGTCACAGAGTGCGATCCGCGGGACGTCCGGATCGACGGCTTCGTCGAAGGCCCGCCAGGCGTCCTCCTGGTTCCCCGGGCCGAAACAGATCACGAGCGCGTGCGGCATCGTCCCCGACGCCGGCCGATCCATCAGATCCCCGGCGGCGACGTGTGAAAACCCGTTGAAGCCGCCGATCAGTGCGCTCCGGTCGACCGTTCCGGCGATCGAGGGATGGACGTGTCTCGCCCCGAAGCTCAAAAGCGACGTCCCGGGGGCTGCCCGGCGAGCCTCCAGTGCGGCCGTCGCCATCGCCGACGGCTGGGAGAGAAAACCCAAAAGCGAGGTTTCGAGGCGGGCGAACTCCAGGTACGGACCCTCGATTCGCATCACCGGTCCGCCGTCGAACAGCGTCCCCTCCGGGATCGCGTCGGCGTCGACGTCCCGCCCTTCGAGCAGTCTGGCGGCGTCGGCCAACCCCGCGAAGAGCTCGAACTCTCCGGTCGAGAACTGGTCGGCGGTCACTTCGGCGACGACCCGAGGGTTCCGTCCGGCGTGATTCAGCGCCTCCTCCGTCCGGAGGAAATACGCGTCCGTCGCCCGCCCGCTTTCGATCGCGGACTCCGGGACGATATCGAACATACCGAACTATCTCGCGGCACGCTGAAAAAGCTGCGCTTACGACTCCGGGTCATCGCTCGGTTTCGGTTCGGGTTCGGTGACGGCCGCCAGCAGTTCGTCCTCGTCGACCTCCAGTCCCTGTCGACGGAAGAAGGCGGCGACGTTGTAACAGTCCCGCTCGAGGAAATCGCGGCTGTTCGGGTGATGGACGGTCACCGCCTGTCCGAGATCGAGCAGACAGAGTTCCCCGTCGTGGACGACGACGTTGTACTCCGAGAGGTCGCCGTGGACGAGTCCCGACCGATACAGACGCCGCATGTACTCACGGACGACCTCGTAGGCAGTCCGTGGGTTCTCGATATGAACCTCGTTGAGCCGTTTCGCGCGCCGGTTTTCGCCGCCGAGATACTCCATCACGAGGACGTTACGTTCGATCGCGATCGGCTCCGGGACGCGGACACCGCCGGCCCGGGCGCGTTTGAGGTTCGCGAACTCCTTTTTCGTCCAGGCGACGACGACTTTCTTCTTGTCAGAGCCGATCCCCTCGAAGCGGGGATCGCCGTCCAGATACTCCCGCATCTGCCGGAAGTCCGAGGCGTTGATCCGGTAGACCTTGACCGCGACTTCTCCGTCGGGAGCGAGGGCGGTGTAGACGTTCGCCTCCTTGCCGGTCGAGATCGGGCCGCCGAAGGCGTCGATGTAGCCGTCCTGGACGAGTTTGTACAACGCGCCGAGAGTGGCGTCGTCGAAGACCGAAGCCTCGACTTTGAACTGTTCGGTGTTCTTGATGCGCTTTCTGAACTCGAGGAACTCGCGGTCCTGCTTTCGGGCGATCCGGTCGGCCTCCGTGTCGGCGACGTCGATCTCTTCGAACTCGTCGCCGAGGGGCTCACCCTCTTCGATTTCGAGCAGGCCGAACTCCTCTGTCATTCCACGGGAGATAGACGCTCCCGACGGAAAGACTCACCGGTGACTGTGTGCGGAAACGAGACCGATCGAAAGGGAGTGGCGTTTTTATCGTTCGTCGATCGGCGGGACGGTTCGGTCGCGTTCGCCGACGTAGCGCGCCCGGGGCCGGATGAGTCGGTTGTCGTCGTACTGTTCGAGGGTGTGGGCGATCCAGCCGCCGACGCGGCTCATC
>LFFM01000447.1_pt1 | contig 28613 bp, 28 predicted proteins | sample 643131 | NCBI WGS metagenome assembly LFFM01 (sample SAMN03777445, study PRJNA286221) | soda lake metagenome | biome: soda lake; feature: Kulunda steppe; material: water; isolation source: sample Tc-Br brine of Tanatar trona crystallizer | place: Russia: Kulunda steppe | collected 2011-07
CGTGTCGACAGAGCGAAGTCGCCGTCGGTCTCGCTCGCGTGTCTGTCCGGCGGCACCGGAACGGCTCCGTTGTCGTCGAAGTACTCCGCCACGATGGAGGCGGTCGCGCCGTAGTCGGTCCGAACATTCGTGAACTCGTCGCCGGCACCGTCCCCCGGGTGGTGATCGACGACCGCCGTCGGCAACACCCCGTCCGCGCCGCCGAATCCCCGTGGCTCGTTGTGGTCGACGAGCACCACGGTCTCCGCAGCGAGGTCGCTGACGTGGTCGATCCGGTCGAGCTCGAGGTCGAGGACGGTTCGGAACGCCCGGTTCTCCTGGTGTCGGATCTGTCCGGGGTACTGAACGGTCGCCTCCACGTCGAGTTGGTCGGCGAGCGACGCGACCCCGACCGCGGCCGCCATCGCGTCCGGGTCCGGGTTCGGATGCATGAGGACGGTGATCTCCTCCTCGTCGGACAGCAGCCGACGGAACGAGACTCCTGCCGGCCGCCGGGCGCGGAGGAGCGCGTACGTGCTCGCGACGACGGCGACCGCCGCGAACACTGCCACGGCAGTCAGTTCCGGGTTCTCGCGAACGAGCGCCTCCGCGCCGGAGAGCGTTTCGCTCACCGTCCCTAGTGGCCACATACGTCAGACGGCACTCGCCGCCGATACATCAAGGTTCGTGGATCCTTCGAGCGCAGAATGAATGTAGAATACCGCTTCAGGCCTCCTCTGCCCCGTGATCCGCACGAAACCCGGTGATAGCCTCGCGATACCCTTCGCGGTACGTTGGATATCCGAACTCATAGCCGAGCGCCCGGAGTCGGTCGTTCGAACATCGCTTGCTCGTCCGGATCCGTCGCCGGGCTGCTGCAGAGAGATCACCGTCGGCGATCCGTTCGTCCTTCGATCGTTTCTCCGGCCGAGTAACCCCGCACTCGTCGGCGAGCCAGTCGGCGAACACGTGTTTATCGACCGGTTCGTCGTCGACGACGACGATGGGCTCCCCTCGGGCTTGGTCGGTCTCGAGGAGGTGTCGTATCGCGCCCGCCGCGTCCTCCCGGTGGACCATGTTGAGATAGCCGGCCGTGACGGGACCATCGATGTAGCGCCGCAACCGGTAACGATCCGGACCGTACAATCCCGCAAACCGGGTAACCGTCCCCTCGATCCCGTGATCCACCGCTTCCGACAGTACGACCTCTTCGGCGGTCGCGAGCACTCGCGTCTTCTCCGTCGTCGGATCTATCGATGTCTCCTCGTCGACCCACCCGCCACCGTGGTCGCCGTACACGCCGGTTGAGGAGGTGTACACCAACCGGTCCGGCGGCGCGGCACGACTCCCGTACTCCCCAATGACGTTTCGAAGTCCTTCGACGTACACCGCTCGGGCCGCGTCCGCGCCCCGACCGCCGGAGCTGGCAGCGAAGACGACGGCGTCCGCATCCGGAAGCGTCGAGAGTGTTTCCGGCTCCGTCACGTCTGCTCTGACTGCATCGACGTCACCGACCGAACTCCCGGTATCATCCACGGACCCATCGCTCCCGCGTCTCTTGGCCGCCTCGCCGACCGCCTCGATCGCCTCTATGCCCCCGTCCGAACGACGGACGCCCGTCACGTCGTGGCCTCGAGCCGCGAGCTGCCCGGCGAGTTCGAGCCCGACGTAGCCGCAGCCGATGACGCCGATCCTCATGGTTTTCGACGCTCGATAACGGCCATGATGTCCGCGAGCTGTTCGAGCGTCATCGTGGCGCGCCCCTCCAGCGTCTGTTGAACCTCTTGCCCGGTGAGGTCCGCGTCGATCGACGCCGCGATCGTGTCGACGTCGAGTACTGCCGTCGCCATCCCCATGAGAAGGTGGTCGCGGAGCTCGGCGACCATCGGACTCGTCTCGCGGCCGTTCGCCGCCGCAAGCACGGATACTCCCTCCTCAACCGTGAGTCCCCTCACGTCGCCGGCAGCGGTCGCGTCGACTGTCTCCTCGTCCAGCGGCGTCTCCGCGACCACTCGGTCGTGGCCCGCCGCGTCGATCGCGTCCACAAGCGCCGCCTCGAACGCCGCTAACAACGCCGTCGCGTCGATCGCCTCGTCGCTGTCGTCGTCCGGCCTTCCGGTCACGTCCGACTGGTCGACGATCTCGTGAAACATACCATTGATCGGTGGTCCCGTTTCAAAACGCCACCGGTCAGAGATCGGTTCGATCCCGACCCGTCCCGTCTCGTCCGCTTCACTCTTCTCCCGGCCGGCGGTCACCATCCTGCGGAGGTTTCGTCGCGAGTACCGTCGACGTCCCCGACGCCCGGCGGTCCTGCCGGAACCGCAACGGCGACGACCGTTCCCGTTTCGAAGGCGATCGGGGCGGTACTCCCGATCTCGACCGGGTCGCCGTCGACGGACACGGTCACCGTGGCATCCTCGCGTACGTACTCGAACGGTCGCCCCGGCTCACCGACGTCCGCCCGAAGCGTGAACCGTGGGTACTCGCCCCGAACCTCCACGCGCCAAGCATTGACTGTCGCGATCCAGTATCCTGGCACCGGCGCGACCGGAAGCCCCGCCCCGACGCTTCGAACCGGTTTCGGTGCCCATCGCTCGGCGGCTTCCTGGCCGACCCGCGCCGCACCATCCTCGACCACCCCTTCGATCTCACCACGGACCTCCTCCCGGACGCGTTCCGTCGGGCCGTCGACGAATCGGGTGGGTACTCTGACGGCGTCGCGTCCGGCGGCCGTCCGAAGCGTGACATGGAGCCGCGCGGTCAGTTCTGCCCGCTCCCCAGCCGAGAGTGACCCGGTTCTCGCCGCCTCGTCGGCAACCCGATCCGCGTACTCCCCGTCGCCGATCGCGACCGCGCGCGCGCCAGTCGAGTCGTACATTCCGGCGACTGAGGCGAGAACTGACGCCCGCTCCTCACGTGTCAGCGATGTTCGGTCCGCGAGAGTCGACTCGAGGCGATCGTCGACCACGGACCGCGACGCCTCGATCCGTCCGGCGAGCGCGTCCCTGTCGGCTTCCAGGTCCGGGTCGCTCCGTCCCGCGAGCGAGTCGTCGGCCGCTAACAACGCTCGTCCAGCAACATCGACCCCGACGGTGTCTTCCGTCCCGAGGATTCGATCGGTGATGCCGCCGGCGACATCGCCGTACGGCACTGTCACGTAGTTGAGGTTGCGTGTCGCGAGCGGCCGAGTCGTCGTCCCGTCAACAGCGTCGACCGTTGCCCCATCGACCGGTGTTCGTGGAAGGTACCCCGGGGAGCCGTCCGGCGTGAACTGTACGTAGCCACCGGGCCCCTCTTCGCCGAGGCGGTACTGTCGGGTGTCGCGGGCGGCCTCCCGACTGGCGAGTATCTGCCCGATCGACGGGCCGTCGAAGGCGTTCTCCACCCGATCGAAGAACCCGTCGGTCACGGCTTCGTCGTCGTCCGCAGCGGAATCCAGTTCGTCCACGACGGCAGCAAGGTAGGCGGCGCGGGCGGCGACGCGAGCACGATCCTCCGCCCCGCCGTACGTGTTCGGTGCCGCGAGGAGCTCCGCTCGACGCTCCTGCACGGTTTCCGTGAGCGCCGCGTGAGCATCCGCCTCGCCAGCCGCGACCGATCCCATCGAGAGACTCGCATCGATCGCTCGCACGTCGGTTCGCAACTCGTCGAGATCAGCCCTGATCCGGTCGGTCGCACCGGACGAAGGCTCCCCGAACACGACGGTCGTCCGTTCGATGTCGTCCGACACGACGGCGTCATGGGCAGCGTCTTCGACGCCGACGGCCGTCTCGACGTCGAGCGCTGATCGAGCCGCGGAGGGCGTTCCGGTGAGGTCCGGCCCACTACTTCCACCTGTTCCAAACGTCGCGGTCGGACGTCCAGGCGCGTCATCGTTTGGGGCGTAGACGCCCGAAACGGAGACGACGGCGTGGTATCGGTCGGTCACCGTCGCGCTCGTCGTCGTCCGATCGACGACCTCCCGCTCCGGTTCGGTGCTGTGGACGGTCGTTCGCCTCGCGTTCGTCTCGGGTCGCTGGTCGCGATCGGCGCTTGCGACGATGCCGACGTGTGTCGATCCTCCACCGTCGGTCACCGTCCCACCCCCGTCGTCGGATCCCCCCTCGTCGTTACCGTCGTTCTCGTTATCAGTGCTGCCTTCGTCGTTGTCGTCGTTCTCGCTCTCGGCATCCTCGTCGATGACGACGACTCGTTCCCAGGTTCGGCTGGCGGTGCGTTCGACGATGACTTCACGTATCGTCGTTCCGAAGTCGACGCTCTCCCCTGGAGTGACGGTTCCCCCCGGCACCCCGCTTGGAACCATGTCGTGACCCACGACGCGGGCGGTCTCGTTGTGATTTGTATCGACTCTGACCCATTCGCCTTCGTCGGCAGTGTCCGGCCGTGGCGGACGCGGGACGCCACCGTTTACGACCCGTTCGGCGTCGACGTTGAGCGTCGCTTCGACCCGGTAGCTGTCCTCGATCCTCGTCTCGATCTCCTCGTAGGTCTCGATCGCGGCGACGTCGGCGGCGTGCCCTACCGGAACTGTCGTCGTCTCGTCCTCGTGTTCCGCCGCGGCGGCGAACCCGTCGTGACCCGTGTCGCGGGTCGGCGTCGGCGTGTCAACGACGAGGTCGGACCACGCCGACTCGTCGAGCGCGGTCGGTGCGAGGAGGTCCGCGACTCCCGTCCTCGCCGTCGCTGCCGCGACGCCACCACGTGCACCCGGGTCGCTCTCTCCGAACACGTCCCGCTGTGTCCGGACGATCCCGGCGTTCGTCGACAGCTCTACGTGTCGGTTCGCGAGGACGTTTCGGACGGGCGCCCCCCCGTACTGTGCGTACCCCCGTGCCCACGTCATCGGATACAGACTCGCGGTCAGCTGTCGGCCGAGGCCGGCACCCTCGACGGGACCACGATTCAACCGATCCTCGAACCGCTCGGTCCGCTCGTGTGCGGCAAGCGTCGGGACGGCGACGACGACCGTCCGGTCGGCCGTCTCTTCGGCGACGGGACGGCCGTCCCGCGTCGCGGTCACCGTCACGTCCTCGAATGTGACTCTGGTCGCGGTCCCGTCGGCGACCGGCTCGACCGTGATCCGGTCCCGCGCTGTTCGGAGGTCTCTTGATCCGATACCGTCTCCCCCAACGACAAACGCCGCCGTCGCGGAGACGTCGTTCACTTCCGTCTCGACCGCCGACAGCGACGCCTCGGCGGCAAGGGCGATCCGGATCCGGAACGCGTCTTCGAACGCCGAACCGGGCCGGACCGCGATCGTCGCGTCGGAGCCCACGCCCCCGGACCCGTCGTCCGGTGCGTCGGTCACCGGTTCCGCAGCCGCGTCGTGAGCGGCCTCTCGTGCCGCACGTTTCAACGCCGCCGTCGTGTCCGCGTCGACACGTTCGACCGCTCGCTCGACACTTCGGTCCTCGCTCACGAGCCCTTGATCGGCCACGCCAGTGGCGTACGCCGCGCTTGTCACGAGTAGCAACACGCCGATCAACGCGAACGGGATCCGCGCTCTGGTGTCCCCGTTGAACCCCTTCATCGTCACCACACCCGGACGACGACGCGGAACCGGTCGTCCGTCCCCGTCGCCTCGAACTGATTCGGGCCAGGATGTGTCAGGAGTACCACGGTCACCGACTCTCCAACCGGTGGTTCCTCGCCGACGGCAACCGGGTCGTACGCCTCCGGATCCTCGGCTACTGTATCGTTCCCGCCGTTCCCACGAACGAGTCCCACGCCGGATCCCAACCGCATCGACACCGGGGGATCCCCCGGCCCTGTTCGGGAATGGTCCACGTCGTCACGAACGTGTCGGACGTCGACCCGAGTTCGCGGTCCCAGCGCACCGGCGACCGTCTCGAGTGCCCGGTGGCGGAACCGGTCGGTCATCGCCGGGTCCGCCGTCCCGTCGGCCGTGGCCGTCATCGTAAGCAGCTCGACGAGCGTCGCGTGGACCGTCCGCGATCCACCGTCGGTCCCGGGCACTGGATACGCCACCGTCGCGGTTTCGGTGGCGAGGCGGTCGGCGGCGTCGGTCGCGGTGTACTCCGGTCCGCTGGGAGCCGACCGATCGTCGGCGGCGCCGACGAGGACGACGCTCGCGGAGACACAGAGCAACAGAAGCGTCACGTCAAGCACCGTACTCGTCATCCGTGGATCACCACACGAAGCCTCCCAGGAAGGTTCTCACCCGGGGCGACACGAACCGTTACCGCCCGTTCGGCGGTCGGAAACGACTGTGAGTCGCTCCCGCCGCCACCGATGACTGCGTCCGAGCCGGTCCGTGTTCTCCAGGTCTCGCCTCCCGCACGCAGCTCGATAGTCGCGTCCGCCCGTGTCCCGTCTACGGGTCCCAGGCGCTCCGGTCTGACGACGCCGCCGACCGTCACGTCGCGCTCGATCCGGTCGAGTACGGCCGTCGCCTCGTCCTGTGCCCCGGTCGACTCGCCCGCTGCCCCATCGAGGACACTGACGTACAGTCCAAAGGCAGCACCTACGACGAGAACGGCGACGAGGGCAGCGACCGGCTCGACGGCACCCCGGTCGCCCGTCCAGAACGACTCACCCGACAAGCGTGACACGGTACCCCTCGTAGTGGACCTGTCTGACAGTTATCCGACCGGGCGCGACACGCCAGTCGTGACCGGCCGTCCGTGCGCTGTCGACGGCAGCAGCGAATGCCTCCGGGTCGTCGAACACGGCATCCGGTGGAACGCCGTCGAGAACGCTCCGCAATCGGCTGTCCCCGCCGGATCCCTCGGCGAGTACCGGTGTTATCGGTGCGCCGTGAAGCACCGCTCGGGCAGTACCCCCATCGCCGGTGAGCTCGACTGTCCGATCCGTGAGGCGGATCCGGTCGGCTACGAGGCGGTGTTCGGCAGTCGCGATATACTCGCTGTCAGCGACGGAGTCGATCGTGTGAGCGACGCCCGTCGCGTCGGGTGGTGGCGAGGCGGGGAGTGCGGCGACCACGCCGGCAGTCGCGACGCTCACCACCGCGAGGCCGAGCCACACGTAGGTCGCGTCCAGCTGCGTTTCGAACATACGCCCGGTGGGCGCGCTTCAGTATTTAAAAGGTCGGCGGGGGCACGGGATCGATGGCTCCTCCGAGACCGGATCGGAACGAGTTCGCCGCGCCGGGCGACCACGAGCACACTCACAACAACGCACCCGCACCGACGAACGCCACGAAGTACGTCGCAGTCGCGGTCGGGAGAGCGATCCCGATCCGATACGCGACGAGCGTCGTGTCGAAACCGCGTTCGAGCCCCGTCGCCAGCGCGGTCAACGTCGCCGAGAGGAGGAGCACGTACACTCCGACGATCCGCCCGAGAACCGTGACGGAGAGTGAGTCACTTCCACCCGCATCCGTTCCCGTGGTATCCTCGACCGTCCCGTCCATCCCACTGAACGTTTCTTGGCCCCCACTATCGACCCCACCTATCCCGACACCCACGTCACCGACTCCGCCGCTGGCGGCCCCCAGCCCGCCGATGCCGACCGCGTCTACTCCCGTCGCCAGCGCGACCGTCGCGCCGCCCACAAGGGGGCCAAACACCGCGGCAGTGTTAGAGAGCGTTCCAGTCACCGTCGCGAGCTGGCGTCTCGCGTCACGTTCGAGCTCGCGGAGGCGTTCGAGCTGGTCGGCGAGCTCGAGGAGGACGTCACCCGCCGGTCGCCCCTCGCGTGCGGCGACGGCGAGCAGCGCGACTGCCCCCTGTACCCGCGGTGATGGGACCCTTGCGGTCGGTCCCCCAGTTCCGGCGAACGCTTCCCGAACGCCGACCCGGAGCGTGTCACTCCGACGGGCCGCCCGCTCGAAGACCGCTCCCGTTTCGCCGTCGAGTTTCGCTCCAGCGTTCGTGACCGCCTGCTCCACCGCGACCCCTTCCGCGACGTCGCCGCCAATCACGGTCATGGCGTCGGGGAGTCCGGACTCTATCGCCCTGACCTCGGACAGAACCGCTCGGCGAGGCCGAACACCGACGACGAGCGCCACGCCCAGGCCGACACCGATCCCCCCGATCGGCGCCGCCCATGAAGCGACGGCCCAGCCGGTGGTAAGGGCTGTGATAGTGCCTCCCACGAGTCCGACCGCGACCGCGTGTGGGAGTCGACCCGGCACGTTCGGGTGACTCCGGCCGATCGACGGCGGTGGGAACGCTACCGGTCGCCGCGAAAGCAACCACGCGGCAGCTGCGAGCAGGCCTGCTGGGAGGAGCACTAGGTACAACAGGGCGATGATCCTTGGCTGGATCGGGACACCGGCGGCCGCTGCTGCCGGTAATAGCGCGATAAGTGCCAAGGGGAGAAGTACTCCGAAGGCGTACAGCGCGCTCACCGGGCCTCGGACCGCACCGACGAACTCGGCGAGGCGTTCGGTCGTCCCCGACAGCGTCGCGTCGAGCGCGCGGTCGAGGCAGCGTCCACGACGCTCCGCCGGCGCGGACGCGGCGGTCCTGACGAGCGTCGAAGCTCGATCGATCGCCGGGAACCACGGCCGCCATTCCCGAGCGAACGCCCGAAGCCCGCTGGTCGGTCCGTTCACGCACCGTCGCTCGTGTCGTGTCAACGCCTCGGCGAGCGGCCCACGTCCGGTCCGTCCGGCGAACTCGACGGCTCGCTCGGTCGACGGATCGAGGCGCATTCGCAACACCAATCGTCCGACGAGCCCCGGTGCGGCACCCAGCGCACGGGTTCGCCGGAGCGTCGCCAGCCACACGGGTCCCCGATGAACGGCATGGGTCGTCGATAGTCCCACGATCCCGCCGGCGAGGAGCCCAGCGGGGGCGTTGACGATGAGGGCCGCGACCGTGGCGACGGCGACCCCGGCGGCGACCCCGAGCCGGTAGCCGATCTCGACGATGCCGTCGGCGGTCACGTCCCAGCCGAGGAACGAAACCGACCGCTCGAGTTCGGCGGACGCCTCTGTCGTGCCCGTGTCGCCGAGCCCGGCACCCGCTCGGAATCGCCCGTCCTGATCGGAGGGTATCGAGCTATCGTCAGTCATCTTCCGGCCCCTACGTACTGAGCAGGCGATGTCCGTCCGGCGGCCGCCGCCTCGCGGATCGCATCACCTCGGCGGTCCACGGTCGCTCGTGTCGTCGCGAACGACTCCCCGTCCCGCGAGAGGTACTCGAGGAGTCGGCTCTCGCCCCGATCCATGCGGCCGGTCGCGCGCAAACCGCCGTCGGAGCGCTCGAACAGCGGTTCGAACGCGATCTCATCATCGTGACCGATGACCTCACAGACGGTGTCCACCCGGTGGTCGTTCAACACGACGAGCAGGTCCGTCGCGGCGAACGACGACTGGCTGACCCCGAGGTCGGTGATCACCCGTTCCCGGACCGAGTCCGGGTCCTCTCCGTGGATCGTCCCGAGAACCGTTTCGCCGGCCGCGCCGACGCGCATCGCCTCGTATAGCGCCGTTGCTTCCTCGCCGCGTACCTCACCGACGACGAGTGCGCCCCCGCCGAGTCGGAGCGCCGTTCGCACCGCTTCGCTCGGCGACGGCTCCGCACCGTCCCCGACCCGGAGCCGTTGGACGTCGCGGTCGGCCGTCGCGAGCGCTGCCGCTGGGAGCTCGGGCGTGTCCTCGATCAGGATCGCTCTGGCGGTGGGTGGAAGCTCCCACAGGAGCGAGCCGAGCGCCGTTGTTTTTCCCGCGCCGCGTCCGCCGGCGACGAGACCGGTGACACCACGCTCGACGGCCAGCGACAGCACCCCTGCTGCGTCGGCCGAGAGCGTCCCGACTTTCACGAGTCGAGCCAGCGTCCAAGCGTCCGGATCGCCTCGGCGGAACGTGAACGAGAGTCCGTCGCTCGCCGGAGCGGTAGTCGCCGCCACACGAACGCGTCCGGACCCCGTCTCGATCGTGGCGTCGAGCGTCGGCGTTGCGCGGGAGAACGAACGCCCGCTCGTTCGTCGGAGCCGCGACGCGAGCGTAGCGGCACCTTCGGGTGGTAGTCGAACGTTCGTGTGACAGCGCTCGCCGTCGAGTACGACACGGAGCGGATTCTCCGTCACCGGGGCGGACAGCGTCGCGTCGCTCACGCGGTCGTCAGCGAACACGTGCTCGAACGCGCCATACCCGTGTGTATGCCGTCGGAGGACAGAAACGAGTACCGAGACCGGGTCATCGTCGCTTGCCACCGCTCGTACCGCACGCCCCGGCGCCCGCTCCCCGCCATCGGGATCCGCGAGCAGTCGCGCCTTGGCGGCCTCGAGGGTCCTGATGGCGCTCGCGTCGAGACCCGCGGATGGGGGAGTGAGGTGGTAGGTGTCGAGGTCGCCCGCGCCGGCGTACAACCGAACCGTCGCACCGGTGTCCAGCTCCCACCGACCGACGAGTGTCGCTTCTGGCGGCGTCGTCGCCGCGACTCGTGTCGCCGCGACTGTGGGGCCGGCGTGTGCCCGGATCACATCCGCGGTCCGTTCCGCGTTCCCGACTGTCGCTTCGAGGCCGACTTCCGAGACGATCCGACGCGGTGGGCCGGCGCGGCCGGATGCCTCGTGAGCGGCCCCCACCGGGTCACGGGTAACGCGCTCTGCGAGCCGGGATTCGTGTAACGACACCTGCTCGCGAAAGCGTCCGGCGGCTATGAGGCAGGCCGCGGCTCGACCGGCGTACGTTCGTTCTTGCCCCGCGTGTCTCGTCCGGACCACGTCGGCATCGCGGTCGGTCAGGGCGCGGACGACGGTCGACAAGCAGTCCGAGCTCGCGGCGAGATCGCCGCGTCCGGGACACTCGTTCGCGTCGACCGCGAGCACGACCCGGTCGTCGACGCCAGTGCCGACCGGGCGGTGAAACGACGCGTCACAGCAGCACCCGTCGTTGTCGTCCCCGAAGCGAATGAACGACGGGATATCGAGGTTCATGGGCCGCGTGGCCGCGGCATCGTATATAAACGGTTACCGTTTAGCCGGTGGTTGGATAGCCTCTGTCATCTCGCTAATGACGGGACGGATAGTCGATTACCCCGTTCGTTGGATCCGGACCGTCGGACCATCGCCCCCATCGACGAACCGTAGCTCGAGACGGCTTTCGCCATCGGTTCGGAGGTCGACCCTTCCACCGACGATGTCGAGACTACCGACGCCCTCAGGGTTCGACAGCGGCACCGTCCGGGTCGGAGCGCCCTGAAGCCGGTACGCGAGCATGACATCGGCGTCGAAGTCGACGCCGGCGTTGAGACCGATCCAGGTCCGCTCACTGGCACCGACTCGGTGGCCGTCGTCGACCCCGTCGACTCGCTCGCCGTCCACGAGTGCGAACCGCTCGACCGGCGCGGCGGCGAACCCGGTCGGAGGACCGACGACGAGCGACGAGCGAGCGGCGAGCGCTCGCTCGTCGACGGCCATCGAATCGGCGACGACGCTCCCTGCGGCCCGCTCGATCCGATCACCCTCCGTTTCCATCCGGTCTATGGTTATGCCGGTCCGTGCGTCGTCGAGGGCGGGCATCGAGATGGCGAACAGCGCGATCGCGAGGAGGACGATCAGGACGACGCGGATCACAGGGCGTCACGGAGCCGTTCGAACGCGCCGGTCGTCCCGCTCCCGCCGCGTTCGTCGCCGTCAGCGGTGTCGTTTCCCCGTCCACAACCGCCCGTTTCCGGACGCCTGGTCACCGTTGTCGCTGGGTCGTCTCCCGGGATCGCGGCCTCGATCGCGCCGTCTGTGGGGATGTCTGCGCCGTTTCCGTCGGCACGACGACTATCCCCGTGTCGATCAACCGAGGTACCGCGGGTCTCGGTCGCACGCGCGAGCGCGAGGTCGGCACGTCGCTCTACGTCGCGGTTGACGGCGCGTATCGCGCCCGCGTATCCTCTGACAGCCTGTGTCGCGGCCTCCAACTCCTCGACTCGCGCCTCGATCTCGTCGAGGCGATCGTGTACGGCCTCCGGTTCTCCGCCGACACTCCCGCCGTCGACGTTCCCGTCCGCGGTCCGTTCGTCCCCGGCGATCGCCCGTTCGACGGCGGCTAACCGCTCCGCGAGGCGGGCTTGTTCCGTCGTCGCGCTCCCCTCGACCGTTCCGCCGTTCTCGCTCGACATACACCGGGTGGCCGCGGTACCGTATTTAAATCGACGGGGAAAGGATATTATTCCCGCATCGATATGTTTCGGACATGAAAGCCGTCCTCGTCGGCGTCGGACAAGCGGGAGGCAAGCTCACGACGGCGCTCTCGGAGTTCGACGCTGAGATGGGGTTCGGTGCGGTTCGCGACGCCCTCGCCGTCAACAGCGCGGTCGCCGACCTCGACCCCCTCCCTCTCGATACGGTCCTCGTCGGACAGTCTAGAGTGAACGGCCATGGCGTCGGTGGCGACAACGAACTCGGTGCCGAGGTGATGGACGAGGACGCCGTCGAGGTGCTCGACGCGCTCGCGCCGAAGGTGACGGCCGACGTGGAGGCGGTGTTCGTCGTCGCCGGGCTGGGGGGCGGAACGGGGTCCGGCGGCGCACCGGTGCTCGTCCGCGAGCTCGCCGCGGTGTACGACGTCCCGATCTACGCGATCGGTGTCCTCCCCGGCCGCGACGAAGGGGCGATGTATCAGGTGAACGCTGGCCGATCGCTGAAGACACTCGTCCGGGAGGCCGACGCGACGATCCTCCTCGACAACGACGCGTGGCGCTCGGCCGGCGAGAGCGTCGAGGGCGGCTACGCCGCGATCAACGAGTCGATGGCCCGTCGTGTCGGCCTCCTGCTCGCCGCGGGCGAGGCCACACAGGGAGTCGGCGAGTCCGTCGTCGACACCAGCGAGGTGATCAACACGCTCCGAGCGGGCGGGATGGCGGCCGTCGGCTACGGTTCCGCCCCGGCAGCCGAGGAGGCTGGAGAGAACGTGAACACCGTGATCAGTACGGTCCGTAGCGCGGTGATGACCGGGTTGTCCCTGCCGAACGCCACGGAGGCCGATGCCGGCCTCGTCGCGATCGCCGGCGACCCGGAACGGATCTCTCGGAAAGGCGCGGAGAAGGCGCGCAAGTGGCTCCAAGAGGAGACGGGATCGATGCAGGTCCGCGGTGGCGATTTCCCGCTCGACTCGGACCGTCTCGCGGCCGTGGTGTTGCTCGCGGGCGTGGAGCGCTCGCGGCGGGTAGAAGAGTTCCTCGAGCGCGCGCGTCAAGCGATCCGAGACGAGGAGGAGACGAGACCCGACCCGGCGGCGGCGTTCCAGACGGACGAGCTCGACGACCTCATGTGACCTCGCAGGCGAACCCGGGCCTCTCGTCCCCTGCCGGTGTCGCCCTCACGACGCTTCCGCACCTTTTTACTCCCGCCCGGTGGACTCTCTCCCGATGAGTGATCCGTGGGACGACTGGGACCACGTGCTGAAGGTCGATCCCGACAAGGATCTGTTAGACGGGGAGACCTTCGAGGACGTTTGCCGGACCGGGACGGACGCGATCGAGATCGGTGGTACCCTCGATGTCACTGCCGAAAAAATGACGCGGGTCATCGACGCCGCCGCCGAGTACGATGTCCCGCTCTACCAGGAGCCGTCGAACCCGGGCGTCGTCATCGAGTCGCCGGCGCTCGACGGCTACCTGATCCCCACGGTATTCAACGCTGGGGGCCCGTTCTGGATCACGGGCGCACACAAGGAGTGGGTCCGCATCGACGACCTCGATTGGGACCGGACTCACACCGAGGCGTACATCGTATTGAATCCGGACGCGGCGGTCGCGGAGCTGACGAACGCGGACTGTGACCTGACGCCGGACGACGTCGAGGCGTACGCGAAGGTCGCGGAACGGATGTTCGGCCAAGAGATCGTTTACGTCGAGTACTCCGGCACGTTCGGCGACACGGAGACGGTCGCGGCCGCCCACGACGCGCTGAACGACGCGTCGCTGTTCTATGGCGGCGGGATCCACGACTACGAGTCGGCCAACGAGATGGCTGCTCACAGCGACGTGATCGTCGTCGGGGACCTCCTCCACGACGAGGGTGTCGACGCGGTCCGTGAAACGGTTCGAGGCGCGAAAGACGCGTAACCTACCGGTCGTTCTCAGTGTCCCTCACTGGTCGTTCTCAGTGTCCCTCACTGGTCGTTCTCAGTACCCCTCACCGGTCGTTCTCAGTACCCCTCAGTCATGTTCTCGACGTACTTCGCGATCACGTCGACCTCTAGGTGGACGGGGTCGCCGACCGACTTCTCCGAGAGCGTCGTCAGCTCGTAGGTGGTCGGGATGATCGCCACGTCGAACACCGACTCTCCCTTTTCGGCGACCGTCAGGGAGATCCCGTCGAGCGTCACCGACCCCTTGTCGACGAGGTACCGACCGTGTCCCTCGGGGATCGAGAACGTGAACCGCCAGTCCTCGCCGACCTGCTCGATGGCCGTCACGTCGGTGACGGTGTCGACGTGGCCTTGCACGACGTGGCCATCGAATCGTCCGTCGGCGGGCATCGCGCGCTCGACGTTGACGGCATCGCCCTCACGGAGCGCCCCGAGGTACGTCTTCTCGACGGTCTCGCTCGCGAGGAACACCTCAAACCACGCGTCCCCGTCGTCGGACTCACCGTACGATTCGACGGTCAGACAGACGCCGCTGACGCTCATCGACTGGCCGTGGTGAAGGTCGTCGAACCTCGCGTCTCCCGTCTCTCCGCCGTTCTCTTCGACCGTATCGATACCGATCCGTAGCCGAAGCCCGTCGTCGGTCTCCGTCCGCTCCCGGACGGTTCCGGTTCCCTCGACGATGCCGGTGAACATGGCCGATGCTCCGGGCGGCCGACGGATATCGATTCCGGGTTCCGGATGCGACTGGGGCGGATCGTCGCGATCGACATCGGGCCACGGTTCGGCACCCACAACCGCCGCCCGCGGCCGGGTCGCCGCCCGCACGCTTTGACCGCCCGTGACCCACCTCGATAATATAAAGTACGGCAGGGATCTGACACCCCGTGTGTCACGAACGGCCGTCATCGCCGCCGCCGACGAGACGATCCGGTCGATCCTCCAGTACAAGCTGTCGATGGCGGACTTCGACCTGACGGTCTGTCGCGACGGTATCGAAGGGCGGGAGGCGCTCGACGTTCCCGGTATCGACCCGGATGTCGTGATCCTCGACGTGATGATGCCGCGACTGAAGGGGACCCAGCTCCTCCGGGAGATCCGTCGGGGGGAGCTCGCGGTCGATCCGAACGTCCCGGTGGTGCTTCTCACCTCCCGTGGGCGCGAGTCGGACGTCTTGGAGGGGCTGGAGTCGGGGGCGAACGAGTACCTCACGAAGCCGTTCAGCCCGAACGAACTGCTCGCTCGGCTGGAGAAGCTGCTCGCGAGGTGACCGTGACGCTTCAGGCTCCCCACGCACAGGTCACGGTCCCCGTCGAACTATTGACGGGGGCGACCGTCGTCCTCGTCTCGGCGCTGGCAGCGGTCGTAATCGTCACCGTCGGCTACTCGCTTCGGGCGGCCAGAACGCGACGCCGACGGACCGTCGTTCGGAGCGAGCTGCGTTCCGAGCTGCTCGACCGACTGTACGGCCGCGACGACCCCGCGTGGGGGGCGTGGGCGGAGTCGCTGTCGAGCCGCGAGCGCGAGGAGCTGGAGTCGATCCTCGGCGTGTATCTCCGAGAGATCGACGGGCGGGACGCGCGCCGGCTCGCCGGGCTCGGAACGGCGCTCGGGATCGACGACCGCTCCCGGGGAGGACATCGCGACCGGCGACTACTGGGACCGGCTCCACGCGCTCACATGGCTCGCGCTGTTGCGCGACGTCCCGGATCGCGAGCTACTCGAAACCCACTGTCGTGGAACGCCCCGTGAGCGGGCGGCAGCGGTGCGTGTCCTGTATCTCGGCGACGCCGAGGACCTCTCGTCCACCGGTGTCGACCTGCTGCTGGAGGACGACCCAGGCGCGTTCTCGGTGTTCGGCATCGATACCCTGTACCGAGTCGCCGAGGCGGACCCTTCCGTGCTGTTCGAGCGGGCGGCGGCCGACTTCGACGAGTGGGACCCGGCGCTCCAACAGCAGGTGTTGCTCGCGACCCGGCACCTCCACACCGTCGTCGGTGATTCGGACCTCTCGTGGACGGTCCGCGCCCTCGACAGCCCCGTTGAGCGGGTCCGTGTCGCCGCCTGGCGAGCGCTCGACGCGTACGGCTGGAGCCCCCGGATCCGTGCGGGTATCGAGCTCGCCGCCGTCGGTGGCGACCCCTCGCCGATCGTCCGTGCCGACGCCTACCGTCTCCTCGGCGCGTGGGGCGACGCGGACGCGCTCTCCGCGCTCCGGACTGCTGCGGCCGCCGAACCCGACGCGAGAGCTCGGGTCGCCGCTGCCGACGCGCTGTTCCACAACCGTTCCCGAACCCCCGAGACGCCGGTCCCGGATGGCTTCGATATCGCCTGGCAGTGGGCCGCCGAACACGCGCGGTTCGACGCTGCCGCCCGTGACGTTTCCGCCGGTCGGCGCGCCGTGGCGACGCCCGCGTTCGAAGGGGTGGACGGATGACGACGGTCGAGGGGCTCGTCACGACCCTCATCGTCGGTTCCGGGATCTTCATCGTCGCCTACTACGCCGTCATCAACCTCAGCTATCTCCTGATACACGTGCTCGCGCTGTTGGAGCTGCGCGACAACGTCCGCGAGGCCGAGTGGCAACCCCCGTTCCGCCCGTTCGATAGCCCGTTTTATCCCGGCGTCGCGATGGTCGTCCCGGCGTACAACGAAGCGGCGACGATCGTCGAGAGCGTGCGGTCGATGCTGACGCTGAACTACGCCGACCAGGAGATCGTCGTCGTCAACGACGGCTCGACGGACGCCACCATGGACCGCCTACGGAACGCCTTCGAGCTGGAACCCATCGAGGCCGAACTCCCCTACGAGGTCCCGTCGGAGCCGATCCGCGGGGTGTACCGCTCGACCCGCTACGAGGAGCTCCTCGTCGTTGACAAGGAGAACGGCGGGAAAAGCGACGCGCTCAACGCCGGTGTGTGGCTCACCGATCAGGAGCTGTTCTGTGCGGTCGACTCGGACACGATCATCGACCGGAACGCGCTGTTACAGATCGTCGTCAGCCAGCCGGAGCAGGCTCTTGAACGGGTTCGACCGCTCGGTAGTATCGGATGGACCCGTGGGACCAGCGTCAGTTGTCATGGACGAGAGAATCGACTTCGATAGTCATTCGTCATTCGTCTCCCGTTTCTCGGCGAGACAAATATAACTATGGCGCGCCGCGCTGGTCGTGAACCGGCGTTCCTGCTGTCAATAGGCGACGCGCAGTCAGATCTCGCCGTGCCGGCGGGTCGTTGCTCGACTCGGCGGGCCGAAACCTGTGCGTCCGTACAGCTCGATCGGGACCACGAAAAGATACTTATACTTTCCATGTCATACGTTAACACGCAATGTCTAGCGCACCCAGCTCGAACAACGACTTGTTCGACGAGTTCCTGTCCGACCGCGGCCACGAGACGGAGATCGTACGCTGGGAGCGATCCTATAACAAGCTTCAGTGTCCCGAGTGTGGTGCGCTACATCCACAGGACGCCGCCAGCTGTGACGTCTGTGACTGGCAGCCGACCTGACAGGGCGAACGCCGGGTGTGTCGGTGATGGCCACTCGACGCGGCGCTTTTCTTTCCGCTGAGATCCGGCGGTAGTATTATGTACACCGATCGGTTAGTTGGCATTATGCCGACCTGCCAGAACTGTGGCTCGTTCGTCACTACGGACTACGTACGGGTGTTTACGCCCAACGATGTCGATCGGCCTCGGGTCTGTCCTGCGTGTGAGGACCTCGTTCGTGATGGGGCCGACGTCCGTGAAGCTCGCGCGACGCGCAGCTGAGCGCCGACCCGTCTCGGACACCCCTCCCTGATCGACGTTCCCGTACCCTTCCACCGCATCGCTCGCTCGAACACGTCCCGTGCGGCTGTATGACTCGACTCTTTCGGCCGCCACCGTTTCACTGTCGACGGCACGCCACGCTCCGAGCCACGGCGTTTAAGGAGAGCGGGGATCAGTAGTCGGTAATGAACGACCCCACCGTAACTCGGCTGTTCGGCGGCCCCGGGAGCGGGAAGACTACCGCCCTCCTCGACCGCGTCGAAGGGATCCTCGCGGAGGAGGACGCCGACGTCCGTGACGTCCTCGTCGTCTCGTACACCCGCGCGGCCGCCGCCGAGATCCGCGAGCGGCTCGCCGAGCGCCTCGACGTCTCCCCGCGGAGCCTCAAAGGGAACGTCTGTACGATGCACGCGAAGGCGTACGAGCTCCTCGATCTCTCGCGCGGTGACGTCGTTGGCGAAGACGACAAGGAGGAGTTCTGTGAGGAGTACGGGATCGAGTTCGAGGACCAACACGGCGGCGCGGGTCGCCGGACCGCGCGGTCGACGACCATCGGTAACAAGATCATCGCCACCTCCCAGTGGCTCCAGCGCACCGAGCGCGACGTCGCCGACTGGTACGACGTCCCGTTCCAATGGGACGTCGAGGAGGTCCGGCTCCCTCCCGAAGAAGACCCCAACGCCCAGCAGGGGAACAAGTACACGCCGACGTGGCCCTCCGACGACGACCGGATCGATATCCCGGAGACGATCCGTGCGTGGCGGGGCTACAAGGGGGACAACGGGCTCGTCGGGTTCGCCGACATGCTCGAACGCGTCGCTCAGCGGTCGCTCGTCCCGAGCGTCGACTACTTGGTCATCGACGAGTTCCAGGACATCACCACCCTCCAGTACAACGTCTTCGAGGAGTGGCGGCCACACATGGACAAGGTGCTCATCGCCGGCGACGACGACCAGGTCGTGTACGCGTGGCAGGGCGCGGACCCCGACCTCCTTCTGGAGACCGAGGTCGACGAGGACGTGATCCTCCCGAACTCCTACCGGCTCCCCTCCGAGATCCTCAACGTCGTCAACGCGGAGATCCGCCATATCGACAAACGACAGGAGAAGGACCTCCACCCGCGCAAGGAGGGCGGCAGCGTCGAGGCGATCCAGTCGCCGTCGATGCTCGAGCTCGTCCGGAACGTCCGCTACACCGTCGAGGACGACGAGGGAAGCGTAATGTGTCTGTTCCGCGCCCGGTACCAGATGTTCGATTTCATCGACGAGTTCATCGACCACGGGATCCCCTTTACGATGCTGACGGACGGGCGGATGTGGACCGACCGGATCCAGGATTACGTCGCCGCGATCGAGAAGATCGATGACGGTGACCCGGTGTCGCTGCTCGAGGCGCGCCGGCTCGCGGACATGCTCCAGGAGTCGGCGTTCGGCACCCACGATCGCGACGAGTTCTACGATTTCTTAGACGACTGTGAGGAGGCGGCCGACGCCGACGACATCGCGACGATCGATCTCGACCCCGACGACGTAACCGACTACATCCCGTTTATGCCCGACCGGGCGAGCGCCGACGACATGGTCCGAAAGGTGACGAGCTTCCAGCGGAAGTCGATGGGCGCGTACTTCGACGGTGACTACCAGGACGCCGACCCGGACGCGGTCCGCGTCGGTACTATCCACTCCGCGAAGGGTCGCGAGGCCGACCACGTGTTCGTCGCGACCGACCTCACGGAGAAGGTCGTCGAACAGATGGCCGCCTCCATCGACGACCCGACGGACGTGGACGGGGTCGACGAGTTCACCAAATCGACCAGTCCCGTTCCGGTGCTCACCGACAACGAGCGCCGGGTCTTCTACGTCGGGATGTCGCGGGCCCGCGAGCGGCTGGTCATTATGGAGAGTCTCATCGGTGGCGCACCGACCCTCCCGATCAGCGTCCTGCTGTTCAACGAGCTCCGTGACGAGCCACCACAGGAGCTGATCGAGGAGGTACAAGCCGAGCTGGCGGTCCCCGAGCCGGATCCGTGAACGGGGACGGAGCGGGAGCCGGATCGGACGACGGCGACGGCTCGGGAGAGGAAGCGGCCGGTTCGGGAGGGGAAGCTGTCGATGCGTCCCCCCCGCTTTGGACGGACCTCACGCCCGTCATCGACGCGGTTCGGACGGCGGAGGCCGTGGGGTTCGTCGCCGTCGGCGACCGCTTCGACGACGCTCTCCGTTATCTGACCCGGTTCTCCGGCCCGGACCGCGCCTACGGGCTGGTCGTGTGTCCGGGTGAAGGGGCGGTTCCCCCGCGGGCGACCCTCCTCGCCCCGGGATTGTTCGCCGAGCAGGCCGAGCGTGAGTTCGTCGCGGCGGCCCGACGGGACGACCTGGCTGGATCCGCATCCGGTGCGGACGCGTTCCACGACGGGGTCGTCCGCACAGTGCGCGTCGACCGCGTCGGCGACCCGGTCGGACTCAGGGCTGTGGCCGTCCTCGACCGGGCGACCGGTCGTGACGGGGGTGGAGCTGCCTCCGACGACGCTGATGCCGACGACGCCGATGCTGACGACGCCGATGCTGACGACGCCGATGCTGACGACGCCGATGCCGACACTGGCATCGAAGGGGACGCGAGCGACGAGCTGGGGTCTGTTCTCGTCCCCGCGTCGATCCCCCACGACACTGCCGTCTACCTCGAACGCGCGGGGTACGAGCTGGCGTCGACGACCGCGGCCGCCGAGGCTCGCGCGGTCAAATCCCCGGCCGAGATCGATCGGATCCGGCGGGTCCAGCGGGCGGCCGCCGCGGGGATGGCGCGTGCGGAGTCGGTGTTGGCCACGAGCGACCCCGTGGAGGCGGGATCGCTCGCTTCGGACGACGACTCGACCGGTGACGATACTCGGCCGCTGCTGTGGCGGGACGAACCGCTCACCACCGAACGACTTCGACGGGCCGTGAACGCGACGCTCGCCGCATACGGCGTCCGGGACGCCGGAAACACCGTGATCGGATCCGGGCCGACGGCGGCCGACCTCCACTACGTCGGCACCGACTCGATCGAGGCGGGGGAGACGGTCCTGATCGATATCTCCCCGCGTGGTCCGGATGGATACTACGGCGACCTCACGCGGACGTTCGTCGTCGACGGCGACGGCGGCTGGGATCGGCGGGCGTACGTCGCAGTGGAGGCCGCCCGGGAGGCCGCGCTGGCGGAGCTCGGTCCGGGCGTGACCGCCGAGAGCGTCCATCGCGAGGCGGCCGCGGAGCTGGCCGCGTACGGGTTCGACCCGGATGCCAACGAAGGGGAATCGGGGTTCACCCACGGGACGGGTCACGGCGTGGGTGTGAGCCTCCACGAGTCGCCGTCGCTGTCGAGCGACGTCGAGCTACGCCCGGGACACGTGGTGACCGTCGAGCCGGGCGTGTATGACCCCGCAGTCGGCGGGGTTCGACTCGAGGACCTCGTCGTCGTTACCGACGACGGCTACGAGCGGCTCGCGTCGTACCCGTTCGGGACGGTACCGACCGAACGCGATCGGTCGTGAGCGAGATCCGGGGACGGATCGTCCCGACCCTGGCTCGGACAGACGACCTGACCGATCATCGGCGGACCGTCTCGGGGCCCTCCATCGAGTCGCGGTCCCCCGTCTCCTCCGCTCCCCCTTCGTCTACCGCCGTGTCGCCGGTACCGGTCCGATCCGTCCTTTCGTCGGTGTCTCTCGTGGTTTCGGTTCCCGCGTCCTTGCCGTCCGAACTCGACTCGCCGCGGAGCTGCCGTGGGAGGAGCCCTTTTACCAGCCCGGCGAGGATCCGTCCCGGATCGAGGAAGTACTGCGGGAGGACGACCATTGCGACCGCGACGACCAGCAGCCCCGCGCCGAGCGCGGTCTGGCCGACAAACAGCTGGATGACGGCGTAGTTCGCGAGCGGGATCGCGAACACCAGTGAGGCCGCCAGCCCGATCATGTCGAACACCCCGAGGTTCATCGCTCGCTTCTAGCGCCCGGGTGCGCATAAGGGTGAAGGGATCCCGCCGGCGGAGCCTGGGGGGTTTCGCCGGCGAACAGGACCGAAGCCCGCACGTTGAAGACCGTCGGGGGTAATCTATCGAACATATCGGAACACCGAACGACGACCGCCGTCGTGCTCGCCGCGGGCGCCGGCCGACGGTTGAGTCCGCTGACGAACCGGCGGCTGAAGCCGATGGTTCCGGTCGCGAACCGGCCGCTTCTGGAGTACGTCATCGAGGCTGTGAGTGATGCGGGCATCGAGGAGATCGTGCTCGTCGTCGGATACGAGCGCGAGCGCATCCAGACCCACTTCGGGGACGGCAACGACTGGGACGTGTCGATCCGATACGTCACTCAAGAGAAGCAGCTCGGCACCGCACACGCGGTCTTACAGGCCGAGAAACACGTCGACGCGCCATTCCTCGTGTTGAACGGGGACCGGGTCGTCGACTCGCGGATCGTCGCCGACGTGCGGGACGCACTCGCCGATGGCGACGAGGCCGCCGCGATGGCGGTCCGGCGAAGCGGTTGCCCGCGTTCGTATGGGGTCGCCACGGTGCGGGACGGTCGCGTCGAGACGATAGTCGAGAAGCCCGGACGTGACGTCGAGTCGGAGCTGATCAACGCCGGCGTCTACGCCTTTTCGCCCGCGGTGTTCGACGCGATCCGTGAGACGGATCCCGCCGCGGACGGCGAGTATCAGTTACCGGCCACGGTGGAGCGGCTCATCGACGAGGGAGGCGTACTCCGGCGTCTCGTTCAACAGCGGTGGGTAGTACGGGTACACGTGGTAGGCGGCGAACGTCCCTGCCTCGTACGCGTCGGTCGGGACGAGCGCGTCGGGGTCGACGCTCACCGCGTCCTCCATCTCGAACGGTTCGTAGAAGTGATCCAGCGGGTCCGTCGTCACCCAATCGGTGAACCCCGTCGGGCGCTGATCGTCGTACTCGTCCGACTCGTAGGCGATCCCGCGGTCGAGCCGCTCCGCGAGCCAGCGCTCGAACGGGCGGTCGGCGGTGGAGTCGAGGTACGACCCCGCGTACCCACCGGCGTCGTTCACGCGGTTCGTCTCGATGACGACCGCCGGCGGCCACTCGAGGCCGATCACGTAGCCGAGGGTGTAGTCGCTCACGTCCGCGTCGTAGGTGCCGCTCGCGTGGCCCGGTTCCGGTGCGATCGTCGTCGCGCCGTGGACCGCGTCGATAACCTGGCGGAACGAGCGGTCGAACGGGTCGGCAAGCGTGAACGCGTCGCCCGCTTCCCGGAGGTGTTCCTCGCCGATCCAGTTACCGTGAACGAGGTAGATCGGATCCGGGTTTCCGCGGTTGTGTTCGGCGAGCGCCCGATAGAACGCCGGCGGATGAACGGTGTACACCCGGACCACGTTGATCCCGAGCTCGCCCATCGCGCCGAACCAGCGGTCGTACTCTTCCCGAGTTATCGCGGCTTCTCCGGGGAAGTGGCCGGGTTTCGCCATGCCGAGGTTCACACCGCGGACGGTGACCGGCTCGAACGGACCGTCGTCGACGGCCACCTCGAACCCGTCGCCGACCACGCGGAACCGCCTGTCGGGACCGGCGACGTCGGGCCCGCTCCGACCGTCCTCGAGGAACCCGCAGCCGGCCGTCCCCACCGCGGCACCGGTGCCGACCGACGCGAGGAACGAGCGTCTGTTCACGAGTGGATCGGTCTGCGAAGGGACATGACGTTGTCCACGGTCGTGGTACCCTCACCAGGGTTCGTTCTTGACGCCGATGGCGTACGCGATGACGTTCGTCCCTACGTGGAGGACGGGTGTCATCACGAGGACGACGGCGAGCACGGGGAGGGTGAACACCGCCGTCGCCCAGCCGGGCGCGACGAGGAAGACGGCGACGAGTGCACCGATGACGAAGTCTAACTGATCGAGTCCCGGGAACGCCGCGCCGCGCTCCCGGCCCGACCGCCGTTTGAGGAACGACGCCCCGATGTCGCCACACATCGCTCCGAACGCAAGCGCGACCGCGGCACGGAGGTCGAACGCGGGGAAGTCGACGCCGATCGCGGCACCGGCGGGGTCGACCGCCGCATTGAGAACCAGCGCGAGTGCGACCCCCGCGGCCGTGCCGACCGCGGTGCCACGCCACGTCTTCCCGTCGCCGAGCACGCGTGCGCCACGCCACTCGCGGCCCCCATCGATCGGGCGGCCGCCGCCCGCGAGCACCGCGGCGTTGTTCGGCACGTAGGCTGGCAACATCGCCCAGAACGCCGTCGCGACGAGCGAACCGACCATACCTGCCCCAAGAGTGTCCGGGTGATATAAACCGTGGATCCCCGCGCCGTGTACTCTTCGGGTGGCAACATGTGGCAACGCTCAAGTCCGACGGCCTCGATCCGTCGATATGATCCCGCCGATCGCGCGACGATTCGTTGCCGGCGAGTCCGTTCCGGAGGCACTCGACCACACGCGGGCCTGTAACGACGACGGCGTCGCCGTCATTCTCAACCTGCTCGGGGAGCACTACGACGACCCCGCGGCGGCCCGTGTCGACGTCGACGCGTACCTCGCCCTCATCGACGACATTGCCGCGAGCGACCTCGACGCGTGCGTCTCCGTGAAACCCTCGCAGATCGGTCTCGATATCTCCGCCGACCTGTTCGAGGAACACTATCGGGAGATCGTCTCACACGCCCACGAGCGCGACGCGTTCGTCTGGTGTGACATGGAGGACGCCGAGACGACCGACGACACGCTGGACGCCTTCGAGTCGATCGCGACGGCGTACCCGTGGAGCGTCGGCCAGTGTCTCCAGTCGAACCTGAAACGCACCCGTGACGACCTCGAACGACTCGTCGACGTTCCGGGGTCCCTCCGACTCGTGAAGGGGGCCTACGACGAGCCGAAATCGATCGCGTACACGGACAAAGCGCGCGTGAACGAGGCGTATCGCGAGGACATCGAGTTCCTCTTCGAGCGTCGTGACCGCGGCGTCGCCGTCGGGAGCCACGACCCGGAGATGATCTCGCTGGCGAACCGGCTCGGCTCGGCACACGACACCGACTACGAGATACAGCTGCTGATGGGGGTCCGCGAGGACGCACAACGCGATCTCGCGCGTCAGGGAGTCGAGGTGAAACAGTACGCGCCGTATGGCGAGAAGTGGCTCTCGTACTTCTACCGTCGCGTCCGCGAGCGCAAGGAGAACGTCCTGTTCGCGCTCCGGGCGGTCGTCGGCCGGTGACCGTCGTACTGTCTACTCAACCGACATGTAGACACCCTCTTAAGGGCCGGCGACACATACGGAAGCGATAGATGTCCACGTGGAAACGCGACTTCGCCAGCGGCCTCATCGTGCTGGCTCCGCTCCTCGTTCTCCTTCTCGTCGTCAGATGGATCTACCGGTACATCGCCTCGATACCGCTCATCGATGCGCTTCAGCCGGCGGCGATCCCGGAGCCGCTGGAACCGTTCTCGCGGGTTATCATCGCACTCGCTGTGCTCGCCACGCTGGTGCTCGCGGTCGGGTACCTGATGCGGACGACGATGGGACGGCTCGCCGAGGCGAAGGTCGACGACACCATAAACCGCATCCCCGCGATGCGGGTGGTGTACAACGCCTCGAAGCTCGCGGTCGAGACGGCGATCTCCGGAACTGACGACCTCCAGAGCCCGGTGTATCTCGAAACGTGGCCCGGGATCCGCATGACCGCGTTCCGGACCGGCAAGGAGACCCGCGACGGCAAGGTCGTCCTGTTCATGCCTACCGCTCCGAACATCACGACCGGCTTCGTTATCGAGGTCGAGCCCGAACGGATCGAAGACACCGGCGAAACCGTCGAGGAGGGGCTCACACGCATCCTCTCGGCCGGGTTTGCGGAGTCCGCACAACAGATCCCCGTTCAAGAGGAGCGGCCGCCCACGGACGCCCCGGAGGGCGGCGGGACCCCGGGCGGTATCGGACAGCCGGGGCGCGCAACCGGCTCTGCGGGTGCCACCGCGACCGACGGCTCGGACCCCACGGCGGACGGCGGAAGTTCGGCGGACAGTTCCTGACTCCCCGGGTTCGCCTACAAGTACGTGAACCAGTCGTCGTGGTCGTCGGTCTCCCGTTCGACCAGATCGAAGAACGCCGACTGCAGCTCCTCGGTGATCGGGCCGCGCGTTCCCGCGCCGATCGCGGTGTCGTCGACGGACCGGATCGGCGTCACCTCCGCCGCCGACCCCGTAAAGAACAGCTCGTCAGCGGTGTACAGCTGGCCGCGAGAGATCACGGCCTCGTCGTGGACGTCGTATCCGCGTTCCTCGGCGAGCGTGATGAGCGTGTCACGCGTGATGCCCTCCAGGATCGACTGTGCGGGGCCGGTCGTGTAGATCTCGCCGTCGTTCACCATGAAGATGTTTTCGCCGGGCCCCTCGGCCACGTTCCCCTCCTTGTTGAGGACGATGGCTTCGACGTAGCCGTTCCGGCGGGCCTCCTCGCCCGCGAGCATGGAGTTGACGTAGAGACCGGTCGTCTTCACGTTCGTCGGCACCTGCGAGGAGGCGTGTTTCCGCCAGGAGGAGACCATCACGTCGACGCCCTCTTCTAACGCCTCGTCGCCCAGATACGCGCCCCACGGCCATGCGGCGAGGACGAGGTCGGTTGGGCAGTCCTTCGGCGAGACCCCGAGGGTGTCGTAGCCATAGTAGGCGATCGGGCGGATGTAACAGGACTTGAGATCTTGCCGGCGGAGGAGTTCGAGGGTCGCCTCGGTGATCTCTTCGCGTGTATGCTCGATCTCCATGTCGTACACCTTCGCGGAGTCGAACAGCCGATCGAGGTGTTCCTCCCAGCGGAAGATCGCAGGGCCGTTTTGGGTGTCGTAACACCGAACCCCCTCGAACACGCCGCTCCCGTAGTGGAGCGCGTGTGTCAGCACGTGTGTGGTCGCGTCCTCCCAGTCGAGGAACTCCCCGTTCTTCCAGATCGTGTCCACGTCCATCTCGTCGAATCCCATATCCGAAGGGTCGGGGTGTCCCGGCTTAAAATTATAACATACGCGGGTGGGAGCCGGCGGATCCGGTCCGCCGATCCGCCCTACCGAAGCGCCTCGACCAGCGCCGCCCCCTCGACGTACGGGATGTCGTTACGGGCGGCGTACGCCGCGGCGTCCTCGGGGGCTAACGCGTCGCCCGTCTCGTCGTCGAGCATCTCACAGACCACGGCGGCGGGGGCGGCGTCGACGGTCGACGCGAGCGCCAGTCCGAGCTCCGTGTGCCCGACGCGGTCGCCGAGACCGCCACGCGCGCCGCGTAACACGTGAACGTGGCCCGGCGCGCGGAACGACGCGGCGAACTCCGCGGGCGTGTAGCCGTCGGGATCGCTCGCGGCGGCCGCGGCCGCGTTCGCGATCTCCGTGATCGTCAGCGCGCGGTCCGCGTCCGTGATCCCGGTGAACGTCTCACGGTGGTTGACGGGCAACGAGAACGACGACCGGTCGTCGTAGGCCGGGTCGTCGTCGACCGCCGGATGGTCGAGTGCGTCCGCGAGAAACGGGAGGCCGAACGCGTCCGCGACGGGGTCCGGGACCGCGACGCAGATCAGCCCACCGGCGTCGTTGCGCATGTGTGCGACCGCGGTCTCGTCGACCGCGCCCGCCGGATACACGATGTCCGTCTCGCCCTCTCGGTCGGCGAAGTCGTGGACACACACGGGGTCGCCGGCGCGGAAGGCGTCGAGGGCGCGCTCGACCGCACCGTCCGCGTCGCTCGGCGAGGCCTCGGCCCCGGCGTCGGGGGCCTTGGAGTCGTGACCCTCGGCGTCGGCGCGCATTCAGGCCACCTCCCGCTCTACGGAGGTTGCCGATCCGTCCGCCCGCGACGCCGCCTCGACGCGCACCTCGATCGGGTCGCCGTCGTCCAGCTCCAGGGCGTCACGGAGCTCGTCCGGCGCGATCACCTCCAGCTTGTCGTCGTCGTGGTGCGTGCGGTCCGGGACGATCGCGTGAGCGTCCGCGTACCGGGCGCCGTCGGCGACCAGTGTGACCGTATAACAGGCGGCCGCGCCGTACGTTCGGTCCTCGTCCTCCCAGGCGTCGATCGGGACGGCGTCGACGCCGGTGATCTCGCCGCGACGACGGACGCTTTCGGCGTCGAGTTCGAGGTTGAGCGTCCCCGGGAACGGCTCGTAGCCGAGGCACGCCGCGAACTGCTCGGCGTACCCCGGCAGCGTGATGTAGTGTCGTCCTTCGCCCATCCCGCCGGTGACGTGTCCGCGGAGGACGAGCTCGACGTCGGTCTCGAAGAGGCGGCGGTAGTCGGCGTACTCGCCCTGGAGGGCGGCCTCACCCGCGTCGGTGACCCGAACCCACTGTCCGTCGCCGACGACGTCGCGCTCGACGAGCCCCGCGGATTCGAGCGTCTGGAGCCGTCGGGAGGCGGTCTGTGTGGAGGCGTCGAGTCGGTCGCCGAGCGCCGCACACGACACCTTGGTTTCGTTGAGCCCGCCCGCGAGCGCGACGTGTTTCAGCGCCGCGATCGCCGCCGGGTCGGCGGTCGCCGCCGTCGTCTCTGACATACCCGGATCGACGCCGCGCGCACTGAAAAGCATACCGAATGTGTGATGAATCTCAAAACCGTGATGAGTGTCGAGAATCTCGACACTCTCCCGTTTCACCTCAAACTCACGCCGCGAGTCACCTAAGGGCGTCGCTTCCGGCGGTCGTTCGGCGGCCGGCTCGCGTGTCACCGCCTCACGCGCGGGTCGTCGAAAAGTAAGGTACAAGTACGGACAGGGTGTGTTCCGTAATGCGGGCTCGTAGATCAGCGGCAGATCGCTTCCTTCGCAAGGAAGAGGCCCGGGGTTCAAATCCCCGCGAGTCCATC
>LFFM01000448.1_pt1 | contig 28536 bp, 27 predicted proteins | sample 643131 | NCBI WGS metagenome assembly LFFM01 (sample SAMN03777445, study PRJNA286221) | soda lake metagenome | biome: soda lake; feature: Kulunda steppe; material: water; isolation source: sample Tc-Br brine of Tanatar trona crystallizer | place: Russia: Kulunda steppe | collected 2011-07
TCGTCGTCACGTACCGCAACATACCGATCGCTGGGGCTGGCGACGGGAATAGGCGTCGGTGGGGGCGAGCCGGTCACGGCCGACAGGGCGATACGTTTTTATTCGATCGCGGGGGATCCGACGGCATGCCAGACGCCCTCCCGACGTTCGGGAAGCTGCAGTTTCTCGGGCTTCTCGGCGTCCTCACGTTCGGTCTGACGGCACTGCTCGCGGTGTTAGGCTTGGGAACAGCCGTCCCCGTGACCTTCGTCGTCGGCTTCTTCATCGTGCTCCCGATCGCGGCGATCCTCGGCGACGACTTCCCCCTTATCGAGTCGAAGTCGGAGTCGGTCGATACGTCCGGATCCGACGCGAAGACGGGGGAGAACCCGGTCGAGACCCTTCGCGACCGGTACGCTTCCGGCGAGATCGGCGACGACGAGTTCGAGCGACGACTTGACCGACTGCTGGAGACGGAAGGAATCGCTGACGAGATCGACTGGCGTCGAGAGGGCGGTACGGACGAGGAGACGGGGAATATCGAATCCGAGCTCGAATTGTAGCGATCCCTCCTCGGGGCGGGACGATCGCTCGGCGGTTCGGCAAGACTCTTGAGTGTCGACCGTCAGGAACGGACGGATATGCTGATCACCGGAACCGTCATCGCCGATCCGGACACCGTGATCGACGACGGCGCGGTCGTCGTCGCGGACGGGGAGATCGTCGCGGTCGGCGGTGTGGACGTCCTTCTCGAGGAGCATCCGGATCACGAGCGGCGGGATTTCGACCTGGTGGCACCGGGGCTGGTCGGCGGCCACGTTCATTCGGTCCAATCGCTGGGGCGGGGGATCGCCGACGACGCCGAGCTGCTCGACTGGCTGTTCGAGGCCGTGTTACCGATGGAGGCGGCCATGGACGCCGAGGCGACGCGGGCGGCGGCGGCGCTCGGCTATCTCGAATGCCTCGAGTCGGGGACGACGACCGTCGTCGACCACCTCTCGGTCAACCACGCGGCGGAGGCGTTCGAGGCGGCGATCGAGACGGGGATCCGCGGCCGACTCGGGAAAGTGTTGATGGACAAGGAGTCGCCCGATGGCCTCATAGAGCCCACCGACGTCGGACTCGCGGAGACGGAAGCGCTGATCGACGAATACCACGGAGCGGCCGACGACCGGATCCGGTACGCGGTCACTCCCCGGTTCGCCGTCACCTGTACGGAAGCGTGTCTTCGGGGCTGTCGAGAGATCGCCGACCGCCACGACGGCGTGACGATCCACACCCACGCCAGCGAGAACGAAAACGAGATCGCGACGGTCGAGCACGACACCGGGAAACGGAACGTCCACTGGCTCGACGAAGTCGGGCTCACCGGACCCGACGTGACGCTTGCACACTGCGTCCACACCGACGCGAGCGAGCGCGAGGTGCTCGCGGAGACGGACACCGTCGTCACCCACTGTCCATCCTCGAACATGAAGCTCGCCTCGGGAATCGCGCCGATCCACGACTACCTGGAGCGCGGGATCACCGTCGCGCTCGGTAACGACGGACCGCCGTGTAACAACACGCTGGACCCGTTCACCGAGATGCGACAGGCGAGCCTGCTGGGGAAAGTCGACGCTCGCGATCCGACCCGCCTCCCTGCAGCGACGGTCCTCGAAATGGCAACGATCAGCGGGGCGCATGCCGCCGGATTCGACCGGATCGGCCGGATCGAACCGGGATACGAGGCCGACCTGATCGGGCTCACGACCGAGACGAGCAGAGCAACGCCGCTCCACGACCCGCTCTCACATCTGGTGTACGCCGCCCATGGCGACGACGTCGTCTTCACGATGGTCGCCGGCGACGTTCGGTACGACGACGGTGTACACGTCGGCATCGATGCCGAGAGGGTCCGCGACCAAGCGACGCGCCAAGCGGAACGGATCGTCCAGGCGGCGGGCATCGAACCCGGCGGCGTTAGTGGGAAGTAACGGATTACGACGGTGACGAGCTGACCGACGGTTCGGAGCCCGAGCGACACGCAGCCCATTCCACTCCGGCTTCCGGGTCGTTGAACGCCTCGACGGTGACGTCCTCGATGTCGATCGTTCGCTTCAGATACCGTCGCTTCGAGCGTTCACCGACGACGGCGAACCGTTCGATGCCTCGAGCGACCGCGATCTGCGCGGATTCCCGGAGGGCCCGGCGACCGGCGTCCGAACACGGCCGACTGGTCCGGACGACGAACACGACCGCCTCGAACGGATGGTCCGCGGTGAGCGATCGCCATCGCTCGAGAAGCGCTTCGCCGTCATCGGGACTCAATCCCGTCCCGTGCGGGAACTCGACGACGAGCGTGTCGGCGTCGATCCGAGTCGTCCATCGGTCGCTCGATTCCATGTGGTTCGATATCAGCTGACTGATTATAAGTCCAGGGGGCTGATTATCATCTCTGATTCCACACCCCGGGTGGCGTCCCTCGTCGCCCCGGCGGGTCGAACGCCGTCGTTCCACGCGGCCCACTTCGTGTGGCCGGACGTCCGGACGCACACGAGAGTGTCGTTCTCATGATGCGTCTTCCGCCCGCGCCGGTTCCCGTCACTCGTCAGAGACGAGCGGACTACCGGCTCACCGAGTCGGGTTCGCCGGCGGCGTCGACCACGGCCGTCGCGAGCGAGTCGAACGCGGCCTCGTCCGGAACGACGTCGACATCGATCCCGTGCTCCGCGGCCGTCTCGGCGGTCGGCGCGCCGATCGCGCCGACGATGACGTCGTCGAGGGCGGCGAGGACCGCATCGCGCACCCCGCGCTCGGCCGCCGCATCGAGGAAGTGGGAAACGGTGAGCGACGAGGTGAACGCGACGGCGTCGAGGTCGCCGTCGGCCGCCAGCGCCGTGGAGTCGCCCGCCCCGTCCGGTCGGGTCAACCGATAGAGCACGGTCTCGGTCACGTCGGCACCCGCCTCGTCGAGACCCTCGAGGAGCACGTCGCTGCCGTGGTCCGAGCGCGCGACTTCGACTACGCACCCGTCGACACGGTCCCGGAGGGTCGCCACGAGCCCCGCGGAGGTGTACTCCTCGGGGACCACATCGACGGTCCAGCCCGCCTCGCGGGCGGCTGCGGCGGTCGACGGGCCGATGGCGACGAGGGTCGTGTCGCCCGGTGACCATCCGGCGTTCGCAGCGAGCTCCACGCCGGTCTTGCTCGTGAAGACGACGTAGGCGGCGTCGAGCGACTCGCCCGCAGCGGGGTTCGTGCCGGTCGGCTCGACGGCGAGCATCGGGTCGGCGACGGGGTCCGCGCCGAGCGACGCGAGCAGCGACACGGCCCGGTCGATGCGGTCGTCGTCGGGACGAAAGACGGCGACGCGAGGTCCGTCGCTCACGCGTCCTCACCCCCCTGCTCGTCCCCGGTCTTTGAGCCGGGATCGTCGACCGTTCCAGCCGGTTCGACCGGCGCTGTGCCGGCGTTCTCGAGGAACGCCACGACCCGGTCTCTCGTGGCTGCCACCTCGCCGATGACGGTGATCGCGGGGGGTTCGATCCCTGCCTCGTCGCGGACGTCGACGATCGTCTCGAGCGTACCCGTCGCGACCGCCATGCCGGGCCAGGTCGCGCGTTCGACCAGCGCGACCGGAGTATCGCCGTCGAGTCCCGCCTCACGGAGGGCAGCAGTGTACGTCGGCAGTTTTCCGACACCCATCAGCACGACGATGGTGCCGCCGGTCGCCGCGAGCGCGCCCCAGTCGACGGCGGACTCGTCTTTCGTCGGGTCCTCGTGACCCGTGACGAAGGAGACGGAGGAGGCGTGATCCCGGTGGGTGACGGGGATCCCGGCGACGGCTGGACCGGCGATCGCGGACGTGACGCCGGGAACGACCTCGAAGGGGATTCCGGCGTCCGCGAGGTGTTCGGCCTCCTCTCCGCCGCGACCGAAGACGAACGGGTCACCGCCCTTCAGTCGGACGACCGTCTTCCCCTCGCCCGCTAGCTCGACGAGCCGCCGGTTCGTGTACTCCTGTGGCGTCCACTCGCCGCCCGCACGCTTCCCGACGTCCTCACGCTTCTCGGCCGGGATCGCCCCGAGGATCTTCGGACCAGGGAGCTTGTCGTGGAGCACCACGTCGGCGGTCTCGACCAGTCGCGCCGCCTTCACCGTCATGAGGTCGGGATCGCCCGGTCCGGATCCGACGAGGTACACCGTGCCGACGTCGTCCTCGCGCGTCCGAGTCGGGGGGTCGTCGAACTCGTCGTCGATGTCCTCACTCATCGGCGGTACCCCCCGTGTCTGTGTTCGCGGTACTCGTGTCGGCGGTGTCGACCGATTCCCGCGCCCGCTCGATGATGGCTGCCGCGCCGCGATCGGCGAGATCGGCCGCGAACGCCTCCGCCGCGCCCGCGTGCGAGCGGATCGGGAGGTTCCGAGTGCCGCTCACCTCCTCGGTACCGTCCGTCGAGAGCACGCGGACGCGAGTATGGACGTGCTCTCCCCGAACGAGCGCGGAGACGCCGATCGGCGCGATACACCCGCCGTTGAGTTCGGCGAGTACCGTCCGCTCCACCGTCGCCGCAACGCGGGTTCGGGGATGATCGACCGCCGAGCGTACCGTCTCGATCACGGCCGGGTCGGTTGCGGTCACCGCGATGGCTCCCTGGCCGGCCGCGGGGACGAACTCCTCGCGCGGGAGCCGAGTCATCCACGCGTCGTCGTACAGCCCCGACCGCCGAAGACCGGCCTCCGCCATCACGAGGGCGTCGTACTCGACGTCGACGGCGCGCTCCATCGCCGAACGTTCGAGTTCGGTGAGGTCGTCGAACCACTCCTCGACGCGCCGCTCGAACGACTCCTCGTCGGCGTCGGTGTCGCCGCCGGCGTCGGCGTCGCCGTCGGTATTGGCGTCGTCGTCGGCTTCGGCGGTCAGCGCCGCCGCCTCCCCGGAGGCGATCAGTCGGCGTTCGTGTTCCGCCTGGAGCCCTGGCGCGAGCAGCTTCTCGATCCGGGTGTCGACGTTGCCGCGGATCGGCTCCACGGTGAGTTCCGGCCGGACGGCCGCGATCTGGGCGGTTCGACGGAGCGATCCCGTGCCGACGACGGCGCCCGATGGGAGGTCGGCGAGCCCGAGGCCGTCCGGGTTGACGAGGACGTCGCCCGAGGGCGCGCGTTCGGGGACGCCCGCGACGACCATGTCGTCCATCCCCTCCGTGGGGACGTCTTTTAAGGAATGGACCGCGAGGTCGGCGTCGCCGGCGAGCACCTCCTCGTCGAGCGCACGGACGAACGCCCCCGTGCGCCCGAGTCGATGGATGAGCTCGTCCGGGATCTGGTCGCCACGCGTCTCGACGCGGCGGATCTCGACCTCGCGTTTTCGGGTAGACAACGCGTCGCGGACGGTCTCGGCCTGTGTGAGGGCCAGATCCGATCCGCGGGTCGCGAGGGTGAGCGTTTCGGTCATACCCGAGAGGAGGGTCCCCGCGTTCAAAAGGGCATTAGTTCGGGCGTCGGCCCGGAGCGAAGGCAACGGTCCCGATCGAACGCGGGAGGCCGTCGGCAGCATATATAAATAGCGTCATTGACATCCTCCCCGCGCTGAAGCGCGAGGCTTTCTCCTCAATTCTCCGTAACCACTGAACTCGTGGGGTCCTAACCTCGTCTTCGGTTTCCCGCTTTGCTCCTTGATTCAGGTCGTCCGAGGGTCGGTCAGGCTTGCCGGTTCGGGAAAACCATCACCGGAACATCCGTCTCTCGTATGAGTTTCCCTCCTGGGTCGCCAGCAATTGTCCGCTCCCACGTATCCATATCTCGAGGTGTGAAGGCGACGAGTGTCGCTTCCATCATATCGATCGCATCAGTGAGTGCCTCCGCGACCTCGCGTCCTTCAAGCGTCGCCCACTCGAACTGGAGATCATCACGGTAGAGAATGTCTACGAATTTCTCGTACGTCGCTCCTGCGAACTGATCTCTGCCGGTTTTTATTTTCGTCTCAGCGGCCGTTCCCCGGGTTACGTGGGTTACGATAAGAGTTGTATCCGAGTCTAAGTGCGGCCGAACCGCACGTGCCGTCGCTTCAGCATCGTCGGGGTTCGCAATTGGAACTAAAATTCGTTCGAATAAGTCGTCATTCATGTATGTACTGTGCCTGACGCTAAACAAAAGCGTACGGGTTACTAACGCCGGCAGAACTCTAGATAGCTCGGCCCTAGAGGGCACTCGGATCACGGAACCGCCGATCGGGTCTCCACGATACGGGCACCACGTACCGGACCGAAGCCCTGTTACTCCTCGGGACCCAAGCTGAGGTAATGGGAGTTCAGGAACAGTACCCGTTCGACGTCGAAGCGATCCGCGACGACTTCCCGATCCTCCAGCGGTCGGTCGGCGGCGATCCGGAGACGCCGGGCGAAGGGCCCGGCGACGATACCCCGCTCGTCTACCTCGACAACGCGGCGACGACACACACCCCTGAGCCCGTGGTCGAGGCGATGAGCGACTACTACCGGGGATACAACTCCAACGTCCACCGCGGGATACACCAGCTGAGCCAGGAGGCGAGCGTCGCCTACGAGGAGGCCCACGACACGGTCGCCGAGTTCATCGGCGCGTCGGGCCGCGAGGAGATCGTCTTCACGAAGAACACGACGGAGGCGATGAACCTCGTCGCGTACGCGTGGGGGCTCGCAGAGCTCGGGCCGGGCGACAACGTCGTGCTCTCCGAGATGGAACACCACGCGTCGCTCGTCACCTGGCAGCAGATCGGCAAGCGCACCGGCGCGGAGGTGCGGTTCATCGAGGTCACTGACGGAGGAACGCTCGACATGACGGACGCCGCGGCGAAGATCGACGATGACACCGAGATGGTGTCCGTCGTCCACGTCTCGAACACGCTCGGGACGATCAACCCGATCCGCGAGCTGGCCGACCTCGCGCACGATCACGACTCGCTGATCTTCGCGGACGCGGCCCAGTCGGTGCCGAACCGTCCCGTCGACGTCGCGGATCTCGACGTCGACTTCCTCGCCTTTTCGGGACACAAGACTGCCGGGCCGACCGGCATCGGCGCGCTCTACGGTCGGGAGGCGATCCTCGACTCGATGGATCCGTACCTCTACGGCGGCGACATGATCCGGCGGGTCACGTTCGAGGACTCGACGTGGGAGGACCTGCCCTGGAAGTTCGAGGCGGGAACCCCCTCCATCGCCGAGGGGATCGGGCTCGCGGCGGCGATCGAGTACGTCGAGACGATCGGTCTCGACCGGATCGAGACGCACGAGCGCCTGCTCGCCGAGTACGCCTACGACGAGCTGGAGGCGCTCGGCGGCATCGAGATCTACGGCCCGCCCGCCGACGAGCGCGGCGGACTCGTCGCGTTCAACGTCGACGGCGTCCACGCGCACGATCTGTCCAGCATCCTCAACGACTACGGCGTCGCGATCCGCGCCGGCGACCACTGTACCCAGCCGCTGCACGATGAGATGGGCGTAGCCGCCTCCGCGCGGGCCTCGTTTTACGTCTACAACACCGTCGAGGAGGTCGACGCTCTCGTCGACGCGGTCGCCGAGGCGCGCGATCTGTTCGCGTAGACGCACTCGAACCGAAACCGACGGGTCTCTCGTGTGTCCCTGCGAGTGCTACGACGGTGAACACCGTCGACCCTCCATCGTTCGGGGATGGCTCACGTCACTCGAGTTCGGGTGACTCCTCGCCGACGAGCATCTGGATGCCCTCCACGTCGCCGGCCGGCTCGAAGCCGAACGCGTCGGCATAGAAGGCGAGCTCGGCCTCGTGGGCCCGGGCGATGGTGTCGGCGTCTCGAAACCCGTGGCGCTCCCCGGGGAACTCCACGTACGCGTACGGGGTCCCGTTCTCGACGAGCGCGTCGATCATCGCCGTCGCCTGTGCGGGCGGCACAACCTCGTCTTCCCCGCCCTGGAGCAACAACAGGGGAGCCGTGATCCCCGCCGCGTGATACAGCGGCGATCGCTCGCGATAGACGTCCTCGGCCTCGGGAAGCGGGCCGACCAGTCCGTCGAGGTATCGCGATTCGAACTTGTGCGTTTCGGCGGCGAGCGCGGCGAGGTCGGCGACCCCGTAGTAGCTCGCGCCGGCGTCGAACGTGTCGTGGAAAGCGAGCGCGCTCAACACGGCGTATCCACCGGCGCTACCGCCCGAGATCGCCAGCCGGTCGGGATCGGCGAGTCCGTCCGCCGCCGCGTAGCGGGCAGCGTTCACGCAGTCGAGCGTGTCGCGGACGCCCCACTTGCCGTCGAGCGCCTCACGATACGCCCGCCCGTACCCCGTCGATCCCCGGTAATTCACGTCGAGGACGGCGATCCCGCGGGTCGTGAGGAACTGGGTCGACGTCGACAGCGTCGCCGCCGACCGGCTGGTCGGCCCGCCGTGGACCGTCACCACGAGTGGGGGACGCTCCTCGTCGTCCGACGGCGGCGTCACGTCCGGGTTGTGTGGCGGATAGTAGTGGGCGTACGCGACCGTCTCGTTCGCGCCGACGGCGTCACCCGTCGGGAAGACGACCGGTTCGGGCGTCGAGACGTACGCCGGATCGAGCGCGTCGTCGGCCGACTCACGGAGGCGACGGGGACCGGTGGAGTCGTCGGAGCCCTCCGCCGTCTCGGGTCTGGTGTCCGACACGGGCGACCACTCGACGACCGCGCTCGGCGCGTCCGGCCGGTGGCCGACGAAGACGACACGATCCCCGTCGGATCGGATCGATGCCGGACGGAAGGAGGTGTACGGGAGCGCCGGGTCGACGAGCGTCCCCGACCCGTCGCCCTCGGGATCCGGATCGAGCAGGCGGAGGCGCGGCTCGCCGCTCTCGGTGTACAGCGTCGCGATCCGACCGTCATCGAGGAACGCGTACGTCGACACCCCCAGTTGCCACATCGGGACACCGAACTCCGCGTCGGCCGGATGGACGTTCGAGAGCCGTCCGTCCTCGATCCGATAGCAGTTCCACCAGCCGGTTCGATCCGACACCGCGTGGAGGACGCCGTCGGGCGACCACGCGGGCGAGCAAACCGACTCCTCGTCCCCGCCGGCAACGACCGTTCGGGTCCCCTCGACGACGCCGTCCGTCGCGTCGATCGCTGCGACGACCAGCTCCGTCCCGTCCCACGGCATGTTCGGGTGGTCCCAGCGGAGGTACGCGAGTCGGTCACCCTTCGGTGCGGGTCGCGGGGCCGCATAAAAGTCGTGGCCCGCGGCTACGACGGTCGGGTCCGGGATCGGCTCCCTCTCGCCGCCCCCGTCGTGCTCGGCTTCAGGATACAACGCGAGCCGGACGAGTTCGTTTTCGGGCTCCTCGTCGGTTCCAGGGCCGATATGACGTTCCCGAACCGCGTACACCGTGTTCCCGTCGGGCCCGATCCGGCCGTCGGCGTACCGCAGTCCGAGCGGTTCGTCCAGCGCTGGCGTGATCGGCGTCGGTTCGGCACTTCCGTCCGCAGGGAGCCGATAGAGCCGTTGATCGCTCATGCGTGCGACGACGAGGACGTCGTCAGCAACGAGGAAGTCGCCGCCGCCGTACTGGTGGACGAGCGTCCTTACATCGAGCTCCTCGGGGGTGAGCTCGTCGTGACCGGGCGTGTCGTCTGGGCGGCCGAGGGGCGCGCGACAGACGACGCCGCGTCCCCCCTCGGAGGGGCGCCGCTCCAGCCAGTACGCGTGGCCGTTTTCGACGCGAACGCCGGCGAAGCTGCGGTCACCCGCGGCGACGTCCTCGGGATCGATGGGAGAGGGCCACTCGCCGTGTGGTGTCGACATACGGCACCGATCGACACGGCTCGTCTTAAGCGTGGTCCGGCGACGACGATCCGCCGTGGTGAGACCCACCCAACGGAACCCTTTTGCCCGCAACTGGCCTATTCGGAGCCAGTATGGGACTGGGCTCGGACATGTACCGGCAGCAGATCCTCGACCACTACAAGAACCCGCGTAACTACGGGGAGCTCGAGGAGCCGGACTTCACGCACGTCGGCGAGAATCCCTCCTGTGGCGACACGATCAAGATCGAGATCGCGCTCGACGATGCCGAGGAGGCGATCGAGGCGGTGCGGTTCACGGGTGACGGCTGTGCGATCTCGATGGCCTCGGCGAGCATGCTCTCCGAGCGCCTCCACGGGATGACCATCGAGGAGCTCGAAGCCCTCGACACCGACGACATCACCGAGATGCTCGGCGTCGAGATATCGCCGATGCGGATCAAGTGTGCGGTGTTGGGCCGGCAGGTCGCACAGGACGGCTCCAAGATCCATCGCGGCGAGCTCGACGTGGATCGGACGCGGACGGAGGAGTAGCGGGTCCGACCCGGCGCCGAGACGGCGGACCGAGCCCACCGGATTTTTGCGCGTGAACGACGTGCGGCTAGGTATGAGCAACGGATTCGACAAGGAGGCCGAGCGCGAGAAACTGCGCGAGAAGTTCGCTGAGGACGAGGAGAAGCGGGAACACACCCAGCGGATGTCCGAGCTGCTCTTACAGGGCGCGACGATGACGAACCGACACTGTGACGCGTGTGGCGACCCGGTCTTTCGGCACGACGGACAGGAGTTCTGTCCGACGTGTCACGCCACCGAGGACGGCTACGCGGTCCCCACACAGGAGGGGTCGCCCGCGGAAACGGACCAGGCTACGTCGCCGGAAACCATGCGATCGGAGACCACGGAATCGGAGACCATGCGATCGGAGACGACCGGGGCGGGAGACGTTCCCCCGTCGACCGGGTCCGAAACGACTCCCTCGGCGGGCGGATCGATGGAGCGCGCCGCCGACCCCTCGGCGACGACACCGACGGGAACGAACGACGACGGTCCGAACCGGCGCTCGACCGCCGGACACGGTCGGTCGGCCCACGAGACGACCACGGCGTCGGCGGAGCCGGCGGCACGGGACTCCGTGGAAGCCGACATCGCCGAGGCACGGGCGTCGCTGGCGCGGACGGTCACACGGTTCGCTCGAGCGGCCGAGGAAACGGAGGATCCGCGTCGCGCCCGCGAGCACCTGTTGGCGGCTCGCGAGGCTGCCGAGGCCCTCGCGGCGCTCGATCGGTGAGCGGAGAACGAGCATGGTCGATGGGGACGCGGGACACGCTGCTGGTCCGCGATGGTACGCGAACTCAGTGGAGATACTCGAACCCGACGACCGAACGATCGTGTTCGGAGCCGACCTCGGCCCACCACGAGTCCAGCTGGCCGGCGATCCGTACCCACTCCCCGTTCCGAGAACGCATCTCCGCGATCAGTCGGTCGACTATCGTTTCGGCCGGGACGTCAACGAGACCCGGATCGATCGCGAGGACGACGTCGTCAACGGAGTCGCCGATCACGAGTCGAAACGCCTCCCCCTCTCGGATCCCGTGATAGAGGTCCCGCGCGATCCGCCGGTCGGGATGGTCGTACGCGAAATCCTCGACGGCGTAGTGAAGCAGCCGCTGTATGACGTCCCTATCGGTGCTGTCGAACAGCGGTAGCGTCCGATCGAACGTCTCAGCCGGGGGCGCACTCGGCATGAGTGAACGTTCCCCAGCACGCATAAAACACTGTCTCCCGGGCGGTACGCCCCGGCCACGGACTGGATAGCGAGAGACGCGGCGGATCCACGCCGGACCGCGACGAGTAGGGGGACGGTTCAGCGGTGTATGCTCCGAGTGAGCGTGAACACGAACAGGCCGATCAGAAACGCGCCAACGAACCCCTGGCTCGCGGCGACGAGACTCGTCGTGAAATCGAGCGTATCAGTGTCGACACCGAGAACGAGCGCGGTGAAGGACTGAAAACTGAACAGGACGTATCCGAACGCCGACCCCGACGGCGGTGCGTCGAGAACGAGCGAGTAGACGACCGCGTACGAGAGGACGACGAACACGGAGAACGTCAGCGTTCGGTACGGCTTCTCCCCGTAGCCACAGCTCATCGACAACAGCCAGTTCATCGTGGCGAGCGCGCTCGACCGCGCGCGTGTGCGGTACGCCTCGGTTCGGTCGAGCGCACGTTTGAGATGGGCGTACCGCCGGAAGTACATCTCTCGAACGAAAAAGGCGGACGCTGCGCGGCTGTCGCCGACCTCATTGGCACCGTTTTTCGCCTTGAGATAGGTCGTTTCGCGATCGGGCGCGTCCGCGATGGAGTCGGGACCGGGGCGAAGCGCTCCCGAGACGCGGGCGAACGCGGCAGCCAGCGACCGGCCGGGAGTCGATCCGTCCCCGGACAGGGCTCCCCCCGACACCACCGGCCGATCGTCCGATCGGTCCGTGTCCGCGGAGTCTCCCGCGTCCCCGGTTCGCATCTCGGGTTCCGAGGGCTCCCCGAGCTGGAACCGGGACGCCTCCGTGTCGTAGTCGATATCCATCCGACCGGAGAACCGGTGCAGATTCCATTCCGGGGAGAGCGCGTAGTGATACCGGGAGAAATCGAACCCATCGAACGTCGTTCGGGCGATCAACAGGGTATCGAACAGCCGTCCGTCCGCGTCGACGTCGAAGGCCACGTCACCGATCACGGCCTCGCGGAGGTTGTAGAAGCACTCCACACCGTTCGTCTGTCGGATCCGTCCGCGCCGAACGTGTGCCGCCTCGAGATCGACGGTAAGCTCGGAGACATCCGACGCTAGATCGACGAAGTCGATGGTCTCGATCTCGGCGCGCTGGAACATGGGCGACCGGGCGAACGCGGTGGCGTGAAACGACGCGATGTGTTCGAACCGTGCATCCCTGAAATCGGCGACGTCGAGGAACCGCGACCGGTCGAAGTACCCCTCGACGTCGAACCGTGCGTCCATGAAGCGTCCAACGTCATGGAACTCGGCCCACCGGAAATCGGCCAGTCCCTCGAATCGACACTCGAAGAACTCCGCGTAGTCGCCGAACCGAACGTGATGAAAGTAGGCGTTTCCGTCGAACGTGGCATACGAGATGGACGCCTCACCACGAAACGTCGCGAACTGGAACTTCGTTTTCCCGCCGAACGTCGTCTCGGAAAACGAAGCCTCGGTATCGAACGACGCGTTCTGAAAGTGCACGTTCGATCCGAACGCGATCTTCTTGAACAGCGCCTCCCGATCGAACGTCGCTTCGAGAAAGAGCACGTCCCCCTCGAAGACCGACTTGGAGAACCGAGCAACGCCGTCGAACGATGCGGAGCGGAAGTCGGAGCGACCCGCGAACCGCGAGGAGTAGAAATCCGCTCGCCCCGCGAACGTGGCCAGATGGAACCGACAGCCCATCCGCCACTCCGTGTTCTGAAACCGGGCGTCGCCGTTCGCTTGGAGCCGGTAGAACTCGACGTCGCGCTCGAAGGTCGCATCCGCAAACGACACGCGATCCCGGAACTCGGCAGTCGTGAAATCAACGAGGTTCTCGAACGTCGCGTTCTCGAACCGCGACTCGCCCGAGACCGACACGCCAGCACAACGAACGGGATGGCTGAACGCCGCGTCGGAACAGTCGATCCCGCCCGAAACCGTGGTCGCCTCAAGCAGGACGGGTTGTCGGATCGTCGCTCCGACGAGATCAACGTCGCCACGAACGGAGACGTGGCGGAGATCGAGGGGGTCGTTCGTCTCTCGATCGATAACCGTCGTGGACAGATCCACGGTCTCGAGTGTCGCCCCGATGAACCGCATCGAGGAGGTGGCCGCGGCCGTCTCCCCGCGAAGCGTTCGCCCTACGACGTCGGATGCGATCCCCTCCTCTCGGCGCTCCGCCGGCGAGAGGTGAAACTGACATCGGTCACGACCTTCGACCGCGTCGTGGGGACAGGACCACGCGTCCCGAACCGTGGAGGGTCGATCGTGCTCCCGTGACCACGCCTCGGGATCGAATCGATACGCGCACCTCGCGGCGGTCATGTACGTCGACTCGGCGTACCTCATTACAAAAGTATGGATCCGTCGCGCGGACCCGGACGATCGAGGATCTCCCGAACGATCGAGGGCACGCCGCGCGTGTAGACGGAACGTTCATGACCGAGACGGCAGTAACGAGGGATCATGAGCGTGGCCATCCTCTCGGACATTCACATGCGGGACGGACACGTCGACGACGTCTCCGCCGAGCTCGAGGCGGTGATAGACGTGCTGGACCACGTCCACGATCCGACCCACGCGTTCGTCCTCGGCGACCTGATCGAGGACTGTGGCTCCCGGGACGCGGACCGCAGGAACGTCGGACGAGTGGCCGCGATCCTCGACGAGTGGTCCGTCCCCGTGACGTATCTGTTGGGGAACCACGACGTCGAGCACCTGGACCGCGAGACGCTCGGATCCGTCCTGGATCAGGACGCGTTCCACGGAACGCGGCGCGTCGAGGGCGTGGAGTTCGTGTATCTCGACTCCTCGTATCAGCGCGTTCGCGGTGCGACCGGACGGGTCGGCCCGGAACAGCTCGACTGGCTCGACCGACGGCTCCCGTCGCTGTCGAACGCGGTCGTGCTCGTCCATCATCCGATCGGGAACTTCGACCTGTCGGCAAACGAGTGGTTTCGTGAGTATCCCGAGCGGGCGTATCTCTGGGACCGAAAGGAGGTGCTCGAGCGGCTCGACCGGGTCGAGGGCGTCCACGGAACGATCAGCGGACACATCCATCAGACCGGGTACGACGAGTTCTGGGGGTTGTCACACGTCTCGGTGAACGCGTTCAGCAAGGAGCTTCCCGACGTTCCGCTGACGGGAACGTACGCAGTCGTCGACACTGGACAGCCGATCGATATCGACATCCGGACGCGGTCGGATCGCGGCGTCTCACACTCGCTCTCGACGGCTGTCGACGACTGAGCGCTACGTCTCGGACCGTGACGTTCGTGAACGGTCCGCGAACGACCGACCTGCGTGTCCGGACGATCCAACCGGGTTCGGATCGGATCAGCGGCCGCTCTCGACGGCTCGGCGCATCTCTTCGGCCAGCCGCTCGGCGCGGTCAGCGTCGGCGGATTCGGCGTAGATCCGGATCTTCGGCTCCGTTCCCGAGGGGCGAACGAGCACCCAGGCGTCGCCGTAGTCGAGCCGATAGCCGTCCGTCGTGTTCGGCGTCGCGTCGGCGGTCTCGACGTACGCACGAGCGGCAGCGAGCATGTCCTCGCGCTCATCCGCCCCGTCGTACTCGACGTTGACGCGGACGAAGTGGTAGTCGGCGTACGGTGCAACGACATCGCTAACGGGGGTGTCACCGGCGGCCGCGAGCAGCTCGAGGAACTTCGCCCCGATGTACGCTCCGTCTCGAGAGAGTCGGTACGGAGGGAAGAACACGCCACCGTTTCCTTCGCCCGCGATGGGAACGCGAACGTCAGCGTCGGATAGCTCTCGAGTTCGAGTGATGATGTTCGTCGCGCCGATCGGTGTCAGCTCCAGATCCGCACCGTTGGCAGTACAGACGTCCACGAGTCGCTGAGAGACGTTGACCGCGCTGACGACTGCGTCCCCCGGTCGTAACGCGTCATCGGCGAGTGCCGCGAAGGAGGTGTCGCCGTCGACGACCGATCCGGTCTCGTCGACGAACACTGCCCGGTCGGCGTCCCCGTCGTGAGCGATCCCCACGTCCGCGTCCCCCGTCGCTACGAGCCGTGAGAGCGCCGTCAGGTTCTCCGGTACCGGTTCGGACTCCCGGCCGGGGAAGTGCCCGTCGGGCGTCGCGTTCACGGTTACGACCTCACAGCCGAGTTCGCGATAGATCCGCGGCGAGCTCACCGATGCGGCCCCGTGCCCGGGGTCGACGGCGACCGTCAGCTCCGCGTCGGCGATCCGTTCTCGGTCGACCGAACCGACCAGCTGGTCGGCGTAATCGTCGACGACACCCTCGACGCGGGCCGTCGTGCCCGCGCCCCGCCAATCGGTGTGATCGTAGTCGTCGTCGAGCACCCGGCGCTCGATGCGTTCGAGCACGTCGACGGAGAGCTCGACACCGTCGTCCCCGACGAGTTTGATCCCGTTGAACTCCGGGGGGTTATGCGAGGCGGTGACGAGCACACAGGGCACCCCCGCGGACTCACAGTACGTACCGACCGCCGGCGTGGGGACGACTCCGAGCCGGTCGACGTCACAGCCGACGGCGGCGAGTCCGCTCGCGGCGGCGTTGACGAACAGCTCGCCGGTCGTTCGGGTGTCGCGGGCGACGGCGACCCGGTCGGCGTTCCAGGTCGTTCCGGCCGCCTTCGCGATATCGAGGACCAGCTCCGGCGTGAGGTACCGCAACGCGACCCCGCGAATACCGCTGGATCCGAACAGCTCCATACCCCGCCATGTGCCGGCCGACGGGAAAGCCGTTCCGAACGCGGGATCGACCCCGATCGACTCGGTAGGCCCGTGTGTCGGGACCGACGTCGGGACTCGTGTGGTTGAAACCCGCCCCGCTCGTAGCGGTTCCATGACGCGTTCACGACGGAGCCTACTCTCCAGCGTCGGCGGGACGCTCGCCGCGCTCGGGGCGGCGGCCGCCGCCGGCTGTCTCGACTTCGCGGCCGGGGACGGCCCGCAGGGACCCGACGAAACGCCTGAGACGCTGTCGTGTGCGGACGGGGAGTTCGTTCGGCTGGAGTCACCGTTCGAGGAACCGGTCGAGACGCGGACGATCGGGAACGGCTCCGAGGGAGCTCGGTTCGAGCTCTCCACTGAAGCGACCTCGGAGACGTACGGATCGACGCTCAGGCTGGTGCTTCGAAACGCCGGCGAGACGACCGCGTCAACGGCCGGAGAACACGCGTACTCGATACAGCGACGAACCGCCGACGGCTGGGAGGAGGTTCGGGGTTCGGCGACCGGTGAGTCAGTCGATCTCCCCCGTTCGGACCGCGAGCTCGCTCCGAACGAAACGTACAGCTGGTCGCTGCGGTTGACCGAAGCGGACATCGCCTCGGCGGTGCCCGACCGTGATATCGACGTGTGTCCGCCCCTCGGTCCCGGAACCCACCGATTCGTCTATTGGGGGCTGATCGACGCTCCGCCGGTCGGGATCGAGTTCGAACTCGTGGGGTGATGGACCGACCGTCAGAACGCGGTCCACTCGGACGGTCCACCCAGTCGGCCACGAACCCGGAACTGCCGTTCGTCGTCCTCGAGGCGAGTCTCGACGACGAGCTCGAACGGCTCGTGGAGAGTGTGGATCACCTGCTCGTCGTGTGTCGTCGATCCGACAACGCCGACGAACGGCCAGTTCTGTCCTGACGCTTGTGAGGTCATCACGCGAGTGAACCGATAGATTCGCTCCGGATCCCAGTACATCAACAGCTCCGACAGCGAGTAGACGCCGACTGCCCGGGAGCGGCCGGCGGATGACTCGACGACGTCGGTGAACTTGATCCCGATCTCGGTGAGATCGCCCGGGCTCCCGACGTACTTGGTCGTCGCCGTGTCCGCCGGCTTCTCGCCCTGCTGGTGGGTCACACAGTCGATGACGACCACGTCGTCGGCGCTGACGCCGGTGAGCCGTTCGTAGTCCGATCGGACTTTTTCGGCCACTCGGCCGGTCGACACGAGTATCGGATCGTCCGCCCACTTCGCGAGCAGGCGATTGAACAGGTCGTACTTCCCGCTCATCGGTGGGCCGCTGATGAGCACGCTGTCGGCCTCGAGGACAGCGTCGGGAAGCACGCTCATACCTCCCCTTTCGGACCGACCCGCGTAAAACCCTTCCGAGCGATCACTTTCGAAGGAACGTCGGGAGCTCAAGCGACGACGGGGCCCCCGTTCGCGGTCGGTTCAACAGAGTCAGTTCAGTGATGGCTCCGGGGAGTGCTGCGGGGAGTGGCGGCTGACGGGGCGTGCCGGCGGTGCCGACGAGGCGGTTCCAGATCACCTCGGGATCCTCGGCCGGAGCCCCGAGCGCCTTCGTCCGCCCCTCGTCGTAGGCCAGCTCGACGATACTGCGGTCGTACGCGCTCGGAAACGCCTCGAGCACGCGGTCGAGTTCGCTTGGACGAGCGCTGCCACAGCCGGCGGCGACCCCGAGGGCGAACGCCCGCTCGATCGCCTCCTCACGCGTGAGCGCGTCCGCCGTCCAGTCCGTCCCGAACGTTCGGTCGTACATCAGTGGGTCACCGTTGCTGCCGAGCCGACGCGGAGTCCGCCGTCGGTGAACGCGACGTCCTTGATGTCCGTGTCGATGGCGGCCCCGCGCATCTTCAACACCTGTAGTCCGCGTCGCATCCCTTCGTCCTGCAAGTAGTTGTGCATGAACACCACGCCGTGGGCGAGATAGTGTTCCTCCGAGTACGCGCTCGGATCCGTCATCTCGGATATGAGAAGCGTCGTCGCGTCCGCCCGTTTGAGCGAAGAGAGGAGCTGTATCATCGTGTCCTCGTCGTCATCGAGGAGGAACCGCAACAACATCGTCGAGTCGAAAACGACTCGATCGATGTCACGGGAGTTGATGAAGCCGGTCAGCCGGTTCGTCACCCCCGACCGATCGTGACGCTCGCCGGGGAGTCCGAAGAACCGCCGACCGTCGGCGGAAAACGAGTCGAGAAAGGTTACCCGATCGGTCTCCAGCGCCCGGTCGAATCCGAAGTCGTATGCGCCCATGTCGCGTGTGATACCCGCTTTCGTTTCGTGCATGCTGACGTACAGCACGTCCTCCCCGTTCCGAGCCCCCTGTGCAGCGAACTGCGAACAGAACGTGGTTTTTCCGCTCCCTGGAGGGCCGCTCACGACGTACAGTCGATCGACCGGGAACCCGCCGTCGACGACCTCGTCGAATCCGGGGACCCCACTGGAGACGCGCATATCTGTACCCTCGCGGGTTTCCGCATAAGCCTTGCCGCCCGGTTTTCAACGGTGAGAACTCCACGGAGCGATCGGTTCACGTCGGCCGCGACTCGTCACCACCGACGTCGTCGATCGCCGGGTCGACCCAGACGACGAATCGATCGCCCGACGTGACGATCCCGTTGACGCCCCGATCAGTCGCGGTGGTACCGTCATCGACGTCTTCCGGATCGACGTCACGAACTTGAAACACTTCGTCGACGATCCAACCGACGGTTCCCCCCTCCGAGAGCTCGTCGTCGTCGAACACGACGATCCGTTCGCGAGGTCCCTGCTCCTCGATCCCGAACAGGGTCTTGGGATCGACGATGGTCGTCGTTCGACCGCGGAGATCCATCACGCCCTCGACGTGGTCGGGCGAGTTGGGGATCCGCGTGAGCTCAGCAGCGTCGACGATCTCGTCGATGACGCCGATCTCCAGACAGTACGTCCCCTCGCCGAGACCGAACTCCAGTACCTTCGTGGGTTCGACGTTCGCCTCCGTGGCTGCCATACACGGGAATGGGTGGATCCGACTCATAACCGTATCCCCTGAATTATCACCGGTGATTACTGGGTCCGTGGGTTTATGCTGACGCTGGTCGGCGTCTCGAACATGAGCAGGAGGACGGATCGGCGTGGTGATCGGGGGGACGCCCCGCGGGTGGTGGTCGTCGATGATTCGCCGTTCATGCGACGCGTGATCGCCGACCTCCTCGATGACGCCGGCGTGACGATCGTCGGGGAGGCTGGCGACGGGGCGGAGGCACTCGACGTGGTCTCCGAGGTCCGGCCGGACGTCGTGACGATGGACGTGGAAATGCCCGGAATGGGTGGTATCGAGGCGGTCGAGCAGATCATGGACGAGATCCCGACGCCGGTGTTGATGCTGTCCGCACACACCGACGACGGTGCGGAGGTGACGTTCGAGGCGCTCGAGCGGGGCGCGGTCGACTTCTTCGCGAAGCCCGGAGGCGAGGTGTCTGCCGGCGTTTCCCGCGAGGCGGATCGGCTCGTCGAGGCGGTTCGCTCGGTTGCTGACGCCGATCTCGACGTCGCGTCGCCGGGTGAGCCGGACGATCGCAGGTCCGTGAGAACCCCCGGCGATGCGCCCGATGACCGGCGCGTCGACCTCGACGCTCCGGTGACCGTGGTCATCGGCGCATCAACGGGAGGGCCGAACGCAGTCGAGCGCGTGCTCGGCTCGCTCCCGACCGGTGACTGTCGCGTGCTCGTCGTCCAACACATGCCGGAGGCGTTCACCGCCCGGTTCGCGGACCGGCTCAACGGCGTCTCCGCCTACGACGTTCGGGAGGCGACCGACGGCGACCGGATCGGACCCGGCGAGGCGCTCGTCGCACGCGGTGGAAGCCATCTCGAGATAGGGAGCTACCGGGCCGGTCGGCTTCGCGTAAAACTCGTCGTGGACGACTCGACGGCCGTGACCCCCGCCGTCGACGTGACGATGCGATCGGCCGCCGAGACGGTCGACGACCCGCTCGTCGGGGTCATCCTGACCGGTATGGGGTCCGACGGATCGGAGGGGATCCGGGCGATGGCCGACGCCGGGGCACGCACGATAGCACAGAGCGAGGAGACCTGCGTCATCTACGGCATGCCGAAGCGGGCGGTGCGGACCGGAGCGATAGACGCGGTCCACGATCTCGACGACGTCGCCGGCGCGATCCTCGGTGGTGAGGCCTGATGGACTCCCATCGCGCGGCGTTCGTCGCCGAGGCTGAAGAGGGGATCACGGACCTCAACAACGCGTTGCTGGCGCTGGAGGCCGACCCGGAAGACGACGAGGCAATGGACGACGTGTTCCGGGTCGCCCACACGCTGAAAGGGAACGCGGCCGCGATGGGATTCGAGGAGGTCTCGTCGTTCGGCCATGCACTGGAAGACCTCCTCGACGCAGTCCGCTCCGGCGGTCGCGAGGTGACCCCGGAGCTGATGGACCTGCTGTTCGAGGGAGTCGATACCGTCGAAGCACTGATCGCGGAGATCGACGACGACGGGGATGTGACGACGGATCCCTCCGAACTCGAATCACGGCTCCGGGCGGTCGAGGAGCATGGACGGATCGATTCCGGCGATGGAAACGACGCCGACTCCGGCAGTGACGATACCACGCCCGCTCACGGCGACGTCGATAACGCCGGTATCGTCAGTGGTGACGTCACCGCCGGAGATCCCCCGGGGGATACCGATGACAACGGAAGTACCGGAGCAACCGAGATACCTACCCCTCCGTCGGCCGTAGCTGATCTCGAGGGATCCGTCGTCTACGCGAAGGTGACGGTCGGAAACAGCGCGATGCCGGGCGTCGACGCGGCGTTGATCACGCAGGCACTCGACGGACAGTTCGACGAGTTCGTCACCGATCCCTCCCCGGAAGCCTTGGAAGACGGGGAGTACGGCGACGGATTCGATGTCTTCGTTTCCGAGACGGATCCGGACGCCGTCGCCCAAGGACTCGGTGCGCTCACGCAAGTCGACTCGGCGACGGTCGCCGTCGTGGACGACGAGGCGGCAGACGACGGTACCCGGAACGATCGAGGTGGATCGACCGGCAACGAGGATTCGACCGGCAACGACGACTCCACCGGCAACGAGGATTCGACCGGCAACGACGATTCGACCGGCAACAACGATTCGACTGGCGATGATTCGACGGACGACCGCGGAACGACCGGCGGGACCGCCGGCCGTGACGAGATCAACTCGATCCGCGTCGACGTCGATCAGGTTGACGAGCTGTACGGGCTAGTCGAACAGCTCGTCACGAGCCGTATCAAGCTTCGACGCGAGCTGGAGGGCGCGGACGCGGAGCCGGACACGTTAGACGAGCTCGACAAGCTCGCCTCGAGCCTCCAGGACACCGCGATGGACATGCGACTCATCCCGTTCTCACAGGTGGCGGACTCGTTCCCGCGGCTCGTCCGTGACATCGCCCGCGATCTCGATAGACGGGTACGATTCGAGATCAAAGGTGACGACGTCGAGCTCGATCGGACGATCCTGACGGAGATGCGCGACCCGCTCGTACACGTCCTGCGGAACGCGGTCGATCACGGAATCGAACCGCCCGCGGAGCGCGAAGCCGCCGGCAAGGATCCCGTCGGCGAGGTAACGCTCACCGCGGAACGCGAGCGTGACCACGTCATCATCGAGGTCGACGACGACGGCGACGGGATCGACGCGGACCGACTCCGCGAGAAGGCGATCGACGAGGACGTCGAGAGTCGGGAGACGATCGAGTCGATGAGCGACGACGAGGTGTACGACCTCGTGTTCCATCCGGGGTTCTCCACGGCGGCGGAGGTTACCGACGTCTCCGGCCGAGGCGTCGGAATGGACGTCGTCCGGACGACCGCCCGCGATCTCGACGGCTCGGTCTCCGTCGACAGCGAACCCGGAGAGGGGACGACGGTTCGATTCCGGCTGCCGGTGACCGTTGCCATCGTGAAGGTGATGTTCGTCGACGTCGCCGGCACGGAGTACGGGATCCCGATAAAATCGATCGCCGAGGTGTCCCGCGCGGACGGTATCGAAGAGGTCCACGGGGACGAGGTCGTCCGCCACGAGGACGATCTGTATCCGGTCGTTCGACTGGGTGAACGACTGGAAGGCAAAGCCGGATCGACAACAACCGATCCGTCAGCGGACACGACCGGCGAATCGGACGAAACGGCGGCGACCGATGGCGGAGCAGTTGATGGAGACTTCGCCTCCGAGACCGTCGACGGCCCGGACGGTAACGGCATGCTCGTCAGGATCCGGGAGGAGACACGAACGGTCGCGCTCCACTGCGACGGCGTTCTGGATCAGGAGGAAGTAGTCGTGAAACCACTCGACGGACCGCTTTCGGGGACGCCGGGTCTCAGCGGAACCGCCGTTCTCGGGGATGGCGACGTCGTAGCCGTCCTGGACGTGATGAGTCTATGACCGGTAACGCCGCCTTCGAGGGCGTGCTGCGTCAGATCGATGACTCCGTCCCCTTCGAACCCGGCTACTACAACGAGTCATACCTCGATCGGCGGATATCGGCCCGAATGCGTCGACGCGGCACGGATTCACACGCCGAGTACGAGCGACTGCTTCGCGAGGAGCGCGAGGAGCGTGAGGCGCTGATGGACGCGCTCACGATCAACGTGACCGAGTTCTTCCGGAACCCCGAGATGTGGAAAGGGCTTCGCGAGGTGTTGGCGGACCTCACCGACGAGAAGCGGACGGTCCGGATCTGGTCCGCCCCGTGTGCGGACGGGCGGGAGCCGTACTCGTTAGCGATGTTGGCGTGTGACGACCCCGATATCGACGAGAACAGGGTCGACATCCTCGGCACGGACATCAGCAAGGAGGCCCTCGAACGCGCCGAGGAGGGGATCTATCGGACGACGCGGACGACCGACATCGCCGAGGAGCTCGCGCCGCTGTCGGACCCGACCGAATACGTCGAACGCGACGACGACACCTTTCGTGTTCGGGACGAGCCACGACGGCTCGTCAACTTCGACGTCCATGACCTGATACGTGACGGCTCTCGAGGGCCGTTCGACGTCGTGTTGTGTCGAAACCTCCTCATATACATCGATGTCGGCCACAAGGGATCCCTGTTCGACACCCTAGAGGCGTCACTCGACGAGAACGCCGTTCTCGTCGTCGGAATGACCGAGAGCATCCCTCCGGATCGAGGGGATCGGTACGAACCGATAGACAAGCGACGACGGGTGTTCCGGAGGCGCTGATGTCGCTGTATCAACACGCACGGAACGGTGACGTCGAGCGGCTCAGGGACGCGCTCGGAAGCGACAACGCGGCCGTCAGGCGACGGGCGGTCGAGCTGCTCGGCGAGCTCGCCGAGCCCGGCGATCAGGCGACGGTGGATTCGCTCCTCCGAGCGGCCACGAACGACGACGACCCACAGGTGCGCGGGCGTGCGGTCGACGCCCTCGATTCGGTGAGTCAGGAAGCGCTCGAGCAGCTGCTCGCGGAGCTCACCGGCGGGGGCGGGTCGGAGACGGAGTGGGTTACCGCACGGAAGTTCGCGCGAGCGCTGGACGCCGATCGACCCGAGCTCCGCATCGCGGCAGCGAAGGCATTGGAGCGGTTGAACGAGCCGAACACCGTTCCCGCGGTGGTCGAGGCGCTCTCGGATCCCGATCCGCGGGTGAGACTCCGGGCGTGTCAAGCCTGTGGAACGTTCGCTGACCCGCGCGCGATCCCGGCGCTGAACGAACGACTCGATGACGAGTCACGCGTTAAGCGAGCGGCCGCGAACGCGCTGGGGAACGTCGGAACCGATCGCGCGCTCGCCCCGCTCTTGGAGCTCCTGCGGGACCCCGACGAGTCAGTCCGACGGATCGCCGCGAGCGCCCTCGGGAACGCGAACGACCCGAAACCCGTGGAGTCGCTGGCGAAGGCGCTCGGTGACGAGAGCGCGATAGTCCGGAACGCCGCGGTGTACTCCCTTATCGAGCTGCTCTCGAACGTGCCGACCGAGCACAGCCATGCGGTGCGTGATCGCGTCGTCTCCGAGCTGAAGGCGGCGGACGACGGGACGGTCGTCGATCCCCTCGTGGAGATCCTCACGAAGGGGCAACAGCGCCGGCAACGACGGAACGCGGCGTGGATCCTCGGGCGGATCGCCTCGCCCGATTCCGACCCTGCAGTCGGGGCACTCGCGGACGCCCTCGACGACGACGACCCACAGACCGCACGGTTCGCGGCGACGAGTCTGAAAACACTCGGCGGCCCGATAGTCGAGGAGCATCTCCTCGACCGGATCGGAACCGAACATCCCGACGCAGCCCGAGCGAAGGCCGTCTTCGTGCTCGGCTCGGTCGGCGGAGAGGAGACGCTGGACCGCTTGGAAGAGCTCGCCGACGACGACAGTGCTGCGGTTCGAAAACGAGTGTTCTCCGCAGTCTCCAGCCTTCGGGCAGGGGGTATGTAAATGTCTGGAAACGAGAAGGAGTACAAGATCGCCGACACACAGGCACGATTCGCCGTTGCGGTGCGAGAGGGACGGCCGGTCAACGACGTCTCGTGGACTCCAGGACGCGTTCTGTTGTCGAACCGGCGGCTGATACTCGCCGGAAACGACGGGAAGCGAACGGTTCCGCTGTCACGACTCCGAGGACTCGGCGGTCGACACGACGCCAACCAGTCGATCACCCGCGTCTCGAACTACGTGAGTTTCGACCTCGGTGAACAGGTGTTGCTCGTCGCCGCCGCCGACCACGAGCCGTTCGAACGAGACGTCTACCGGGCGCTGCTTGACCAGCAGACGGTGATGGCGAAACACCCGGCGGTCGCGGGCGGCGTCGTCCAGGAGAGCGAGTGGCAACAGGCCCGCGTGAAGATCGACGAGAACGGCCTCAACGCGGCTCTCGAGGCGGGCGCGTTCGTGGAGTTCGATCTCGACGACATCAGCGGACTCGACGCCGCGAAACGCACCGTAAGCGGCGAAAAGAAACCGGTGATCGAGGTCTCACACACTGACGGTGACGGGACCAGCATCGAGACACACCTCGCCGGGAAACCGAACCGGATGCGGTTCGTCGAGTCGTGGCTGCGAAAGGGGGAGGAACGAAGCACGACGAACGTCGATCTCTCGAACCGCGACAGAGAGGTGTTGATGGCGCTGTACTCCGGCGTCTCGCCGTTCGAGATCCCGGCGTTTCTCGGGATCGACGTCGACGTGGTCGAGGAGACGTTCGAACGGCTGATCGATCTCGAGGTCGTCGAAGAGGTCCGCGTCCGACGGGAGGTGACGCTTAATTCCCGAGGAAGGAACGTCGCCAGCGAAGCGATGAACGAGCAGTGAGCTGCCTAACACGTCCGTTCGAGACGAACGGTGGCGAACAGCCGGCGACGACACTCCCCGTCCGGGTCGCCGGACTCCCGCCTCGCCCGGATCGGGGCGACCGTCAGCTCATGGCGTGGGTGGCCGCGGTATCGAATAAAAAGGGTCGTCACACGGTTCGATACGTGCCGGGATCGGACTCGTGGAAGCACCCTTAAGTCACTTCTCCGTGAGGCGCAACGCATGAGCTACGAGGCAGTCCTCTTCGACCTCGACAACACCCTGTATCCGTACGCCCCCTGTAACGAGGCGGGAAAACGGGCGGCGTTGTCGGCGTTCCGGGAACGCGGCTACGAGATCGACCGCGAGCGATTCGACGAGCTGTACCTGACCGGGCGACGGGAGGCCAAACGCGAGCTGCGCGGCACCGCGGCCTCGCACGACCGGTTCCTCTATTTCAAGCGGGCGATCCGGGCACACGCCGGCGTCCACGACGCCGGGGACGCGCTCGCGGCCGGAGAGGCGTACTGGGAGGGATACATGAAACGGATGGAACCCTTCGACGGCGTCGAGGACGTTCTGACGTCGATCCGGGAGTCGGGTGCTGCCGTCGCGGTCGTGACGAACCTGGTGACGCGGGTTCAACTCGAGAAGCTGGATCGGCTGGGGTTCGACGAGTACGTCGACCGGCTCGTGACGTCCGAGGAGGTCGGCCGCGAGAAGCCGAGCGCGCTCCCGTTCACGACGGCGCTCGCGGCGCTCGACATCGCGCCAAGCGAGGCGATAATGGTGGGCGACAACGAGATCGCCGACGTCGAGGGCGCGAACGCGGTCGGGATCGACTCCGTTCTGTTCACCGGGGGGACCGGCGATGTCCCGACGACCGACGAGCTGGCGGAGTCGGAGCGACCCGACCATCGTGTCGACGAGTTCGCGGCGCTCGCGGAGGTGGTGGCGTGACCCTCCGGAGTGAGCGTGAGGCGGTCGTGGAGTACGCCCCGGCACTGGCGGATCTCACGCCGGGACGGACGGGAAACCTGAGCGTCCGAAACGGCGATTCGTTCGCCGTCACGCCGACCGGCGTGGCCTACGACGCGTTCACGATCGAGGACGTCCCGGTCGTCGGCCTCGACGGGAAACGGTCGGCCGGGCGGATGGCGCCTTCGAGCGAGGTGCCGATGCACACGGGGATCTACGAACACGCCGAGCCGGGGGCGATCGTCCACACCCACTCGCCGTGGGCGACGACGATGGCGACGCTTCACCTGTCGCTCCCGCCGATCCACTACATGATCGTCTCGGTCGGGCGGGAGGTGCCGCTCGTCGAGTACGCCCCCTACGGAACCGAGGCGCTCGCCGTCAACGTCGTCGCCGCGATGGCCGAGGCCGACGCCGATGCCGCGATCCTCGCGAACCACGGACTGGTCGTCACCGGTCCTGACCTCGAAACCGCGCTCGAGAACACCCACCACGTGGAGGACCTCTGTCGGCTCTACCTCCAGTCCTCGGCGGTCGGCGAGCCACACACGCTTACCGACGAGCAGCTCGCGACCGTCGAGAAACGATTCGAGAGCTACGGGCAGGGATCGGACGAGGAGTGACGTCCGCTCACGATGGCGACCTACGATGGCGAACGACGTGCGTCAGGTGATCGGAGGCCGTTCCGTCTCGTGGGTAGCAGCCATTCGTTCGATCCGTTCGACCCGGTCTTCCGTCGGGGGATGCGTCCGCGGGAACAGATCAGCGTTCAGCAGCGTCGGTTCGTTCCCGGTTAGATCACTCGACTCTATCGGGACGATGAACAGCGACTCCGCACCGCCGTCGATCATCCGGAGGTCCTCGTCCGGGGCCGTTCGGGTCTCCGTCTCCAGCGTCCTGAGCGCCGACGCGAGCGCCGCCGGGTCACCGGTTGCCTCGACGGCCGCTTCGTCAGCGGCCAGTTCCCGCTGTCGCGAGAGCACTCGGAAGAGGAGAAACGAGGCGACCCAGAGGATCGCAGCGACGAGAATAGTGAACAGAAACATCAGTAGTATGATGAGTACCGCCGTCACGTCGTCGTTGTCCGTCCCGGAGTCGGAGCGTCGGGTCGACCGCGAGTCCGATGAGTCACTGGCACCCTTGAGAAACCCGAGCATCACGTAGAACGTTCCTTTGGCGGTGTAGTACGTGAGGGTCGGCAGCAGGAACGCGACGGTCATCAGCGACGTGTCCCTGTTCCGAACGTGTGCGAGCTCGTGGGCGACGACGGCCTCGAGCTGGTCCCCATCAGAGACGCTTAGTAATCCTTCTGTCACTGACAGCGTCGCGCTCCCGGGACGTCCGACGACGAACGCGTTCGGTGCTCGGCTGTCGATGACGGCGACGTCCGGTTCCTCGACGTCGTACTGCATCGCCATTCGCCGGGTCGTCTCGTGGAGCTGGGGATACTCGGCCTCGGACGCGGGTTCCGCTCCCTCCATGCGCAACGCGAGCCGCGGTCCGAACAAGTACTGTCCGGTCAACACGACCCCGACGAGCGCGGTAACGACGAGCGGGTCGAGGACGACAGCGAGCGGTGTCGGATCGGCTCCGGCGAGAGCGACGATGAAGGCGAAGCCGACGAAGCCAAGCCAGGAAACGAAGTTCGCGAACACCACCCCGAGCAGGAAAATACACAGCAGCGACACGACCATCCGTACCTGAAGCGACCGAGTCGTAGCGTTACTGGGCATTGTTACTCGCCGGGAGCTGATCGTTCGACGTGTTGACCGACTGTATCTGTCTCTGGGATTATAAAATCATCCCGCTGATCATGGACGCGCGGCTGGCTCCGTTGGAACCCACGCGTCGAGCGTGAACGCGTCCGACGCAGCTACCCGATGGAGCCGGGTTCCGGATCGATGACGAGCGACTCTGTTGAAATCCTTAGAAATCAAACAGTTAACCGGTCTTTAGCAGTACAAGGGACTTAAGAATCGCTCAGTACAGATACGGGGTCGATTGATGTCGGGAGTGGGTATATCATATCGCTGACGGCGAGATCA
>LFFM01000449.1_pt1 | contig 28536 bp, 27 predicted proteins | sample 643131 | NCBI WGS metagenome assembly LFFM01 (sample SAMN03777445, study PRJNA286221) | soda lake metagenome | biome: soda lake; feature: Kulunda steppe; material: water; isolation source: sample Tc-Br brine of Tanatar trona crystallizer | place: Russia: Kulunda steppe | collected 2011-07
CCTGATCAAGGTATTCCCCGCCGCGGTCGGTCTCTGGCTGGTACGCCGGCGCGCCTGGACGACCGTCGGTGCCGCCCTCGCGACCGGTCTCGGTGGGCTCGCCGTCGGCGCCGTCGTCTTCGGGCGGGAGACGACCCGGACGTACTTCCTCGAGGTCCTGCTCCCGGAAGGCGACGCCGAGGCGTTCGTCGGCGGGCTCGATCCGGCCAGCCCGTATCTCACCGTCAGACGTCCGCTTTCGGTCCTCCTGCCCGAACTCGATCCCGTCGGGATGACGGTCCTCGCGGCGCTCGTCCTCGCACCCGCCCTCGCGTACGTCTACACCGACCTCCGGGAGCCGGTCGATCGGCTCGTGGCCGTCCACGCGACGCTCCTCTCGATCCTGCTGTATTTTCCCTCGTACCCCCTCTACTACGTGCTCGCGTTCGCCACCCTCGTGCCGACGCTGTATCTCCTCCGGGACGGCCCCTCCCGTCGGCTGCTCGTCGCCGGTGCCCTCCTCGCGAACGTCGTGCTCACCCTCGAGACGGTCGAACCGGTCGTCTCCGCGACGCCCGACCCCCTCGCCGGAACGCTGTGGGTCGTCCTCGCACCCGCCCTCAGCCTGCTTACGCCACAGCTGCTGGGCTGTCTGGTGATGCTCGCCGGCTGTGTCCGCCACCGGTACCGTCGCAGCCGGTGATCGCCGGATCAGGGCCCCGGCTCGAGGCGGTATTTCGCCGTCCGCGCGCCGCCGAACCGCGGCCCGGGACCCGCTTGCTCGAACCCGAGGGCCCTCGCCGCGTCGGCGACGGCGTCTTCGTCCTCCGGGACGAGCACCTCCACCTCCATCCCCTCCCGTTCGGCGAAGCGCACCGGCTCGGCGAGCAGCCGTTCACAGGCCGCCTCGGTGCCGTCGATCTGGGTGACGTGAACCGTCTCCGCCTGGGCGTCGAAGCTGATAAACCCCAGAAGATCCTCCGGATTCGAGCCGTCGTATTTCGTCTCCCCGACGTCGGCGTTCGGATCGTGGGCGCCGTCCTCGGCGACGCGTACCGTCCGGTCGTGTACCAGATTTCGCATCACGTCCGTCGGTGCGTCCGCGATCGACGCCAGCGCGTCGGCGTCGGCCTCGAGTGCGTCCCGTACGTTCATCGAATCGTGTCATGGCGACCCACGAATATAAATCCCGGCCGGACCCCGCCGGTCGCTCGGCGGGTCCGGGGAACTCGGAAGGATAGGGTTATTTGTCCCCTCTGGCTACGACCCTCACATGAGCGTATCCACCGGCCCACGACCCGCCCGCGGGGTGAGGCCATGCGCGTCGTAGCGAAGTTCGGCGGGACGAGCCTCGGTAGCGGCGACCGGATCAACCGCGCCGCCGACTCGGTCGCCGACGCCGTCGCCGACGGCCACGAGATCGCCGTCGTCGCGAGCGCGATGGGGTCGACCACCGACGACCTCTTAGAGGAGATTACCTTCGAGGCCGACGAGATCGACCGCGCCCAGATCGTCAGTATGGGCGAACGGACCTCCGTGCGGATGCTGAAAGCCGCCCTCGCCGCCCGCGGCGTCGAGGCCCGGTTTCTCGAGCCCGGCAGCGAGGACTGGCCGGTCATCACCGACGAACACGGCGAGGTCGACGTCGAGGAGACCCGCCGTCGCGCGCTCGCCCTCGCCGAGGAGATGGACGGGGTAGTGCCGGTGATCACCGGCTTTCTCGCCGAGTCTCGGGACGGGACGATCACGACGCTCGGCCGCGGTGGCTCCGACACCACCGCGGTCATGCTCGGCAACTACATGGACGCCGACGAGGTCGTCATCGTCACCGACGTCGAAGGCGTGATGACCGGCGACCCGAACGTCGTCGAGGGCGCCCGCAACGTCGGCGAGATCTCCGTCGACGAGCTCCGGAATCTCTCCTTTCGTGGCGCCGAGGTGGTCGCTCCGTCGGCGCTCTCGTACAAGGACGGCGAGCTCGGGGTCCGGGTCGTCCACTACCAGCACGGCGACCTGCTGACCGGCGGGACGAGCATCGAAGGCGAGTTCGAGAACCTCGTCGACCTGCGCGAGGAACCGCTGGCCTGTCTCACCGTCGCCGGCCGTGCGATCCGCAACCAGCCCGGGGTCTTCCAGTCGCTGTCGACCGCCCTCGGGGACAACGGTATCAACATCGACGCCGTCGCCAGCGGCGTCGACACGATCACCTTCTACGTCGACGTCGAGGACGCCGAGTACGCCGAGAACATCCTCCACCGGCAGGTGATCGAACGACCCGCGCTCTCGAGTGTCACCCTGGACGAGCCGCTGGCGGTGATCCGGGTCACCGGCGGCGAGTTGCCCAACCAGCCCGGCGTCATCGGCGAGATTGTCGAGCCGATCGCCGACGCCCACATCAACATCCACGATCTCATCACCAGCGCCACCAGCGTCGCGGTCTTCGTCGGCTGGGAGGATCGGGAAGACACCTTAGAGATCGCCCAGGGGCTGTTCTGAGCCCGTCACGCTCATCACCGCGGCGGCCCTACCCGTGGCGATGACCGACCACGACCTGCCCCTCCTCGAAGCGGTCCTCGCCGACCTGGAGGACCGCGGCTACCGGATCGCCCGAAGCGACGACCGCTCCGGGCCGCCGGCGGTCGCCGCCGGGGCGGCGGCGTTCGGCGAACCGACCGACGCCGCGCTCGCCGTCGAACCAGTCGCCGAGCCGACGCCGCTGTCGACCGTCGCCCCCCTCGCGGCCGCCGCGAGGGCCGGTCGACGACCGCTGCTCGTCGCCGACGACCACGACGCCCGACGGGCACTCGAGGTCCTCTGTGAGCCGCCGTTCCTCCGGGACGAACGCGAGGGCGGCCGTCGGTTCTTCTCGATCCCGGAACGCGTCCGTCTCCGGGACGACACCTACGCATGCGTGCGGACGGACGGAGCGCTCTCCTGGCGCGAGTCGGCGACCCGCGAGGACCCGTCGACGACGGGTGACGGCTCGAACGGGTCGGTGAACGCCCCCGGACGGACGGGAACCGACGAGCCCACCTTGCTCCTCGAGGCCGACGGTTCGGTCGTCGCCGCCTTCCCCTCGGTCGCGTCGCTGACCTGTCCGGGGCCGGACCCGGGCGCCTTCCGCCACCGGTACGCCCGCGGGTCCGACGGCCGCTTCCGGGTCTTCGATCGCGAACGGACGGTCGGCACCTACGGCGGCGTGGCCGCGATGCGGGCGAACGCCTACCGGCCGGTGTCGATGCCGCTCGTCCCCGAACACCACGTGAGAGCCGGCGGGCGGCTGGCCCGTGCGTGGATACTCGCGATCGTCGAGGACGGCGACGTTCGGTACGTCGAGGACGAGCCGAAAAACGACTGACACGACGGGAGAACCGAAAAACGGCCGAGCCACGGACGTCCGGGCGGGGACGCCGGCGGCCGGCGCCGTCATCCCGGCTTCGTCGACCGTCGTCGGCTCGGATCCGTCAACCGTCGCCGTCCTCGACGCGCTGACCCCAAAAGCCCGCGTGTTTCTCCACCGTCAGATCGCCGCGGACCCGCGTCTGACACGAGAGCCTGAGCCCCCCGTCGGGGTCGTGGGGCGGAACGGCGAGTCGACCGCGCTCCGTTTTGGTCGGCTCGCTACAGTCGCCCTCGACGGCGACCGCACAGGTGCCACAGCTGCCCAGTCCCCGACAGTTCAGCAGGTCGGCCCGGCCGTTGTGTGGCGTCTCGCCGGCCTCTATGAGCACCTCCCGGAGGAGCTGCCCCTCCGCGCACTCGATCTCCCGGCCGCGAAAGCGAACGGTCGGCACGGCCGACCCGAGGGGCCGGCGGAGCAAAAGGGCCACGCCGACAGCCTGCTCGGGATGGACCACGCGCCCGTGGTCCGGGCTGTCACGGTACCGTGACCCGGGTCACCACACACCGTCGGCAAGTCGGCCCCTGGTAGCGGTTTGCACACTCCTCGCAACCGGTATCTTTAAACCGTGTGCCCCGGTAGTAGCGGTTACCAGAACGCCACCGGCGCGGCGTGTATCGCTCGACGATCGATGACAGGAAATCTTATTCACCGAGGTTCCGCGGATCGTGAGCGCACGCTGCCGGTGCGGGTATGGCACAGAGGGTTACTAACATGGTAGACGAATCGAAAAACATCGAACTCACCGACGACCACCTCGAGAACGCCTCGAAGGGACAGTTGATCAAAAAAGCCGGCCAGCTCCGGGACCGACGGAACGACCTGAACCAGATGGCCTCCGAGCGGGCCTCCAAACGCGACGACCTCAACGCGAAGACACGCGAGAAGGTCGACGAGGCCCAGGAGCACCGCGAGAAACGCGACGAGCTCAACGAACAGGTCCAGGAGCACAAACAGAAACGAAACGAGCTCAACGCGAAGGCAAACGAGCTGTTCGACGAGGTCGACCGACTCAAATCCGATCTGGAACTGGACGACGGGAAGGACTTAGATCAGCTCAAAGAGGAGATCGAGTCCCTCGAGTTCAAACAGCAGACGGAGGTTCTCTCCAGCGAGGAGGAACGCGAGCTCATAGAGAAAATCGAGTCCAAACGCGAGGAGTACGCCGACCGGAAGGGGAAACTCGAGGGCTCGAACGAGCTCGAGGAGCTCCGCGAGGAAGCCGAGGAGGTCCGCTCCGAGGCGTCGAAACACCACAAGAAGGTCACGGAGCTCGCCGACGAGGCCCAGGAGCACCACAACATGATGATCGAGGCCTACCGGGAGGCCGACGACATCCGCGACGAGGCCGACGAGATGCACGAGAGCTTCGTCGAGGCCCAGGAGGCCGCCGACCGCCACCACGAGGACTTCGTCCGCGTCCAGAAGCGTCTGCGCGAGCTGGACAAGAAGGAGGAAAAACAGCGCAAGTCCGCCCGCGACAAGAAAAAGGAGGAGGCCAAAGCCGAGGCCGAGGAGATCTACCAGAAGTTCAAGGAAGGCGAGACCCTCGACACCGAGGACCTGATGAAACTCCAGAAGACCGGCCTGCTCTAACTTCCCGTCACGAACCGACGGCACCCGTTCCCGGTCGCGAACCGACGATGCTCGCTTCCGGTCGCGAACCGACGATGCTCGTTCAGTTCTCGCCGATTACCTCTCGGAGCCTCGCGGCCGGAATTCCGCCGAACTGTACGAGACTGCACTCGAACAGTCTAACAGCAAGTCAACTGCCTCGGGGTCAAGCCCCGAGGCTTGTCAGTGAACCTACGCACCACTCGCGTGCAATATCCGGGAACAGGAGACAGACAGCGACCTCGAGAGAGCCCACACGTCTCAGGGACCGACCGAACCCATTTCACGACCGCAGGTGGGTGCGGGTAGCGATGGGCGTCTCCCTCGAGTGGTCGTCGGTGGCCGTCACGGCGGACGGGGTTCGAAGGGGGTTCGTCACCTCTATGTTGGCTCCCCCGTGACCGGACGACCAGTGATCCCGCTTCTCCCCCGCTCGCTCCGTTACGCGGCCGTCGCGGTCGTCGCGGGGATCATCTTCTATGGCTCGCTGATCACGACGCCGGAGACGGCGATCGACGACCTCCGTCTCACGTTCGTCCGGCCCTCCCACTGGCGACACGTCGTCGCCTACGCCACCCTCGCCGCGTCGCTCGCGTACGCGACCGACCACTGGGAGCTCCCGCGGACGCACCACGCCGCGGTCGTCGTCACGACGGCGACGGCCTACGGGGTCCTCATGGAGGCAGGCCAGGCGCTTTTCGCTCACCGGACGCCGTTCCTCCTCACCGACGTCCTCGTCAACGCCGTCGGCGCGAGCCTCGTCCTCGTCTGGTTCCTGCTGCGTCCACACGTCGAGTGCCGTCCAGTGTCGACGTTCTTCGAGCGATCGTGAACGGACGGCCCGTCTGGCAGTCGGGACGGACGGTCGAGCGAGCGACCGGCCGATGCGGGAGCCCGGCCGACGGGATACGCCCGCACGAACGCGAGGTCGTCTCCCCGACGACGGCGCGTCCTCACGGGGGCACCCGTGCCGTCCGGGGGCTCACCCGTCGTCGGCGTGTTCGGCGGAGTTGTCACGTGGCTCGTAGCCGAGCACCTCGCGGGCGCGCCCGATCGAGTAGTACTTGCGGTCGTTGTCGCTGATCCCGTAGACGATCTCGTAGCCGTACTCGGCCTCGAGACAGCGCTCGAAGAGGTGTGCACAGTCCCGGTGGGAGAGCCACATCGCCTGCCCGCGTTCGTAGTCGACCGGCGGGCGGCCTTTCGTGAGGTTGCCGATCCGCACACAGACCACCGAGAGGCCGTACTCGTCGTGGTAGTACCGGCCGAGGAGCTCGCCGGCCGCCTTCGAGACGCCATAGAGGTTGCCCGGCCGGGGAAGTTCGGTGCCGTCCAGGCGGAACTCGGAGTCGGTCCGGTACATCTCGGGAGTGCGCTCGTCGGTCTCGTAGGCGCCGACGGCGTGGTTCGAGGAGGCAAAGGCCACCTTCTCGACCCCGGCGTCGACGGCCGCCTCGAAGACCATCCGGGTGCCGTCGATGTTGTTCGGGAGGACGCTCTCCCACGGGGCGGTCTTCCGGGGGTCGCCCGCGAGGTGGATCACGGCGTCGATCCCCTCGACCGCCTCCCGGATGGCGGCCTCGTCGGTGACGTCGGCGACGACGAACTCGCCCGGCTCCTCGCCGGTCGGTGGATCCCGGTCGAGCAGGCGCCACTCGTAGGCGTCGGCCAGCCGCGAGAGGATCGCCCGCCCCACCCGACCGCCGGCGCCCGTGAGCAGAACCGACTGAGCCATTCCCTAGAGTCGAGACACAGGACGGATAAGTAACGTCCGGTTCGCCCGGGGGAGCCGAGAGCGACACCGCAACGGCCTTTCGAGCCGCGGCCCAACGGCGGACATGGACGACGAACGGACGGACGCGACCGGATCGACGCCGACGGCGGCCCAGACCGCCTGCTTCGAGGCGGGGATCAAGTTCGGCTCGCTGTACCACCAGTTCGCCGGGACGCCGGTCTCCGTGGGGAGCGCCGCGAGCCTCGCTCGCGCCATGGAGGAGGCGATCGAGAACCAGCCGGGCTGTCGGGCGGTCTCGGTGACGGTCCGGGACGCGGAACTCGCGGCCGCACTCGAGGCGGGGCCGGCGTCCTACACCGAGCTGACCGGCCGATTTCTCGAGGTCGAAATAAGCGTCGAACACGACGGCGTCGCCGTCCTCGCGCGAATGGAGATGGAAGACGGCTACCCCCTGATGCGCGTCGTCTCGGTCGAGGACGCCGACGGCTGATCGGCGGCGAGCCTCACGGGAGTTCACACCGTCTCGAGGCCCGCCTCGAGATGTAGGACACGAGTCTCACACGACCATACCGTCCGCCCGGGAGGTCGATCGCCGACACAAGATACTCGAGTCGCCGGACGTATTCGGAAGTATGCACCGCCGCCACGTCCTCCTCGGTGTGACTCCCCTGGTATCCGGTTTCTCCGGCTGCCTCGGAACGCTACGGTCCGACGGCTCTCTCAGGGAGGTGACGGTCGAACTTGCGAACACGGATGACCGGGCGCGGACGTTCCATACCGCACTCGAAGCCGAAGGGGGAATGCTGGACTGGGAATCACACCGCGTCGACGCAGGGAGCACCGAAGAAGCGACGATCACACCGGACGAAGACGTCACTCCAGTCGCGTTACACGGCGCCGTCGAGGGGTTTTCGGGAAGCGTCGACGTTCTCGGTGTCGGCGACCTCGAGGAGGAGTATTGCCTCCAGTTCGAATTTTGGGCTTCACCGCCGTACGCTGACCATCCGGAGCTGTCGTTCGTTGCCGACACTGGGTGCTGATCGTGGATCCGTTCCGTCGAGGATCCCGTCGGTCGTGTGGCCCGTATCTCCACCCGATCGACGTAAAAACGGAGGCCACTTCCGTACTGGATACAGCTTCCGTATCCCCATCGCGTTCTGCAATCCTGTCCGCTCCGATATTTTGGCCGGCGTCCCGGTAAACTAGCTGTGTGCACTTTTGTGACGCTGGACGACGGCCGAACGCCGAAGGCCGACCGACGACGGCCGAACGCCGAAGGCCGACCGACGACGGCCGAACGCCGACGGCACGGCCGGGTCGGAACCCCTTTGGGTGATCCAGTCACAGTACGGAACGATGGAAGTGTTCGGATCGAGCGGGACGCGGGGGGTCGCAAACGAGGAGCTGACACCCGGGTTCGTCCTGCGCGTGGCGAAGGCCGCGGGGACGGCCTGGGGGGTCGAGCGGGTCGCCGTCGGTCGGGACACGCGCCGGACCGGCCGGATGCTGGCCGACGCCGCCTCGAGCGGGCTCGCGAGCGTCGGGGTGGACGTCGACCGGGTCGGGATCGTCCCCACGCCGGCCGCACAGCTGTACGCCGAACGCGAGGACGTCCCGGCGATGGTGATCACGGCCTCGCACAACCCCCCACAGTACAACGGCGTGAAGCTCGTCGGCTCCGACGGGGTCGAGCTCGCTATCGCGGAGCTCGAACGGGTCGAGGACGTGTTGCTCGGGGAGGCGTTCGCGACCGCACGCTGGGACGAGACGGGTCGGGCTCGGGAAGTCGACGGCGTCCGCAGACGGTACGTCGAGGGCGCCCTCGAGGCGCTCGACCGTGACCGGATCGCCGCGGCCGACCTGACGGTGGCTCTCGATCCCGGCCACGGCGCGGGATCGCTGACCAGCCCCGAGTTCTTCCGGGAGCTCGGCTGTCGGGTCGTGACGGTCAACGCCCAGGCCGACGGCCGCTTCCCGGGCCGGGATCCCGAGCCGGTGTCGGGGAACCTCGCGGATCTGGGACGACTGGTTCGGGCCTCGGGAGCCGACGTGGGGATCGCCCACGACGGCGACGCCGACCGGGCGATCTTCTTCGACGAGTCGGGCTCGTACGTCGAGGGCGACGCGGCGCTGGCCGCGCTCGCGGCGGCCGAGCTCGAGGCCGGCGACACGACCGTCTCGGCGGTCAACGTCTCCCAGCGGCTCGTCGACGTCGTCACCGACGCCGGCGCGGAGATCGAGCTCACGCCGATCGGCTCGACGAACATCATCACCCGCATCCGCGAGCTCGAGGGGGAGGGTCGTCGGGTGCCGATCGCCGGCGAGGGCAACGGCGGGATCTTCTTCCCGGCGTACCGGCTCTCCCGGGACGGGGCGTTCACCGCCGGCAAGTTCCTCGAGCTCGTGGCCGACCGATCGGTCAGCGAGCTCGTGGCACCGTACGACGGCTACGCGAACGTCCGTCACAACGTCGAGTACGGCTCGACCGCCGAGCGCGACGCGATGCTCGACGCGGCGGCCAACCACGCCAAGGAGTCGGACGCGGAGCTCAACACCCGCGACGGCTACCGCCTCGACCACGGCGACGCGTGGGTGCTCGCCCGGCCGAGCGGCACGGAGCCGCTCGTGCGCGTCTACGCCGAGGCCCGCGACCGGGGTCGTGCCGAGGAGCTCGCCGGCTCGATGCACGACGCCCTCCTCGAGGCGAAAGCGAGCGTCTGATCACGCGTCCGTCCTCCGGAGTCCGATCACGTCTCTGGCTCCCGAATCGAGTACGAGCTGGGCTCGGTCGAGAGAAACGTGATCAGCGCGACGATCTCCTCGTCGATGTCGAAGAAGTCGTGTTCGAGCCCGCGTTCGACGTAGACGACGTCGCCGGGACCGACCGCGTGTGTCTCGTCGCCGACGCGGATCTTCCCGGCTCCGGAGACGATCTGGTAGATCTCGTCTTCCGTGTGGGGGTTTTTCGGCGTGTCCTCGCCGGCGGCGTACCGTCCGACCTCGACGGTCGCTCCCTCGAGGTCGAGCAGTTCGAGGTGGTCGCCCCCCGATCGATCGAGCAGTTCGAGGGTTTCCTCGAGCGGATGATGGGCCATCTCCCCCGTGGGTAGCGGCGCCGACGGCATGATTCTATCCCCCGCGGCAAGGGCCAGCTCGACCGTCCCGGACTGGACGTCGCCCTACGTCGGGCCGGAACCGGCCCGTCGGCCGGAACTGCCGTTCGCCTGACGGCAAAAATACCCGCGTTTTCCCGGCGATTACAACTTCCGACGGCCGTGCGGTCCAACAAAATTAAATACGAATACGTTGTTGAGTACTATATGAGCATGAGCTCGAATTTACTCGATCGACGGATCGAGGATATCCTCCGGAGCGTCCTCGCGGACGCCGACGGGGACGTCTACATGGTAAACCCCTCCTGGGAGGCGATCGAGGAGTTCGTCGACGTCGCTAGCTCGTTCGAGAAGCCGCTGCCGACGGTCCGGATGCTCGCCGACGAACGGACGCTCAAGGACGTGATGGGCGACTTCATCGTCGCCAGCAACGCAGCAGATCTCGTCGCCGACGGCGTCCTCGAGCTTCGAACCCTGGCGGAGTCCCCCGAGAACTCCCTGCTGGTGACCGACGACAGCGTCGTCGCCGTCGTCCACGCCGGCGATCGCGTCGGCGGGCTGGTCGCCGACGACGGGGCGTTCGTCGACGCGGCCCTCGACACCTACACGCGCCGGTGGGAGGACGCCGAGCCGTTCAACCTCCGGACGCCGCCGATCTCGACGGTCAAAGAGAGCCTCGCCGCCGACATCGGCCCCGACGCCGAGGCGGATTTCACCGCGATCCTCGACTCCTTGGAGACCGCCCGCGGCGACGGCGACGGGCTCGACGAGGTCACGATCTCGTTGCTCGTCGCGGGGAAAAACGAGGCGTTGCTGTACGACATCAGCAAGTGGGGCGAGGACGTCGGCATCGCCAGCAAAGCCACCTTCTCCCGGACGAAGACCAAACTCGAGGACATGGGCCTGCTCGACACGGAGAAAGTCCCCATCGACGTCGGCCGTCCCCGTCTCCGGCTGAAGATCGGCGACGACCGCCTCCGGGACGCCGACAACGGCGAGCTGGCGACGGTCGCCCAGTCGATCCTGAACTGAGCCGTCGACGCCTCCCCGGAAGCCCCCTCCCCTCGATCCGACCGCTGGCTTTTCTCCGTCGGTCCAACTGCCGGTTTTCTCCGTCGGTCCAGTCGTCGGCGTCCCCTTCGATCCAACCGCCGGCTTTCTCCCCCCGCCCGACCCTGACCGCGACGCCCTGGAGCCGAGCGCAACCTCCAAGTCACCCCTCCCCGTCGGCTCGTCCATGTACGAGGCGGTCTACGCCCGCCCGGCCGGCGACGGTGAGCTCGAGGCGTTCGCCTCCACCGCCTCGAGCTACGGGTTCTCGGGTCTGGTCGTCAGGGGCTCCCCGGAGGTCCCTCTCGACGACATCTGGGAGCCCGGGGGAGTCGACGCCGGAGGAACCGACGACGGGAACCACGGATCCGACGCCGCGCCGGGAATCGACGTCGTCGACGGCGTCGAGGTGCGCACGGAGGATCCCGAGGCCGCACGCAGGGCGGTCGACGTCTGTCGTGGATCGCGGACGCTCGTCGTCGTCCGCGGCGGGACGAACCGGACGAACCGGTACGCCGTCGAGGACGCCCGGGTCGACGTGTTGGCCCGCCCGACCGCGGGACGGGGCGACCTGAACCACGTTCTCGTCCGGGCGGCCGCCGACAACGGCGTCCGGATCGAGGTCGACCTCGCGCCGGTCCTCCGGGCCAGCGGCGGCCGCCGGGTCCGTCACCTCCAGTCGCTCCGGAAACTCCACGAGCTCGTCGACTACTACGACGCCCCGTACGTCGTGAGCGCGGGGCCGACCGACCCCCTCCAGCTGCGGGCTCCGCGGGAGCTGGCCGCAGTCGGCGACCGGATCGGCGTCGGCGGCGAGTGGCTCGAACGCGGGCTGGCCGAGTGGGGTCGCCTCGCCGCCCGGAACCGGCGGATCGACTCCGAGTCGTTCATTGAGCCCGGGGTCGAACGTGGCCGGTATGAGTGACGTCGACGCACACGCGGAACGGTTCGACGCGAAAGCCGCCGACTACGACGACTCGAACTCCCCGGAGTATCGGGCCTGTCTGGAGCTCGTGATCGACCACGCGAGGGAGCTGCTCCGACGGTCCGGCGACGGTGTCACGGCGCGATCCGACTCCGGGGAGGTCCTCCTCGATCTGGGGACGGGAACCGGCGCGGTCGCGCTGGCCCTCGCCGGGGAGGCCGACCGCGTCGTCGGGCGGGACGTAAGCGAGGGGATGCTCGAACGTGCCCGTCGGAAGGCCGACGAACGCGGGGTCGGGACCGTCTCGTTCGACACGGGGCGGTTCCGGGAGCCCGCCTACGAGGGCCCGGTCGACGTCGTCACCTCCAACTACGCGCTCCACCACCTCGACGACGCGGGGAAACGCGAGGCGATCGGGACGATCGCGGCCCTCGAACCGCGGGCGTTCGTGCTCGGCGATCTGATCTACTTCGCCGAGCCCGACGAACCCGCCCACGACCCGTCGGTCGACGATCCGGCGACGGTCGGCCACCTTGCCGACGCGTTGACCGACGCGGGCTTCGTGCTCACCGCCGTCGAGCGCGTCACCGACGGGATCGGCGTGCTCGTCGCCGAACGGGCCCGATGAGACACCTTCCCAAACACCTCCGGCCCCGCTGGCGGTATCTCGCCGTCGGCGTGGAGACGGCCGGCGGGGACGTCGGCCGGCGGGCGTTCCAGCGGGAGCTGTGGTACGCCGCCCAGAACCTGCTCGGCGATCCCGGGAGCGCCGACGCGGACCTGACCGTCGTCCGGTTTCGGTTCTCGGACGGCTCGGGGGAGATGCTGGTCCGGGCCCGTCGTGGGGAGGTCGGGCCGGCCCGGGCGTCGATCGCCTGCGTCGACGAGGTAGACGGGGTGGCCGTCGGCCTCCACGTCCGCGGGGTGAGCGGAACCATCCGTGCCGCGACCGAAACGTTTCTGACGGGCTGACCTCCCCCTTTCCGGGGGGCTTGAAGCTTCTCCTACCGGAGACGGAGGGCCGAGTAAGTAAACTATTTAGGACGCCGACGGCAAAGTCGGGCAGAGAGAACCGTCGTGTTCGGAAACGGAACCACCGGTCCCGCCATCGACCCGAATCGTGGCGGGCCGGACGTGAAAACCGCCGACGCGACGGACCTCGATCTAGCGTGATACTATGCAGGGACAAGCCCAACAGCAGGCGTACGACCGTGGCATCACTATCTTCTCCCCCGATGGTCGGCTCTATCAGGTGGAGTACGCCCGCGAGGCGGTCAAACGCGGCACCGCCAGCATCGGGATCAAAACCGCCGGCGGCGTCGTGTTGGCCGTCGACAAACGGATCCCCTCGCCGCTTTTGGAGAACAGAAGCGTCGAGAAGATCCACAAGGCCGACGACCACGTCGGGGTCGCGAGCGCCGGCCACGTCGCCGACGCCCGCCAGCTGATCGACTTCGCCCGCCGGCAGGCCCAGGTCAACCAGCTCCGGTACGGCGAGCCGATCGGCGTCGAGACGCTCACGAAACGGGTCACCGACCACATCCAGCAGTACACCCAGGTCGGCGGCGCCCGGCCGTTCGGCGTCGCGCTCATCGTCGGCGGGATCGAGAACGGCGAGCCCCGGCTGTTCGAGACCGACCCCTCCGGGACGCCCTACGAGTGGAAGGCCCTCGCCGTCGGCGCCGACCGCGGGGACCTCCAGAGCTACCTCGAGGACAACTACGAGGCCGAGGCCGACCTCGACGGCGGCATCGACCTCGCGCTCGAGGCGCTCGCGTCGGTCAACGACGGCTCGTTGCTCCCCGAGGAGGTCGGACTGGCGACCGTCGACGTCGAGACCGAGTCCTTCGAGCAGTTCGAAGCCGACCGGATCGAGGAGTACCTCGCCGAGAGCGACCTCCTCGATCTGGGCGAGGACGACGAGGAGAGCGAAGAAGGCGAGGAAGACGACGAGGAGTAGGGCGGAGACGAGGAGTAGGGAGACCGAGCAGGAGGGCGGAGACGAGAGGCCGGGCTCGGGAAAGGCTCTTTTAACTGGCGGGGGAACCCCCGGTCATGATCTCGCTCGACGAGGCGGTGACGGCGCGACTCGAATCCCACGGCACGCGATTCGAGGTGCTCGTAGATCCCGACGCAGCTCTGGCGATCAAACGCGGGGAGTTCGACGGCGAGCTGGCGGAGGTGATCGCCGCCGAGGACGTCTTCGAGGACGCCTCGACGGGCGACCGGCCGGCCGAGACCGCCCTCGAGGACGCCTTCGACTCGACGGACCCCCTCGAGATCATCCCCCAGGTGATCGAACGCGGGGAGATCCAGATCACGGCCGAACAGCGCCGGGAGATGCAAGAGCGGAAACGAAAGGAGCTGATAAACACCATCGTCCGGAACGCGATCAACCCCCAGATGGACGACGCGCCCCATCCCCCAGAGCGGATCGAGAACGCCTTAGAGGAGGCGGGAGTCACCGTCGATCCGATGACGCCGGTGAGCGAACAGGTCGACGACGCCCTGGACGCGCTCCGGCCGGTGATCCCGATCCGGTTCGAGGAGGTGACGATCGCGGTGCAGATCCCCCCCGAACACGCCGGCAGCGCACAGGCGAAGATCCGCGAGTACGGCGACCTCGAACGGGAGGAGTGGCAGCCCGACGGCTCCTGGATCGGCGTGCTCACGTTCCCGGCCGGCCTCCAAAACGAGTTCTACGACCTCGTCAACGACGTCACGAGCGGGGAGGCCGAGACGCGGATGGTCAAGGACAAAGACGAGCTCAACACGCGCTGATTCGCGGAGTCCGGTGAGAGGCTGACTCACAGAGCCCGCTGTGGTGGTGACTCACGGAACCCGCTGTGGTGGTGACTCGAGGTTCCGTTCCGGACCGATCGGCCCTCCCCCACGACGCCGCGGGATTCAAGACGTGTCGTCCCGTAGCCGACGCCGTGAGCGTCACGCGTCCGACGGAGGTGACGGGCCGGCGTCCGTAGCCCCGGCCGCCGGCTGTCCGTCCACGCCGTGCCAGGAGCCTCCGGCTTCGGACGGCCGGCGCGTCCGTTATCATGAGAGCGATCATCGCCAAACGCGTCGATTCAGGCAGCCCGGACACCGCGGAGATCCGCGAACTCGCCCGCGCGGCCGACTACGAGGTCCTCGGGGAGGTAACCCAGAGCCGCAGCGCGGATCCGGCCCTCCAGCTCGGGGAAGGGAAAGCCGAGGAGCTCGCCGAGCTGGCGGCCGCGACGGACGCGGAGGCGGTGATCTTCGACAACCGTCTCGGGCCGTACCAGACGTACAACCTCGGGCAGCTGTTGCCCGAGGGCGTCGAGGTGCTCGATCGGTTCACCCTGATCCTCGAGATCTTCGGCCAGCGTGCCCGGACGCGGAAGGCCCAGCTGCAGGTCGAGCTCGCCGAGTTGCGCTACGAACTCCCCCGCGTCGAGGCGAAAGTGAGCCTCGCGAAACGCGAGGAACACCCCGGCTTCATGGGGCTTGGGGAGTACGACGAGAGCCGCGAGCGGGACATCAAAGACCGGATCAGCCGGATCCGCGACGAGCTAGAACGCATCGAGCGGACCGAAGAGCAGCGCCGCGAGCGCCGACGTGCGTCCGGTTTCGACCTCGTCGCGCTCGCGGGGTACACGAACGCGGGCAAATCGACGCTCCTGCGCCGGCTCGCCGCGGAACTCGACGTCGAGGAGAACGCCGAGCTCCACCCGGACCTCGAGGCGACCGCGGAGTCCGAAGACCGGCTGTTCACCACGCTGGGGACGACCACCCGGCGGGCGGAAGTCGGCGTCCGCGACGTGCTCGTGACCGACACCGTCGGCTTCATCAGCGACCTGCCACACTGGCTCGTCGAGTCGTTCAAGTCGACGCTCGACTCGGTGTACCGGGCGGATCTCGTCTTGCTCGTCGTCGACGTCAGCGAGCCGATCGAGGAGATCCACGAGAAGCTCGTCACCTGCCACGACACCCTCTACGAGCGAAACGAGGCGCCGATCGTCACGGTGCTCAACAAGATCGACCGGCTCGAGGAGGACGAACTCGCGGAGAAACGCGAGGCGCTGTCGGCGCTCGCGCCGGAGCCGGTGGCCGTGAGCGCCCGCGACGGGATCGGGGTCGACCGGCTTCGCGACCGGATCGACCGGGAGCTACCCGACTGGGAGCGCGAACGGCTCGTGCTCCCGATGACGGACGACACGATGAGTCTGGTCTCCTGGATCCACGACAACGCCGCCGTCGACGACGTCACCTACGGCGAGGACGACGTCCACGTCTCCTTTTCGGCCCGCCCGTCGGTCGTCTCCCGGGCGCGCTCGCGGGCCGGCGAGCTCGCCGCGGCCGCCGACTCGGGCTGATCGACGCCGGTCGCCGACCCGGGCTGATCGCCGCCGACCGGACGTGGGCGCCGACTCGGACTGATCGACGCCGGTGGGCGCGGCCGCCGACTCGGACTGATCGCCGCCGACCGGAACTATAAATTCCCGACGGACGAGTGGTCGGCCATGGAGCCTGTCGCAGTAATCGGCGCCTCGATGACCCAGTTCGGGCAACGGGACGCCTGGATCCGGGAGCTGCTGGCCGATGCCGGTATCGCGTGTCTCGCGGACGCCGGCGTCGAATCCGCCGACGTCGAGCATCTGTACGTCTCGAACATGGCAAGCGGGGAGTTCCAGGGACAGACGGGGGTGATGAACGCGCTGGCCCACGACCTCGATCTGATGCCCGCCTACGCCGAGCGGGTCGATCAGACCAGCTCCAGCGGCGGGGCCGGGATCTACGCCGCCTGGCGGTCGGTCGCGAGCGGCGCGAGCGAGATGAGCCTGCTGGTCGGCGCCGAGAAGATGACCCACAAGACGACCGCGGAGGCGACCGACGTCATCGCGTCGATCACCCACCCCGTCGAGTACAAACACGGCCTGACCCTCCCTTCGTTCGCCGGGCTGACGGCGCGTCACTACCTCGATCGGTTCGACGCGCCACGGGAGAGCCTCGCGCGGGTCGCAGTGAAAAACCACGCCAACGGCGTGGACAACCCGAACGCCCAGTTTCGCAAGGAGGTCGACCTCGAGACCGTCCTCGAGTCGCCGATCGTCGCCGACCCCCTGCGGCTGTATGACTTCTGTCCGATCACGGACGGCTCCGCCGCGTTGCTGTTCTGCCCGGAGTCCGTCGCGAGGGAGTACGCCGACGAGTACGTCGTGATCGCCGGCGTCGACGGCGCGACCGACACCCACGTCGTCCACGAGCGCCCCGACCCGACCGTCATGGGCGGGGTCGTCGAGAGCGGGCAGGCTGCCTACGAGATGAGCGGCTACGGACCCGAGGACGTCGACGTCGCCGAACTCCACGACATGTTCACCATCCTCGAGTTCCTCCAGATGGAGGGGCTCGGCTTCGCCGAGCGGGGGGAGGCCTGGCAGCTGGTCGAGGAGGGGTACACCGAGAGAGACGGCGAGCTCCCCGTCAACACCTCCGGGGGACTCAAATCGAAGGGCCACCCCCTCGGCGCCAGCGGCGTCGCCCAGGCGGTCGAGATCTACGAGCAGCTGCTGGGGGAGGCCGGCCCGCGGCAGGTAGAGGCCGACGTCGGCCTCGCCTGTAACGTCGGCGGCTTCGGGAACTGCGTGATCACCACCATCATGGAGGTGGGAGCATGACGATGGAGGCCTACCGCTACGAGGACGGATCGATCACCTTCCCCGGCCACCCCGTCGGACCCGGCGGAACCGAGCCGGTCGGTACGGTCGATCTGAGCGAGTACACCGCCGAGGTGATCACCTGGACCACGAGCACCGCGACGCCGCCGGGGGTCCGCGAGCCGAACCACCTCGCGATCGTCGAGTTCGACGTCGACGGCGAGTCCGTCCGGGCGATCGGGGGGCTCACGACCGGCGACGTCGAGGTCGGCGACGAGGTCCGTCCGGTGTACGTCGCGGAGCTCCGGGACCCCGAGGCGGGGATCAAAACGCCCGAGAGCCAGGAGTGGGACGGCTACCGGTTCGAGCCGGTCTAACCGCCGTATTCGACTCGATCCGATCCGACTCGATTCGTCTCACCGGCTCGATCCGATTCGACCCCTTTCCCGATCCGATTCCACCCGACCCCTCCCAACCGACTCGACTCTCACTGATCCGAGTCGGTCCGATCGTCCTCGTCCTCGGGGGCGTACCGGTCGCGCAGCGTATCGAGTTCGGCGTCGACGTCGACGCTCGGTTCGTCGTCCGCTGTGTCGTCGTCCGTCGCGTCCCCGCGGTCCTCGTCGGCCTCCTCCTCGTCCCGGCGGCCGTCGGCGACGTCGATCTCGACGGCCTCGTCTTTGGCGACCTCGTCTTCGACGGCCCGAAGGCGCTCGTCGACCTCCTCGCGGAGCCCCCTGGCCTCCTCGATCAGCTCCTGGGCACGCCGGTCGCGTGGCAGGGCGCCTTCGCCGACCGCCCGCTGGAGCTCGACCAGGGCGGTGTCGAGCCCGTCGAGGGTGGTTCGGCGCAACTGCTCGGCCCGCGAGCGGGTCGCGTCGGCGACGGCGTCGGACCGGTCGCGGACCTCCCGGTCGGTCCGGACGAGCTGGATCCCCCGCTGGAACGCCTCGAGGGCCCTGAGGTTCGCCTCCAGGATCGCCACCAGCGTCGGGATGGCGACCTCGTCGGCCAGCCGGAGCAACTCCCCGGGAGTCGGCGGCCGGAGCCGCGGCCGCTGACGTCGCCGCTCCTGGACGGCCTCGAGTTCGGCCTGCAGCTCCGCTACGGTCTCCGTGAGCTCCGCTACGCTCTCCGCGAGTTCGTCGTCTCGGTCGGCCATACCCCGTCTACGGCTCCCGAGGTGAAAAAACGGCCGAGGACCGTCGGGGACGCTCGCCGGGTCCGACCGTTCTCACTGCTGATAACCGAAGGTGAGGATTTATCTGCCGAGCGTGTCGGTTCCCGCGTATGTCAGGTCCGCTTCGGAGGCTCGTCCCGGGATTTATCCGGAGAAATTACGTAATAAAATTCACGTCCGTGCTGTCGATCGCCGCCCTCGCGGTCGCGGCGGCGGGCGCCGCCGCCGTCGAGCAGGGGGCAAGCGGGGAGTCGGTCCTCTACCTCTCGGTGGCCGGCATCTTCGGGATCGTCCTGCTCGGCGGGCTGCTCGCGGCGAACACCTCGCGGTCGGTCGCCCGGCTCTCCCGGAAGGCAGAGCAGATGGGCAGCGGGAACCTCGACGTCGAGTTCGACACCGACCGGGTCGACAGCGTCGGCACCATCTACGGGGAGTTCGACGCGATGCAACGGTCGCTGAACGACCGTATCCAGGAGGCCCAGCGCGCCCGCGAGGAGGCCGAACGGGCCCGCGAACGGACCGAGGCGGTAAACGAGGAGCTCGAGGCGAAGACCGCCGAGTTCTGTGGCGTCATCCAGGCGTGTGCCCGCGGCGATTTCACCGTCCGGATGGACCCCGAGACCGAAAACGAGGCGATGCGGACCCTCGCGGAGGACTTCAACGCGATGCTCGAGGAGATCGAGCCCACCACCCAGCGGCTCAAATCGTTCGCCGACGAGGTGGCGGTCGCCTCCGAGGGCGTCACCGCCGGCGCCGAGGAGGTCCGGTCGGCCTCCGAGAAGGTGACCGAGTCGGTCCAGGAGATCTCCGAAGGTGCGGACAGACAACACGAGAGCCTCCAGTCGGTGACCGCCGAGATGGACGGACTCTCGACGATGATCGAGGAGATCGCCGCCTCCTCGAACCAGGTCGCGGACCTCGCCGAGCGGACGGCCAGAACCGGCCGCGAGGGGCGGGAGGCCGCCCGCGAGGCGATCGAGGGGATGACCGAGATCGAAGCCGACTCCGACCGCGCCGTCGAGGAGATCGAGCAGCTCCAAGCGGAGATGGGACAGATCGACGAGCTGCTCGCGTTCATCGCGGACGTCGCCGACCAGACCAACATGCTGGCGCTGAACGCCAACATCGAGGCCGCACGCTCCGGTGGCGGTGGGGAGGGCTTTTCGGTCGTCGCCGGCGAGGTCAAAGAGCTCGCCGAGGAGACCAAAGAGGCCGCAGAGGACATCGAGACGCGCCTCGAGCGGATCAAAACCCAGACCGACCGGACGGCCGAGGAGGTCAGACTCACCAGCGAGCGGGTGTCGACACACACCGCCTCGGTCGAACGCGCGGCCTCCGCCCTAGACGGGATCGCCGACTACGCCGAGGAGACGAACGACGGCATCCAGGAGATCTCCGCGGCCAGCCAACAGCAGGCCGCCTCGACCCAGGAGGTCGTCGCGATGGTCGACGAGGCGGCGACGATCGCCGAACAGACCAGCGCCGAGGCTCAAAGCGTCGCCGCCGCCGCCGAAGAACAGACCTCCGCGCTCGCCGAGGTCACCGGGAACGCGAGCGACCTCACCGAGCGGGCGACACATCTCTCGAAGGCCCTCGACCGGTTCGAGACCGACGCGGACGGCAGCCGCCCCGACGCGACGGTCGACGCCGACGATGCCGGGAACGCAGACGAGCCGGCCGACGGTTCCGGCGAAACGGACGAGCCGGCCGACGGTTCCGGCGAAACGGACGAGCCGGCCGACGATTCCGGTGAAACGGACGAGCCGGCCGACGACGACCCGCTCGGCATCCTCGAGGGCGGGTTCGAGACGGGAGACGACCAGGAGACGGCTCCGGCCGAAGAAGACCACGGCGCCGACCGAACCGGAGCGGAGGCCGACGACGCGCTCGGCACGCTCGAGGACGGGTTCGACGCCGAGGGCGAGGGCACGGCTACCGACGAGGGATTCGACGCCGAGGGCGAGGGCACGGCTACCGACGAGGGATTCGACGCCGAGGGCGACGAGACGACCATCGACGAGGCGGAGGACGATCCGGTGACGGAGCTTTCCTTCGACGCCGAGTCCCTCGAGGACGACGGTACCGATCGCGACGGGGAGGACGGTGGCGACGAGCCCGTCAGGAGAGGCGACGACGATCCGCTCGGTACCCTGGAAGACGGATTCGACACGACCGGGGACGGCCACGCGATCGAACCCGGCACGGACGACGGCGGTCAGGCGGCGGAAATCCGGGAGGCCGAGACGGCAGTCGAGGAGCCGACGACGGACGACGACCGACCCGAAACCGGGGACGCCGATCGGGACGTAGATTCCGACGGTGCGATCGGGGACGATACGGACGGCGACGGAAGTGGCCTGGAGGACGACACCGACGAGCAGGCCGCGGAGAGCCCGGAGGACGACTCCGGCGAGGCGGACTCGATCGACGGGGACGACGAGCAGGCCACGGCGGAGCCGGAGGACGACCCCGACGAGCGAGCCACGGAGCCGGAAGACGACCCCGACGAGCGAGCCACGGAGGCCGACGGGGACGGCGAACAGCCCCACGAGGACGACGTGTTCACGTTCGGGGAGAGACAGTAGACGATCCGAACGGTGGCCGAACCGGCTCGCCAACGGCGATTTCCGTGCCGAGAGTCCGCGTGGTCCCGGCCGGCTCAGGCCCGCGTCCGGACCGGCTCCGCCAGCCGATAGATCCGGAGTCGACTCTCCCTGACGTCGAACGCGGGAGCGAGAGCGGGAGGGATGGTTTCGGCCTTCCCGATGACCAGGTGTCCGCCGGGCCGAAGCGACGCCGCGATCGTCCGCAGTATCGACTCCTTGTAGGCGTTGTCGATGTAGATAAACAGGTTCCGGCAGACGACCACGTCGAACCCCGACTTCGGGGGATCGGTTATGAGATCGTGTCGCTCGAAGCTGACCGGGCGTCTCGGACCGTCCCGGACGCGAAAGCGGTTCCCCGACCGTTCGACGTACCGGTCGGGCTCGTCCAGGAACGCGAGCTGTTCGCCGACGTCGACCGTCCGCGAGGCCTCGTAGACGCCACGGCGGGCCGTCTCGATGGCTCCCTCGTGTACGTCTGTCGCGAGGATCTCGACCCGTTCCTCGTCGATCCGGTCGTCGTCGTGTGCGAGCATCGACAGCGAGTACGCCTCCCGGCCGTCCGCACAGGCCGCACTCCAGATCCGGAGCCGCCCGCCGTCAGCCGACAGCTCCGCGAGTAGCTCCCCGATCCCCGCCCAGACCTCGGGGTTCCTGAAGAAGCCGGTGACGTTGATGCTCATCGAATCGAGCAGCGCCTCCGGCTCGCCGGGATCGTCCTCGAGTACCTCCAGGTACTCCCGGTAGCTCTCGGCACCGGTCCGGCGCATCCGCGCGGAGATCCGTCGATCGAGGTAGCTGTCGTTGTAGTGGCTCGTGGCGAACCCGAGCTCTTCCTCGACGTACGCGAGCAGCGTCTCGAAGGCGTCCCCGGTCACGGCTCGCACACCCCGTCGGTCACGGCTCCACACCTCGCAGACCGCAGCTCCACACCCCGTCGGTCACAGCTCGCACACCTCACCGCCCTCGCTCGACGATCGCACCGTCACGGCGCCGGTCGCCGGCGTGAACTCGACGGTCCGCCCGCGCGAGCCGCCGACGTCTTCGGCGACGATCGGTACGCCGAGCTTTTCTAGCTCCGAACGCGCGGCGTCGACGTTGCGCTGGCCGACGCTCTCCCCGAAGCTCTCGAACTCGAACATGTCGCTGCCGCCGGTGAGTTTGGCCTCGACGTCGACGTAGTTGGCGCCGCGTTCGACCATCCGCCGTAGCAACGCCCGGATCGCGGTGTCGGCGTACTTTCCCGGCTTCCGGTCGGCGCCGTCGACGTCGTCGCCGCTCGGGAGCATCACGTGGGCGAGCCCGCCGACCTCCGTCCCCGGATCGTAGAGGGCGACGGCCAGACACGAGCCCAGCCCGTATGATTTGAGCGTGTCGGATCCCTCGACGACCGCCAGCTCGGCGATCCCGACCTGGACCGGATCCGGCACCGTCGGCTCGGTTCCGTACGTCTTCATGATCCCTCGACGCTGTCGAACTCGGCGGTCGTCGGCGCCTCCTCGACGCGGTCGACCTCCAGATCGTCGAGTGCCCGTTCCAGATCGCGCTCGTCGGGGATCGCGTACACCTCACAGTCGAGTTCGCGTCCGTCGGCCGTGATGACCGTATCGAAGACGAACGCGAACTCCTGGCGCTCGCCGAGTTTGACGACGATCGGATCGACCGCGGCCGCGCCGATGTCGTGGACGAACTCCGGGGGCGAGTGGTCGATCGTCGTCCCGAGGACGTTCGCCCAGCCGTCGAGAAAGCCACTGGCCATGATGTTGCCGAGCTCGGTGATCGCGCTGCGTGCCATCCCGTCGAACCCCTCGCCGTCGGCGCCGCCGGGGACCATCGCGTCGACGACCGCGTGGGCCGACTCCTCGTCGAACAGAAAGAGCAGGTAGCCACTCGGCGTGCCGTCGAACTCGAAGGCGATCCCGACCAGCCTCTCGTCGGGCACCGTCCGCGGGATCGTCTCGAGGGCGACGAAGTTGAGCCGGCGGATCTCGACGGCCGTCTCGATCCCCGTCATCGTCGTCACCGTCTCGGCGACCTCGTCGGCACCCCGCTCGGCCATCCGATCGAACCCCTCGAGTTTGTCGTAGGCGACCCCCTCGCCCGTCCGGATGCGATCGAGCAGCGTGGCCATCGACGACCGGTCGGGAAAGAGGTAGTGATCGAAGCCGATCTCGGTGCCGACGGCCTCGATCCGGCTCCGAAAGAGGATCGCCAGGTCGTCGCCGGTCGGGGCGTCGTCGATCCCCTCGAAGAACGGCTCCGGACCGGAGCCCTCGACGAACTCGGGCGTCGAGACGTCGACGACGGTCTCTAGGACGTCCGCCCAGCCGTCGACGTGCCCGCCGTTTATGATGTGGCCGACTTCGGTGATCGCGCTCTCGGTCATCCCGTCGAACTCCTCCGTTTCCTCGAGGAGGATCCCGACGATCCGGAGTGCGCTCTCCCGGTCGAAAACCACGAGCGAGTGGCCCTCCAGCCCGCCGCTGAGGGCGACCCTGATGCCGACTCGCTCGCCGTCCTCGAACTCCCGGCGCAGCTCCGATCCGCGCATGAAGTTCAGCTTCGTCACCCCGACCTGCGTGTCGACGTCGGCCAGCCTGGTCAGTCGGCCGGCAGCGAGCGTCGCTCCCTCCCGGGCGATCCGGTGGAACGTTCCGAGCGCGTTGACGTCGAGTTTCATGCCGTGGGCGCGTCCATCGCGTTTATCATCTCGACGAACTCCGCAAGCTCCGGGAACGCGTAGATTTCGGCCTCGATCTGGTAGCTGGGGACGGTGAGATCGGAGTCGAAAAACAAGGCGAGATCGTCGTCTCCGAGCCCCGCCGTCCGGACGACGACCTCCTCGGCCGGCGCGTAGACCAGCTGTGGGGCCGCGATGTCGATGCCCCGGCCCAGCACGTTCGCCCAGCCGTCGATGAAGCCACTGGCCATCATGTTGCCCATCTCCTCGACGGCGCTTCTGGCCATCTTCCCGGAGACGTCCGACATGTCCTCGACGACGTCTCTGAGCATGAGCGCGGTGATCTTCTTCGCGCTGTCCTCCGGAAAGAGCACGAGGATGTGTCCGTGTGGGGGATCGAGCAGCCGCACCCGGACGCCGACGCGTTTGCCGGCGTCGAGCCCGGAGTGGATGTCCTCGACGTCGATGAAGTTCGTCTTCGTGACCTCCATCCGGGCGTCCTCGCCCGTCAGCTTGCTCATGTTCTCGGCGACGCCGTTCGTGCCGACTTTCGCCATCTCGTTTATCAGACTCAGTTTCCGAATGTCGACTTTCATGTGCGGTGGATCCTCCGTATCATATCGTTCTCACGTCGAGGATAGTGACGACCTCCCCGCGGCCCCGGACCGTCGCGCCGCCGATCCCCGGGACGTCGCCGAGAAAGCCCTCGAAGGGCTTGACGACGACCTCCCGCTGGCCGGTGATCTCGCCACAGTAGAGCGCCACCGGTCGGACCTCCTCTCGGACGCGGACGTACGTCCCCTCGTCTTCGCCGCTCTCGGCCGTATCGAGTGCGTCCGCGAGATCGATCAGCGGGAGTTCCTCGCCGTCGATCCGGACGGTGTCCTCGTCGACGCGATCGACGGCCGTCTCCGTCTCGACGTCCTGGATCGCCTTCGTGGGGATGCCGAACTCCTCGCCGCCGCGTGCGACGAACAGCACGTCCTCGATCGCGACGGTCACCGGGAGGTCCATCCTCACCGTCGTCCCCTCCCCGGACTCGCTCTCGACGGCGACCGTCCCCTCGAGTTCCTCGACCGTTCGCCGGACCACGTCCATCCCGACGCCCCGGCCCGAGACGTCGGTCACCTCCTCGGCGGTCGACAGTCCCGAGTGGAAGATCAACTCGAAAGCCTCCTGGTCGTCGATCTCGCGGCCCTCCTCGAGGACCCCTTCCGAGACCGCCGTGGTCCGCAACGCGTCGGCGTCGAGTCCGCGGCCGTCGTCGGTGACCTCGATCGTCACCCGATCGCCCGAACGGTCCGCCCGCACCGTGACCGATCCCTCGGGGGGTTTGCCGGCCGTCTCGCGTTCATCCGGGGGTTCGATGCCGTGATCGACGGCGTTCCGGACGAGGTGGACGAGCGGATCGCCGATCCGCTCTAGGATGCTGCGGTCGAGTTCGGTGTCCTCGCCGACGACCTCGAAGGTGACCTCCTTTTCGCCCTCGCGGGCGACGTCGCGGACGACCCGCGGGAGCCGTCCGGTGATCGTCCCCAGGGGGACCAGCCTGGCGTCCATCACCGCCTCCTGGAGTGCCGCGGTGATGTCGTCCAGATCGTCGAGCTCACGGCGGATCTCCCTGGGACCGGCGTCGGTCTCGAAGGCGTGGCGCAGCCGTACCCGGTTCGTGACCAACCCCTCCACGAGGGTCAGAAGCTCGTCGACCTGGTCGACGTCGACGCGGATCGACTGTACCTCACCTTCCTCACGGTCCGTGCGGTCGTCGGCTTCGGGTACCTCGATGTCGGGTATCTCGACGTCGGGGACGTCCGGCTCGTCGGTCGTCACCTCGCCGTCGTCTCTCCCGGGGCCGTCGGCGTCCGCCGACTCGTCTCCGCGACCGGTCGGAGCGTCGGCCGCCGATCCGAACACCGCCTCCGGTTCGTCGACGTCCCCTCCGGCCGTCCGATCGTCGACCTCACCGAACGCGCTCCGGGATCCCTCGACGTCCGCGTCGAACGCCGATTCTCCGGGTTCCGGTTCGTCGAACGCCGCGTCTCCGTCGTCGAACTCGGGTCCGCCGAGCGCCACGTCCGCGTCGTCGAACTCGGGGCCGTCGAACGCCGACTCGTCGGATACCGGTTCGTCGAACGCCGCGTCTCCGTCGTCGAACTCGGGGCCGTCGAACCCGGGACCGTCGAATCCGAGATCGTCGAACTCCTCCCCGTCGACGGACGTTCCGGTGGGGGGCTCCTGGAATCCGGGATCCTCGAGCGCCGTCCCGTCGAACCCGGCATCGTCGTCCGTTCTTTCCATGTGATCGTCGGATGCCTCCACGGCCGGGTCGTCGGTCGCCTCTGTAGCCGGGTCGTCGGTCGCCTCTGTAGCCGGGTCGTCGGATGCCTCCGCAGTCGAATCGTCTGCCGGGATCGAGTCGGCTGACGGTTCTGCGGCGGCCCCGTCGTCGGTCGGCCCGTCGGGGTCGGTCGCGGAGTCCGGTGTAGCGGCTTCGACCCTGCCGTCGGTCGGCCCGTCGGGGTCGGCCGCGGAGTCCGGTGTAGCGGCTTCGACCCTACCGTCGCCGGGTTCGGCGGACAGTTCGTCTGACGACTCCTCCACGCCGGGTTCGCCGCCGTCGGGGTCGTCGTCACCCAGCAACTCGTCCATCCCGACTTCCTCCTCGTACTCCTCGAACTCGAGGGCCTCTAGCTCCTCAGTGAGCTCGTCGAACTCGACGGTTTCGACCTCCGCTTTCAGCTCGGCGAAGACGGCACTCGCGTCGTCGACTCCCTCGTCGTCGGCGTCCTCGTCACCGTCGCTCGGCTCGGTTCCTTCGTCGCCCGGCCCGACTCCCTCGTCGTCGCCCGGCTCGGTCTCAACGGGCCGGTCCGGCTCGTCAGTGGGTTCGTCGCCGAGGATCGGATCGGGGGTTCCGACCCCTTCTTCGCCGAGCAGCTCGTCGAACGAGCCCGCTTCGCCCATCTCCTCGAAGGCCTCGTCGACCTCCACTTCTTCGACCAGCCGGTCGAGATCGTCGAACTCCGAGACCTCCTCGAGCAGCTCGTCGACGGACAGCTCCTCGACGTCGACCCGGGACTCCTCGGGAGCGCCAACCGACGAGCTCGGATCGTCGCCGGCCGACGGTCCCGAACCGTCCTCGGAGGACGAGCTCGGATCGTCGCCGACCGGCCGATCGGTGGCCGTGACGATCTCGAACGCCGAGACGGCGTCGACGGGCTCCAGAGCCGCTGCGATCGCTTCCTCGTCGACGGCGCTGTGAAACGCCGCGTCGAACGTCCCGCCGTACTCCCCGGCCTCGAGCTCCTCGCGTGGCGGCTCGGAGCCGAGATAGTCGAAGGCGTCGATCAGCGCGTCGACGACCCGCGGACCGTCGCTCTCGCGTTCGACGGCCAGCCGGACGACGTAGGTGTCGACGTCCCCGTCGGCCGGCTCGAACCGCCCGAGCAGCCGATCGACGTCGGCGTCCGTCGGCGGCGCGATCGACGCCTCCTCCTCGAGCCGCTCCCGTAGCCGATCGATCGTCGGCGCGGGGTCCGGAGCCCGCTCGTCGGCGTCGGCGGCCTCGACGATGGCTTCCAGTTCGTCGACGGCGTCGAAGGCGTCGTCCATCAGCTCGCCGGTCACATCGAGCTCGCCGGCGCGGACGGCATCGAGCAGCTCCTCGATGGCGTGTGCGAGGGCGCTCGCGTCCGCGAGGCCTACGGCGGCGCAGTTCCCTTTCAGGGTGTGTGCCGCCCGGAAGACCCGTTCTATCGCGTCCCCCTCTTCGGGGGCCCGTTCGAGCTCGAGCAAGCCGTTGTTCAGCTCCGTGATCTGGACTTCGGCGTCGCGGGCGAACTCGCCCAGGTACTCACTCATAACACTCACCGTCCGTTTCGAACGCCTCGAGGAGCGCTCCAACGAGCCCGTCGGCGGGTACCACGCGCTCGACACAGCCCGTCTCGATCGCCCGGCGCGGGATGCCAAACACCGGGCTGGTCGCCTCGTCCTGGGCGATCGTCCGTCCGCCCGCCTCGTGGATCGCCTCGATGCCGGCGGCGCCGTCACGGCCCATCCCGGTGAGGACGACGCCGGCCAGGGAGCCGGATACGGTCTCGGCGGCAGTCTCCATCGTGACGTCGATCGCCGGCCGGACGCCGTGGATCCGCTCGCTCGCCTCCGTCCTGACCCGCGGACGGTCCCCGTCGCGTCCGTCGACCACGAGGTGGGCGTCGCCGGGTGCGACGAGGACCTCGCCGGGGCCGACCCGGTCGCCGTGTCCCGCCTCGCGGACGTGGTAGTCGCCGATCTCGTCGAGCCGGGCCGCAAAACGGCCGGTGAACGCCTCGGGCATGTGCTGGACGACGAGCACCCTCGCGCCGAGTTCGACCGGGAGTCCGGCGACGAGCGCCTCGACGATCTTCGGCCCACCAGTCGAGGCGCCGACGACGATCGTCGGATCGTCGACGAACCGGCAGTCGTCGGGACGGCCCGTCGCGGCCACGTTCGCGGAGCGAGCCGTCGGGACCACACCCCCGGACTGCGTCGTCGTCTCCCCGGAGCGAGCCGTCGGGACCACACCCCCGGACTGCGTCGTCGTCTCCCCGGGGCGAGCCGCCGGCGCCTCGCTCCTGGGGCAAGC
>LFFM01000451.1_pt1 | contig 28525 bp, 29 predicted proteins | sample 643131 | NCBI WGS metagenome assembly LFFM01 (sample SAMN03777445, study PRJNA286221) | soda lake metagenome | biome: soda lake; feature: Kulunda steppe; material: water; isolation source: sample Tc-Br brine of Tanatar trona crystallizer | place: Russia: Kulunda steppe | collected 2011-07
CCCCCACACCCCCACACCCCCACACCCCCACACCCCCACACCCCCACACCCTACATAAACGCCTTCTTCCGTTGCTTATGCGACGTCAGGCGGGTGATGCGGACGCCGAATTGTTCATCAATGACGACCGCTTCGCCCTCCGCGATGAGGCGCCCGTTAGCGTAGATCTCCAGCGGCTCGCCAACCAGTTTTTCCAGTTCCACAATGCTGCCGATAGAGAGGTCCAGGACGTCGGCCAGCGGCAGGCGGCGGCGGCCCAGCTCTACGGTGATTTCCAGCTCCACATCGGCCAGCATATCGAGGTTGCCGGCCCCGCCGCTCTGTGCCGTCGGCTCGCCCAGGTCGGGAAAGGAGGCGGGGTTTACGTTAGCGCTGGGACGAGCGGCGGTGTTTCCTCCTCCGCCTCCGGCCCCCTGCTGCTGGGGCTGGGCGGCCTGCGCCCCTGCCGCGCCAGCGTCCTCCTCGGGTAGCGGGGCCATCACCAGGCGGCCGTCCTGGTGCGGATTCGAGGCAAACCGGAAGCTGATACTGGCGAGGGTTTCCGGCAGAACCGCCGCGGGAAGCGCGCTCCCGTCCGCCACCAGTTCAAACGTGGCGGCGGGCAGCGCGATGTCATGCCCAGAGAGGTGCGAACGGACGGCGCCGTGGGCCTGCGCCAGCACCTCCTGCAATAGGTCGGCGGCTCCGGTGTCGTCGGGCGTCATCGGCTCCCCAATCATGGGCTCCGAAATGAGCGGCACGAGCGATGGGGCCAGCATCACCACAAACGGCGCGGCCCCGCCCTCAGGCGTACCAACAGCCAGGAGGTAGCCGTCCTCATTGGCCTGCAGGTCGCTCAGGGCCATGGTGGAGGGGGCCTCCGCAGCGATCTCTTCGTCGTCGCCGAGAAGCGTTACCAGAAAGCTGTTTAGCGCCTGCTGGGCTTCATCAAGCGCGGTATTAAGCATCGTCTGTGTCATGGAGAACGGGTGGGGCAGGGGTTTCAAAAACATCGAGGATGCGGAGCGCGCGGTACTTGCCGGTCTTCCCGACGGACGCTTTGAACTTGGTTGCGTTGCCAATCAGCACGTGCATGGGCTCGGTGGTGCGGCGCTGGAGCGGGATGACATCGCCCGCCTCCAGGGCCAGCAGCTCGGTGAGGGGGAGGGTGCTCCGGCCCAGCTCGGCGCGAAGCTCCACTTCTACATCGTGCAGGCCGTCTTCGAAGGTGGCGCGCTCCTCGGGCGGCGCCGGGGAGGTAGCGCTGGAAATGTACTGCTTGAGCCCCGCGCGCCCCAGCATCTTCTCCAGCATGATGTACGGATAGCAGATGTTGAGAAACGATCGCTGCTCGTAGATCCACACCTCGAAGGTAGCCACCAGGGCCGGCTCCACCCCCGGGATGATCTGCACAAACTCGGCGTTCGACTCAAAGGCAACCTCCTCCAGGTGGAGATCATTCACCTGCTGCCACGACTGTTCCAGCTCGCGAAAGGCGCGTTCCATTACCTTGCTCATGATGCGCTGTTCGATCTGTGAGACCTCGCGCGAGGACTGCATAAACTCGCCCGGTCCGCCAAAGAGCTTCTCCACCGTGTAAATCACGAGCGAAGGGTCGATTTCGAAGACCACGTTGTGGTTGAGCTCCTGTGCCTCGACCACGTAGAGCGCTGATGGAGCGGCACTGGACATCACGTACTCGGAGTACAGCACTTGGTCTACCGCCGTCAGGCTGATCTCCACAATCGTGCGGAGTTGGGCGGAGAGGTAGACGGAGAGGTCCCGGGCAAACGACTCGTGCACGTACGTAAGCACGCGCATCTGCTCCTGCGAAAAGAGCCGCGGCCGCTTAAAGTTGTAGGGCTGAATACGGTCGTCATCGTCGGCACTGCCGCCCCCCAGCATGTTCAGGTCGTAGCCCTCCCCTCCGCCGCCCTCGTCATCCTTCACGGACAGCAGCGCGTCAATCTCTTGTTGGCTCAGGGGTTTGGACATAGGGAACGGGCCACGGCCGATGGGTCACTGCAATACGTACTCCGTAAAGTAAAGTCGGGTAATGTCTCCTCGACGCAGTACGGTATTTATTTCCTCTACCAGCGCCTCTTTTATTTCCTCGCGGCGCCGGATGTCGGAGAGTTCTTCGGCCGTGCGGTTGCTCAGGGAACGGATGATGAGGTCTCGAATGACGATGTCGCGGGATTCGGTTTCGTCGAGAATCGCCTGTCGCTCGGCTTCAAGCCCAATGCTGACCATGAGGTAGCGGCGGCCGTCGGAGCCGGCGGGGTTTACGACAAGGTTTTCCATTTCAAGAAATACGCCATACTCAATCAGCGAGTCGGGTGGCGCGCTTGGGTCGTAGCTCAGCATGGCGCTGGCCTGGGAGAGCGCGGGGTACTGCGTCACCGCCAGGTAGGCGCCACCCGCCAGCATGGTGCAGACGAGGGGCACCATAAGCAGGAGCAGTTTCCGTGAGCTACCCTCGGGCGCTACTCCGTCGGCTCCAGGTTCTGCAGCAGCCTGCTGCTCTTCGGTTGCGGGGTCGATCTGATCTGCCATGGGTCCCAGGAAAAGAGAATGTCGACACGTCGGTTGCGCGCGCGGCCGCTGGGGGTCGCGTTGGTATCGCGCGGATGGTACTCGCCGTAGCCAATGGCCACGTACCGCTCGGGCGGTAGGGCGTATTGCTCAGTGCCCAGAAAGCGAACCACGGAGGTCGCCCGGGCGGCGGAGAGCTCCCAGTTGGAGGGGAAGCGTACGTTGCGGATGGGGCGGTCGTCGGTGTGGCCTTCAATGACGACCGAGCCCACGTCATCGCGCAGCACCCCGGCCACTCGGCGCAGCACGGTGCGTGCGGGCTCCACGAGCTGGGTACGGCCGGACTCGAACATGACCGAGTCGGTGATGCTCACATGCAGGCCCTCCTCTGTAAGCTGCACTTCTACCTTATCGTCCAGGTCGTTTTCTTCTAAATACTTAAGCAGCTCTTCGTACCGCTCGGCCTGCTCGGCGGAGACCTCATGCTGGGACTGCCGCTGCTGCGTGCCTACGGTACTGAGGACCATCTCCCCCTGCAACATGCCGGTGCGGCCCTGAAAATAACTGAGCGCCTCCTTGAACTTTTTGACCTCCACCTCCGACATGGCCACGATCATCACAAAAAAGGCCAAGAGCAGCGTCACCAGGTCGCTGAACGTGGTCATCCAGAACGGCGCCGAGGGCTCGTCGTCGTCCTGAAACATGTCGAGATCCGTAGCCAAAACAGCAACAAGGGTAAGCAGCGGGTACGTTATGCAGCGCGGGAGAGGGGGGTGTCGTTGGCGCCGCTGTCCCCGTTATCGGCATCCTTGAGGAAGAGGATAAGCCGCTTCTCGATCATGCTCGGGGCGTCGCCCTGCACGATGCCCATAATGCCGGTGCGCACCAGCATGCGCGATTGCAGCAGCTCCTGCATCTGGGATTTGACCTTCACTGCGATAGGGAGAAACAAGAGGTTGGCCATAAGCACGCCGTAAAAGGTGGTGATCATAGCAACGGCCATGGCAGGGCCGATGGCGCTGGGGTCGTCCAGGTTTTGCAGCATCTGAATGAGGCCGATGAGGGTCCCGATCATGCCAAACGCGGGAGCGAAGTTGCCCGCGTTCGAAAAGAACTTGTAGAGCTGCTGATGCGGCTTGAGCTCGGCCTTGATCTGCTGGTCCATCAGTTCCTCCATCTCCTCCAGGTCCAGCCCATCGACGGCCATCTCGAGCCCCGAGGCCATGAGGGCGTCGTCGACCTCGTCGATGCGCCGGTCGAGGGCCAGCAGCCCGTCGCGGCGGGCCGTGCGGGAAAGCTCCGAGAACTCCTCGACGTACGCCCGCAAGTTGGGGGGCTGGAAATGAAAAAACCGCTTAACGGAGGGCAGTAAGTCCCGCAACTCGTCCAGCGAAAAGCCAACCAGGATGGCCGCACAGGTGCCCCCAAACACAATGATGAGGGCATTGATGTCGAAGAACGTATGCCAGCCATCGCCCAGGAAGATCGCGCCATAGATCAGCACGAGCCCGGCGCCAATGCCGATAGGGGTTGATTTTTCCATATGAGGGGGCAAATCGGGGTGAGCGAGGCAAGCAGGCCGCCGTGCCGCTTACAGGCATCCTGTTAGCGGTGGTATGTGCGGCGCGTGCATATGTGGAGCGGTTATCGGTAACGGGCCCGGGACCTTAAATCGCCTGCTGAGAGCACCGACATGGCCGGCGTGCACAGCCTATACCCCGTGCGTCCCGCTGCTGCGCGTGCGCTCCTGCCCACCCCGGTGCACCACAGCACCTGGAGGGGTCAGGCGGAGGCCGTGCGCCGGTGCCCTACTGAGGAGATGATGGTCTCAGCGATAGCGGGGAGGGGCACAACGGCGTCAGCGAGGTTGGCCTCCACAACGGCGCGGGGCATGCCGTAAACTACGGAGGTGGCTTCATCCTGGGCAATGACCGGGGCGCCGCTGCCCTTCAGCAAGCGGGCGCCCTCCAGGCCGTCTTTGCCCATGCCGGTCATGATCACCGCCAGCACGTCGCCGCCGAAGAGGGCATGTGCGGAGGTGAACATGACATCCACCGAGGGGCGATGCAGCGTATCGGTGGGGGCCGCCGGGGTGCGCACAAGGGGGTGCTGGGCGCCGCGGCGGAAGACGAGGTGGCTGCCGCCCTCGGCAATGACCACGCGGCCGGCTTTAAGCGCCAGGCCATCTTCGGCCTCCGTGACTTCCAGCGGACTGAGGCCATCCAGCCGGTTGGCCAGCGAGCGGGTGAAGTGCGGTGGCATGTGCTGCACCACCGCCACCGGCAACGGGAAATCGGCGGGCAGTTTGGGGATGACGCGCTGCAACGCCTGAGGCCCGCCAGTAGAAACACCGATGACCACCAGCCTTGCGGAGCGCGCCTGCACCGTGGGGGCTGTGCCCGTGGTGCGCTGCTGGCGCCGACGACGGCGCACCGTGCGCCGGTTGAAGTAGCGTGACCTTGCCACCGACTTCACCTTCTGCAGGAGGTCGGCTTCGATGGAGGTGATGTCCAGCGAGACAAACGAGGAGGTTTTGGCGACCACGTCCACGGCGCCGGCAGCGAGCGCATCGATGGTGGTCTGGGCGCCGTCTTTGGTCAGTGAGCTCACCATCAGGATGGGCAGCGGGTGCGCCTCCATGATCTTCCGCACGGCCGTGATGCCATCCATCCGGGGCATCTCCACGTCCATCGTCACCACGTCCGGCCGAAGCGCGCGCACTTTACGGATGGCTTCCTCGCCGTCACGGGCGGTGTCAAGGACTTCCACATCGGGGTCCTTCTCCAACATCATGGAGAGGGCCTTGCGCATGAAGGCGGAGTCATCGACAACCAGAACGCGGATCATAGAACGGGAGCGCTAACGCAAGGGGCAGGTAGAACGAGGAGCTGTGCTTACGCGACGGCTGGCACGCCGCGGGCGCGGTCGCTGCAGCGGCTGATAAACTCGGCCACGTCCAGAATCATGATGACGCGCCCGTCGCCCAGGATGGTGGAGCCCGCGATGCCGGGGATGTTTTTCAGGTAGCCGTTGAGCGGCTTGATGACGACCTCGCCCTGGCTGATGAGCCCGTTCACCACCAGCCCCACCTGCTGATGGGCCAGACGGACGACTACGGCGTAGGCATCTTCGGTGTCGGCGTCGTAGCCCGTCACATCCAGCTCTTCGCCCACGTGGATCAGCGGTAACACCTCGTCGCGGATGCGGGTGACCTCGCGGCCGTTGATGGTCTCCACCGTGTCGGGGGTGAGGCGGACCACTTCTCCTACCGTGTGCAGGGGAATAGCAAAGTTCTCCTGGGCTACGCGGACCTGCAGGCCCTGTATGATGGCGAGGGTGAGAGGCAGCTTTAGCGTAAAGGTGGTGCCTTTGCCCAGCTCAGAGTTGATCGCTACCGTACCGTTCAGCTTGGTCAGGTTGGTCTTTACCACGTCCATGCCCACGCCGCGGCCGGAGACCTGGCTGACGGTGGTGGCGGTGCTGAAGCCGGGGCGGAAGATGAGCTCGTAGGTCTCGGTTTCGCTCAGCTCTTCAGCCTCCCGCTCCGAGATGACGCCCTTTTCGATGGCCTTGGCGCGAAGTTTCTCGGGGTCGATGCCGGCGCCATCGTCGACGATGCGGATGACGATGTGGTTGCCTTCATGCTCAGCCGAAAGTTTGATGGTGCCGGTACGCGGCTTGCCGGCGGCCTCACGCACGTCGGGCTGCTCTACGCCGTGGTCGGCGGCGTTGCGGACGAGGTGGATCAGCGGGTCGCCAATCTCCTCGGTCAGCGATTTGTCCAGTTCGGTTTCCTCGCCTTCGATCACCAGGTCGATCTCTTTGTCGAACTCTTTGGCCAGGTCGCGCACCAGGCGCGGGAATTTGCTAAACACGCGGCCCATCTGCACCATGCGGGTGTGCATGACGGCGTTCTGAAGCTCGGATGTGATGAAGTCGATTTGCGCGCTGTTGTCGATAAGCTGACTGGTGAGCTCCTCGTTGTCGGTCTGGCCACGCGCTTCGGAGGTGAGCTGGAGGAGGCGATTGCGGCTCAGGACAAGCTCGCCGACCAGGTCCATCAAGCTGTCCAGGCGGTCGACTTCCACGCGAATGGTTTCGTTGGCCCGGCGGGTGGGGGCGCTGGAGCCCCCGGCTCGGTCTGCGTTAGATGCCGCTTCGGCTTCAGCATCATCCGCCTGGGGGGCGCCTTCCTTCACCACGAGTGCGGCGGCGTCCACCTCCCCGGTGAACGAGCCCTCAGAGATTGCCTTGAGCTGGTCCACCAACGGGTCGATCGGCAGCGCCACAAGGCGGCGATCGCCGACCTGCTGCACCAGGGTCTTCATCTGGTCGAAGGCCGCAAACAGCACATCTACCGCGTCGGGCCAGGTGTCTGGGTTGATGTCCAGTTCGCCCCGCCGCAGGCGATTCAGGACGTCCTCAAAATGGTGCGTGAGGTCGGAGAGCTGTTCCAGCGAGAGGAAGCCGGCCGTGCCCTTCACGGTGTGCACCGCACGGAAGATCTCATCGACAAGGGCACTGTCATCGGCATGGGTTTCGAGGCGGAGGAGGCCTTCCTCCACGCCTTCAAAGAGCTCGCGGGTCTCCACGATGAAGCTCTCCACCAGCTCGGTCATGTCGTCGGCATAAATGCCATGCTCTTCAATGACCTCGCCTGCGGCGTATCGTGGGCCGCCAGCGGATGCCTCCTGCGCAGGCGGCTCGCCGCTGGCATCTGCAGGCTCGGTGTTTTCAGCAGCCGATGCTTCCCCGGCTTCCGTAGCGTCGATCGGTGTTGCATCAGGCGATGAACCCTTAGCTACGTTAGAACCTGCACCGGTGGCGTTCGCACCGCTGTCAGCGGCCTCAGGGGTGGTGATGGGAAAGCTGCCCACAGCCCGGGCAGCGGAGGCTTCTGTGTACGACCCATCCGCCACAGCTTCGAGGTCTTCCATCAGCGGGTCCAGGGGAAGAACCACCACCTCTTGGTCTTCGACCTGGGCAGCGAGTGCCTTCATCTGGTCGAAGGCATCGAAGAGTACATCCAACTGCTCCGGCCACGTGTCGGGGTCGATGGTCATCGCCCCCTCGCGCAGCGGCTTCAGCACGTTTTCCACCCGATGGGCAAGCACCGAAAGCTGCTCCAGCGAAAGAAAGCCGGCCGTGCCTTTGAGTGAGTGCACGCTTCGAAACAGCGCATCCACCAGCGTGGTGTCGTCTGCGTGCGCTTCAAGTTGCAGCAGCCCCTGCTCAATATCGTCGAGCAACTCCCGTGTCTCCACGATGAAGTTCTCTACGAGGGGCTGCATGTCTTCAGTAAAGTGGGGCGTGGCCATGGCGTGAGGCGTTCAGGCGGAAAAGAGCTCGTCAATTTCGTCTTGGGTGGCGGGGCTGCTCGTATCGCCGGCTGAGCTGCTGCCGAACAGCGAGTCGATGTCGTCCTGCGAGACCGGGGCATCCGGTGGGTCGGGCGGGGGCGGGGAATCGCTGGCGGGGGGCGTGTTGGGATCGGCGCTGCTACCTGGGGCGGCGCTATTGTTAAACAGGGCGTCGATCTCATCCTGCGAGGAGGGGGTGGCGCTGGCGTTTCGCCCCTGCGTAAAGACCGCGTCGGCAGCGTCCTGGTGGTCGCGGCTTGAGGTATAGCGGGCGTTCGCATCAAACGTCGGGCCGTTGTCCAGCGTCTGTCGCTTGGCAGCCTCTGCAGCGGTGGTCTCCACCGGTGTGGAGTCGAGCCGCTTGATGAGCACCGCCATGCGGTTGCGAATGGACTCGATAAGATGATTCACCGAAGCGATCTGCTGCGCAGTAATATCCTGCACCTGTAGCGACACCATGATGCGGTTCATATGCCCCCGGATTTCCTGCAGCGTGTCTTGGTGGGTGGCCGCATGTGCTTCCAGCGAGCGGCGCATATCTTTCTTGCGCTCGTGGAGGGCGTTCAGCTTGTCCAGCACGTCGGGCTGGTCGGCAAGGGCACGCCGGAGAATCCGCACGATATGGGCGTCCACGTGGCGGATATCGGCCACGGCGGCGGTGGTTGCCTCGTTTGTTTTCGACAGTTTGTTAAGGCGGGCGCTGACGTTGTCGACGAGATCCAGGATCTCGTTGGTCGCCAGCTCGGTCTGGTGGGTCACGTTCTGAAGCTGCGAGGTGGCCCCGGGCATCTTGCCTGTGCTTTCGCGCATGGAGGCATCGATCTCCTCGATGAGGGGCGCAATCTCGCGCAGGAAGTCGAGCACCTCTTCAATGAAGGGTACCGCCCGCTGGCCCAGCGTAAACACGGCCCGCAGCTCGTTCAGCTTCCCAAAAATGTCGTGTAGCGATCGGGGAGAGGTCATGGGGCTTAAGCAATTTTAAGAATCATGTCGATCTTCTCGCGCAGGACCTCCGGCGTGAAGGGCTTCACGACGTAGTTATTAACTTTCGCCTGCATGGCGGCGACCACATCTTCCTTCATGCCACGCGTAGTCACCATCAAAATGGGCATCTCGTGGTAGGTGTCGTGCTGTCGCACGGTTTGCGTCAGCTCCAGCCCGTTCATGTTGGGCATATTCCAGTCGGTTACCAGGAAGTCGAAGCTGCCTGCGTTCAGCGTTTTGAGCGCCTCCTCACCGTCGCCGGCTTCTTCGACGTCTTCATAGCCAATCTCGCGAAGGGCGTTGGTCACGATGCGCCGCATCGTGGGGGAGTCGTCAACAACAAGGAATTTCATGGGTGTACGGGTTCTTTTGGTAAGGAGAGAGCGAGCGTCAGTTGACGAACTTGGCTACTTCATATTGCAGCCGGTTCTGGTCGAAGGGCTTGACGAGATAGGCATCGGCTCCCGCGTTAAGTCCAGCGGTACGGTCGGATTCAGAGCCGAGGGACGACAGGATGATGATGGGTAGGCGGTGGTGCTGCGGCTCTTCGCGCAGCTTACGCACCAACCCGAAGCCGTCCAGCTTGGGCATGTTGAGGTCGGTAATGAGCAAGTCCACTGACTGGCGCGCGAGCGTCTCGAGGGCGTCGAGGCCGTCTTGCGCTGTGACCACGTGGAGGCCCTGGGCGCGGAGCGCAAACATCACGAACTTGCGGATGGCGGTGGAGTCGTCAACCACCAGGACAGTTGAAGGCATGGCGGGTCACACTTTTTGGTAAGCGGTGGTTTTGTCGATGCGGACGGCATGGAAGGCCTGCGTAACGCCGTAGAGCGATTCCGAGAAGCCCACGAACAGGTAGCCTCCCGCGCCCAGGCTGTTGTAGAGCGAAGCCACCACCTGCTGCTTTGACGTGTCGTCGAAGTAGATCAGCACGTTGGCGCAGAAGATGACGTCGAAGTTGCGCATGCGCTGCATGGCAAGGCGATCCGCCAGGTTGACCTGCTTAAAGCGGACCTGTCGGCGGATATCCGCGCTCAGGCGATGGCCATTTGCCTCCTCTGTGAAGTACTTCCGGAGCCAGGCCTTCGGGACGTTCCGTGTAGCGTAGCTGTTGTACAGCCCGTCGCGGGCTTCCTGTATCGCGTTGGTGTCGATGTCCGTGGCTACAATGTCGAGGCGGACGTTCGGGTACTGAGGCTTTACTTTTTCCTCAAAGAGCAGCGCCAGCGAGTACGCTTCTTCGCCGGTTGAAGAGGCAGCGCTCCAGAACCGGAGTCGGCAGCGCGGGCCACGCGTTTCGATCAGGGTGGGAATGAGGTGGTCCACCAAGACATCGTATTGCGCCTGGTGGCGAAAAAAGAACGTCTCGTTGATGGTAATGGCGTTGATCAGGTGCCCGAGCTCGGCGCGTTGCCGCCGGGTGGTGACCTGCCGGGCATAGTCTGCAAACGAGTCCAGCTGCAGCGCTTTCAAGCGACGGCTAACCCGGCTTTCGAGCAGGTAGCGCTTGTTGTCCTGAAAGTAGATGCCCGTCTCATCGTAGATAAAAGAGCGAAGCGTCTCGAACGTAGAGACGTCGAGCTGAGACCGCCGCCGGTCCGCAACAGAAATGTTTTGAAGGATGCTCATCGGGTGGGATTAAGAGGTGAGCGAAGCGGCGGAGAGCCCGGGAAAGGCCGTAGCAGTGTCTTCGGCTACACTGCGGACGTCGGGGTGAGGCACCTGCATGGCGGCTTCCACCACCGGGGCAAGGGCGTGGTGCCCCTGCTCAGCGCAGATATGAAGCGCTGCCAGCTGATCCTCGACGCTGAGGGCATCGAAGTGGGCCGTAAGCAGGGTGGCCACCGCGGGCCAGGTATCGCCGGGGGCGTGCCCCTGGCCCAGCAGGCCAAGGATAAACGTGCAGGCCGTCGTCAGGGGTACGTCGCCGCGGTCGGAGGCGGCCTCCAGCACCGTGGTAAAGGGCGCGGGGGCACCGGCGAGGGCTGTGAAGATTTTCAGGTCGAGGGCGTCAGAGCGGCCTGCATGCTGTAGCAGCGGGCCAAGCGCGCCTGCGCCTACAAAGAAGCTAAGGCCGTCAACAGCCACGGCCTGAAACGTAGGATCGGGGTCATCCAGCATGCCCACGAGGTCTACGTGCAGCGCATGAGGCAGGGTGGCGGCTCGGTCGGGATGGTGCTGGAGTACCTGAACAACGGCCTTTAGTAAGACGGGCCGGGCCATCGGGTGGACGGCTTCGCGCTGCCGCATCAGCAGGGGGAGGACCTCCGGGGTCTCATACCGGCTGATGGCCTCTGCGGCGGCTAACTGGACGACCGGGTTCTCGTCCGTGAGGGCGGTTTCGAGCAGGGGCAGGTCCTCCGCACGTTGAAAGGCGCCCAACGCTTCCACAATGCTGGGGCGGGCCAGCGGCTCGGTATCGTACCGCTCGGTGAGGACGTCGGCGTAGGCGGTAGCGCCCAGCGCCCCCAGCGCGTCGATAGCGGCCAGGCGCACGTTGGCGTCAGGGTCGTCCAGCGCCTCCGCAATGCGCGGGGCGTAGATGCCGGCAGGGAGCTCGGCCAGCACATCAATGGCAAACTTGCGCACGTCGTGATCCGCATCGCTCAGGTAGGGCAGCAGCTCCGGCACGGCCACCGCTCCCATCCGCATGAGGGTTTCTCCGGCCAGGTTACGGGCGGCGACGTTGGTGCTGCGGATGTACGTGGCGGCCTCCCGCGCAGCTTCGGCAGTTCCGTACTGGCTCAGCAGGCGGCTGGCATGCTCGCGTACCGCCGGTGCAGGATCGGCCAGAAGAGGGGCCACGGTGGCCTCAGCATCGGGCGTGTCGCGCAGCGCATCGAGTGCTGCAATGCGCTCGGCGGGGTCGGAGTGGGTTAGCGCGGACGTCATGGGCATACAGGAGAGCGAGGGAGAACAAGGGGTTAGGCCGCGACGGCTGCCGCATCGGGCGCTGGTGCCTCGGCGGTATCTGCAGCCGCCGTTACCGCGTGCAGCTCGTCGTCCGAGAGCACCTCTTCCAGGTCCAGCAGAATCAGCAGGCGGTCGTCCAGCTTGGCCACGCCCTTCAGGTACTCCGTATCCACCCCAATGGCCAGCTCCGGCGGGGGCTCGATCACGTCCTTGTCCACACGGATGACCTCCTTCACCGCATCCATCATGAAGCCGGTGACCTGCTCGTGCAGCTCCACCACGACGATGCGGGTGTCCTTGTCTTGCTCCCGCGGCGGAAGACCAAACCGAGTGCGCAAGTCCACAATCGGGACGATGCGCCCCCGCAGGTTGATCACGCCCTCAACGAAGGTCGGAGCGTTAGGCACCCGGGTGATGTCCATCGGGCGGATGATCTCTTGCACCTTGAGGATGTCGACGCCAAACTCCTCGTTCTGAATTACAAAACTGACGAGTTGGAGGAGATCGCCTTGGTGCTGTGCAGTATGGTCTTGCATGGCAGCTGAGGAAGGGTTAGGCAGAAAGAGCGGTGGCGAAGCGCCTGCACAGGTCGTACAGGTGCTGCAGGGTTGTTTATCGGATGCGCCGGGGGCAGTTAAAGAAAAAAGCCCCGTCGGGAAAGACGGGGCTTTGCAAGAGCCGAGCCGCTGGTTAGCGGCGGCGGGTCAGGTATGTAGCCTCAGGGGTTACCGCTTCAGCTGCAGCGTTTCCTGCAGGAGCTCATCCGATGTGGTGATGACGCGGGCGGAGGCCTGGTAGCCCCGCTGGGCGACGATCATGTCGGTGAATTCTACCGCCAGGTCCACGTTGCTCTGCTCCAGCGCCCCAGCTACCACGGAGGTCTGCACCTCGCGTCCGGCGCGGCCTATCACAGCCTCACCGGAGGCGCCCGTCACGCCGTAGAAGTTCTCCCCCAGCTGCTCCAGCCCGTTCGGGTTGTTGACGCTGCTGATGGCGATCTGGAAGATGGGCTCTTGCTGCCCATTGGAGAAGTTCAGCTTCATCATCCCGTCGGGATCGACGGTAAAGCCGACGAGCTGGCCCGAGGTGTAGCCGTCCTGGCTGTCGACCGTCACCGTGGTGGAGCCGCCAAACTGCGAGAGCCGATCCAGATCCAGGGAGAAGGTGCGGGCGTCGCCGCCGTCGTCTTCCCCTACAAAATCGGGGTTCCACTCTAAATTAATGCCACCGGGCGGGACAATGTCCTCTACGCGTCCATCTGTACCAAAGCTAATCTCGCCTTCCACTGCTTCATAGTCACCTGGTCTCCCAAATGGGGCCGGGTCAAACTCCTCGCCACCGTAGCGGACTGTGTAATCCCACGTGTTCGTGGCGCTGTCGGTCTTCTCCAACTCAATGATCATGTTATGCGGGTTGCCCTGCTCGTCGTAGACCACCTGTGAGATGGTTTCGACCGTGCCCTCGGGGGCCTCCGCCGAGAGGTTGCCGCCGACGGCCACTTCACGCGTGAAGCGGGCGTTGGACTGCGCCGAGTAGTCGATCTGGATGTCGGCCAGCTGGCTCATGTCCACTTCTCCCTCACCATCCACGCGGAAGCCCTGTACGTTCAGGCCGTTGGCGGTCATGAACTCGCCCTCGGAGTTGAAGGTGAAGTTACCCGCGCGAGTCAAGAGATTGCGGCCGTTGCGCTCGACCATGAAGTAGCCGTCGCCTTCAAGGGCCAGGTCGGTCTCGACGCTGGTGTAGTCGAGGCCGCCCTGGCCCCAGTCCTTGTCGATGGAGCCCACGCTGGTGCCGAGCCCGACAAAAGCGGGGTTGATGCCGGAGCCGCCGGCGGTGCTACCGACGCCGACCATCTGCTGGCCGAGCACTTCGTTGAAGGCGGCACGGCTGCGCTTAAAGGCGGTGGAGTTGGCGTTGGCAATGTTGTTACCGATGACGTCCATGCGTACCTGGTGGCTACGCAGACCGGACATCCCTGTGCGAAGAGAGCGAATCATGTGTCTACCTCTGTGTTGGATGTAGGGAGTGAAGATCCACAGCGTCGGTCGGTCGGCTGTGGCCGGCGTCCCTTATCCGAGCAGTCATCGCATCGGGTAGTTGGGTCCCGCCGGTGGTGGCTCCGAAGAGCCGGGTGGTTCTGGCGTTAGAACGACTGGTGAAGAAAAAAGCGGAAACGTGGAGGGCAGCGCTACCGGCCGTTACAGGAGTAGCGCGCTGTCTATCTGTGTGAAGGTGCGGTCCTGCATCTCGGCGCGGTCGAGCGCGGTGATGACGGTCCGGTTGGGCACGTTCACCACAAAGGCCGCATCCTCGCGCAGCATGAGGGCATCGGTGGCGCCCTTGGAGGCCAGCTTCTCGAAGCCTTCCATGAGGGCTTCCCGCTCTGGGCCGGCCAGCGAGATGCCGCGCTCTTCAATGCGCTGCCGGGCGTGCGCTGACACCTGCAGGTCGTCGCTGGCCTCTTGCAGCTTGCGCAGCGTCTCCTCGAACGAGCCTTTCTGTGGCTGGTCGGTGCGCTGCTGCCGCTGGAGCTGGTCGGGCGCTACCCGCTGGGCGGGATCGACGCGGGAGGCCAGTTGGCGTACATTCATGAGATCGTAGAGAGCTGAGCGTGTGGGCCGGGGGAATCTGTTAGGAGCGCATGGTGCGGACCTCGCTGAGCGGGATGCTGACGTCCCCGATCCAGAGCTTGGTGCCATCGCCGCCGAAGCTGACGCGGTCGACAGTGCCGACGGTCATCGGCTCAGCGGAGACGCGGTTGCCCTGGGCATCGGTAGCGCGCACGTTAAAGGTGTAGGCGCCGGGCGGGGCCGTCTCCCCGTTGTCCATCAGCCCATTCCAGGGAAACGCCTGCGGCCCCGCCTGCAGGTCAGTGGCGGTAAAGGTGCGGACGACGGTACCCTGCCCATCGCGCACGGTAATCTCAGCCTGTGCGGCGGGCTTGGTTAGGGTAGCCGTGATCGGGGCCGCGCCGTCGCCACTCCAGGAGACGGTGTTGCCTGGGGTTTCAATGGTGCGGCCGATAAAGTTGGTGGCACGGTTGATCTCCATGGTGTTGCGCAGGGAGGCGATTTCTTCGCCCTGCGACTCCATGGAGTCCCCTACGGTGTCGCCCAGCGCGCCCAGCAGGGTCATCTGCTCGGCGAACTGCTTGTTGAGCGACTGCAGTTGCTCCACAGTAGAGAACTGCGCGAGCTGCGCGGCAAACTCGTGCCCTTCCTGCGGATTCATGGGGTCCTGATTGTTGAGCTGAGCCACAAGCATCTTGAGGAAGGCCTCGCGGTCGAGATCATCGTCGAGGGCATTGCTGAATTGCCCGTTGCTGCCTCCATTGACGGGAGCGGCGGGGTTCATAAAGCTGGAGATATCCATTGGCTTAGGCGATCCATTCGTGATTGGCTCCCAGGAGCGCCGCGCGGACGCTGGAGGAAGCAGCAGAAGAGGGGGCATCGGGCTCGGCGTCCGTGCCCTGAAGCGATGCTGCGGTACGGCTGGGATTGGAGCGGTCGTGCGAGGACCGTTCCTGCGTGTCGTCGTGCAGCGAGAAGTCGACCTGCGTCTGGTACTGGGCCTGCAGCGCGTCCTGGATGCGGCCGGCGTGCGCAGCGGCTTGCCCGCGGAGGGCGGGGTCCGTGAAGCCCACCGACACTGCCATGCTGTCGTCGTCACGGCGGGCACTGACGGTCAGGCTGCCCTGGCCGTCCTCAAGCTGTACCTGCAGTACCTGCCAGCCGTTGTTGAGCGCAAAGGCGCGGGCGGGCTGGTTCATCAAGGTCTTCATCCAGGCGTTCATGTTGGCCTGGGATGGCCCCGGAGCGGCCGTGCGGCTGGTGGGCGTCGTGCGGGAGGGCTTCACCTCGGAGAGGACGCCTTCGAGGGCGTGGCGGAGCAACTGGGCCTCGCCATCGGCATCGTCTGTGGTGGTCACGGCCGGCGTGTCTGACGGCAGGGTGGCCAGCGCCTCAGAAAGGGATTGGTTGAAGTCGGCGGAGGCCAGCGGGGCGACGGGCGGGGCTGCGGCGCCGGTCTGCCGGGCTAGGCGAAGGGCTTGCTGGAGCGCCTGGGCATCGCGGTGGCGCTGCTGAGGGTCGGAGTCGCTGCCCTGGTCAGCCGTGCCGCCGTCGGCTGAGGTACTGCTGGCGGGCGCCGCGTCGGCGGCAGCGAGTGCCGGAGCACCGGGACGGGGTTGGAGGGGGGCATCGCCATCCATGCGGAGGGCCAGACCTCCACCGTCGGTACGAGCAGTTGCCGTTTGCTCGGTGCGCGCCTGCGCGCCCGCTTCGAGGCGCACGTCGGCCGAGGCATCATCGGGCAGAACCTCCGCTGTAGGCGCCGCCGCTGGCGCGGGTTGGCGTGGTGCGGGGCCGTTTAGGTTGGGTGCAGGCTTCTCTGGGGTGGGCGGGTTGGAAGGGCGTGGGTCGACGGCCGGTACCGTGCGTGCCTCCGCTTTTTCGCCCGCGGTGGAGGGGGCTTGCGCCTGGAGGGGGCGCTCCGTAGAGGGGTTGGCTTTTGTGGTCAGCCCCTCCTCCGGACTCCCTGCTGTATCGACTGTAGGGAGCGCCATACCATCTGCTGGTTTGGGAGTAGGCTCAGCGGTCTTGGCATCGCCGTTCTTGGCGAGCGTTTCCTCTCCTGGATAGAGGACTGGCGCAGCTTCCGTTGGGAATGGGGTTGATACGGTTGAGGCGGGCGACGCAGCTGATGCGGTTGAGGCCGGGACGCCGGACCGCGGGGTCGCGCGTTCGGTCTTAACTTCTGACTGCAGTTGCTGTCGTGCTTCCACGGTCCCAGGTTCTGTGTGGACAACACCGCGGCTCTGTGTAAGCTCACCGCCCGTGCGCTGGTTTTGGCCACCTTCAGCTGCTGTGCGCTGGGTCTTGGCCTCGTCGGTAGGCGCGTCCTGGGTCTTGGCCTTGGCTTCATCGGCCGCCGCTTGTCCTTCAGCAGCCAGGCGTGTGATGGCTTCTTGTACCGCGGTGGTGGCTGATGATGGCATCAGCTTTGGGGCAGGTGCGGATTTCGTCGGGAGGTCGGGGGCGGTCGGGCGGTCTGCTGTTGGTGCAGCATCCGGTGGCGTAGCTGGGCGCGGCGTCTGGGACGCGGCGGTGTTTTGTGCATTACCCCCAGCCGAAGATGCCGGCTGCCGACCTGCGTTGTTCGCTCCTTGTCCTTTTTGTCCTTTGGGCTGCCGCACGCGATGGTCGGCCGGCACGGCAGGATTCTGCCCCTTGGGGCCACCGGGCTGGGTATAGCGAGGCGCATCGCCAGGGGCGCGGCCAGATGACGGTCGATCGGTGTCTCCCTTCGCTGTGGTGCCATCATTCGGGAGTTGCAGGTGTACCGTCCCGTCTGCTTTCAACACGAGGCGGGGGGCGTCGGGCGCGGTGCCATCGGCGGGCCCTTCAGCCGCTCCACCTGTTGCGGGGTCGGCCGACGCGGTCTTCAGCAGGGCCTCAAGCGAGTGGCGGAGCGCATCGGGCAGGCCATCCGGGAGTCCCTCCACCGGGCTGCCGCCTTTCCCCGCTGCCGCCTGACGGACCATCCCGTGGAGGGCCTGGCGCACCTGCCGGGGGGCGTCCTGGAGCGCGTCCGCATCCAGCGTGCCGGACAGTACGGCGGCGAAGGTGCCGCCTGCACCCTTGGGCACCGCTTTCGGGGCGGGCTCGTCGGGCGTGGCGGCCCGCAGCATGTGGAACAGCTGCTTCAGTTGCATGGCGCGCAGGGGATTGGGTTAGTTGACAGCGTTCGGCGCGTTGGCACCGCTGACGCGTTCGTTGATGAAGCGGGCCGCGCGCTCGGCGGGCATGGCCTGCAGGAGGCGCGTGCGGTTGCGTCCGGTAGATTCTGCATAGAGCACCTCCAGCGACGCCATGTCCAGCTCGCGCAGGATAGGCGCCAGCTGGCGGTCGTCGATGCGGGTAAGCGTAGCACTTAGTTCAGTCATGTCATCTTTACGAGCGCGCAGGTCGACGACTTCACCGCGCAGCGTGGCCAGCTCTTGCTCCAGCGCTTCTTGCGTGCGCATTCTATCGCGGAGGTCAGCGCGGAGGTTGGCGACGGAGTCTTCGTGGATCGTTATCATGCCGGGCTCCAGCGCCTGCAGCAGGGTAGAGTCAAGCGAAGCCGTAGTACCCTGGGCAAGGCTATCCAGGAGGGCTTGGGCCGGATCTTGCGCAAGCGAGTCGCCATCGGCAAGGGCGAGGGAGTCTGGAGACATAGCGGTGCTATCGGGCGGGTTCAGAAGCTCGTCAGCAAAATCGGGAGCAACCATCGGAAGCAAGAAGAACGCCCCGATCAGCCCAATAGCAAAAGCGATAAGGCTTGCGCCCGTCGCCAGCAGTGCTTTTTTGATCATGAGAGGAGCGGGTGGTCATGCTGATGGCGGGTGACAGCTTGCTCATCGAGGAAGGCTTGCTGTGCGTCGCGGAGGGTTTTGGTATGCTCGGCTTTTTCTTCGTCGCGCAGTTCGTAGAGGGCTTCTTCGGCGTGACGCGCTTGGGCCAGGGCGCGTCGGGCATCGCGTTCATTTTGCTGCAGGTGCTGCAGGGTCTTTCGCGCTTTTGCCACCCGCTGATGCGCGTGCTGCCGGAAGGCGGCACTGCGGCGGAGGCCTTCGGGGCCGGTGGTGCCAGCGCGCGGGCCGGCGGCCGTGGTTTCCCGAAGGCGGGCCTCTGCCGCCGCAACGGTTGCGGCCTGTGCTTCTCGCTGGTGCATGGCGCGTGCCAGGGCTTGCATCGCGCGCTCAGTGGCCTGTTTGCGCACTTCCAGCACGGTGGCAAGCGAAAAACGGAATTTTTTTTCTGACATGATCTTCCGGTAGGGAAAAAGAAAAAGCGGGTTGTACCGGGGCGTGAGTCTACAGCCGCGTGTGGTTTAGCAAGCTCGCAGGGCCTCAGGCGCGCGGCACCTTGGCCAGCAGCTGTTGCAGGGCGGCGCCGGGGTCGTCAGGCGGCACCTCCTCCGCGCCTTGCTGCAAGAAGTTCGTGAGGGCCTCGTGGGCGGTGATGGCGCGGTCGGTGGCGGGGTCGCTGCCGTGCTCGTAAGCGCCTACGCGCAGGAGATTTTCCACGTCGCGGTAGTCGGACAGCAGGCGGCGAGCGCGGTTGGCGGCCTCCTGAGCGGCGTCGGTCGTAACGCGTGGCATCACGCGGCTGACGCTCTGCAGCACATCCAGCGCCGGGTAGTGGTTGGCGTGGGCCAGCGCGCGGGAGAGGACGAAGTGGCCATCCAGGATGCCGCGCACGGCGTCGCTCACGGGTTCGTTCATATCGTCCCCATCCACCAGCACGGTGAAGATGCCCGTGATGGAGCCCGTGGCGCCCGGGCCGGCGCGCTCCAGCAGGCGGGGCAGCAGGGCGAAGACGCTGGGCGTGTAGCCGCGCGTGGTGGGGGGCTCGCCAATGGCCAGGCCGATCTCGCGCTGGGCCATAGCCACCCGGGTCACGGAGTCCATCATCAACAGGACGTCTTTGCCCTGATCGCGAAAGTGCTCGGCGATGCCCATGGCTACGCTGGCGCCCTTCACGCGCATCATGGCGGCCTGGTCGCTGGTAACGGCCACCACCACCGAGCGCTGCAGGCTTTCCGGCCCGAGGCTGTCGTGGATGAACTCGCGCACCTCGCGGCCCCGCTCGCCGATGAGGGCAATCACGTTGATGTCGGCCTGGGCGCGGCGGGCGATCATGCCAAGCAGCGTACTCTTCCCCACGCCTGAGCCGGCAAAGATACCCACGCGCTGCCCGCGGCCCATCGTCAGGAAGGCGTCGATGGCGCGGATGCCGGTGTGCATAGGGGTGTCGATGAGCTGCCGCTCCATGGGCGAGGGCGGGTCGGCGTGTACGGGCTGCTCGCCATGCACCAGGAGCGGGCCCTCGCCATCGATGGGCTCGCCGCTGGCATTGATGACGCGGCCCAGGAGCCCGGCTCCTACCTTCACCGTGAGGGGCAGGTTGGCGCGCTCCACGAGGCAGCCGGCGCGCAGGCCGGTCGTTTCGTCGAGGGGCATCAGCACGGTGTTGGTCCCTTCCACGCCGACGACCTCTGCCTTCACACGGCGCTCGTTCGGACTGTGGCCATCGCGGATGTAGCACAGCTCGCCCACGGCTGCGTTCAGCCCACTCACCTTGATGAGCAGGCCTACGATGGACTGCACGCGTCCGAAGCGCTGAGCGCGGACGGGCGTGTCAGCCACCGTGTTGATGCAATGGGAGAGAAAGGCCATGGGTCAGGGATCGTCGCGGGAAGCGGAACCAGGGGAAGGGGGAGCAGCGGGGGGAGCAGACGGCGAAACGTCGCGCTGGCTGCTGGCCTGTCCTTCGGGCGGTGTGTTTTGCTTTTCTTGTGCTGCCTGCTGTGCCTGTTGCCGTTGCATCAGCTCCAGCAGGCCAAGGCGGCGTTGGAGGGTCTGGATCATCTCCTCGCGGACGTGGCGGATGCTGGCGTCGGCGGCCTGCACCTCCCAGTCACCTTCCTGGAAGGCCGGGTCGGGGTTCCAGCGAAGGGCGTCGTGGGTGCCGCTCAGCAGGTCGGTCGTGCCCTCTTCCTGCAGCCGGAGATAGTCGACGGGGTGGAGCGAGATGCGCAGCGGTGGGGTGCCGGACAGTTCATCCAGTGCCTCGGTGAGCGCGCGACGCGTGGTGCCTTTGAGGGTGTCGGGCAGCGGCCCATCCAGCACGGCCTCAGCCACGTCGAAGGCGAGGGTCGCCAGCAGCGGCTCGCAGTCTTCCAGGAAATCGTCCCAGCGGGCCGTGAGGCGCTCGGCCGTAGTGGTGAGGTGCTGCGCGCGGGCATCTACTTCCGCTGCCATCGCCTCGCGCGCGGCGGCTTCCCCGGCGGCGAAAGCTTCGGCGCGGGCCTGCGCGAGGGCTTCCTCCTGCTCCTGCGCCCACGCGGCCCGGGCTTCGGCCAGTTGCTCTTCGACCGTCGGTTCGGGTGGGGCCTCAGCGACCGGCTCGTCGGTCGTCTCTTCAGGCTCCGATGGAGGGGGGAGGGGATGCTCGGGCAGGGCATCGAAGGTGGGGATCTCAAATGGATCGGCCTGCAGCACCGTGCGCTCCCGCTCCAGCACGCGCCCAGGCAACATGGCCGGGGGCTCTTCGGCGGGCCCCCCGTCCATGCCTGTCGCCTCCCGAGGGATGCGCCGGGAGCGGGTAACGTCCTCATGCGTAGCCTCTACGGTACGGGCGTGCTGGGCCGCCTGGTCGCGGGCCTTGATGACGCGGGGAGCCGAAGACGTGTGGGGCATACGAAACGAGATTGAGAACGGGAGGGGCGCAGGCAGTGGAAGCTATCCGGTTAGATGAGCTGGTCTTCGCCCGCCCCGGAGAGCACGATCTCCTCGCGCTCCTCCAGCTCTTGCGCGATGTCGAGGATGCGGCGTTGCGCCTCGTCCACATCGCTGACGCGAACAGGCCCCATCAGGTCGATCTCCTCGCGGAGCGTCTCGGCCACGCGATCCGATACGTTGGAGAACACCTTCTCCTTGAGGGCTTCGGGGGCGGCCTTGAGGCTCAGCGCGAGGTCTTTCTGCTCCACCTCTTGCAGGAGCGTCTGCAGGTCTTGGTTGGATACCTGCACGAGGTCGTCGAAGACGAACATGAGGTTCTTGATGTCCGTCGCCAGGTCGCCGTCCTGGTCCCGGATCGCGTCGATGATGGAGCGCTCGGAGGTGCGGCTGACGCTGTTGAGGATCTCGGCAACTTTCTCGATGCCGCCGGTGGCGCTGAGCTCGGCGCCAAACACGGAGCCAATCTGCTGCCGGATCACATCCTCAATATCTTGCAGGAGCTCGGGCGAGGTCTTGCCCATCGTCGCGAGGCGGTACATAATCTGATTCTGCCGGTCGTTGCCTAAACTGGAGATGATATCGGCGGCTTTCCGGGGGTTCAGGTGAGCCAGGATGAGCGCCGCCGTCTGCGGATGTTCGTTCTGGAGGAAGTTGGTAAGCTGGGTTGTTTCTACGGTCTGCAGCAGGTGAAAGGCCGAGACCTCCATGGCAGCTTCCACCTTCATCATGATCTCCTCCGCGCGGCGCCCACCGAGCGCGCCCTCCAGCACCTCGCGGGCGAAGTTGGTGCCGCCTTGCGCCACGTAGTCGCGGGCCATAGAGGTGTCACGGTATTCCAGGAGCACACTCTCTACAATCTCGCTGGATACGTTGCGCATCTGAGCGATCGCGATAGAGATTTCCTCAACCTCCTTATCCTCCAGCGCCCGGAGCACGCTGCTGGAGATCTCTGTGCCCAGCGAGATGAGTAGGACCGCGGACTTCTGGGCGCCAGTCAGGTCGTGGACCGTCAGGGGCTGAGCTCCGGGCAACGGTTTATCGGGGATTTCGGTAGAGGGCATGGGCTTGCCGCGGGTTATCGGGAGAGGGACTGCGCAGCACAGAAGCTATGCGGAGAGGCGCTGTTGCATGTCGTCGTTCAGCCAGGAGCGAATCAGGTCGGCGGTTTCCTCCGGCTGCTCCTTGACTTGCTCTCTGATCTCTTCGTACATCACGTGCTTGGCCTTGAGGCGTTTGCGGGCTTCGGGCGAGAGCTTATTGCTGTACACATCGTCCAGCAGCTCTTCGTTGGAGAGGGCATCCTCGGGTTCGCCGTCAGTCAGCGCCGGGGCATCGGTGGCCGCGCCGTCGCCGGAAGGATCGCCTTCGGCCAGCTTCTTCTGCTCGTTGAGTGGCGTGTTGAGGCGCAGCGGCTGGTCCAGGTCGGTGAGGCGCATGGCGGCGGAGCGGATCAGCCAGACGGCCAGCAGAAGGGCGACGAGGATCAGGCCGTAGCGGAGGTATAGCTGGATTTGTTCGTTACGTTGCTGCTGCTGAAACTGCTCGCTGAGGGTCACGTCGAGGCTGGTGTCGAAGCGCGTCTGCTGGATGGTAAAGGCATCACCACGGGCGTCATCAAAGCCGACGGCGTTTTTGATGAGGGCCTCAATCTCTTCCAGCTCCGCGGCCTCAAACGGGGTGGCCTCGGGCGCCTCGCCGTCCTCGCCAAGGTCGGCTTGCTGAATTTGCGCCGGCCGGTGGTTTAAGATGACGGATACGGTGAGTCTCGAAATCTCGCCGGGGGCACGCTCGGAGCGCGTGCGCGTGCGGGAGAGGTCGTAGTTGCGGACGAGCGAGCTGGCGTTGTCGCCGCCCATTCCTTCTTCATCCAGGCGTTCTTCGCTAATGACGGTGGAGGTTTCCGGGTCGATGGCCTCGCTCTCGCTGACCTCCCGGCTGAAGTCAAGCCGGCTGGAGACGCGCACAATGGCGTTCCCGGGGCCGACGACGCGGTCGAGCATCGTCTGTCCTTTTTCGGTCAGGTGCTCTTCCACACTGCGCTGGAGGCGTAGCTGGTTGGAGGTGAGGGCGGCGTCCTGGTCACCGGCATCGGGGTTGGAGAGCATATTCCCGCGGGTGTCCAGCACCGTCACGTCCTCCCGGCTCATGCCCTCCACGCCCCCGGCCACAAGCGCTGTGATGCCGTTGATCTGGGCCCGGGAGAGGCCGCCGCCGTTGCTCAGCTGCACAACAACGGAGGCGGTGGGCTTGGCCTGTGCTTCCCGAAAGGCGCTTCGCTCTGGCATGACGAGGTGTACACGGGCCGACTCCACCTGGCTGATGTTGGCAATGGTGCGCGCCATTTCCCCTTCCAGCGCGCGGTTGCGATTCAGGCGCTGCATGAAGTCCGTCATCCCGATGGTGCCGTCGTCAAACAGCTCATAGCCCGTCTGCCCGCGGGCGATCATCCCCTCGCCGGCAAAGCGGAGGCGCAGCTCGTGCATCTGGCTGCGCGGAACGTACACGGCAGTACCGTCCTCGCGTAGCTGAAAGGCAATGTTATCGGACCGCAGGTTCTCGACGATACGGTTGGCGTCGCCCGGGTCGAGGTTGCGGAAGAGCAACCCGTAGTCGGGCTGGCTTGCCCACTGCGCCACCAGCACCAGCATCAGCGTGCCGCCGACAACGACGGTGCCGAGGGCAATCCGCTGCCCAATGCTCAGCCGCTGCAAAAACTGCAGCGTGTTTTCAAAAGCAGAGTTCATGGCGGGTGGGGGTGGCGGGGCGAACGATTACAGCGAGGAGGGCGGGTACGACGGGAGGGCAGGGCGTTGGGCGGTTAGACCTGCATGCGCATCAGCTCCTGATACGTCTCCAGCGAGCGGTTGCGGACTTCCGTCATGAGCTGGAAGTGCAGCTTTGCCTGGTTCATGCTGATCATGACCTCGTGTAAATCTTCGGTTTCGCCTGCCACAAAGGCCTCAATGTTTTGGTCGGCCAGTTTTTGTGCGCCATCTACGCTGTCGATGGCATTGGCGAGCGTCTTGGTGAAGCTGGGGGCGTCGTCGCGGTCGTCAAACTGCGGCGTAGGCAGTTGCCGCTCGGGGCCGGGCATGGCCTGCTGGACGCGCTGGAGCTGGGAGATATTCATAGCGGTGGGGGGCTAAAGCTATCCGCGGACATCGAGGCGACTGCCGAGGGCGTCGGGTGTTACGTCCCGGGCGTTGCTGTCGGGGCCGTAGAGGCGAAGCGAGAGCTTCTGCGATTCGGGAAAGTAGCGGTCCACCATGCGCTGTTCCTCCGTGGCGAGGCCGTTGTTCGCAGCGCGGGCTGCCAGGTCGCCGGCCTTGACATCCTGCGAGGCATCAGCCGGCGTCGTTCGGTCAGCGGGGGCACTGGGCCGGGCCTGGGGCGTCTGCTGTGGCCGGTAGGCCTGCAGCGAAGCGTGAGAGGTGTTGATTCCGTTGGTCATGGAGGTGGGCTACCGAGTCAACAAAACAAGTGAAAACAAAAAGGGGTGGGCCCTGCGGGTTACATCTCAAGGGTGCGCTTGATGGTTTCTTTTGCGGCTTCCAGCGCGGTCAGGTTGGCTTCGTAAATGCGGTTGGCCGAGATCATACGCGTCATCTCCTCCACCACGTTGACGTCGGGATAGCGCACGTAGCCGTCTTCGTCTGCATGCGGGTGGGTGGGGTCGTATTCGAGGCGCTCAGCCTCAATCTCCTCGATCTCGGTCAGCGGTCCGAGGTTTTGGTCAGCCAGCTTGCGGCGGAGCGCCGGGCCCTCCATGTGGCGCGTATCGGCGCGCTGCAGCTCGCCTTGCCGGGCGTTCAGGAGGCGGGCGAAGCGCTGGTGCTGGCCGCCGTCGGGCATCTCGTGCACGGCCCGCTTAATGGCGTAGGGGTCGCCATCTTCGGTGCGCGTGGTCTGTGCGTTCGCCATGTTTTCTGTGGCGGCGCCCAGGGCACGGCGCTGGGCCTCCAGGCCGCGGGCGGTGACGCGAAAGACGGAAAAGTGTCGGTTGTCGGTAATCATAAAAGCGTACGAGCGGGCGTCAGGAGAGCGTCAGGGTCGCGGGGCGATTAAGAAGGCTGGCCGGTAATGCCGGTGCGCATCAGGTCGAAGTGCTCGCGGAGGGCCCGGGTAGCCAACTGCGTGCGCATCTGCGTGTCGGCCAGCTCCATCATCTCATCCTCCAGGATGGGCGCGTCCTCATCGACCTGCATCCGCGCCTTCACGTCGGTGACGTTACGCAGGGAGGGCACCTGGTAGCGCACGTTCTGAAGCTCGTCTTCAAACGAGACGCTCTTGCGCTGATACCCGGGGGTGTCGAGGTTGGCAATGTTGGTATTGGTCGCCTGCATGCGCTGCTCGTACGCCTGCATCGCATTGCGCAGCAACCCAAGTTTGGTCGTCTCCATGCGGGGGTTCCAGTAAAGAGGTCATAGATGATGGGCAGGTCCAACGCATAACAAGCCCTGTGCCACGTGAGGGCAAACGGCTCGGACCCGGCGTTTACGTGTCGTGAGGCGCTGAAGGCCGAGTCCTGTGCCGTATGCGCTAATGGATGAAGTCATGGGGTGGCCATCAAGCGGAAAGGGATCCACGGAAGCCGCCGGAAACTCTTTCCCGGGCCGTCGAAACACTGCTCCCGAGCCCCTCACGCAGCGCAGGGCTCAGGGAAGGCTCAGGGGCGAATAGAGGCGTTCAGCGGCCCTGGGTGCCTGCGGGCGGCTGTGTTTGCCAGAGTGGAACGGTTTTGCCATTGTGAGACCACTGCACCGCGCCGGCCCACCGTCGTGTGTGCCCCCACCATCCGTTTCCTCTGTGTTGTAGTCTTTCCTTGTATATGACATCCACGCACGCGTCGTCGGAGACCACCACCGACCCCGCGCTCTCCCCGGGAGCGCAAGCGGCCTACGAGCAGGCCATCGAAAACCTCTCGGGCATCTTGGCGCATCGCCTTCGGAGCTTTGTTTCCAGCATTGAAGGCTTTGCCGACCTGCTGACCGTCACGCTCGATTCGCCTGACCAGCGCGACATGGCGCTGCGCATCTTTGAAGGGGCGGCCCACATCGAGCGTATCCTGGCGGACCTGCAGCATTACAGCCAGCGGACAGACCCCGTGTTGCAGCCTATTCCGCTCGGGCGCTTCCTCGATGACGTGCGCACGATGATTGGCGAGGAAGCCGGCGACCGCGTGTACATCACCGCAGCGGCCACGGGCGAACTCTACGCCGACCCGCTGCTATTGCGCCAGGCGCTGTGGATGGTCCTCCAGAATGCGCTGGATGCCACGGACGCCTCCGCTCCGGTTTTGCTGGACGTGGCCCGCCGCGCCGATACTCTGCAGTTTGAGGTGTGGAACGAGGGCCTCATCGACGAGGACCCACCCGAGGTAATCTTTCAGCCCTTCTACACCACGAAAGCCCAAAACCTGGGCGTTGGGTTGCCCCTGGCGCGGCGCGTGGTACAGGCCCACGGCGGCGACCTCTGGCTGGCCTACACCGATCCCGAAGAAGGCACCGCCTTTGCCCTTACGGTGCCGGCTACGCCAGATGCCGTACCGGCAGCGCTTCCCGCGGCCACCTCGCTGCAGGGAGAGGCCTGAGCAAAAGCCCCCCATCGTCTCATCTGTTGATCGCCCCTTACCCTTTATGTCTACATCCGATACGCCGTCGCCGAACCCGCACCTGCTATTTGTGGATGACGAGCATTTGCTCCACAACGTACTCACCCGGCTGTTTGCCCGGCATCAAATTGATGTCACCTGCTGCTCAGACGCGGCTACCGCCATCGAGAAGCTGGATGCGGAAGCCTTTGATCTGGTGATTACGGATTTCAAGATGCCGCACATGGATGGGCTGGAGCTGCTGGCTCACATCCGGAAGGTGCATCCGCAGCTGCGGGCGATCATGATTACCGCGCACGGGAGCATTCAGCATGCGGTGCGCTCAATGCGGCATGGCGCCATCGACTATATCCCGAAGCCGTTTAGCACCACCGAGCTCGTGGACCGGGTGAAGAAGCTGCTGGCCGCGCCGGTGGCGGAAGAGGCGGCGCCTGCGCCTGCATCTGGAGCAACGTCTGCATCGGACCCATCGAAACCCAAGGCGTCGTCGCGGTCGGGGGCGTCCAAGGCCAGTCAGGAGGCAGCGGCGGCGCGCTATATCGGGGAGCACGACAGCATCCAGCGGCTGAAGGCGCTGCTGCCACGGGTGGCGGAGAGCCGGGCGCCGGTGTTTGTGCATGGCGAGAGTGGCACGGGAAAGGAGATCCTCTCCCGTATCATCCACGACATGAGCGATCGCGCAGAGGGCCCCTACGTGGCGCTCAACTGCGCCAACTTACCCAGCGAACTCGTGGAGAGTCACCTGTTCGGCCATCGGAAAGGGGCGTTCACGGGGGCGATTGCAGACATGACCGGTGCGTTTGAGCGGGCCGATGAGGGCACGCTGCTCCTCGACGAGATTACTGAGGTGGCGCCCAACGTGCAGGCCAAGCTGCTGCGGGTGCTGCAGGAGCAGGAGATCCAGCGGGTAGGAGACGCTGAGACGAAGCAAGTAGACGTACGCATCGTAGCAACCAGCAATCGCGACCTGCAGGCGGCCGTTGACGAGGGGCTCTTTCGCGAGGACCTGTACCATCGGCTGGCAGTCTTCCCCGTTACCGTACCGCCGCTGCGGAACCGCCTCTCGGACGTCCCGGCGCTGGCCGAGCACTTTGTAGAGAAATATGTGACGCTCTACGGCCTGCCGGAAAAGGACATCGCCAGCGACCTGATGCGGCGGTTCCGGTCGTACTCGTGGCCCGGCAACGTGCGGCAGCTGGAGAACATGGTGCATCGCGGCGTGGTGCTCTCGGCTGAGCGCGGCGAGATCGCCCTGGACGATGTGATCAACGACTTCTTCAGTGAGGGCGCAACATCCGAGGGACAAGCGCCAGCCTACACCTCGTCTACCGGCGATGGCGCGATGACGCTGGAGGAGATTGAGCGGCACGCCATTTTGCAGGCGTTGGAGCAAACGGACAGCAACCAGAAGCAGGCGGCCGAGCAGCTGGGCATCTGTGCGCGGACTATCCGTAACAAGCTGAAGAAGTACCGGGAGGAGGGGTACTTCGTGTAGGTGCTGCTATTGGCGGGGCGTTGAGCCGAGACGGCCTGGGATGGCGCCGCGCCTTAGACGGACGCGACGAGGAAAATTCCTTCTCCCCCGGTGGGAGAAGGTTAGGATGAGGGGGCGGTTTCAGAAAGCGCGGTGTCGTCTACATGTGGCGTTTCGGCGAAAGGTTGGGATTTGCCCGGATTTGGTTGCTTGGTGTTGGCTATTCCCCCCTCTCTTTGGTTCTCTCCCGCCGGGGGAGAGAAGAGGTTTTGTGTGAGCGCTGGGGTATGACTGAGCGCTTGGCGCTTCGTTTAAACGGTGGCGTTTGCTGCTGCGTCCGATGTGGCAGGAAAGCAGATGAGGACGGGAGCTTCTCGCGC
>LFFM01000452.1_pt1 | contig 28510 bp, 29 predicted proteins | sample 643131 | NCBI WGS metagenome assembly LFFM01 (sample SAMN03777445, study PRJNA286221) | soda lake metagenome | biome: soda lake; feature: Kulunda steppe; material: water; isolation source: sample Tc-Br brine of Tanatar trona crystallizer | place: Russia: Kulunda steppe | collected 2011-07
AGGTCAGCAATTCTTATGATATCGGGGTTAGGTCTGTGGAGAATTGCGCACCCAAAGTGGCGTATATTGTTTGCGGATATCTATCATAGCATACCTAAAATGTACGCCCGGAACACTAACGTCCGACATCACTCCAGGCGGTGTGCCATGGTCGGTCGGCTAACCCTCGTGCCGGGCGGGCGGCGCGTTAGCGCCGCCGGATGCCGAGACGGCGTCAGCCGTCGAGGCGGTCGGCCGATAGGCCGACTGTTGCCGAAGCGGCGTGAACCGCCGCGGCGGGCGTGTCGCACACCCGGGTTCTCCGATCGGTCATCGCTGCCCGAGGGGCTGCTCGGTCGGGGACTAGTGGTGCGCAATCGAATGTACGACGCCGAGAGGTAATCCTCTTTCGACTCTCAGTACGAATCGGGATCGGAGTCCGAATCAGCAGTGTAAAACGGCGGGAGATTGAATCCATCGAAATCCCGTGTCGGGCGGACGCCGATCCCGTGGAGATCGCTGTCTTCGTTGTCTCCGTCGGGCTGGACGGTCGTGACGATCTCTCGCGTTTCGGTATCGAGCACCGCGAAGCCGGGATTGACGCCGGTCGCGGCGTGGGGATCGCCGGACTGTGGTGACGGGCCGCGGAGCGTTACGAACATGAACTCGCCGTCGGGTGAGCCCCAGAGGATGTCAGGTGAGTCGCGCTGATCGGGGTCGTCGGAGACCTCGGGGCCGTAGGCGTCAATCTCGTCGATTACTTCGTCCGTTTCGGGATCGACGACGACACCGTCGTTCGTCTCGCGGTTCAGGACCCAAAGCTCCTCGCCGTCGGGAGTGAACCAAAAGCCGTGTGCGTCGACACCGTTCGTCGACGCACCGTCGACGGTCAGTTCGTCGGATTCGGTGTCCATCACGTAATAATCGCCGACGCCGTCCTCGCCGTCGATCGGTTCGCCGTCATCGTCAGTCGGGGTCGGAAGGCCGGCGGTGAGATAGAACTTGTCCTCGGTCGGGTGCGGCATCGTTCCGCAGTTCGTCGGCACCTCGTCGCCGCTGAAAGCGACGTCGACCTCGAAACCCTCGTGGTCGATAACCAGGAGCCCGGCGTTGTTGTAGCTCGGCCCCAGCGTGTGGATCGATCGACCGCTCTTATCGTAGGAGTGACAGATTGGCGCGCCTTCCTGTTCGGTGAGCCCTTCGATTTCCTCGTCGACGACGATCCGGTCGGCGATATCGAACTCCTCGTTTTCGAGGTCAGCGTCGACACGGACGATCTCGCTTTCGCCGATCACATCGACGTGGATGTACTCGTCGTCGGGGCTGAAGCCGGCGAAGTGTGAGCCGCCACCCGTTTCGAGGTTCGCGACGAGTTCGCGGTCCTCGGTCCGATAGATCAGCGTCCGGGCGCCGGAGGTACACGGGATCGCGGCGTACTCGTAATCCGACGAGTAATCGACCATGTGGGGGACGTGCCCTCCCTCGCTACCGGTGTCGATCTCGTCGAGCAGTTCGAACTCCTCGCCGCTTTCGTCCGTGAGTTCGTAAATGTAGACCGTGTCGGTTCCCTGGTCGGCGGCCCAGATCTCATAGCCCGCTTCGAAGGGCTCCTCGTCGGGCCCGTCTTCGGGCTCCGGTTCGGGTTCCGGCTCCTCCTCTTCCGGATCGTCCTGTCCACAGCCAGCGATCGCGACCGCACTTACCGCCGCGCCGGAAGCGATGAACCGGCGTCGAGTTGTTGGATTCATTCTACCTTTCCTCCCCACTACACGAGTAAAAGGCTGGCGATAATTGTCTTGAAACGTCTTCTACGTGAAGAATTTGGCTGTTTTGATGCTTCCGATCAGCGTCATCGATAAGGGCAATATTGGCAGACATCTATGACAAAACTCCCGTAGAGTTTCACCCATAACCGGGCACTAAACCGTGTGGTCGACGGTATTAACGAAAACACCGTGTCATCGAACACGGTAGTCCGTGATCCGGAAGACAGATACTTTTCGCTAGAGGGCGTACGGGCTGGCGATGGAGCCTCCGGCCCGAGAGACGCTTTCACGGCGTGATTACCTCAGAGCAGCCGTCGCCGTCGGCGGGACTGCCGGGCTATCGGCATGTCTCGAATCAGTCGACGGAGATCCGGTTCCGACCGGGGATCCGGAAGATCGGCCGGACCGACAACACGCCTGGAACGACGTCCTCCGGACCGACGGGGACGGAAACGTCCTCGCTCCGGAACACCACGTGCTCGCCCCGCTGGGCCTGACGACGACGGTCGACACAGAGGCCAGAGAGCAGGTCGAGACGGCCTTCCGTTCGATCGAGCGGGCATACGACCACACGAACGAGGGACTCCTCTTCGCCGTCGGGTACGCCCCGTCGTATTTCGGGACGCCGTCACCGATCCCCGAACCCGAGGCGCTCACGACGATGGAGTCGCCGGAGTTCGACGACTTCGACGCGTTGATCCACCTCGCGAGCGATCGTCCGGAGGTGGTTCTCGAGGCCGAGGAGGCGCTCTTCGGCGATTCTGAGGCGCCGAACGGCGTCGAAATGGACGCCACGCTCTCCGGCGTCTTCGAACGCGGAGATCCCCGACGGACCGGCTTCGTCGGCGAGGGGCTGCCGGCCGAACACACGGATCTCGACGGCGTCCCGGACTCCGTTCCCGAGGACGCGCCGTTCTTTATGGGCTTTCGATCCGGGTTCGCCGAGAGTCAGGCACCCGAAAGCCGGATCACGATCGAGGACGGGCCCTTCGCCGGCGGGACGACGATGCACGTCTCGACGCTTGATATCCAACTCGAGACGTGGTTCGAGCAGGACAACCACTTCCAGCGTGTCGCGAAGACGTTCAGTCCGGAACACGCTCGCGAGTCGCTGGTCGAGAACGTCGGCGGATCGCTCGGTTCCTCCAGCGGTGTCGCCGGCGAAATCGCCGATCGGACGGTTGAGGACGCCAAAGATGGAATGGTGGGCCACGCACAGAAGGCTGCCCGGGCCCGCGATGAGGACGGAACCCCGCCGTTGCTCCGCCGGGATTTCAACACTGTCGACGGCGACCGCCCGGGGCTTCATTTCGTCTCGTATCAACGCTCGATCGACGATTTCGTCCGCGTTCGGGACGCGATGACGGGAACCGACCTCACCGAAGAGAGCGTCGGCCAGCGATTGAACAACGGGATCTTACAGTACGTGTTCGTTCGGCGCCGCGGGAACTTCCTCGTTCCCCCGCGAGCGAAGCGGGCGCTACCTGAGACGGATTTCACTGATTAACTATGTCACGATACACGCGACGACGACTGCTCGGGGCGGGAACAGTTACGGCGATCGGATCGCTCGCCGGCTGTACGGTCGGCTGGGGCGGGGACGGACCGTCGGACGACACTGACGCCGTTCCGGACATACCGCGGGTCGAGAACCCGCCGGACGCGGTCTACGTGCCGACCCACCGCGAGTCGATGCGTCACCTCCCGACCGTCGAGGCCGGCGAGTACGCCCTCTCTCCGATGCTCACGTACCCCCACTCGTTTTGGCTCGTCACCGGGACCGAACGCGAGGCGGTCGTTCCTGAAGGCGGTCGCGGTGTTCACCTGATGGTGACGCCGTGGGACGCCGAAACCGGACAGGTGCTTCCGGTCGATGCGGGGGCGACGATGCGGGTGTTCTCCGACGGCGATCTCGTCGATCAGCGCGCCCCGTGGCCGATGATCTCTCAGACGATGGGCTTTCATTTCGGCGACAACGTCCCCCTGCCGGAGGACGGAACGTACGCGGTGGAGGTCGATCTCAACCCGATCAACGTCCGGAAAACCGGGGAGTTCGAGGGCCGGTTCGAGGAACCGACAACCGCACGGTTCGAATTCGAGTACGACGCCGAGTTCCGAGAGGAAGTAATCGGGGGCGTCGAGTATCTCGACGAATCCGACTGGGGCCGACGGGGAGCCATCGCACCGCCGATGGACGACGAACACAGCGACGACCACGACGAACACGACGAACACGACGGCCACCACATGCCCTTCTCGGCGCTTCCGGAGGCCGGCCGCTATCCGGGAACCGATCTCGGCGAGCACGAGAGCGGCGACGCCCGTTTCGTGGTTCGGTACCTGCCCGATTCGCGCTTTGCCGACGGCGGATATCTCCTCGCCTCTCCCCGGACGCCGTACAACCGGGTCCCGCTCGCGGACGTGTCGCTTTCGATCGAGGGGGGTGTAGACGCCGACCTCGTTCAGACCCTCGACAGCGAACTCGGGCTCCACTACGGGGCCGAGATCGATCTCTCCGGTGGAGAGACGTTCGACCTCGTCGTCGACGGGCCGCCGCAGGTCTCCCGGCACGGCGGCTACGAGACGGCGTTCATCGAGATGCCCTCCATGCGGGTGGAGGTTCCCGAATGAGGGGGTTCGGCCCCTCTGTCGGCTGTCTTTTGATCGCGCTCTGTGTCGTCTCGGGCGGGGCGGTCGCCGCCGATAATCCGGGGGTCGCCGGATTCGAACCGGACGAAGCCGAGGTCGAAGCGGGCGAGACGATCGAGACCGATCTGACGATCCGGGTAATCAGCGCGAACGAAGACGAGGCGGTCGAATCGGTCGCCTACACAGTCGTCTACGATCCGGAGATCCTCTCGGTCGTCGACGTCGAACAGGGACCGTGGCTACAGGGCGGGACGGGGACGGACGTCTCCTTCGAGACCGCGATCGATGACGGCGCCGGGCGACTCACGGTCGAGCAGGCGAGAGAGCCGCCGGCCGGCGGCGTAATCGGCGAAGGGGTGACGGCGACCGTCACGTTCGAAGTCGCGGCGGACGCACCACCTTCGAGCCCGATCGTCCGATACGAGGAGTACGACACACAGATGCTCGAGTACCCGTTACCGATGCATCGAGTCACCGAGATGGGAAGCACCATCCACATCGAGGGGGGCGGCGAGGAGCGCGATCCGCTCGCCGAGGCGGCCGACGACTCGCCGGAGATCATCACGCCCGAGTCGAGCGACGGGCGGACGGAGAACACATCGACGGAAGGCGAAGGCGAACTCTCCGAGACGGACACCGAAGACCAAGCTGGCTTCGGAGCCGTACTCACACTCGTTGCGTTGCTTTCCGCCGCCGCGCTCTCGGTTTGGGACCGTCAGACGACGTAATCGTCCTCGAGTATCTGTGCGTATCGGTTTCGTCGGTAACCGAACTTCTTCCAGCGGTACTCAGTATAGAGCTTCGCGCCGTGTGCCCCCGCGTACACCGCGTCGCGCATGCTGAACCCGCCGCCGTCTTTGATATCGTTGACGAGCCCGAACAGCCGGTCCCAATCGTCGGGGCCGTACCCGCGGACCATATCCGCGAAGACGCAGTTACGGCGGATCTCGTCCCCGATCGCCCTGTGCCACTCGGCGTTGTACGCACGCAGCGCGCCGAGCCCGGTGAGACGGCCGGCGATCGAGCCGGTCCGGATCGCGACGTGGTCGCCGCCCTCGTGAAACGCCGAGGTCGCTCCCATCGCGCCGCCGACGATCGCGACGTTGGCGGCAGTCGGCGACTCGATCGGGCGCGTCGAGGAGATCGGGTACGTCTCGGTGCCGCCCGATTTACCGCGGTCGGTCACGAGCGGGAACTCATCGAGCTCGTACTCGGGGTAAAGCCGTTTCAACAGCCGCTCGATGTAGGTCGCCCCCTGCGGGATCCGTTCGTCCGTCGGCTCCAAAAGCCGGTACTTCCGGCGGTCCGCGACGGCGTCGATGTCGAGCCCGATCGGCATCGTCAACCCGATCCGGGCGACCGTCCCGTCGTTCGGGAAGATCCACGGATAGGCGGTGTGTCCGGGCATATACCCCCACCAGAACTTGATTCGGTCGCCCTCGAAGAGCTCCTCGGGAAGCCGGCGATACTCCTGATAGGCGATGTGGTTGGTCTTGCGGGCGTCGAGTCGATCCATCGCCGCTCCGGGGAGCCACTGTTCGAGAACGCGTCCGGTGACGGTCCGCTGGGGACCGTCGGCGAGGATCAGATACTCGGCTTCGATCTCGGTTCCGTCCCGGAGCTTCAACGCGTGAGAAGGTGTGCCAGTCAGCTCGGATTCGATGTCCGCCACGGCGGATCCGACCCGGTACTCCGCGCCGGCGTCTTCGGCCCGCTCGCGGAGCCAATCGTCGAAGCGAGCCCGATGCATCGTAAATCCGAAGTTCGGGTACGTCGCGTCGAGACCGGTGTCGGTCAACTCGAGCGTCTCCGTGGGCCCGACGAACTCCGCCGCCGCGAGCTCTCGGTGTTTGACGTGTTCGGGGATCGGTTCGCCGAGGTCCATGAGGTCGACCCAGTAATCGAGGATCCCGGCGGCGTCGGTCGAGTCCGGGCCGAGCCCCTCCCGGTCGGCGCGGGGGACGCCTTTTTCGATGACGACGGCGTCGGCACCTTCGCTCGCGGCCGCATGGCCCGCCGCGGAACCGGCCGGGCCGCCGCCGACGATCGCGACGTCTGCATGCTGCATACTCGATTCGCTCGGGTGGACGGCTCTTAAAACGATTGAACCACGGTGCGATCTGGCGATATCAGTACTCGGGAGATGACTCGGGGACGCCCTCGCGTTTGTTCACGACGCGAGCCAGAACGAAGAGCGCATCCGAGAGGCGGTTGAGATACGCTACGGAGGCGTCGTTGACCGGTTCGTCGGCCGCGAGCGCGACCGATCGACGCTCGGCGCGCCGACAGACCGACCGGGCGTGATGGAGCTTCGCGCCGCCGTCGGAGCCGCCCGGGAGGATGAAACTCTGCAGCGGTTCGAGTTCGTCGTCGAAGGCGTCCATCCAGTCTTCGAGCTTCTGGACGTGGTGTTCCTCGATGTGTGGGGTGTCCGGGTCGTCCTTGTCGGGGCTGGCGAAATCGGCCTGAATGATGTGGAGGTGGTTCTGTATCGCCTCGAGCTTCTCGTCGATGTCGTCGTAGCCGGACGGTCTGACCATCCCGACGAGGCTGTTGACCTCGTCGACGGTGCCGTAGGCTTCGATTCGCGGGCTCGTCTTGGAGACGCGGGACATATCGCGGAGGTCGGTCATCCCCTCGTCGCCACGGCCGGTGTAGATCTTCATACGCCGAAGTTGGTCCGTCTGGGAGTTAAACGTATGGACGGGGCACGTGTTCGCCCCGATCACTCCGGGGGCTCCCCGGTCGGTTTGATGAAAAAGTACGCGAAGACGGCGAACGCGACCCCGAGGCCGAACCCCCACTGGACGCCGATTCGGGGCGAGCCGATGAGAAAGCCGCCGACGGACATACAGACGAACGCCAGGGCGAAGAAGGTCGCCGCCCGCGTGAGATCGCTCTTCACGAGGTCGCTCATTGGATGGGATACCGTCCGGACGGTCCTAAACCGATCGCTTTTTTTCGAACCGTTCATTTCTCCCGCGAAGCTGTTTTCGCTCGTCGGCGCGGGCGAAGTCGGGCGTTCGCCGGATAAGTAGCTTGAATAACGTTTGCTGCGAAACGGCTAATGAACGAAAACAACGTTCAAGCAGTTTCCCCGTCCGGATAGATATGGCACCCTGTTCGGACGAACGGGGCGTTCGCTATTCGGCCGCTATATCGCTTTCGTGCGCTGATATCAGTCGATCGGATCAGGGAGGGAAACGTTGAAACGGGTTCCGAAAGAGGATATAAACGCTAACAATGGAAATCGACGACATCGAGACCATCGCGGTACTGGGGGCCGGTAACATGGGCCACGGGATCGCGGAGGTCGCCGCCCTCGCCGGCTACAGCGTCAACCTACGGGATATCAAAGAGGAGTTCGTCCAGGACGGCTACGATCAGATCGAGTGGTCGTTGGAAAAGCTCGCCGAAAAGGAACGGATAACCGAGGCGGAAGCCGAGGCCGCCATCGACAACGTGACCCCGTACGTCGACATGGAGCCGTCACTCGAAGACGCCGACTTCGTCATCGAGGCCGTCCCCGAGAAGATGGAGATCAAGAAGGACGTCTACGGTGACGTCGAGGAGTATCTCCCCGAGGGCGCGATCATCGCGACCAACACGTCGTCGCTGTCGATCACCGAACTCTCCGAGGAGACTGAGCGTCCGGAACTGTTCTGTGGGATGCACTTTTTCAACCCGCCGGTCCGGATGCAGCTCGTCGAGGTCATCTCCGGCGGTCATACCGCCGACGGGACGCTCGAGGTGACGGAGGCGCTCGCGGAGGATTTCGGCAAGACGCCCGTCCGCGTGCGGAAGGACTCGCCGGGCTTTATCGTCAACCGGATCCTCGTTCCCCTGATGAACGAGGGCTGTTGGATGGTCTCGGAGGACGTCGCCACGGTCAAGGAGATCGATTCGACGACGAAATTCGACATGGGGCTGCCGATGGGGGCCTTCGAGCTCGGCGACCAAGTCGGCAACGACGTGACATACCACGTCCTCGAGTATATGAACGAAGTCCTGGGCGAGGCCTACGAGCCGGCGCCGTTCCTGAAGGAGACGATCGAGAACGAGCACTTCGGCAAAAAGACCGGCAAGGGGTTTTACGACTACGAGGACGGCGAGGGCGTCGACATACCGACTGACGCCGGCAGCGAGGCGATCGCGACGCGACTCATCGCCGTGATGGCCAACGAGGTCGGCAATCTGGTCGGAAACGACGTCTCCCGACCGGGACCGATCGACGAGGCGGTCACGCTCGGAGCCGGGTTCCCGGACGGTCCAGCGAAGATGGCCGACGACGTCGGTCTCGAGACGCTCGTCGACACGCTCGGGGACCTCCACGAGGAGACCGGTCACCCGCGGTTCGAGATCTCGGAGGGGCTCCGATCGGCCGCCGAAGAGGGCGGGTTCCACGGCGGGGACGAGGGCGACGAAACCGAGTTCACCAACATCGAACTCGAATACCCGGGCGACAACGTGGGCGAGATCGTCCTCGACCGGGAGGCCAGGATGAACACGATCAACACGGACCTCCTCGACGAGCTCGAGGAAGCCATCGATCTCCTCGACGACGACGGCGACGTCCGGACGATCCTCGTAACCGGCAAGGGCGATCGAGCGTTCTCCGCCGGCGCGGACGTGACCTCGATGGCCGGGAGCGCCGACCCGCTCGACGCGATCGATCTCTCCCGGAAGGGCCAAGAGACGTTCGGCAAGCTCGAGGAGTGCGACACGCCGGTCGTCGCCGGCATCGACGGATACGCCCTCGGCGGCGGTTTCGAGCTCGCTTTGGCGTGTGATTTCCGGATCGCCTCCGAGCGCTCCGAACTCGGGACGCCCGAACACAACCTCGGCCTCCTTCCGGGGTGGGGCGGAACCCAGCGACTGAGCCGGATCGCCGGCTTCGGACGGGCGAAAGAGATCGTCTTCACCGCCCAACGGTACGACCCGGAGACGATGTACGAGTACGACGTCCTCACGGAGGTCGTCGAGACGGAGGCCTTCGAGGACCGCGTCCACGAGTTCGCCGCCGACATCGCCGCTGGCCCGCCGATCGCACAGAAGCTCACGAAGCGGGCGATGCTCCGCGGCTGGGAGAACGTCGACGCCGGGCTCGACCTCGAGGCGCAGGCGTTCGGCCACCTGATGAACACCGACGATCTCACCGAGGGGATCACCGCGTTCATGGGCGACGAAGAGCCCGAGTTCGAAGGGAAATAGGCCGACCGGAGCGACGTTCCGAAACCGTCAATTCATTCGGACCGATATCGACGACCGATGATCGGCTCCCGAACGGCGACCGCGCTCGTCGTCGGCGCGGCGACGCTCACGCTGAGCGCTCTCCTGTACGTCTACACCGGCTCGTTCCTGTTCTTTCTGCTCGTACCGTTCGTCCCGTTCCTGTTCCGCGGGCGGGACGGGACTCGGACGGACACTCGACCCGTCTTCGAGTGTTCGCGCTGTGAGTTTTCGACGACGAACCCGGAGTTCGAGTACTGCCCCAGGGACGGGAACCGGCTGTACGAACGGCGAGAAGGAGAAGGGGAGGCCCCCGCCGCTCACAGCTTCGGGAAGAACCGCCCGTGAAAGCCGAACGGAACCGGTCCGGGAAGCGGCGCCCGGGCCAGTTCGGTCAGCGTTTCGGCGTCGAAGACCAGAAGCATCGAACGCTCCCGTTTCGTATCCAGCGCCGGCGCCAACACGACGCCGTCGTCCTCTTCCGTGCCGCCCGGACGCAGCACCGCTCTCGGCTCCTCGACGTAGACGCCCCGTTCCCACCACTCCATCGCCGTCCGCTTTTCGACGTCGACCTTGACGAGTCCGTTCGCCCCCGGACGGTCGGTCGCCTGTGCGTAGGCGTACCGGTACGGACGGGCACGGACGGAACGGGGAACGGTCGGGAGCTCACAGCCGCCGTCGTATAGCCGTGATCTCCCCACGTGACCCGTTTCCGGATCGAGACGATACCGCAGCAGACGACCGTTCGGCGCCCCGTCGAAGGCGCCTCGCGAGAGCGACTCGAAAGTGAGCGCATCGATGATGCCGTCGTCCTCGAAGCCGACGAGGTCGAGAACGATCTCGCCGTCCCGTTCGAAGGCGTTGACGTGATGGAAGGTAAAAAACGGCGACGTGCGTGGCTCGGCGACGGTCGATCCCGAATCGCGGTCGACAACCACGAACCGAGTCCGGCGGTCGTCGTCGTACTCGAGCATTCCGAGTAATCCCTCCGAGTTCGGGAGCAACGCTCGGAGGAGAGCGATCCGAAGCGGTGTCTCGACGATAACGACGTACGACTCCGTGATCGAACAGTCGTGAACGTAGCCGGGGCCCTCCGCGGGGATGGAGGCGATCCGTTCGCGCTCCGGTCGGTCGTCCAAAATTCGATAGAGGTGATACATCGGGGAGCGACCCAGTTCGGTGCTGTAGCCGATCGTCTCGCCCCGGTGGGGGTCGACGCGGAAATGCGCCGTCGTCAGGTGTTCGGGGAGGTCGTCTCTCCAGCGGAACTCGCCGCGGGTCTCCAGTGTCGTCGGGTCGAACGCGATCCGTCTGGGCGCTTCGGTGAGGGCGACGTAGTGTTCGCCGAACCGGGCGACGTGGACGTTCGCGTTGTCGGTCGGCTCGGGCGGGCCGAGAGACCGGAGCCACCGGAACGCCTGCCGGAGCGGGCCGACGCCGCTCGCGAACTGGCTCGTTCCTTTGCCCGCGTCTGCTTTTTTATAAGCGTCGGTCCGCAGGAACCGATTCGTGTAGGTTATCGTCCCGTCATCGAACCCGTAGCGACGCAACAATGCGAGTCCGTCGAACCAGTGGGTCGCCCGCCGATCCCCGAACTCGAACTTCCCCGGTCCGTTGCGTATCAACGCCCCCGACAGCCATGCCGGAACCGTTCCCTCGACGGGAAGCGTCCGCTCCGTGATCTCCCGATCGAGGCTCCGAAAGCCGAGTTCGTACGCCCGTTCCGCCGCGTCATTCATATCGGACCGTCGGACCCCCACGTGAATCAATCCGACGCTCACGGCGGTCCGCGTTTCGGTGGATGGGCGCTTTCGGCGGCGGTGGCAGCACTCGAAACACCGACCACGTTTTCAGTAACGACAACAGCGCCGAAACGTTCCCCGCGATAGTCGTGAACTACCCCTGCCTACTCAGCCGCTGACGCGGCTTCCTTGAGGCAGTGGCTTCCTGTTTCAACGACGTTGTCAGACTGCGTCTGACAGCCTGTCGAGGTTTCCTCGACAAACGCGACTTGCAGACACTAAAACGGGTGCTTCGAACGGTGAAGCCCCGCATTATCTTGTGAGGCCTTAGCTTACTTATCCGTAGGGAGCATAACGGATCGTATGGTTCCCGTCGAATCGGATACGGTAATGATCGTTGCCGGAGGTGTGTTCAGCCTGCTGGCCCTGATAGAGATCTACTCGAGTTGGAAACGCACCCGGGACGGCCCTCCTGCCTGACGAGTCCGAGAAGGCCTCTACCGATGAACGGGGAGTGTGATCGCCGTATCGCACAGCCGAGCGAGCGGCTGATCGGTCCTCCGTTCGAGCCCAGTTCGGCGAGATCCGTTCTGTGGCGTGCACCGAGTGAGCCAACAGTTCGGCCGCTTTTGCGACGATCAACGGACGTTTCGACCGTTCTCAGCCCTCAAGCCCTTCGAGGGTCTGTTTGATCTCTTCGAGTTTGAAATACGATGCCAAAGCGAGTATCGTGGCCGGCCACAGGCCAACGAACTGCCCCCGCTGTTTGTCGCCACGAAGGTAATAAAAGTACAGCGCGAGCACGACGGAACCCACTGACGCCAGCACAGCGGTACTCAGGCCATCCGTACCGATCTCTTCGATCGTCGATTTGTCGGGCGAGCCAGACATACTCTAACATGTTCCCGGAGCTTAATATCGTTTTCCAATACCCACACTATTCATATCAATTCCGATCCGTCATGTCCCCGCTACCGGAAATCGACGTCGCGATCGACTCGTTTCTGCCCTTTCGGACGGCTGCGAAGACGGCCAACGAGAGTGCAACCACGAACACGGCGAACCGCTGTTCGCCACTAATGCCGAAATATATGTTTATTGATGTCACACGCTTTATCGGCACGACTGGGTGACGCCGTTTGTTGACGACTTCTTTTTACTCTCCCGTCCCGACGGATACCTCAGTAGTGGATGCTCTGTCCGCTGATACCACGCTATCGACATATATACTCAACATCGGATTTATACAGCCGTCAACGCTCGAAATCGGGCTCGCGGCCCTCGAGGAACGCGTCCATCGCCTCGCGCTGTTCGTCGGTCCCGAACACCCGCCCCATATCGCCGATACTCGCTTCCATCCCACGTTCGAGACCGACGGACCGATAGCGGCGTAGCACCCGTTTTTGCGTTTTCAGTACGTTCGATCCCTTCGAGGCGACCGACGAAACGAGTCCTTCGAGCGCTTCGCCGTAGTTTTCGGGCGGGACGGCGCGGTTGAGGAGGCCGAGTTCGGCCGCCCGCGTCCCGGGGATCGTCTCACCCGTGTAGATGAGTTCCGTCGCCGTGCCGTACCCGACGAGTCGGGTCAACAGCCCGCCGTGGATGACCGTCGGGAGGCCGACGTTCACCTCCGGAAGCCCCACCCTGGCCTCCGCCGTCGCGACCCGGAACTCGCAGGCCATCGCCAACTCCAGGCCGGCCCCGAGGCTGTAGGCGCCACAGCCACAGATCACCACGCTGCCGATGTCTCGGACCGCCTCGATCATCCGATAGAGGGCTTCCAGCAGTTCCTCTCCCTCCCGAGGATCGAGATCGCGGGCCCACTCCAGATCGATGCCGGCCGAAATGCCGCGTGGCTCGTCGGTGTCGGCTCGCGATCGGTCGGCCTCGATCGTCAGGACGGCGATCGAGTCGGGGATTTCGAGGACACTTTCTCGGATCCGGTGGGCCCGATCCGTGGTCAGGAGGTTCAGTTCGTCGAGATCGATCCGGAGTCGGCCGACGTGGGGACGTTCCGGGTCATGGGTGAAACGGACGGACATCGACGGGTACTCCGGTCGGGTGGGTGAAGTAACTGTTCCGGGGCGGTCCGGAGGCGTTCAAAAGAGAAAGGTGATCGCCCACAGAACGCCCATCCCGACGCCGATCGTCGCGAGCATGTTCTCCGTCTTCCAGGCGACGGCCGCCGCCGCGACGCCGGCGAGCAGTTTTCCCTCCGACACCGAGGGCGCGAAGCCGGTGTCGATCGAGACCATGTGCGGGACCACGATGGCGGTGAGCACGGCGACGGGGATGAACCGAAGCGCGTTCTCGATCGGGTCGGGGATCTCATCGAGGAACCCGAACAACTGGATGAACGACACCCTGATGAGGAAGGTTCCGACGCCCAACACGAGAATGATCAGCCAGACGATTTCGGCCGGCATCGGCCCGCCGCTCATCGTGACCACCGCCGATCGGCGATCAGTCCGGCCGCCATGCCGCCGAACGCCGCCAGGATGATCCCGAGGTTCAACGGGGCGAGTTCACCGACGACGGCGACGACGCTCGCGACGACGGCCGCCGCCCACGTCGCGCGACCGTCGAGAAGCTTGAACAGCAGGACAATGAAGACCAGGGGGATCACGAAATCGAGCTGTAGCTCCGGCGGAACGCGGGCCCCGATGGCGACGCCGACAATCGTCGAGAGCACCCAGATCACCCAGATCGGGAGCGCGGTCCCGAGATAGTACCAGCGCCGGCTCACCGACCGGTCGGTCTCGAACTCGGAGGTCGAGAGCACGAAACTCGCAGTCGAGAGCAGAAACCCCGAGAGCAGTTTCCACGGCGTCGAGACCGATCTGAAGTGCGGCGCGATCGCGGCGCTGAACATCGAAAACCGGAGATTGATCAACAGCGCGGTGACCGCGATCACGACCACGGGGGCCGGCTGGGCCATGAGTTCGATCGCCGCGAGCTGTGCGGCGCCGCTGAACATGAACGCCGACATCGCGACCGCCTCGACCGAGGACAGCCCGATCCCGACCGCGGTAACGCCGGTGATGAGGCCGAAGGGAATATACCCCAATAGAAGCGGCGAGACGTCGCGGACGCCGCCGGTGAAATCCGAGCGCGAGGACATTACGGGTGGATAGATCACTCCGGCACGTAGTCTTTTGTGTCAGTCGCCCGCTCGGCGGGCTCCCGACCGCGGAAGAGCGCCCGCGGCGTTCAGAACGCTTCGAACAGCTCGTCGGCCCACCCGAGGAGGCGTTCGTCGTCCATGAATCGAGTCGTACACTGCAGGCCGACGGGGAGCCCACCGATCTCGTCGACTGGGAGCGTGACGGCCGGCATCCCGGAATCCGTCCACGGACGGTTCATGACCGGGTTGCCGGTACTGGAGATGCCCCCAGGAGCGGGTCCGGGCGCCGACGGCGAGATCCAGACGTCGATCCCGTGCTCGTCCATCGCCGACTCGAGTGTCGGCCGCCGACTCTCGATAACGCGTTTCCCTTCGAGTAGTTCCTCGATCGTCACGTCACGGCCGGTTTTGATCCGCTCGGCACACGGCGCCCGATAGAAGGGCTCGTAGGCCTCGAACCACTCCTCGTGGGTGATCGCTAGCTCGGCCTCGTGGACGTCCGCCCGCTTCTCGTCGGTCTCCTCGAAGTTCTCGAACGTTCGGATCCGCTCGATCTCGTATCCGGCCTCCGCCAGCCGCTCGACGTGGGATTCGAACACTGCGAGTCCCTCAGCCGAGGCCTGCTCGAGGTACGGGCCCTCCGGAACGCCGAGGACGGGATCGTCCTCGGGGGTCGTCGACGCCCAATCGTCACAGACGATCGAGGCCGCCAGTTCCATCCCGGCGACGTCCTGGGTGAACAGCCCGACGTGATCGAGCGTCTCCGATCGCGCGATGACGCCGTCTCTCGGGATCCGCTTGAAGCTCGGCTTGAAGCCGACGATCCCGCAGAATGCGGCCGGACGAATCACCGACCCGCCGGTCTGTGAACCGAGCGCGAGCGGGCACAGCCCCGCCGCGACGGCCGCCGCCGAGCCGCTGCTCGACCCTCCGGGCGTGTGTTCGAGGTCGTGTGGGTTTCGGGTGTGTCCCGGGGCGCCGCCGGCGAACTCGGTCGTGACGGTCTTGCCGAGCACGATCGCGCCCGCGTCCCGAAGCCTCGATACGGCGGGTCCTTGCGGTCCCTGAAGGGATTCGGGCGGAACGGCCGACCCGGCGCGGGTGATCAACTCCTCGACGTGGAAGATGTCCTTGACGCCCAAGGGGACGCCGTACAGCGGCGGCCGATCCCCCGTATCGAGCTCCTCGAGTTCCGCGACGGTCTCGGCGATTCGCCCGCGGCGGTCCGATTCAGGAACGAGCGATTCGATCTCGGTGTCGACGGCGTCGATCCGGTCGTAGCATTCCTCCAGATACGTTTCTAGGTCCGTCTCCCCCCGGCGGAGGCCGTCGGCGACCTCCGCGAGCGGCGTTGATTCGATCATCGTTCTACAACGCCTTTCGCTACGTCATAGTTCTTTGCCCACCGGGACTCGAAACCGACCGAACGTCGCCGAAACGGTTCGGGCGGTTCGCTCACCCGAGGACGTTCCACGGCGCCTCGTCGGCGTCAAACGACCACGCGTCGGGGTTCTCGCGATGCCACGCGACGTAGCCGTCGATCGCGTCCTCGATCGAGTGGGTCGCCTCCCACCCGACGTCCGACTCGAGTCGGCTCGTATCGATCGGTGGCTTGCTGCCGAGTTGCATTCCTCCCTCCGGCGCGAGCAACTCGAGGTCGGCGCCCTCGACACGGTCGTCGACCAGTTCGACGAACCCCGCGAGCGTCACCTGCTGGCCCGAACCGACCAGATACCGGTCGTAGGAGAGCTCCTCGGCGAGGACGGCGTCGACGAACGCCCGGGCTTCGTCCTCGATGTAGATCACCTCGTAGGGGTACTCGAAGGCGGGCACGGAGAACGGAACGCCCGCGACGGCGGCCTTGACGACGAAGGCGTCGTCGACGTTGCCGCGAAGTCGGTCGGGACCGAGTCCGTGGGCCGGTTCCATCGCCGCGAACTCCAGACCGCGCTGTTGTTGATACGTCGAACCGAGATACTCGAGGGCGTACTTCGTCATCCCGTAGACGTTGTCCGGTTTCCGTGGGGCGTCCTCGGTGAGCCACTCGCGGTCGTCCTCGACGTTCCCGTACACCTCCATGCTCGCCGCGGCGACGACGCGTTCGACATCGCAGGTGACCGCGGCTTCGAGGACGTTCAGCGAGCCCTCGACGTTCACCTCGAAGGCGCGCCGAGGATCGTTCTCGCAGGGCCGGCCGAGAAGCGCCGCCATGTGCACGATACGGTCGGGATCGGCCGAGACGACCGCGTCGTAGACGTCGACGGGGTCGGTGATATCGCCTTTTAGGAACGTCACCTCGTCGGCGACTTGTGCGGCGATCGGGGACGGATCCGAAATATCGAGGTTCGTGACGTCGTGGCCCCGATCGACGAGCTGGTTGAGGATGTGGGCGCCGATGAAACCGTTGCCGCCGGTTACGAGTACTCGCATACTCTGTCCGTCTCACGGACGGGTAATTATATTCACCGCCCACGGGGACCCACTCAGCTGAGCTCCTCCGCGAGTTCAGCGTAGGAATCGACGACCAGGTCTGGGGTGTGGCCGAGCCGAGTTTCGGGCACGCCGAACCGATTGATCAGTATCGTTTTCATTCCCGCCGCCTGCGCTCCCGCGACGTCGAACATGTGTGTCGCGACCATCGTACACTCCTCGGCCGGGCGTCCGGCGTAGTTCTCGATGTTGTGATAGACGTCCGGGTGGGGCTTGTACTTCTCGAGTTCGTGGACGCTGACGATACCGTCCAAGTACTCCGAAAATCCCGTGTTGTCGGCCAGTTCCCGGAGCATCTCCGGGTTCCCGTCCGAGAGGATATACAGTTCGTGCCCGGCCTCCCGGAGCTTCTCGAACTCCTCCCAGTCCTCGTAGGGCTCCAGGTGTCGGTACGCGTCCATGATTCGATCGCGCTCTTCGTCGGTCACTTCGACGCCGTAGTACTCGAGAACGTAGTCGAGCGATTGGACCGTGAGATCCCACCAGTTCCGGTACTCGTCCATCAGGGTGACTTCGAGCGAGTAGGTGATCTGATGGTCCACCCACATTTCGGACATGTCCTCGACGACAGGGGTGGGAAGACCTGTTATCTCCTGGAGCGTCCCGACGATGCTGTGCTGGTTGTGAACGGACCCGTAGATGTCGAAACAGAGCGTTTGTCCCATTGCAGGTGTACGTACACTCCCCGGCCTTACCAGTCCGTAGGTTCGTCACCTAACCTCAGGCCGGTAGTGTATAAACGGGGCTACCGGGAGCGAGCGAACTGCGCCGTCGTCCGGACTGATCACTCCGATCGAACCGTCCGCGACGCCTCGAGACTACTCGCGAGCAGTTTCCGTTCGGCCCGTCGGAGCGTCTTCGAGACGGCGACGTCGGAGACGCCGATCTCGTCGCCGATGGCCGCGAGCGTCGTCCCGCGGGGGGTCGCATAATAGCCCATCCCCATCGCCGTCTCCAGCGTGTCGTGCTCCCGTCGGGTGAGTTCACGACAGCTGTCCAGCAGTGTCTCGGCCGCCTCGTAATGCCGGAACGGATCGGACGCCGCGGACGTATCGACCCGGTGGCGGTCGCGGACGGTGAACTTCTCGTGTCGGTCGAGTTCCGAGAGCGCTTCGTCGGCATCGGCGTCCGTATCGAACCCCAGAGACCACCGTTCGCGTCCGTCGACATTATAAAAGGGAGCGACGACGTAGCCGTCGTGGTTCGACACCGTCCCGATCGCAGCGGTCTCATCGAAGAGCAGGCGGACGAAGGCACTCGAGCCGGTTTTCCGCCGGAGGTCGAAACGCCGCATCGCTTCGTCGTCCCGGAGGGTTTCGAGCCCGGCTTCGAGCGCTTCGCCGTCGGACCCATCAGCGTGGACGCGCAGATCCCACCGGCCCGGATCCGTCTCGAAGCGCCAGTAGGGGGTCGTAAACGCCACATCGTGCTCCCGCGTCGCCCGCGTCAGCGGACAATCGTCTTGGAGTACGTCGAGCACGAGACGCTGCATAGTCGGAAATCGGACCTCGAAGGTGAATACGTTTCGGCCAGCCACTCTATCGAAAAACCTCTTTCCGTCCGGCGCGGTCAAATCGTCATAGCGGTAACAGCGCGGAAACCCACCGCTTCAGCGGTGGGAGGAAGCGCGTCCGCTCCCTGCGACACTCCACCGACGACGACAGGGCCGACCTCCCAGCGTTTTTGAACCACCAAGCATACGTATGATGTATGGAGAAGCGGCGCACCGTCCCCGTCAAACTCGACGTGGACAGTGACGACGATGCGCTTCTCCGCGACACTATAGACGAGTTCCTGTGGGCTGCTAATCACGTGACACGCCACGCTTTCGAAGGAGAATACGTCACCACGAGCAAAGCCACACTCAACGACGGGTTGACCTCGGCGTGAACAACCTCGCAGTTGCCTCAACTGGCACGTTCTGGACAGGCAACGAGTTCGATCACTGGCGCAGAGAATACGAGAAGCGACGTGGCGACTTGCAGGAACACGGGACGCGGTGGGCCCACGAGAATATCCAGGCGGTCGGACGCAAAGAAGAAGGCCGGTTCAAACAGACGCTCCACCGCATATCGAACGAGTTAGTTGCAGAAGCCCGCGCCCACGATTGTTCGGTGATTGCGTTCGAGGAGTTGACCGACATTCGTGAGCGCACTGGTGCGTCGTGGGGCCACAAGTGGGCGTTCGACCGCCTGTACGAATACGTCGAGTACAAGGCCACCGAGTACGGTGTTGACGTAGCCCAAGTTCCTCCGGAGAGCACGTCACGGCGGTGTTCTGACTGTGGGTTTACCCATCCGGAGAATCGTGCTGGTGAGGACTTCGAGTGTCTGAAGTGCGGCTACGAGAATCACGCCGACTACAACGCCGCAAAGAATGTTGGTTTGCGGTATCTCCGTCGGAATCAAACTGGGGACGATGGAGGCGCACCCGTAGGCGTGCGCTTGAACAGCGGGATGTTGAACGAGAATGGTGAGTATGAATCACCTGCCGATGTTTTCGGGTCGATCGGGAGTCCACGCTGAAAGCCCACGGCTTTAGCCGTGGGGTAGCTTACGACTGCACTTTCGAACGAAATTAGACGATGCGTACTGATCGTATCCGTACACTATCTGAGTTCGGGTCACTCACTTAATCAAAACCTCGTTTTCCGTGAAATTGTCGAGAGTGTATACGTATCGAACGGCTAACTAATTGCAATGAATAACCTACAGCAGAACCCCCCGTTCGATGAGATGCCGAGTGCGCTCTCGGACGTCCAGCGGCGGACACTGTCGGTCACGTTGTCCGATCACAACTCCCGAAACGATTCACCAGTCGTTATCGCTGACGACGAAGCCGAGCGAACCGCCGTTAAACGGATCGTGGCGATGGACCGCGTTCACTTGCCGAAATTAGCGGACTACGGCTTCATCGAGTGGGACCGGAAAACCGAGGAAGTGAAAAGGGGACCGGCCTTCGGTGCGATCCGACCTCCCGTTGAACTGCTGGACACCCACCGAGACGAGATGCCCACCGATCGGCTATGAGATCGATCGTCGACGTAGCCCAATCGTTCACTCGGCTGGTGTCACCGACGAAGGATCGGCCTGAAAGTGAGAGTGAAACTGAGAGGGATGAAACCGGACAGTCGTCGCTGTATGTCTGTCGGAGTTGTAACTCCGTCTACATTGCGGCCGAAAAGCAGAGTTGCTCCTCGTGTAAGACCTCTGTCGATCGAGTCTCGGCGACGCTCGATGAGACGTAGTCGTCTGTACTGCCCGGAAACGCCCCGTTCTTCGAGCCCAAGCCCGTACTGAGTGGGCACAATCAATCTTGCCCGCCTCGGAGTACATCGACGAAGTTCGACAGGTGGGTGAGTGAACCCGAACACGCGATTTCCCCGTCGACGAACGGTTGAGACACGATCGAAAGGGAGGTTCGTGACGCTCTGGGAGGCTACCCGTCAACGCGCGAGGGGGAGTTGTCAGCTGTCGACTCGTCGTCCGGACCCTCCGTTGTCGGGTGGCCGTTCGGAGCGACCGGGTCCGTAGACACCGTTCGTATCGTCTCGTGAACGCCCAAAACGAGCGCCGGCACGACGATCATGAACAGGTGTTCCTCGATCGGGATGCCGAACAGGTCGTATCCCGTCCGCGTCGTGATCTCGAAGACGCCGACCTCCAGCGTGTACCAGTCCCAGACGTACGCGATGGGGTACAGTACGGCGATGGTGTAGGCTGCGCTGCGAATCGCGTCGGCGTAGTACAACAGGCCGAGCGCGATCGCGCCGAAGAAGATCTCCGTTACGAGATAGGTGTACGGCCCGAGCACTGTGATGTCCGGGAGCGCTGTCCCGGACAGCGGACGAAACCAGACAGCCACGAACAACAGTGCGAAAAAGACGTACGCACCCCGAACCAGTAGCATCGTCGCGATCGTGGGCTCCGCACGGATCGCGATCAGCACGATCGTCGCGAAAGCGAGTGCGGCAAGCGGTGAGGACGGTGGAAAGGCTCCGCCGATCGTTCCCCAAAGCACCCCCAAGAGACCGAGAAACATGAGCGCGGCAGCCACTCGCCGTGCAGGCCAGGGGCCGAGTAGCACGGAGACGGTCCGCTTGTCGATCGACCGATCGTAGTCGTAATCCTGCTCGTCGTCGATTATCTTCACCCCGGCCAGCGTCACCAGAAAGATCAGGGAGAACCCGATCGCCGCCGGAGTGAGAGTCGTCGTCTGGACGTAGAAGCCACCGAGAATCGCGAGCGCGATCCCGGCCGGATATCCGAGTGTCGTCGTGATTGGGTTCGTATCTAACTGTGGCGCATGAAAGTAACCGATGAACCAGGTCGGAAGCGTGATGAGTGCCGCCCTCGGTCCCACAACCACCCCGAGCAGGAAGGTACAGGCTGCGAAGCCGAGGGCTGCACCACCGAGTGCGAAGCGACAGCCACGGATCGACATCGGGTGGTCGTCGTCCTCCCCCCGCCGATAGAAGTCGACGTAGCCGTCCTTGACGTGGGCGGTGTAGACGGCGAAGAACATCGCGGACATGTGGAGTGCGCCGACGGTGATCGTGAACCCCCCGGCGACAGCGGCACCGAACCAGGAGGCAGCAAGGGGCGGCAGCATGAATACAGGGTGGATCTGGGAGAGCAGCGCTCCGATGTCGGCACTGGCACCACTTCCGTGTCTCGCGATAGCCATGTTTGGATGCGGATCTGACAACGATTAACACCGGCGACAAATAAACAAGCGGTGGCTATTCAGTAGAACACGACCTCCGGAGAACGTGTGTATTAAACTGTGGCTTCTCACCTACGCCCGAAGTGGACCGATCGTATTCTTCAACGGCGTATCAGCCCCTGTACTCGGCTTCGAACGTCGTCGGCGGAGGCGTAGCTTTGGTTGTCGGTTGGGGCAAGCACCTCTCCGGGAGATTGCCATCCGTTTCGGGTTTCGATTTCATATCCCCATAGCACTCATCCGATTCGTCCGTCGTGGTCGGATAGTCATGGGTTTCGAGTGCTTCATCGAGGTCGCCCAGCTACTCGTCGGGATCGCCTCGTAGGCTCCGCTTCATCGGCGCGGTGACGGTTCTCCTCTGGGTCCCGCTCTCGCTGCCGTCGCTGTTCGTCGTCTGCTTGCTCGTCCCGGGATTGTTCGCCATCTGTCATTTATTCTTATAGGGGACCTGATTAGATAACGGTTTGATTGCGGATCAGGTGATTTCACCGCTCTAGCGACACCCGACCTGAATTGTCGATGGGAGGGCTTGCTCAACGTGGGGATCACCGTTACACTCAGTGTGTCTACCCTGGGCCACAGTCCTACCGTCCCCTCGATTAACTCGAAAGTCTGGTCGCCGATAATGTCGTCAAGCCCGTTTCGGCTCGGAATCGGAGTCGGATCGCTCTCGTTGGGATGACGATTTGTCCTCCGTGACATCGATCACGTTCCGACCCAGCCCCGAACGTTGCCGGTCTGTGGTACCGGTTTCGCCGGTTATATTCACGAAGAGTTCTCCCAGCTTTTGACGATCATCTCGGGACGTAGATTCGTTCTCGACCATGCACGTCGCTGAGGTCTGCGAGCATCGTTAACTCCCCACATATTCCGTTTCAGTGTCTTATTGACTAAACGGGTGAAACAGTCAGTACTCGGTCTGAGTTTCACATTGGGTGTATCGTACCCCCGTTTTCAGAACTTTTACAGGAGTGATCCTCGGTGATTCTATTCGGGAATATTTCGACTATCCGTCCGCTGAATGTGCACCCATTACTCCGTGCACAGTTTATATCACGGCTTAATCATTTAGACGAGACAAAAGTGAACTACCCCTGCCTACTCGCCGCCTTCGGCGGCTCCTTGAGGCAGGGGCTTCCTGCTTCCAAGACGCGCTTTGCAGACACCGAATGAGTGTCCGTAGGGAGCGCAGTCTCCACAGGCGTTAACGAATCGCGTCGCGATTCGTTCGCACACCAGAAATCAAAGATTTCTGGGGACGCTGTATCCCCTCCCTACTCACTCCCTTCGGTCGCTCGTTGAGGAAGGGACCTTAGCGCCTCAATTCAGGTAAATACCCCGCGTGTCGCGGTCGATCATCGAGAGGTATACAAACCGAGGAACCGAGACGACTGCCCCCACCGACCGGATACAGTCGACCGAACGCCCACCGGCACAACGCTTTTGTACTCCGACACCGCTTTTGAGAGCGATCCATGGGACGATTAGAGGGGAAGACGGCAATAGTGACCGGATCGAGTACGGGACTCGGCGAAGGGATCGCAAAGCGGTTCGCCGAGGAAGGCGCGGCCGTCGTCACGAACGCCAGAGCGAAGGAGCGCGCCGAATCGACCGCCGAATCGATCCGGGAAGCGGGCGGCGAAGCGATCGGCGTGGAGGCGGACATCGGCCGAAAGGAGGACGCCGTCGCCCTCGTCGATGCCGCCATCGAGGAGTACGGCTCGCTCGAGATCATGGTCAACAACGCCGGAACGACGGTCGAAAAGCCGCTGTTGGAGCAGACGCCCGACGAGTGGCGGTCGGTCATCGAGACGAACCTCACGGGGACCTTTTTCTGCTGTCAGGCCGCCGGCGAGCGGATGATCGAGACCGACGCCGACTGTCAGATCATCAATATGAGCAGCATCTACGGCAGCGGTGGCGTCCAGGGGCGGGCGCCGTACAACGCCTCGAAGGCGGGCATCGAGAACCTCACCCGGAACGCCGCGGTCGAGTTGGCCGAGGACGGCGTTCAGGTGAACGCGCTCGCGCCGGGATACATCAAAACCCGGATGGCCGAGGCGCCGTGGGGCGAATCGATCGAGGACCACCCGGAGTGGCCGTACTACGGCTACGCCGAGGAGCACATCGAGAACCGGACGTCGCTCGGCCGGTTCGGAACCCACGAGGAACTCGAAAACTGCGCGACGTTTCTGGCCGCCGGCGAGCACTACATGAACGGCGAGATACTGACGCTCGACGGCGGGTGGCTCTCCTTCGGGTGGGGAAGCAAGGGTCGCTGAGGGCCTTTAGGACCGATCGATCGCGCCGAGTCGGCCGTCGACGTCGATATCGAACCAGTGGACGGTGTCCTCTCCCCACTCGGTCGAGGCGTCGATCCGGAACCCCTCCCGGACGGCGTCGACGTCCGTCGCCTCGATCAGGAAGCCACACGGGAGTATAGCATCGTGGCGTTCGACCCGGTCGGCGAGCCACGAGCCTTCCTCGAGCGGTTCGGCGACGGAGGCGGCAGTCCCCTCGATCGAGGCGACGCGCGCGCCGAAGGCCTCCTCGGTGCGGATGTCGACCTCGCGACCCTCGTAGAACGCTTCGAAGCGATCGACCGTCCTCTCGAGGTCGTCCGTTCCGATCACGACGTCGGTCAGCCCCAGCAGGCCGGTCGTGTCCGGGTCGGTCGTTACGTCGACGCGCCACTCCAGCGGCGTGTGATCCATCTCGAGCATCGGCAGCGGGGTCCCCTGCGGTCGACCGCCGACGATCGACAGCTCCCACTCGACGTCCGTCCCGTCGGGTCGGGCCCTCGAAAAGGCCGTCGGACCGTCGATCTCGAACCCCTCGGCGGCCAGCCGTTCGCTTTCGGCCTCGATGTCGTCGACGGTGATCGACCAGGCGGTCGACCCCGCGTCGGCGTCGATCTGGTCGTTCCACCAGGGAGCGATCCCATCGGGATCGTTCTTCGAGATGAGTTCGATGTACGAGCGGTTCCCGAATCCGACGAGATGCATGTGGGTGATGCCGTTCGAGTGCGTTCCCCCGTAGGCGGTCTCGAAGCCGGCCTCGGAGAACGCCGCCTGGAGCGTCTCGAGGTCCGAGCCCGCGAATACGACGTGATCGATGGGTCGTTTCATTTCTGTATCGGACTCCGACGGGCGTGCTCAAAAGGGTATCTCCGAGCGAATCGAGCGGTCGGACGGTTCAGCGTCGGCGGACAGCGATCGATCGCCATCTCGTCGTTTCGAGTGCGACCAGTACGGTCGATCCCCGGCCGGAGATGACTGCGAGACCGAACCGTCGACGGTCGCAACGCCTATTGAGGTGTGTGACTCAGACCGAGTCATGACAGACGAGACGGTCGCCACCGGGAGCGATTACGTGCTGAAAGCGCTCGAGAGCGAAGGCGTGTCGGTGCTTTTCGGGCTCATAGGCGAGGGGAACGCCCATTTGCTGGATCGGATCAACGACCACGACGTCGAGTTCGCCTACGCCCGCCACGAGCAGGTCGCGGTCACGATGGCGGACGCTTACGCGCGGACGACGGGGTCGGTCGGCGTCTGTACGCTGACCCACGGTCCCGGCGTGACGAACGGGGCGACCGGGATCGCGGCGGCCGACCGGGACAACGTCCCCCTCGTGGTGCTCGTCGGCGACACCGGGATCGAGGGCCGAGAGACATCGCTACAGTATCTCGATCACTGCGATTTCGGTCGGCCGATCTCGGCGTATCAGACCCGCATCGAGGCGTCCGAAACTGCCGGTGAGACGCTCAGACGGGCCTTCGGCAAGGCTCGAACCGAACGCGGCCCCGCGATCGTCGAGATCCCCGGCGGCGTCCAGAGCGCGCCGGCACCCGACGACCCGTACCGACCCAAACCGACACCGCCGAAGCGGGTTCACCCCGACCCCGAACAGATCGATGAAGCCGTCGACCTGCTCGAGGCGGCCGAAAACCCCGTCATCCTCGCCGGTGGGGGCGCGGCGGCGTCGGGGGCGGCCGAGAAACTCTCGTCGCTGGCCGAACGGCTCGGGGCACCGATCGCGGTGACGTATTTCGCGAAGGGGATGTTCGATCCCGACGAACGGCTGTATTCGGGCATCTCGGGGACGTTCATGTCGCCGGCGAACGACGAGTTGCTGTGGGACGCCGACGCCGTGGTGACGGTCGGCGCACAGCTGTCGGGGAAAGTGACCCGATACGGCGAGTTGTACGCCGACGCGGATGTCATCGCGATCGACGTCGATCCCGACGCTTTCGCCCGGTATCGCGATCCTTCGGTCGCGATCCTCGGCGACGCGGCTGTCACGGTCGAGGCGTTGGCCGACAGGGTCGAACTCTCACCCGAGCGGGCGGCTGAGGTGAGAGAGACGATCGAACGGGCCGAGGCGGCCTTCGAATACGAATCCGCCTCGGATGACCGTCATCTCGATCCCCGCGACGTGACACGGGCTGTCGCCGCCAGAGTTCCGGCGGACTCGATCGTGACGATCGATTCGGGCAACAATACAGGGTTTCCGGCGGTCTTTCATCCGGTCGGTTCGGGCGGCCGGATGCTCGTCAACGGCAACTTCGGGACGATGGGGTACGCGCTGCCGGCGGCGCTCGGCGCACAGATCGCCGCTCCGGAAAAGACGGTCGTCTGCTATGCGGGCGACGGATCGCTGTTGCAGGTCCTACAGGACATCGAGACCGCCTCCCGCCTCGGGTTGCCGATCGTCGTCGTCGTGTTGAACGACGCGAGCTACGGGATCATCAGACATCGCCAAACGCTCGAGTACGGCAGGGAGACCGCGGCCGACTACGACAGCCCCGACTTCGAGGCGATCGCGGGGGGGTTGGGCGCCAGAGCCGAGACCGTCCGGTCGATCGAGGGGTTCGACGCCATCGGGGAGCATCTCCGCTCCGGACGGTCCGAACCGCTGGTTCTCGACGTCCGGACGAACCCCGACGTGGCCCGTCCGGGGTTCCCGCCGTACTGACGGGCTCGGTATCGCTGCGGTCGACCAAACCCACAGACTGCACCCGAACTTATTTGTCCGTTCCGGACGCCTCTCCGTCGACAATGGAGATACTGATAACGGGCGCGAACGGTACCGTCGGCGGAGCGATCATCTCGGAGCTCGGTGACGATCCCGAGTTCGAGTTCACGTGTCTCGACATCGAGGAGCACCCCGACCGGGAGACGGTCGTCGCCGATATCACCGATTACGACGACATCCGACCGCATTTCGAGGGGATGGACGCGGTGATCCACCTCGCGGCTCTCGTCGACCTCAGCGGCTCGTGGGACGATATTCTCGAAGCGAACTTCGTCGGAACGTACAACGTCCTCGAGGCTGCCGCCGACGCCGGTGTCGAGTCGTTCGTCTTCGCCTCCTCGATCCACACGGTCGGGATGTACGAACTCGATCTCGCCCCGGAGATCTACGATCCGGAGTACGACCTGGAGCTCACTCACGAGACGCCGGTCCGCCCGGACTCGTTCTACGGGCTCTCGAAGGTGTTCGGCGAGGGGCTCGGCCGGCTCTACGTCGAGAGCCACGAGAGCCCGCTTGGATCCGTCCACCCGGGGTTCGGGACCAACACCCGCGAGTACCCGGAGCGGTTCTACTCGCTTCGGATCAAAAGCGTCCGGGACGCCGACTACGATCACCCCTACGGGCTCGCCGAGGAGGGCGTCGAGGCGGGGCTGTGGGAGCGCGACAGCGAGGAGTACGAGTATATGGCCGACCGACTGAAGGCGACCTGGCTCTCGCATCGGGATCTGGGTCAGCTCGTCGAACGCTGTCTGCTCGATGACACCGTCGAGTTCGACATCTTCTGGGGCGTCAGCGGAAACGCCGGCCGGTGGGTCGATCTCGAACACAACCGGGAAGTGCTCGGCTACGAGCCACAGGACAACGGCGCGGAGTGGGACTCGCCGCCGGAGTAGCCGCGTTCGGCCGATCGACCGGCGCCCGTCCGTTCGCGGTCGCTCCGCACCGAAACCCCACCACTCCGATGCCTTTCGGCCGTCCTGTGTCGATCCGATCTCCCATATATTTATCAGCCGGCACTCAGACGGTACCGTATGGTCGATACAGGCGAACTCGAAATATTTCGCCATTCGCTGACGAGTATTGTAGAGGAGATGGGCGTGACGCTTCAGCGGACCGCCTACTCGACGAACATCAAGATCAGACGCGATCACACCTGCGCGCTCTTCGATGCCGACCTCCGACACATCGCTCAACACGACATCGCCCCACAGCATATCGGCTCGCTCGTTTCGGTCGTCCCCGGTAACGTCCCCGACTGGGAGGACGACCTCGAGCCCGGCGACGGCATCCTGATCAACGATCCCGACAAGGGGGCGGTGCATCTCCCCGACGTGATGCTCATCTCGCCGCTGTTTCACGACGACGAGATCATCGGCTACGCCGCAAACTCCGCCCATCACGTCGACATCGGCGGCGGCACGCCGGGCGGCATTCCGAACGACAGCACCGAACTCTACGGCGAGGGGATCATCATCCCCGGTGTCCGTGCGGTCAGGGAGTGGTCCTACGACGAGGACGTCCTCGGGCTCGTCCTCCGGAACGTCCGCAATCCGGAGATGCGACGCGGCGATTACCAGGCCCAACTCGGCGCCAACCGGACCGGCGAGTCCCGGTTCAGGGAGCTATACGACTCCTACGGCAGCGAGACGGTCGAGGCGTATCTCGACGAACTCCTCGATTACACCGAACGGCGGGTCCGGGCGTCGATCGCCGAACTCCCCGACGGCACCTACAGCGCCGAGGATTACATGGACGGCGACGGCGTCGTCGAC
>LFFM01000453.1_pt1 | contig 28507 bp, 23 predicted proteins | sample 643131 | NCBI WGS metagenome assembly LFFM01 (sample SAMN03777445, study PRJNA286221) | soda lake metagenome | biome: soda lake; feature: Kulunda steppe; material: water; isolation source: sample Tc-Br brine of Tanatar trona crystallizer | place: Russia: Kulunda steppe | collected 2011-07
ATCATGTAGGTCCCGAGTTCAATCCGGTCGGGTGTGTTAGCAACGTCAACAGGCTGCAGACGATCGACGCCTTCAATCTCCAGGGTGGTGGTGCCAATGCCCTCAATCCGCGCGCCCATCTGCTGCAGCGTTTTGCAGAAGGCGACCACGTCGGGCTCGCGAGCCGCGTTCTCGATGCGCGAGCTCCCGCGTGCGGTGCAGGCGGCCAGCGTCAGGTTGACGGTAGCGCCGACGCTGGACGGCTCCATCCGAAACGTGCCGCCGGGCAGGCCGCCCCGTGGCGTCTTAGCGATGACGTAACCGGCCTCCAGGTCGATGTGTGCGCCGAACGCTTCCATGCCTTTCAGGTGGAGGTCCACGGGCCGCGGCCCCCAGGCGCAACCGCCGGGCAGCGACACGCGTGCTTCCCCACACCGCCCGAGCAGCGCTCCGAGCATGTAAAACGATGCCCGCATCTTTTTCACGAGCGCATAGGGCGCCTCGGGAAAATCAACGCGCGACGCATCAACGGTAAGCGTGTGCGCGTCGGGGTTGTGCCGTACCGCCGCGCCTGAGATGCGCAGCACATGCGCGAACGTGGTGACGTCGCGTAGCGTGGGGATGTTGGTGAGTGTGGTGGTGCCATCGGCCAACAGCGCAGCCGCCATGAGGGGGAGGGCGGTGTTCTTCGAACCACCTACCGGGAGGGCACCCTGCAACGGATGCTGGCCTTCAATCACAAATTTATCCATACAAGGGCGCGAACGACGGGGCGTGGGCAGAACATCGAAATCAGCGAATCAACGGTACGTAGCAACGTTGGTTCAAGGATACCCGTCCATCAAAACCTCCCCCCACCGTGCTGGTACGTGCACACGTATATTTACTCGATTAGTCGATGTCATCCATGGCTGTATATTTGGACCATGCCGCTACCACGCCGCTCGATGAGCGCGTGCTCGAGGCGATGCTGCCGCACATGAAAGCACAGTTTGGCAATCCGTCGTCGGTTCACCAGCGGGGCCGCAAGGCGCGCTATGTAGTGGAGTCGTGCCGGGAAACAGTAGCGGGCCTGCTCGGAGCAGAGCCAAGCGAGATTATGTTTACGAGCGGCGGGACAGAAGCCGACAACACCGCCCTACGAGGGGTTCTGTCAGACGCGCGTCCCCACCTGATCACTTCAGCCGCTGAGCACGAGGCGATCCTGCGCGTCGCAGAGCACCGCGCGGCTGCCGGGCATCCCACCAGCATCCTTGCGCCGGCCCCCACCGGAGCCGTCACAGCCGCCCAGGTTGAGGAGGCGCTGCGCCCCACCACCGGGCTGGCGTCGCTGATGCACGCCAACAATGAAATCGGCACGCTTACCGACGTACAGGCGGTGGCTGCCGTGTGCCGCGCCCATGACGTGCCATTTCACACCGATGCGGTGCAGACGGCGGGGCTGCTTCCGATTGACGTCGACACGCTCGGTGTCGACCTGCTGTCGCTTTCGGCCCATAAGTTTTACGGGCCGAAGGGCGTAGGCGCGCTCTATGTGCGCAGTGGGGTGGAGCTGGCCCCCTTCGTGCGGGGCGGCAAGCAGGAGCGCGACCGCCGGGGCGGAACCGAAAACGTGCCTGGCATCGTGGGGCTGACGGAAGCGCTGAAGCTGGCCTGCGAAGCGCAAGCAGCTACAGCCGATCGGCTCACCGTCCTCCGCGACCGGCTCATCGACGGGCTGGCGTCCGCGCTCGACCCTGCGCAGTTCGCCTTCAACACGCCGGTAGAGGCGCAGCGCGCGGGCACAGTTGGCATTGCGCCGCACGTGGTCAACGTGTCGTTTCGGCCCCAGGGAGATGCGCCCGTCGATGGCGAGATGCTGCTCTTGAACCTCGATATGAAAGGCATCCAGGCCTCGGCCGGCTCCGCCTGTACGAGTGGCGCGCTGGCGCCGAGCCATGTCCTCACCGCCATCGGCCGCGACCGCGCCATGGGGAGTGCCGCCGTCCGTTTCTCGCTGGGACGTTCCACCACCGCTTCCGAGGTCGACCGGGCCGTTGAAGTGCTCGCGCAGACCATCGACCGGATGCACCGCCACCGCCGCCCGACCCCTGCCCGCTCATGAGCACCGATGCCCTCGTCGTCTTCGCCAAGCCGCCTGAGCCAGGGCGCGTCAAAACACGCCTGACGCCGACCCTTACGGAGGAAGCAGCGGCTGCGCTGTATGCGGCCTTCCTGAAAGATGCTCTCCTGCAATATGCGCCGTTGCCGATGGACGTCCGGCTCTATTTGGGTGATGCAGCACCCACGGTAGAGGCATGGGCACAGGAGCACACAAACGCGGAGGTGCACTATCAGCACGGCCCCGGTCTTGGGAAGCGTATGGCGCGTGCGTTTGTGGAATCGTTTGCGGCGGGCTACGAGCGGCTCGTCATCATCGGCACAGACCATCCCACGCTGCCGACACCCTTCATCGCGCAGGCCTTCGAGCGCTTAGATACGCCACGGGCGGTTACCCTCGGGCCCAGCACGGATGGCGGTTACTACCTGCTGGGCATGAACGACTACTTCCCGGAGCTCTTCCATGAGATGACATACAGCCACGAGGAGGTGTTCGACGAGACCCTGGCGCGGGCCCACCACACCGGGGCCCAGGTTACCATCCTGCCGCCATGGTACGACGTCGATACGCCCGCGGATCTTCATCGCTTAATTGAGGACCTCGCCGACCGGCCATTTTCCGCAGCCTCGCACACGCGCGCGCAGCTGGAAGCGCTATCCCTGCGGAAACACCAACCTCAAGACGCAGCCTGATTTTCTGCAGAAAAAGTGGCAAAGAACGCACATTTTTGGCTATGTTTAAGCGTGCAAGCCGCGCCGACCCCTTCGCCTCTCCTTTCCGTTTTTTCTTCCGACCGCTATGACAGAAGCGTATATGCCTGACGAGCGTCACATTATGACGCTGGAGCAGTTCATCATCGACCAGCAGGAACGTGAGCCGGGGGCCACGGGCGCGTTCTCGCGGTTACTGCGTGATGTCTCCATCGCGGCCAAGATTGTCAACCGCGACATCCGTCGTGCAGGGCTTGTCGACATCTTCGGCACCACCGGCGAGATCAATGTGCAGGGCGAGACCCAGCAGAAGCTGGATGCGCTGGCCCACGCCGAGTTTGTACGGGCCCTCAAGCGGGGCGGCGAATGCTGCCTCATCGGCTCCGAGGAGCACGCCGAAGCTATTCCGCTCTCCACGCAGACCGGTGCCGATGGCAAGTACATCGTGCTGATGGATCCGCTGGACGGCTCGTCCAACATCGACGTGAACGTCTCCGTAGGCACCATCTTCTCGATCTATTATCTCCCGGAGGAGTATGGCGAACCGGACCTGGATGCCGCCCTCCAGCCGGGGAGTGAGCAGATCGGGGCAGGCTATGTGGTGTACGGGTCCTCCACCATGCTGGTGTACACCACCGGAAATGGTGTAAACGGCTTTACGCTGGATCCGTCGGTTGGGGAGTTTCTGCTGTCGCATCCGTCCATCACCACACCCAAGCAGGGGCAGGTGTATTCCATCAACGAGGGCAACACCGATTCCTTTGAAGAAGGCCTCCAGGAATACATTCGCTGGGTACAGCACCACGACGACGAGAGCAAGCGGCCGTACAAGACGCGCTACATTGGCTCCTTTGTGTCGGACTTTCATCGCAACCTCCTGAAGGGCGGTATCTACATGTACCCGGCAACGAAGAACAACAAAGAGGGCAAGCTCCGCCTGATGTATGAGTCCAACCCGCTGGCGATGATTGTGGAGCAGGCGGGTGGCCGAGCCACCGATGGACATCAGCGCATCCTGGACATCGTGCCTGACAAGCTCCATCAGCGCACGCCGCTATTTATCGGCTCGGAGGACATGGTGAAGAAGGCCGAAAGCTTCCTCAAGAAGGAGCCTGTCGCGTAGCACGGCGGTAGCGGGAGGCTACCCGCGCTGCTCGTCCAAAAATGATTGCACCAGTGACCGCACAGCGCTCGCTGAAGAGGCCCGCACCGCCTCCTCGGCGAGCGCTGTTGTCTGTGCGAGGGGGAGCGTGCGGATGAGCGCCTTCGTTTCCGGAATGGCGGACGGCCGCATGCTCAAGCGATGGATCCCGAGCCCGATGAGTAGCGGCACTGCCACCGGATCAGCCGCGGCTTCCCCGCAAATGCTGACGGTGCCGGCTGGTGCAGCGTCGGTGACGAGTTGCATGAGGCGGAGCACTGGTGGATGCAGTGCATCAGAAAGCGCCGCAAGCCCGGTGTGCTCGCGGTCGGCAGCCATCGCATACTGCGTCAGGTCGTTGGTGCCAATGCTAAAGAAGTCAGCGGTATCAATGAGCTGGGGTACCAGCAGGGCGGAGGCGGGTGTTTCCACCATGATGCCTACCGGTAGGGTCGCGGCTGCGTCGTGGCCGGCGTCCTCGAGGGTTGCCCGAGCAGTCGCGATGGCCTCACGGGTGGCCGTCACCTCGTCGGTGGTGGCCACCATCGGCAGCAGCAGGCGGACCTGATGGCGTGCGCCAACCCGGAGGATGGCACGCAGCTGTGTCTGAAAAAGATCGTCGTGCTGAAGCAGTACCCGGATGCCGCGCAGGCCAAGGAAGGGGTTGCGCTCAGCAGGGAAGGTCAGGTAGGGAAGGGGTTTGTCGCCTCCGGCGTCCAGTACGCGGATGGTGAGCGGCCGGTCGCCGAGGGCCTCGGCGACGGCGGTGAGCGACTCCACCTGCGTCAATTCGCTGGGCGGCGTATCGGTCTGGTCGAACAGAAACTCCGTGCGCAGCAGCCCAACCCCGTCGGCTCCCTGACGGGCGGCTTCCTCTGCTTCTGCCGGTTGCGTAACATTGGCCTCCACAAAGATGCGCGTGCCATCGGTTGTGCGGGCTTCCTCATGGGCATGCTCCCGCGCCGCCATGGCGCGCTCCCGGGCCGAGGCCCGCGCGGCAGTAAGGCGCTCAATCACTGATTCGGATGGGTCAATCCACACCCGGCCCTTACCGCCGTCAAGGCCAACCGTCGTGCCCTCGTCGATCTCAGCGATGTGCGCACCCACGCCAAACACGGTGGGAATGCCATGCCCCCGAAGCAAGATGGCATTGTGCGCAGTGGGGCTGCCCTCGGCACAGATGACCCCGAGGACCTGCTCCACGTCGAGCGTGGCCGCAAGGGAGGGGGGTAGCTCCTTGGTGATGAGGATGGCAGGTGCATGGAAGGAGAGTGCTCCGCCGTCGCGTTCGCCAAGGAGCTGTAGAAGCACGCGGCGCCCCACGTCCCGTACGTCGGCCGCGCGCTCACGCAGGTACGCGTTGCCGGCTGCAGCGTACTGATCGGCAAGGGCGGTCACCGCGTCCATCCACGCGCGTGCCGGGTGCACCTCGTCCTCGTGAATGCGCCGGTAGGCAGCGTCACGCAGGGCCGGGTCCTCCAGCAGCAGCGACTGTGCATCAAGGATGCCGGCCACCGCCTCGGCTGCGTTGCTTGCTTCTTGAGATATCGCGTCAGTGGATTTCTGTAGGGCCTCTTGAAGTCTATTCCATGCGTCTTCGGGGGGCTCAACGGGTGCCACGGGAATGTCAGGCAGCGCCTCGTCAACGGGCAGGGCCGGCCCTACGGCAGTCCCAGGCTGTATGGCGAGGCCAGCAAATTCGCCAGGCCCCAGGTTCGCCGCTTCCGTCTCTGATGGGTCGGGCGCAAGAGGTGCCGACGTCGGTGCGCCCCCCGCGTCCGCTTCGAGCTCGCCAAAGCCTTCATTGATGAGGGCAGAGAGCGCGTCGAGTGCATCCTGCGCCTCCGGACCTTCGGCAGCCAGGCGCACGGTGTCACCTTCACCTGCACCGAGTGTGGAAACGGCGGACAGGCTGCGTGCCGATACCGGACCGCGCCCATCGGTCACGTTCTCAACCGTGAGAACCGTGTCGAATGTCCCAGCCATCCGTACGAGCTTTGCTGCGGGCCGGGCGTGCAGGCCATGCGGATTGCGGAGCGTGGCTTCGGTGGTATGCGCCTCAGAGGATATCGCTTCTTGTCCCTGTGCTGCCGGAGGCACAGGGGAGGCGTCCGTGCCCGATGCTACGTGCTGCTGTTTTTGCTGCAGTGCTTTTTCTGCTTCCGCTAACACAACGCCAAGCGGGCTTCCCATGCTGGCCTGGACGGCTGCCGAGAGGGCGCCTTCAACGAACGGTGCCGCAGAGAGGCATGTCCGCTGCCGTTCCTCGGCTGTTAGAAACTCCAGCGCCATATCAGTGCTGAGGAGCGCACTGCCCACGTCACCCAGTACGAGCACCCCGTCGCCAGAATCAGCCTCCTGGATGGCTTCCAGTATAGCCATCGCATCAGTCCCGAAGCCGTCGTCCGCATCGATGCCCGCTGCTACGGCGATACGGACCTCCTCGGAGGCCATCTCTCGGATGAGCGGGACTAACGCGTCAGCCAGGGGACGGCTGTGGGATACCAAGACAATGCCGACCATACATACGCTCCTTGGTGATGAAAACGTGCGTGATGAAACCCTGCGGTGTCGCTCAGGCGCTGCTACCGAAGGTGTCGGCTGCCGCGGCTACGAGATAGTACGACGATGTCGCGCCGGGGTCCTGATGCCCCTTGCTCCGCTCCCCGAGGTAACTCGCCCGGCCCTTGCGGGCTTGCAGCGGCGTCGTGGCTTTCATGCCTTCTTCTGCGGCGGCCTTGGCATTGCGCAGGGCCGTGGGCAACGCCTCGCCGTTCTCAGCGGCGGTCTCCAGCGCCTCCACGGCGGGCAGGAGGGCATCGACCATGGTCTTATCGCCCGGCTCTGCTTTGCCCCGCCGCTGCACGCCTGACAACCCGGCCCGAAAGAGCTCCGCAACGCCTGCTACGTCTAACGATGGACGCTCGCCCACCGCCTTTCCGGCATCCATAAAAAAGGTGCCGTAGAGCGGGCCACTGGCGCCCCCCGTCTTCGAAATCATGGCCATGGCTACCGATTTCATGGTCGCAGGCAGGTCGTCGTTGCCATTATCGAGGCCCTCAGCGGCGTGGGAGAGGCCCCGGTTCAGGTTTTGGCCGTGGTCGCCATCGCCAATGGCAGAGTCCAGCTTGGTGAGGTACGCACGTTCCTCTGCTACCTGGGCCGCAAAGGCACGGATCCAGGCGCGAAGGTCAGCAGCGGTGACTGGCATAAAAGGAAGGGTTGATGAATGAAAGGGCCGAGGAGTCTGGCAGTCATGCGGCTATCGGGCTCCGCTACACGCCCCAGCGCAGGGCCGGCGTATGCACGGGAGCGTCCCACAGATCGACGAGGTCGTCGTCCATGCGCAGCATCGTGATGGACAGGCCGGCCATCTCCAGGCTGGTAATGTACGGCCCGACGAGGTTACGGACCACGCGGAGGCCGTGCTGCTCGGCGATCTCCTGAGCCTTGCGGTACGCGAGATACACCTCGATCAGTGGCGTGCCACCCATGCTGTTCACAAAAAGTAGCACGTCATCGCCATCCTTGAAGGGCAGATCCGACAGGATGGGCTCCATCAGGCGCTCAACCACCTGGTCAGCCGGCTCAACGGCCATCCGCTGCCGTCCGGGCTCGCCGTGGATGCCGATGCCGATCTCCATTTCGTCCTCGCCGAGGTCAAACGTGGGTTCACCGGCGGTAGGAACCGTGCAGGAGGTGAGCGCCATGCCCATGCTACGGACCTCGGCGTTGCAGCGACGGGCCAGATCCGCGACCTCGTCCAGCGTGTGGCCCCTGTCGGCAGCTGCGCCGCAGATCTTTTCAATGAGGACGGTGCCGCCGACGCCGCGACGGCCCGCCGTGTAGGTGCTATCCTCCACGGCCACGTCGTCGTTCACGACCACGCTCTGCACTTCCACCTCACTGGCCTCCGCCAGCTCCGCGGCCATCTCAAAGTTCATCACATCGCCTGTGTAGTTCTTGACGATGTGTAGCACGCCGGCACCGGCATCAAGGGCTTCCGTAGCGGCTTGCATCTGGTCAGGTGTGGGGCTGGTGAAGACCTCGCCCGGACAGGCGCCATCCAGCATACCCTGGCCTACAAAGCCGTTGTGCATCGGCTCGTGGCCACTACCGCCGCCGGAGAGCAGCGCAACCTTACCATCCGGCACGCCATCGGCGCGAATGACGTAGGTCGGGTCAAAATGCACCGTTAGCAGGTCCGGGTGAGCGGCAGCCATGCCGTGAAGCGCTTCGGTTACGACGTCATCTGGAGCATTGATTAGTTTTTTCATGGATCTGCAAGGGAGCCAGTTAAGGAGTAGAAAGGGGTGTTATGTACGCGTGGGGAAGACGCCAAGCGCCTTCCCCACACGGTAGCATTCAAATGAGAGGTTCAGCGGGCGTTAGCCACCAACGACCCAGCTGGCACCGCCAAAGATACCGGCGAGGTACAGCAGGCCAACGAGCAGAATACCGAAGGTAATGGCCGCAGCCGGCGGATCCACGTGGGTATCGCCGTGGGCGTAGAAGACACGCTGGAAGGCTTCACCGAACAGCGCACAGATGGAGCCAAAGACGGCGCCAACTATGAGGGCAGCTGATTCGCCGACTCCAGCGATGAGTGCACCGCCATCACCCGTAGCCATCACTGCAAGGGCCGCAGTACTGGCGGGGAGCGTGATGTGGTGCGTCACCGGAATCTTCTCAACGCCGAGGTTCAGGAAGAGCAGGCTGGCGGCACTAATGCCAAAGGCGAGAAACGCGCTCTCGGTTTGGATCGCAATGAAGGCACCCAGGACGCCCACAAAGAGGCCGAGAAAGGCCACGGATCCCCAAGTGTACTGATGGGGCAACCAGGGTTCGGTCGCGGGGCGATCTGTGATCTCTTTGACCTGGTCCGAGACAGCGCCACCGCCATCCGGCTTCTTTGTGTCCTGCTCAAACGGGGTCATGTCGAAGACCCCACTGCCGTGGACCTTACCAATTACACTGTATCCGAGGAAGACCCGGTGCAGGATAGCAGAAACCACCACAGTGAACGCAATGTGGTCCCACGGTACACCCGTTACGATCGAGCCTTGCTGGATGACGAGCCCGAGAATACCGAACAGCCCACCGACCACAAGCACGTCTACCTTGGTACCGAAAGCGTAGGCAATGTTCTTGGCTTCGTGATAGCCATTGCCTGTGTCCATGTAGCCCTTTTTGGCAGCGTAGGCGGCGGCAGCGGCACCACCAGCAAACGAGATGTGCGGACCAAACACGGGGCCGAAGGCAACGTCGCCGGTGATGGTGCCGGCACCCCCGGCAAGGGCAGAGCCTTCACCCACCACAACCATGATGCCGGTGAAGCAGAACGCTGGTAACGCGCCGATGGCGGCACCAAAGGCCCCTCCGGCAAACGCGGCCAGGAGCATATATAACCAGTTGATTTCGAACAGTGCTTCCATGAGGACGGGGAGCTAATGAGAAGGTCAGTAGGGGGAGGTAATGCACACGGCCGGCCGTATAAGGCTGGTACTGCGGTGCAGCGCTTCAGTACATAGAGGAGACGCCACGGACGTACGTCCAACGGGTGATGCCACCTCCACCCGCAGGCGCCGACCGGTGGGTGGAGGCGTATGACGGCATCGCGTACGCAGGAGCTTTAGAAGGTAAGCTGCGCCCCAAGGATGAAGGCGTTATAGTCAGCCTGCGCCTGCGAAGAGAAGTCCTGCACCTCCGCCATAAACGTCAGGTTGTCTGTCACCGTCAGTCGCGTAAAGCCCATAATGAGCTGATTGGTGTTGCGCGAGAACGTGCCAAAGGGGTTGGTCACGCCATCCTGAATGCCTTCGCCATAGCTGGCACCAACAATGAAGCCGCCAAAGTCATACGTGCCTTCCACGTACCACTGCTGGCCGTCCATGTCAGCCTGCGCCAGACCACTGGGGCTATCCAGGCCAAGACCGATGAGGCCGTCGGAGCCAATGCCGCTCGTTTCCGAGTAGGAGCCCGTCAGCCCAAAGCCAGCAGCGTTCAGGCGGGCACCCACGTCCCAGCCGGTAATGTCGTAGCTAAAGTTTTCACTGACCACATCCACGTACTGGTACAGGCCACCGGCCCAGAGGCGCAGCGAGCCTGCGTCAAAGCCGAAGGTATAGTCGGCCTGCGCTTCGAAGCGTGGAGCGGGTGTTTCGATATCAGTAATGCGATTGACATTGCCACCTCCAGGCTTCTCAGGGTTGATGAGCCCAATGGAGAGGCCAAAGCCCCCGAGATCCGGCGTATTGTAGATGACACGGGGATTGAAGTTGGCGTACGTGTAGCCTGCACCAATGCGGCCGAGCGTGGCGTCAGCGGCATCAGGGCCGGCAAAGCGCCCTACGCCCATGCCACTACCGGCATCCGCAATGGAGATGCTTTGGAAGACACCGAGGCCTTTACCAATGTTAAGGGAGCCAAAGTCGCCTGCCACAATAATATCCGCGACACGGCCTTCGAACAGGCCGTCATTCTGAATGCTGGCGCCTTGCAGGTGATGGTTGATCTGGAAGACACCGGAAACCGTCACGCCGTTCTGCTCAGGTGCGGTCACGGTAAAGGTGACGTTTCCTGGGTTAAAGCCAGACATGACACGCGTGGAAAACTGGTCATTCCCGTCGGCTCGAAAGTCATCGTGGTTAGACAGGTTGAAAAACACGGGGATCGCACCCGTCACGCCCAAATTCCAGCCGTCGTCCGATTCATACGAGACCAGCTGGGCATTGGCGTGCTGGATAGAGAGGGAAAGCGCTACCAGCACCACCAAGGTGTAGGCAAAGCGCCGGTAGAGTTTTGGTAGGGAACGACTCATAGGAGGTAGGAGGTAGTTGGAGAGTAGGGAATGCCCATGAGCGCCAACAAGCGCGGGCATTCGGTATGAGGGTGTGTGCGTTGCGCGGGGAGCGCCAGGCTTAGGTTTACACGTGGACAGGCATGAGGTACTGTTCTGCCAGCGCGGTATAGTCTTCGACCTGCTGCCGTTGCCAGTCTTCGTCTTGCCCCAGTTCCTCGGCCATCAGTTCGGCCACCCGCGGGGCGACGTCGATGCTGGCCTGCGCGTTCAATAACAGGGAGCGCGTACGGCGCGAGAGGATGTCCTCTACGGTGCGTGCCATCTCATGCCGGGTCCCCCAGATGACCTGCACGGCGCGCATCGGGAGGCGCTCGTCCAGCTGCTCGTCGAGTTCGGGGTTCTCCCGAATGAGGCCCTCCAAGGCGGGTGCATCTGAGCCGTACTGGGCGAGTGACCCAAACTTCTCGGGATGCTCATGCCACCCGTGGATGTGGAGGTTGGCCGTCACCGACGGCTTCTCGTCCAGGTTGGCCAGGGTAGCGGCCTGGTCGATCGTGTCTTCCGCCATCTTGCGGTAGGTGGTCCACTTACCGCCGGAGATGGTCACCAGCCCGTTGTTGGAGATGTGCAGGACGTGCTCCCGCGAGATCTCCGACGTATCGCCGTTGCCGCTATCGTGGGCGGGGTTGGTAACCAGGGGGCGGATGCCGGCGAACACGCTCAATACATCGTCGGGCGTGGGGTCCTTCACCAGGTAGCGAGCGGCGTGCGTAATCAAGAAGTCGAGTTCATCTTTCATCGGCACGGGTTCCATGGAGGGGCCGTCAACTTCCTCATCGGTGGTGCCCACAACCACTACATCATTCCACGGTATAGCGAACAGGACGCGTCCATCATCCGTCTTCGGCACCATAATAGCCGTATCGCCCGGGAGGAATTCTCGGGGCAGCACGATATGTGTACCTTGTGATGGGCGGAGGGTATTCTTCGCGTTAGGGTCATCCATCTTGCGGATGCTATCGGTGAAGATGCCCGTCGCGTTGATGACCGCCCGGGCCCCTAACTCCATCGTTTCGCCCGTTTCCTGGCACTCGGCAACGACTCCATTTACATAGTTGTGGCGGGCCTTAAGTAGCCCAGTGACCTTCATATAGTTGATGGCCACGCCGCCTTGCTCAACAAAGGTCTGCGCCATGTTCACGGCCAGCCGAGCGTCGTCGAACTGACCATCATAGTAGATGACACCACCGCGCAGCCCTTTTGGCTCGATCGTGGGAAGGTGCTTCTTCGTTTCCTGCAGGTTCAGATGCTTTGAGCGCCCGAAATTTTGGCGTCCGGCCAACATATCGTAGACCTTCATGCCAATGCCGTAAAACGGCCCTTCCCACCAGTCGTAGTTGGGCACCACAAACGCCAGGTTATGCACGAGATGCGGCGCGTTCTTCTGCATCAGGCCCCGCTCCTTGAGTGCTTCGAGCACCAGGGAGACGTTCCCTTGCTGCAGGTAGCGGACACCGCCGTGCACCAGCTTGGTGGAGCGGCTTGAGGTAGCCTTCGCAAAGTCATGCTGCTCCAAGAGCAGCGTTTCATACCCTCGCGAAGCCGCCTCGATGGCGACGCCCAGTCCTGTGGCGCCGCCGCCGATGACGATAAAATCCCACGGTCCTTCGTGGGCCTTCAGTGTGTCGATTCCAGCATCTCGTTGCATAACAATGGGTGGCGTATGGTACATAGCTGGCGGTGTCGTTCGCGGCGGGGCGATTAAGCATCAGCCGCTGCTTTTTCCTTATCGGTGAGCTCCCAGCCCTTGGCCCGCTCCAGCGCGCGGTTCCATTGCCGCATCTTGCGTGCTGCTTCGTCGCGGTCCATTTCCGGCTCGAAGCGCTTGTCGACCTTCCACTGTTGCGCAATTTCGTCCACGCTCTCGAAGTACCCAACCGCGAGTCCGGCGAGGTAAGCGGCGCCCAGGGCGGTGGTCTCCGATACTTGCGGGCGGATGACCGGCACGCCGAGCAGGTCGGCTTGCATCTGCATGAGGAGGTTGTTGGCCGTGGCGCCACCGTCGACGCGCAGCTCTTTTAGTTCGATGCCAGAGTCGCGCTCTTGCGCCCGGATCACGTCTACCGACTGCATGGCGATGCTTTCGAGGGCGGCCCGGGCGATGTGGGCTTCCGTGGTGCCGCGCGTGATGCCAACGATCGTGCCCCGGGCGTACTGATCCCAGTGCGGGGCGCCGAGGCCCACAAAGGCCGGTACGAGGTACACCCCATCGGTGCGGTCAACCTTGTTGGCGAGATACTCGACGTCTTCCGAAGAGCGAATCATGCGCATGCCGTCGCGGAGCCACTGCACTACAGCACCGGCGATGAAGATGCTCCCTTCAAGCGCATATTGCGTGGGCTCATCACCCAGCTTCCAAGCGATGGTGGTCAGGAGGTCGTTTTCGGACTTGACCGGCGTTTCGCCCGTATTCATCAGCATGAAGGCGCCGGTACCATACGTGTTTTTGCCCATACCTGGCTGGGTGCAGACCTGCCCAAAGAGCGCGCTCTGCTGGTCGCCTGCGATACCTGCCAGTGGGACCGGGGTGCTGAAGATGTCGCCAGAGGTATGGCCGTAGACTTCACTGGAGGAGCGCACCTCGGGCATCATGGACTTCGGAACGTCCAGAATGTCAAGCAGCTCATCATCCCATCGCTGCTCGCGAATGTTGTACATCAACGTACGGGAGGCATTGGTCACGTCGGTCACGTGCAGCTCACCGCCAGACAGCTTCCACATAAGCCAGCTGTCCACGGTACCGAAGGCGAGCTCGCCACGTTCAGCGCGCTCCCGAGCCCCGTCCACGTTCTCCAAAATCCAGCGGACCTTCGTGCCGGAGAAGTAGGAGTCGATAACGAGCCCGGTCTTCTCCTGGAATAGATCCACATGGCCATCGGCTTTCAGCTTGTCGCAGAAGCCAGCGGTGCGGCGATCCTGCCAGACAATAGCATTGTAGACCGGCTCACCGGTCTCGCGGTCCCACACCACGGTGGTCTCGCGCTGGTTCGTGATGCCGATCCCTGCGATCTTGTCGGACTTAACGCCCACTTTGCTCAGCGCTTCCGTGGCCACACCGGCTTGCGTCGACCAAATTTCTTTGGGGTCGTGCTCTACCCACCCGGGCTGTGGATAATGCTGTTTAAACTCGTTCTGCGCAATGGTCTCGATTAGACCATCTTTGTTGAAGATGATGGCGCGGGAGCTGGTCGTACCCTGATCGAGTGCGAGAATGTATTCCATGGAAGCCTCCAAGGCGTTCATGTGAGAGGAGTAACGTTTACTTTCGTTCTCTTTCGTTTAACCTTAGGGTAACATACAAACCGGAAGCGCTTTTGTCAAGGGGCTGCGAATAAAAGAATTCCTCTCACCGGCCTACGCCGCGTCTACCTCAGTCGGTTACATAAACTTCACAGAAGCGCTTCCATCTTGCCTGTTTGCGCGAAAAATAATATCTTTTGGCTTTACCGATATCCATTGCGTATACCATTAGCCTCTCATGTCCGACTCCACGCAGGGACCAGCCGAACGGCATGTCATCATTCTCAAGCGCTTGCAGGAGCACGGCTATGTTACGGTTTCTGATCTGAGTGAGCGGCTGGGCGTCTCGGAAGTTACAATCCGAAAGGATCTGGAAAAGCTTGAGAAACGCAATCTGCTGTATCGTACGCACGGGGGGGCAAACCTCCGCAATCCGTATGTTTTGGATCGGCCGCTGAATGAAAAGGTGACGCTGTACGCCGAGGAAAAGAGCCGTATCGGTCAGGCAGCAGCGCAGCTCGTGGCAGAACGCGACTATATTATCCTGGGGTCGGGCACAACCATGACGCAGGTCGCGCGGCACCTGCCCGAAGCGCCTGAACTTACGGTCATCACCAGCGCTATGAACGTGGCGCTGGAGATTGCGCACCTGCGGGGCGTGGAGACGCTGATGCTGGGCGGTACTGTGCGGCCCAGCTCCAAATCGGTTGTCGGCCCCTATGCAGAGGAAATGATTGAGGAGTATGCCTGCGACAAACTTTTTCTGGGGGTCGACGGGTTTGAGATTGACTACGGCCTGACCACAGCGAACGCGGCGGAAGCTCGGCTGAACCGTTCCATGATCAACTCGGCACAGCGCATTATCATTGTTACGGACTCCAGTAAATTTGGACAGCGTAGCTTTCGGCGCATTTGCACGGTCGACGCCATCCACCGCGTGATCACGGACGCCGCCGTCAAAGCGCCGATTGTGGAGGCGCTGGAGGAGCAGGGGATCATCGTTGATGTGGTGTAGCGGGGGAGAGCGCCGATGTCGCTTCGTGCGCGCCGCGTCCTCACGCATGCTGCTTGAAACCCACAGAGCGGCAGCGCCGTCCCCATCGCGCGGCCTGCTGAAGGGGCCGTCTCTGCCTGCCGTGCGTATCCGATGCTACTATGTTGCCACCTGACCCGACGCGTGTTGCCCCTGGAGCCCGACCATGGGAGAACATGACGGTGCGCGAGCCGCTGGATCTTTCTTTTCAGGGCTTTCCGGAAGAAGCGTTTGCCATCCTGCAGCGGCTCCGCGCGCATCCGCACATCGATCAGTATCGTAAAGACAAGCCCGGTATCCAGGCCCACATCAAGACGCCCTTCAAGCACTACCGAAACGACCTGGTGGTGAACTGGGTGCTACCGAGCCGCTTGGCCCTGGAAACCGAAAAAAATGTCTTCAGTCGCCTGCTGAAAAACGACTTTGGCGCTGGCGGCTGCCACGACAACCGGTGGATGGCGTTTTACCGCCCAGGCTATCGGCGGCTCACGGATGTGCAGCTTTCGCACAGCCTGGGGCCGGACGGTCTCAAGATCGGGCTGTACGCCGGATCGTATGGCACCGAGGTGCTGGCGCAGGTGCAGGCCGCTATCGCGCAGCAGCCTGAGCGTTTCCTCGACCTCCTGAACGACCGCCTCAGCGATAACCGGTGGACGTTTCGGTTCTATCGCGGATCGGGCGCGCAGCGAAAAGCCCATACCTTCGACCAACCGCTGGCTGCCATTCCCGAGGCCCTCGCGTCCGCCGACGGCGTGTGGCTGCGCACACGCATTCCCGCGGAGGTCGTCGTGTCTGATGGGCCACATCTTGTCCAGCGTGTCCTGGACCACATCGCTGAGCTGTGGCCGCTGTACCGGTTTTATGTTCAGGACCAGCCAGGCTCTGGCACGTAGCAGCCGACAGAAAGCGTCGTTCGTTACTTCCCTCTCGCAATTTGTTTTTATCGTATGGCCGATGTACTCACCATTAACCGCCAGCGGGCGGTTGTCACGCTTACCCTCAACCGCCCCGACAAACGCAACGCCCTCAACTTCGCCCTTGTGGCGGAGCTTAAAGCGACGCTTCGCCGGCTGGCATCGGACGACGCTGCGCGCGTTATTGTGCTGACGGGAGCGGGCTCTGTCTTTTCCGCCGGGGCCGACCTTGCCGCGTTGCAAGCCCTGCAATCTGCCTCGCCGCAGGAGAACCTGGACGACTCCGACCACCTCGCGGAGCTCTTTCAGATGCTATACCTCCACCCTAAACCCGTTATTGCAAAAGTGAATGGGCACGCCATTGCGGGAGGATGCGGACTGGCCGCTGTGTGTGATTACGCTATCGCGGCAGAGAAAGCGAAAGTCGGGTTCACGGAAGTGCAGATTGGGTTCGTGCCGGCCATCGTGGCGGTGTTCATCCTGCGCAAGATGGGCGAGACGCGGGCCCGGGAGGTGCTGCTCGGCGGAAAGCTGTACACCGCGGCCGAGGGAGCTGCTATGGACCTCCTCACCCAGGCTGTACCGGCTGATGAGCTGGACACTGCGGTGGACACGCTGGCAACACATCTGGCCACGCAAACGAGCGGGAGCGCCCTCGCGCTTACCAAACGCATCATCGCCCAGGTCAGTGGCGCCGGGCTCGACGAGGGCTTGCGTACGGCCGCGCAGGCCAACGCCTTCGCCCGCGGCACCGACGACTGCCAGGCGGGCATCCGGGCCTTCCTCAATAAAGAGGCCCCACCGTGGAAGCTGTAGGGGGGCAGCCGCTACGCCGCCAGGGGCGTGGTTTACGGCGCGATGAATTCGAGTGGGGCGTCGGGCCCAAGGGGAATCCCGAAGAAAATCCACACTACGAGGGTCAACGTGCTCACAATGCCGAAGACAATGGAGAAGGGTAACATGATGGCGATGATGCTCCCAATGCCAGCCTTCCGATCATAACGCTGGGCAAACACAATAATCAGGGGGAAATACGGCAGTAGCGGGGTCAGGATGTTGGTGAACGAGTCGCCGATGCGATAAGCCGCCTGCGTCAGTTCAGGGGAATAGCCAAGCAGCATCAGCATGGGCACAAAGGTGGGCCCCATGATGGCCCATTTGGCTGAGGCGCTCCCCACGAACAGGTTGATAAAAGCAGAGACAAAGATGAACGCCACGATAAGCGGGATGCCGCTGAGGTTCAGCCATTCCAGAAACTCAGCGCCGGTGATGGCGACCACCATGTCGAGGTTCGACCAGCTAAACATGGCCACGAAGTGCGCGGCGGCGAATGCCAGCACGATATAAACGCCCAGGTCCGACATGGTCTCTGACATCATATCCGTCACGTCTTTATCGCGCTTGATCTTCTTCGTCACCAGCCCATAGACAAGCCCGGGCAGAAAGAAAATCACGACCATGAGGCCCACGATGGCATTGAACGCAGGTTCGAACCCGCCGTCGGGGCCGCGGAGGGCGCCGTTCTCGGGGATGATGAGCAGGGCCGCGCCCACGATGCCCGCCAGAAACGCCACCGTCCCCCACCAGAGGCCGCGCCGCTCGTCTGCTGTGGGCTCAGAAATGGAGGTGTCTTCCTCAAAGTCTTCCGGTGGCTCATACGTGCCCAGGTAGGGCTCCACCACGTAATCCGTCACGAGCCATCCGGCAATCACAAAGACCGGCACGAGGGCCACGATCAGGTAGTAGTTGGCCAGCGCAGTGACCGCGTAGGTCGGGTCAATCACATGGGCCGCCGGCTCGGTAAAGGACGCCAGCAGAACATCCAGCGCTGAGACCGAGAGGTTGGCGCTAAAGCCTGCTGATACGCCCGCAAAGGCCGCGGCGAGGCCGGCCAGCGGATGCCGGCCGGCACCGTAAAAAAGCAGCGCGCCCAGCGGGATCACGACCACATAGCCGGCATCCACGGCGAGGTTGGACATGATGCCCGTGAACACGATGGCCATCGTCAGTAGCGCGTTGGGTACCGACCGCATAAACGACCCGAGCGCAGCCCCGATAAACCCGGACTTATCCGCCACCCCAATGCCCAGCATCACCACCAGCACCAGGCCCAGCGGGGGAAAGTCAGCGAACGTATCCGCCATGTCGGTAAACAGCCGCTGAATGTTGTCGCCCGAGAACAGGCTCTCCACCATGATGACCTCATCCGTCCGCGGATGCGTGACGGAGACGCCAAACAGGCTCACAATGAGCGACACCACCATGGTAATGGCGATGAAAATAAAGAAGAGCGTGACGGGCTCGGGAAGGGCATTCCCGCCCCGCTCGATGTAGCTGAGGAATTTCTCCGACCAACTGGACGGGGCATCCCCCGCGGTTGGGGACTGCTGTTCGGTAGAGGTATCGGGCTGAGCCATGGGCGATACGAAAGGCGAGGTGTGAAGACAACATGACGAACCAGGCAGAACCTACGAACCATGCGTCCGGGATACAAACGCGCCGTGCGTTGGCAGGGCTTACCCGGAGGATCGTGAGGCCTTGGGCAGAAAGTGCGCGTGAAGCAGCTCGGCCAGCGCGGGCACCGATACGCGGGCGATGCCATGCCGCGTCCCGGGCAGCACCCCCAGGCGGCTATGGGGCACGTGCGCGTGCAAGTCAAGGGCCGACTGTAGCGGGAAGAGGTCATCTTGGTCAGCGGCCGTGATGAGGGTCGGCTGCTGAATGGACTGTAGGCGGCCGGGTACATCGGGCAGGTCCGGGAGCCCGGCTACAAACGTGCGCATGCGGTCGAAGAGCAGGCGCCAGTCGCGGTGAATATGCTCCAGTTGCGCCTGCACGTGCGATGGGAGGGCGTCCGGTTGCAAGCGGGCGTTCATCTCGGCCACAAGGGCCTCATCCCAGAACGCGTTAGAGGCGTGGACGGCCAGCCGACTCACCTGTGCGGGGTGCCGCCGGGCAAGCTCGGCCGCGATGTAGCCGCCCATCGAAAACCCAAAGACGTGCGCTGCCGACCAGCCAAAAGACGCCAGTACGGCTTGGACGTTGGCCACGAAGAGGTCAGCGGTGAGGGGGGCGCCGGCAAAAACGTCGGAGGCCCCGTGCCCGGAAAAATCAAGCGCTGCGATGTGGAAGTGCGGCGCCAGGGCGCGTGCCAGGACGGCCGTCTCCGTCCGCGTACTGCCGGCCGCGCCGTGGAGGAGCACAAGTGGAGGGCGGTCGGCGCTGCCCCAGGAGTACACAGCGAGCGCCCCGTCCGGCGTGGCGACCATCGTGGGGGTGGGGAGGACCGGCTGGCTTTCGCAGAACTCCACGAGCACGCCGTGGGTGTCCTTCGGATGCAGAAAGACGATGCGTTTGCCATCGGCGCCGGGTTGCGGCTCGTCCTGCAGCAGCCGAAACCCGGCCTCCTGCAGCCGCGCCATGTGCGTCGTCAGATTGTCCACCTCAAACGCCAGGTGATGCAGCCCTTCGCCCCGCTTGGCGATGTGGCGCGCGATCGGAGAGTCCTCGTGCAGGGCCTCCAGCAGCTCCAGCTTGGCCGCCCCGGCCGCGATGAAATGGGTAGCCACGCCCTGGTCCTGTACTTCCTCGACCTTGTATGGCAGCGTGCCGAGCAGGCGGCGGTACAGGGTGCGAACAGGACCGGGATCGGCCACGGCAATGCCGACGTGTTCGAGCCGGGGGAGCAGGGAAGAAATCATAAACGCAACTGACTGAGCAGCAGGGGTTGTGAGTGGGCGAGGAGTACGGACCTTTCGCCTGGATGCGGTGCCAATCTACAAAAGCCATCGGAAAGGTAAAGCGGACCGCTCACGGGGCGCCCCTCCGCCGCGTCACACCGGACCCTGCAGGCGTTGAGTCGCGCCGGGGTCGAGAAAAGCGGAGGCCAACCTGCCATCAGCAAAACCTGAACGATACAAGCCCTACGGCCGAAGTTGGGTTTGGCTAAACTGCGAAAGCTCACGCAAACTCCCCAATCGGCCGCTGCCGGCCGAACTGCTGCGCTGCGACCATCGTAAGACATGCGTTCTTCATAAAAGCATCATACATTGAGTGCTATGACCCGTTCAGCAGGCGATACGATCTGGGGGCACGACGCCCGGGCCGTGGCCATTGGGCTTAGCCTGCTCTTTTCGGCGCTCATGTTTGTCGGGAAGTTCGCAGCCTTTGGCCTGACGGGAAGCGCCGCCATCTTCTCGGATGCGGCTGAGTCGGGGGTGCACGTGATCGCCACCGCGTTTGTCGCCTTTAGCCTGTGGTACGCCACGCGTCCGGCGGACCCCGATCATCCGTATGGGCATGGAAAGGTAGCCTATTTTGCCTCCGCCGTGGAGGGCGCCCTCATCATTGGGGCGGCCCTGTTCATTCTGTACTCCGCCATCCGGGCCTTAATCCTCGGGCCCGAGTTGCAGCGGTTGGGCGTGGGCCTGTTGATTGTGGGCGTGCTGGCATTGCTGAATGGGGCGCTGGGCTTATTTCTGCTGCGCGTCGGAAAGCGCACGAACAGCCTCATCCTGACGTCCAACGGCCACCACATCCTCACCGATATGTGGACGAGTCTCGGGGTGCTGGTGGGGGTGGGCCTGGTTTGGTTGACTGACGTGGTGTGGCTGGACCCGCTGGTGGCCATGCTGGTGGCGCTTAACATCCTGTGGACCGGGGGGCAGCTCATAGCGCGGGCCACAGAGGGGTTGATGGAGCGGGCCGAGGAAGAAGCCACCCTGCAGTTGCTCGACACGTTGGACACGGCGGTGGACGCCGATCTGGTGTCAGATTACCACCAAGTCCGGCACCGCCGCATCGACGACCGGCGGTTTATTGAATACCACCTGCAGTTTCCCCGGGAGCTGTCCCTGGAGGAAGCACACGACCGATCGCATTACGTGGAGCAGCAGGTCATCGAGCAGTTCCCGGGGGAGGCCGTCGTCGTTACCGCCCACCTGGAGCCGGACGGACATGCCTCAGCGCACCCGGCAGGCCACATAGAGCCTCCGGATCCGCTCCGAGAGGTAGGGGCCTCCCGCTAAGGGCCGTTGGAGGCGCACGGTGAACGTCCGCATGGTAGGGGCGTACAGGGCATCGCTCCCTCATTTTTGGCATCAGCCCCCCTTGGTCCATGGCATCGTCTTCTTCCCGTAGCGCGGTAAGCGCCCGGCGCATCGCGCATCGCCACCTGTTGCGGTTGGAGGCCGACGACGCCTACGTAGGGCGCCTGGCCGACGACGATGCGGACGCCCGCGAGGTGCGGCAGGCCAAGGACTACGTTGCCGGCATCACGCGGTGGAAGCGCTGGCTCGACTTCCTGCTGGCGACCTACTACGATGGCGACTACCACGACATGGAGCCGGAGCTCCAGCAGGTGCTGCGGATTGGCGCGTACGATTTGTTGTTTCTGTCGACGCCCGTCCATGCTACCGTCCATGAAGCGGTAGAGCTCGCCAAGCGGGAAGTACGCGCCGGGGCCGGGGGGCTCACCAATGCCGTCCTCCGTGCGATGGTGCGCGACAAGGACGATCTGCCCGCGCCGGATACCGGTGACTTCGCGGAGGATCTGGCCATTTTGCACTCGCACCCTACCTGGATGGTGCGGCGCTGGCTGGCGCGGTACGGCGAAGAGGAGACGCAGGAGTTGCTGCTCTGGAATAACCAACGGCCCACCTACAGCCTGCGGATCAATGCCCTGCGCCGCCGGCAGCCCTCGTGGAAGGAAAAGCTGGAGCAGGCGGAGGCGACCTACGAGCCCGGGCTGTACCTGGACGACTACATCCGGGTGGAGCAGCTCCAACCGATCATTCGCGCTGGTGTGCTCGATGGGGGGGCGCTGGCCGTGCAGGACGAAGCCGCGGGCCTGGTCGTGCGCGTGCTGGACCCACGGCCAGGGGAGACGATCGCTGATCTCTGCGCCGCGCCGGGGGGCAAAACTCTCTACGCTGCCGCCCTCATGAACAATCGCGGGTTTATCTACGCGTATGATAACCACCGCGGGCGGCTGCAGCTTGTCGACCAAAACGCCCGGGCGCAGGGCGCGCGCATCATCCAGACGGAAAAGATGGACGCGCGCCTGCTGTCCAGCACCGACGCCAAGCCCGTCGCCGACCGCGTGCTCGTGGATGCGCCCTGCACGGGCCTCGGCGTCCTCAGCAAGCGCGCCGATCTGCGCTGGCAGCGCACCAGCGACGACCTGGACGATCTCACTACGTTGCAGGATGAACTGCTGAATGCGGCCGCTACCATGGTGCGGCCGGGCGGCGTGGTGGTGTACAGCACCTGCACCATTGAGCCGGAGGAAAATGAGGAGCGGGTGGCGGCCTTTCTGGAGCGGCACCGTGGCTGGGCCCGAGAGCCGGTAGGGGACCGCGTGCCGGACGAACTGAAAACCGAGGCGGGTGACTTTGCGTCGCTGCCCCACCGCCACAAGATCGACGGCGCCTACGCTGCACGTCTGCGCCGTGGGTCACGGTAAGCAGGTCGCAGGAGCGCAGTTGGCACCGTGGCCTCCCGAGATACCGCCCGGAGGAGTCATCCGGCCGGGCGTGCGCGTAGCGACTGGTGGTGGCCAGGCTCTGATGGCCAAGCGTCTGCTGTACGAGGTGGGCGGGGACAGCAGGCGCTTTTTTGACGAGGCGCCGGAAATGGTTGGGGTGAGGAGCGGTCTATGTGAGAAGTTGGCGCTTTTTACCAACATAAGCTTAAAGCTGTAGCATATTATCCCGATATGCGTTACTGTTCACTGAAGCAACGCGTGTGCAGGTATACCACAAGCGGTTCGAGTGGAGGATAGGAGCTGGCCTGGCTGAAGTCATTGGTTCGCCTCTTCTCCGTGTCGCCGATCAGCCATACTATACAGCGCGCCCTTGCCCTGGCACCTGCTCTTTAGAGCTATTTTCTGTCCTCCTCCTATACATCATTCGCACCGCTTTCTTCTGCTGACCCTGCTGCTTGGTCTCTTTTACCGCCCTGATATGCTGGCGCCGTACCGGGCGCAAGTAACGAAGCTTCTACCATTACAGAATAAGCAACAAGGGGCAGCGCGGCTTCCTCGGTGGGTAAAACAAGATGTCATTTTACACCTGTTAAAGGCGTTTGCAGAAAGGAGATGTACGGGGTTGCGACTCCACCACGCTGACAAAAAACTCCATCCTACACCCCAGTTTATGCGCACTGATAAAGGAACGCTACACACCAGTACCCTCACCTCGCTTTTGTGCTCTGGGGTAAAAATGAGTGCGCTGCAGCTTGCGTTTTGCGGCCTACTTGCGAGCGGCCTCCTCTTCATAGTCGCTCTGCTGGGCACTACACCTGCGCAAGCGCAGGATAACCCGGACTTTTTCCTGGCGGAAAACGGGGTTACGGTGATGTGCCCGGATGCTGAGGTGGGTGATAGCGGGGAGGTGGAGGGGACGGTTTATACGAAGCGTACTCGTGACCAGATTACCACAAGCAATGCCGCTACCACTTGCACCAGTGGCATTAGTGGGATGTCTTTCTTGTTTAGAGGAGATAAGTTTTTCAATGGCGACATCAGCTCTTGGGATGTCTCCAACGTCACAAGCATGAGGCAAATGTTCGATGGAGCTGAATTTTTCAACCAGGACATCGGGGACTGGGACGTCTCCAATGTCACCGATATGCAAAGTATGTTCAGCGTTGCAGCGTCCTTCAATCAGTATATCGGCGGGTGGGATGTCTCCAGTGTCATCACAATGGAAACCATGTTCTTTGCTGCCTCCTCGTTTAACCAGGACATCGGGGGGTGGGATGTCTCCAGTGTTCAAGGTATGAGCAGTATGTTCCATTCGGCCGTCTCCTTTAATCAGGATATTGGTGGATGGGACGTCTCCAGTGTCACAAGCATGTGGCGAATGTTCGTTCGTGCCGAATCTTTTAACCAGGATATCGGGGGGTGGGACGTCTCCAGTGTCCAAGATATGGGGAGCATGTTCGCTCGTGCCGAATCTTTTAACCAGGATATCGGGGGGTGGGATGTCTCCAGTGTTCAAGGTATGAGGAGCATGTTCCGTTTTGCCTCTTCGTTCAATCAGGACATTGGAGGATGGGACGTTTCCAGCGTCACAAACATGAGCGACATGCTAAGGAATTCCGGTCTCTCCACGTTCAATTACGACGCCTTACTTACGGGCTGGTCGATATTAAATTTGCAGTCAGGGGTCACGCTAAGTGCGCAAGGCATTCGGTACACCGAAGCGGCTGCAGAGGCTCGGCAGTTAATTATTGATACCTACGACTGGACAATCAATGACGCCGGGCTTCTCCAATTGCCAGCTATTGCTGTGAACCCAGAAGCGATTGACTTTGGCGACTTAGTCGCAGGCGAATCCTCCACTGAGGTTCTTACCATTGAGAATACCGGTACGGCGCCACTGGAAGGTAGTGTCGACTTAAGCGAAAATGCGGGCCCATTTGCGTTGGAAGGAGAAGCGGGCGCCTTTAGCCTGGCGCCGGGCGAGACGCAGGAGGTTGAGGTGACCTTCGCCCCGGAGGAGGCCGGGAGTTTTGAAGGTACGGCGGTCATTAGCCATAATGCGGGCAACGACCCAGATCTGGTTGAAGTCGGACTTGCCGCGCAAGCGTCGCCGGCGGATCCCGTTATTGCGCAGGAGTTAGCCGACATCGACCTTGTGGCCGGTGCTGCAGCAGAAACATGGGACCTTACGCAGTTTGTGGAGCCGCCTGCCACCAGCAGCGGACCGCTCACGTTCACTGCTTCCTCTTCCCGGCCGAGTGTTGCGACAGCTACCGTAAGCGGCTCGACGCTCAGCGTTACGCCTAACGCCGTCGGCGAAGCGATTATTGAAGTGACGGCCGAGACAGAAGAAGGGGGCACGACTACGCTCGACTTTGTAGCGGATGTGAACGCCCTCAGCGCTACCCCCACCATTTCCTTCGGCGATCCGACGAGCGAGACCAGCTACCGCCTGGTGGGTTTGCCTGGGCAAATCGATGTGGATCTGGCTGAGACGCTCACCGGCGAACCCGGCAGTACCTGGCGGGCCTTTCGTGAGACGGGCGCCGAGGCGGTCGAGGGCGAGAGCTCCGAAGCCTACCTCGACGAGTATGACGGCACCGAGGCTTTTCGTTTCGCGCCCGGCCGCGGTTTCTGGCTCTTAAGCCGCGAGGAATGGGCGGTGGACGAGACCGTAGATGCCGCAAACCTCACAGATGACGGCATGACCACCCTGCCACTCCAGGAGGGATGGAATATTTTCTCCAATCCGCTGGATCAGCCAGTCGGCTGGGACGCGACGCTCAGCCTGGAGGCTAACAGCGGTCTTACCGAAGCCCTCTGGCAGTGGGACGGCGGGTGGCAGGGCGCCGACACCCTGGGTAGTGCCCGGACCGGCGAGGCCTACTACCTCTTCAACGACGGCGGCCTGGAAGAACTGACGCTCCAGCACCCGGCCTTCGGCGACGACGGGGAGAGTGGCGACCTGATCGCCGCTACGCAGGCTGAACGCGCGGAGCTTGAGCTTATCGCCGAGACGCGGAGCGCGGAGACCGACAAGCTGCAGGAAGCTGCGCGCGTTGCCCTTGGTCACACGGCAGGCGATGCCATTATGCACCGCCTGCCGCCCGCGCACTTTGCTGCGGCGCAGCTGTCGGCGCGCTCCGACGCGATAGGCGCGCCGCTCGGCCGCTTGCTTAAAGCAGCCTCCGAGGAAGGCCTGGCCTTTGATGTGGAACTGTCAGGCATTGCAGAAGGCGAGGCGAGGCGGCCTATCTCTACGCCGACGACCTCACCGCCTTTGAGGGGAATGCGATCGTGCTGGTGAACAGTGCCACCGGCGCCAGGCACGACCTCGGCGCCTACAGCGCAGAGGAGCCGCTCCGCATCAGCATTGAGGAGGGCGACCTGATAGGGGCGAGCGACGACTGGGACGGTATACTCCCGTTACAGCTCATAATTGGTGATCAGGCCTTCATCGACCGTGCGGCGCAGCGTCCGAAAGCGCTCGCGCTCGGGCCAATCTACCCGAATCCGTCCCGCGGCGAGGTGACCATCGAAGTCGCCGTGCCGGAAGCCATGGACGTGCGGGTGGGACTCTTCAACGTGCTCGGGCAGCAGGTGGGCCTCCTGCACAGCGGCGAACTAAGCGCAGGCGTACATGAGCTGCGGTGGGACGGCCGTGCGGCAAGCGGTGTGGCCGCCTCAGGGGTCTATCTCGTGCGGCTCATCGGCCCCGATGGCAGGCAGCACACTGGACGCATCACCCGGGTGCGGTAATTATGCCGCCCTCCCGCCACCCTCTCAGGCCTCCGCTTCCCCCTCTAAGCTTTACTTCAATGTCCATGTATCGACTGAAACCCGTATTTACTCTGTTTCTCGCCTGCCTCATCTCCGCATCGGTCATGGCCTGCGGTGATGATGATCCGGTTTCTGAACCGCCGCCGGCCGAAGAGGCTGAGCCGCGTATCAGGGTGGACGTGTCCAGCCTTGACTTCGACGCCGTAGGGATAGGAGAGAGCGCTGAGCAGACGGCGGAGATCCGCAACACAGGCGACGGGACGCTCTCCGGCGAGGTGAGCCTCAGCGGTAGCGCGGCCTTTACGGTTGTGAGCGGCGGGGGAAGCTACTCCCTTGGCGAGGCCGATACCCGCAACGTAACCGTGCGCTTCGCACCGGAGGAGGAGGGCGAAGTAGAGGCTACCCTGGAGATCACACATAACGCCGACAACGAAGCAAGCCCCTTTTCTGTACCGGCCGTCGGTGAAGGGCAAATCGAAATGCCAGAAATTAGTGTGGACGTGCCCAGTCTGAACTTCGGTACGGTCGATGTCGGTGAGAGCGCTGAGCAAACAGTGGAGATCCGCAACACAGGCGACGGCACGCTCTCCGGCGAGGTGGGCCTCAGCGGTAGCGCGGCCTTTACGGTTGTGAGCGGCGGGGGAAGCTACTCGCTCGGCGAGGCCGATACCCGCAACGTAACTGTGCGCTTCTCACCGGAGGAGGAGGGCGAGGCAGAGGCTACCCTGGAGATCACACATAACGCTGACAACGAAGCAAGCCCTGTCTCCGTGCTGGCTGTCGGGGAAGGAAAGATCCAGATGCCAGAGATTAGTGTGGATGTCTTCAGCCTGGACTTTGGCAGCGTTGATGTCGGCGAGAGCGCCGACCAGACCATCGAAATCCGTAATACGGGGGATGGGACGCTCGCTGGTGAGGTGAGCCTCAGCGGCAGCACGGCCTTTACCGTCGTGAGTGGCGGGGGAAGCTACTCGCTCGGCGAAGGCGATACCCGCAGCGTGACCGTGCGCTTCGAGCCCGAGGACGAAGGTGAGGTGGAGGCCACTCTCGAGATCACACATAACGCGGATAACGAGGGGAGTCCACTCACAATACCCGTCGTTGGGGAAGGTCAGGTACCAGAGATTAGCGTGAACGTCTCCAGCATTGATTTCGGTGAGGTCGATGCCGGTGAGAGTGCCGATCAGACGGCGGAGATCCGCAATACGGGTGACGGAGCGCTTTTCGGCGAGGTGACTCTGACTGGCAGTGCGGCCTTTACCATCGTGAGCGGCGGGGGAATTTTCTCACTCGACGCGGGCGCTACCCGCGAGGTGACCGTGCGCTTCGCACCGGAGGACGAGGGTGAAGTAGAGGCTAACGTTGAGATCACACATAACGCGAACAACGAACAAAGCCCACTCACGATACCAGTTCTGGGCCAAGGGTTGGGTGAGCTACCTCCACCACCGGGCCGACCATAGAGGCACAACGCAATGGACTGACAGGCTTATTCGTTTAGTCGGCAGAATTGAGTGCGATTTCTACATCCCCAGATACTGCCCGGAGGAGTCATCCGGCCGCGCGTGGGCGTAGCGGCTGGTGGTAGCCAGACTCTGGTGGCCGAGCGTCTGCTGCACGAGGTGGGCCGGGGCGCCGCGGTCGAGCGCGTGGGAGGCGTGGGCGTGCCGAAACCAATGCGGCGAGACGCCCGCGGGGGCGCCGGCGCGCCGGGCGGCCTTTTTGACAATGCGCCAGAGCTGTGAGCGGGAGAGCGCAATCCTTGAGGTGTTCGCCACAGACTTTGCGGAGCTTTGCTATAGGGAGGATCGATAGAAGGCGTACCTGATAGCGATTCTTGACGTGGTCAGCTGCGTCGCTCTTAGCTGATCAGTCATTCGGAGCGCAAACAGTAGGCCAGCCGGAACGTGTCTCAGGCACGTGCGAAGGCGCATGAGTCGTCTAAGCAAAGAACTTCAGGGAATGATACTGCACAGCGATCGGGATGGCGTCTAAACCAGCTACGCGTGACTTAGAGAGGTGGTAATGACCGAAGGGATGCGCGTGAGCTTCTCCGAGCGAGGCGCCCGTGGCAATCCGTGGGTGGAGTCTCTGTGGGGCCGTATGAAGACGGAGATTGGTTCGCGCATCCATCAGGCCTGCGACCTTAAGGCTCTGAAGTCCATCCCTATGTACCCGACAAAACTCGCTGAGGCTCGCGTAGGAGCCTGAGACAGCGCTCGAAGGCTTCCTCCGCGGTGCCCGCAAGGAGCAGCAATCGGCG
>LFFM01000455.1_pt1 | contig 28494 bp, 22 predicted proteins | sample 643131 | NCBI WGS metagenome assembly LFFM01 (sample SAMN03777445, study PRJNA286221) | soda lake metagenome | biome: soda lake; feature: Kulunda steppe; material: water; isolation source: sample Tc-Br brine of Tanatar trona crystallizer | place: Russia: Kulunda steppe | collected 2011-07
CGGCTGGTGCCGATCCAGCCGTCGCCCGCCGCGCCCTCGGTCCGCGTCGTCGACGGACCGATCGAGTTGCGGACCGGCGGTCACAGCCGGATCGAACTACGGCTGGTCGACGAGGCGGGCTCGCCGACGGTTCGACTCGTTCGTGCCGGCTGAGGTCGCTCGACGGCTGATACGCCGACCGGTCACGACCACCCTGAGCGTGCGGTTCGCCGTGTCAAGGTCGTCTCCGGCGCGCTGTCCCCGTTTCACGACCGCTCTCCGGACCCGACGTTCGCTCCGATCGTTTATATACCATACCGCGGCCACTCGCCCCATGCGATTCGACTTCCCGTCCGTTCTCGGCGGTGACGGCGACGACACGGGCGACTGTCGCTGTGAGCCGGCGTTCCGAGAGCCGGTTGGGACCGGGGTCGACGACCGGGTGGTGCTCGCGGTCGACGCGACCGACTGTCCGGGTCACGGCGACCTCGCCGACAGTTCCGGCTGTCTCGCGACCGTCGTCCGCGCGCTCACCGATCGCGATGCCGACGTCGTCCGCACGACGGTCGCCGGGCGCGAGCGCACGTACGCCGGGCGTGCGGCCGCGCTGCTCGTCGCTGCCGGTCGCTTCCGGGAGCGCGTCCGGTTCCACGAGGACCGGCTCGCCGAACGCGTGCTCACCGACCCGTGCGGGGCCGGTCGGGAGGCGGCGGGGAGAGCCGGACCGCCAAGCCGGATCGCCGCCGAGACGGGGCTCGTCGAACTCGCAGGCGACCGTGGCGACGGGACCGGTGCGCTGCGCGCACACGTCGGTCCGACGGTCGCCGCCTCGCGGGTCGCCGCGGAGCCGCCGCCCGACGCCGCACTGCTCGACCGCTGGGAGCTCGAAACGGGGGCGACGGTTCGTCTGTACGACGGCGACGGTCCGCTGCCGACGTATCACCTCACCCCGCCGACGGCACGGCTCGAGCGGTCGGCGTTCGAGACGCTCGCGGCCGCACGTGACCACCTCCTCGCGAACCCCAGCGGCGGCGAGCGCGCACCGGGACGGGCGGTCCGCGCGGTCGCGGACGACGACGCTCCCGTCTCGATGCTCTCGGAAGCGTTACGGCGACACACGCGTGGCCACGGCGTCCTCGAACACGTGTTCGCCGACGACCGGGTGAGCGACGCCACGCTCTCGGCACCGGTGACCGACAACCCGCTCCGGGTCGTCGTCAACGGGGATCGCTGCCGGACGAACGTCCGGCTGCCGCCGGAGGGCGCGGCGACGCTCGCCTCCCGGCTTCGACGCACCAGCGGCCGAGGATTCTCCCGGGCGAGTCCGACGCTCGACGCGTCGATCGAGACGCCGTCGGGGCCGGTTCGCGTCGCCGCGACGACCGCCCCCGCGAGCGACGGGCTCTCGTTCACCTTCCGCCGTGGCGATCCGGAGGCGTGGACGCTCGCGCGGCTCGTCGACGTCGACACCCTCACACCCGCCGCCGCCGGACTGCTCTCGGTCACGGTCGAGCGAGGCGTCACCGGACTCGTCGCCGGCGGACGCGGGGCCGGCAAGACGACTGCTCTCGGGTCGTTGCTGTGGGAACTGGACGCGGACACGCGATCGATCCTCATCGAGGATACGCCGGAGCTCCCCGCGGGCGCTCTCGCCGCGGCCGACCGCGACGTTCAGCGGCTTCGGGTGGGTGAGGGTGCGGAGCTCGCGCCGAGCGACGCCGTCCGAACCGCGCTTCGGCTCGGCGGCGGAGCGCTCGTCGTCGGCGAGGTGCGCGGCGAGGAGGCGGCGGCACTGTACGAGGCGATGCGAGTCGGCGCAGCCGGCGAGACGGTACTCGGCACGATCCACGGCGAGGATCCGTCGGCCGTCCGGGAGCGCGTCGTCGCCGACCTCGGCGTCTCCGAGTCGTCGTTCGCCGCCACCGACCTGATCGTTCTCCTCACGGATCACGCGGTCGACGCGATCGTCGAGGTGGTCGACCACGACGACGGGGTCGCTTTCGAACCGCTCTTCGAGCGTTCCGGCGACGGGCTCGCTCCGACCGGTGCGATCGACCGCGGCGAAAGTCGCCTGATCGACGACCTGACTGGGTCCGGGGAGTCGTACGCAGCGGTTCGATCGGCGGTGAGCCGTCGTGCCGACCGGATCCACGAGGCGGTCGCGAGCGGCCGGATACATCCCGACCGCTACCCGGATGCACGGCCCGATCGGGCCGTCCAGAAGCGTACGGACGAGGGCGCCGAGCCTCCCGACGGAAGCCGGTCATGAGCGGTGTCGACGGCGACTCGCACGGATCGGAGGGAGGATCCGACGACGAACTCCGACGCGCGCTATCGTTTCTGGCCTGGGAATTCCCGCGCGAGCGGGTCGTCGAACTCGGCTATCGGGCCGGCGTCGCGGCCGGACTCGCCTGTGGGTTCCCGGTCGCACTCCTCTTCGGACCCGTTCCGGCGGTTCTCGCCGGGCTGATCGGCGGACTGGCGGCGACTCACGCCGTACACCGCGGCCCGGTGTGGCTCGCGACGCTCCGCCGGACGCGCGCGCTCGGAGCCGCGCCCGGACTGGTGGGTCGACTCGTGTTGCGGATGCGGCTCGACCCGTCGACGGAGCGAGCGGTCAGATTCGCCTCGCGGACCGGGCGCGGGCCGCTTGCACGGGGACTGGGCCGCCACGAACGTCGGTGTGCCGACGGACCGACGACGGGACTTCGCGCGTTCGCACACGAGTGGCGGCCGTGGTTTCCGGCGATAGATCGGGCGACGACGCTGGTTCGAACCGCCGCGACCGCCCCGCCGGAGCGACGCGGCCGGTGCCTGGATCGCGCGCTTAACGCCGTCCTCTCGGGAACGACCGACCGCCTCGCGGCGTTCGTCGGAGCGGTTCGCGGCCCAGTCTCCGCGCTGTACGCCTTCGGCGTCCTGCTCCCGCTCGCGCTGATCGCGCTGTTGCCGGCGGCCGCGGCCGCCGGCGTCCCGGTGGGCGCGACGACGGTCGCCGCCGTCTATCTCGTCGTGCTTCCGACCGGGCTGCTCGTCGCGGCTGCATGGTTGCTCTCACGCCGCCCCGTCGCGTTTCCCCCGCCATCGATCGACGCCGACCATCCCGACGTTCCGCCCCGCCGTCGCCGCGCGGTCGCCGTCGGGATCTCGGCCGGTGCGCTCGCGGGGATCGCGGCCGGACGCGTCGTCGCCGGCTGGACCGCGCCGATCGGCGGCGTCGGGGTCGGGGTCGGCACCGCGCTGCTCGTCGGAGCGTATCCCCGTCGACAGATCCTTTCACGGGTGAACACGGTCGAGCGTGACCTGCCGGACGCCATGACGGTCATCGGCGGTGACGTCGCCGAGGGCGTCGCCGTCGAGGAGGCCGTGGCGAACGCGGGTGAACGACTCGACGGGGCGACCGGCGAGGTGTTCGCGCACGCGGCGAACCGCAGCGATACCCTTCGGGTGGGGGTTCGCGACGCGTTCACTGGCGACGGCGGACCGCTCACGACCGTTCCCTCGCCACGCGTTCGCGGTGCCGCCGCGCTGCTCGCGATCGCCGCACGAGAGGGGCGACCGGCGGGAGACGTGCTCCTTGAACTCGCCGACCAGCTCGAACGACTTCGGGAGCTGGAGCGTGACGCCCGCCGCCAGCTCGCGACCGTCACGAGCACGCTGACGAACACCGCGGCCGTGTTCGCGCCGCTCGTCGGCGGCGCGACGGTCGCGCTCGCGACCGGCATCGACGCCGCCGGCGCGGCCGGCGCGGGGCTGGAGTCCGGCGCAGCCGGCGTCGACGCGCTGACCGGCGGCAGTCCGTCGACGGACCCGATGGCGACCGATCCCGCCGGCACCGAATCGGTGGATCGAGCCGCCGCCGACCCACCGGCGGCCACGGACGACGGAGGTGGCGACGCGTCGAGCGACGTCGTCGTTCCCGTCCCGGTGCTCGGACGGATCGTCGGGGCGTACGTGCTCCTGCTGTCGGCGATCCTCACCGGACTGGCGACGGGGCTGGAGCGAGGGTTCGATCGCACGCTCGTCGCCTACCGGATCGGCATCGCGCTGCCGACTGCGACGGCGACGTATCTCGTCGCCTTCGCGGGTGCGGGGCTGCTGTTGTGACGGTTGGCAACTGACGCTCCAACGGCTGAGACGGCAGGAACCGCTGCCTCGGCGCGCCGACCGCGGACTCCGAGACGGACGACGCCGGAGTACCCGACGACGAGCCGAACTTCGTGTTCGATCCGCCGGTCGTCGAGGTCGATCCCGGCACCACGGTGCGGTGGTGAGTCGGCTACGATCCGTGCAGGATGGGCCTTGCCGGATTCGAACCGGCGATCACTCCGTTATGAGCGGAGCGCTTTAAGCCGGACTAAGCTAAAGGCCCGTATCCGACGGTAGCGTCGGTTCACTCTTTAGCGTACCGGATCCGACGGCGCGTGCCGGTCGTCGACGGGACGGTGCCGCCGCTCGGCGCGTTGCAGTCGGAGAAGCGCCGAAGCCAGGACTCGAACCTGGGACCGCCTCGTTAACAGCGAGGCGCTCTACCAACTGAGCTACTTCGGCCCGCATTCGCCGATACTCGCGTCGTTTTGATAGGGCTTTCGTTTCATCGCGGCACCTCGCCGTCGCCGCGTCTTCCGGTTCCACGGGCGTCACGTCGCGCGGGCACCGACACCCTTTCGGTCGAACCGGGAGAACGACGGCCATGAGCGAACTCGACGCGGTGCTCGATCGCGTCCGCGATCGCGTTCGGCCGGATCCGGCCGAACGCGATCGGCTTCGATCGGTCGCCGCGACGCTCGCCGACCGGGCCCGCGACGCGATCGCCGACCTGCCGGTCGATGCCGACGTCGTGCAGGTCGGATCGACCGCCCGCGGCACGTGGGTGGCCGGCGACCGCGACGTCGACCTGTTCGTCCGCTTTCCGCCCAGCCTCGACCGGGAACGCCTTGAGGCGCACGGACTCGCCGTCGGCCACGCGGTGCTCCCCGACGGTCACGAGGAGTACGCCGAGCACCCGTACGTGAAAGGGACGTACGACGGGTTCGACGTCGATCTGGTTCCGTGTTATCGCGTCGACTCGGCGACCGAGCTGGTGTCGGCAGTCGACCGGACTCCGTTCCACGACGCGTATCTCACCGAGCGACTCGACGACGACCTGGCGAGCGACGTCGTCCTCGCGAAGGCGTTCCTGAAGGGGATCGGGGCGTACGGGAGCGACCTGCGGACGGAGGGGTTCTCCGGCTATCTCACCGAGCTGCTCGTCGTCGAACTGGGCGGGTTCGTCCCGCTCGTGGAGTCCGCCCGGAGCTGGCATCCGCCGGTCGAGTTCGATCCGGAGGGGCATGCCGCGACGACGTTCGACGACCCGCTCGTCGTCGTCGACCCGACCGATCCGAACCGGAACGTCGCAGCGGTGCTGTCGGCGGCGAATCTGGCCCGGTTCCAGCACTACGCTCGCGATCTGCTCGAGAATCCGCGTCCCGGGCTGTTCGATACGGATCCGCCCGCCCCGCTCGATGCCTGCGAGATCCGCACGCATCTCGATCGGCGCGGTGCGACGGCGGTCGCGGTCGTGTTCGACGCGCCGGATCTGGTCGACGACCAGCTGTGGCCGCAGCTCCGCCGATCGCTCGACGGCGTCGTCGGCGGACTGAACGACCACGGGTTCGACGTGCTCCGTGCGCGGGCGATGGTCGAGTCCGCCCCGGGCACCGAGCGCGACGACGCCACTCCCGGCTCGCGCGATCGAGCGGCGCTGTACGCGGAGCTGGAGGTGGTCGAGCGCCCGCGCATCGAGCGCCACGAGGGTCCGCCGGTCGCGGTTCGAAAGCACGCAGAGGGGTTCTACGACACGTACGCCGACGACGTCGATCCGGACACCTACGGCCCGTTCATCGACGGCGAGCGATACGTCGTCGAGCGCGAACGCGAGTTTACGACCGTTCGGGAGTATCTCGAGAGCGACGCGGCCATGGACGTCGCGCTCGGTGCCCACGTCGAACGCGAGTTCGTGGACCGCGACGTGTTGGTCGGCGAGGCGGTCGCGACGCTGTCCGACGGGTTCGGGAGCGCGCTCCGTGAGTTCTACGAACCGCGCCCCTGACGCTCCGGTAAACGTCGATAGGCATACCACGCTCCGGTGTGAACGCCCGGGCAGCATGGTCGACGAGGGAGTTGGGACGGAAACCGACGGAACCGACGCCGGTCGACGAGCCGGGCGGGTCGACGCCGTGACCGCTCGCGAGCGGCTGTACGACGTCATGGAGGGCGACGGATCGTTCAAGCAGCAGGCCGAGCGCGCGCTGGCGGTCGGGGTCGACCATCTCGGCGTCGAGAACGGACACGTCACGCGGATCGATCGGGAGAGCAACTACTGGCGAGCGATCGTCAGCACGGACCCACCTGACGGCCGGTTCCCGGTCGGCGAAACGTTCGCGCTCGATCGAACGTACTGTCGCCGGGCGATAGACGAAGCCGGGTCGCTCGTGCTCCACGACGCACCCACACAGGGGTGGGCGGACGACCCGGCGTACCGGGACCACGGGCTCGACTGCTATCACGGGACGCCGCTTACGGTCGACGGCGAACTGTTCGGAACCGTCTGCTTCGTCTCCGTCGAGGGTCGGGAAGCGCCGTTCTCCCCCGCCGAGACGACGTTCGCCGAGCTGCTCGCTCGACTGCTCGAGGCGGATCTGCAGCGACGGCGGACGACCGAGAAGGTCGACCGTCTCGAGGGGTTCGCGAGCGTCGTCTCCCACGACCTCCGGAACCCGCTCAACGTCGCGCAGGGCCGGCTCGATATGGAACGCGAGTCGAGCGACTCCGAGAACCTCCGTATCGCGGCCGACGCGCTCGGCCGGATGGAGTCGCTGATCGGCGACGTCCTCGCGGTCGCGCGCGGCGGGCAGGACGTCGGCGACGAGGACCTGACGACCCGTCGCCTCTCGGCGGCGGTCGAGAACTGCTGGGCGGCGGTCGGGTCGGCGGACGCCTCGCTCACCGTCGAGGGTGACGTCGCGTTCCGTGCCGATCCGGACCGGCTTCGGCGGCTGCTCGGGAACCTGCTCCGGAACGCCGTGGAACACGGCGGTTCGGACGTACACGTTCGCGTCGGGCCGCTGGACTCGGGCGACGGCTTCTACGTCGCCGACGACGGCCCGGGAATCGCCCCCGACGCACGGGAACGGATCTTCGAGTCGGGATACACGACCGGGTCCGGCGGAGCGGGACTCGGACTGAGCATCGTCGAGGGGATCGCGGCCGCACACGGCTGGGACGTCGACGTCGTCGAGGCGGACGGCGGCGGCTCGCGGTTCGAGGTGACGAACGTCATCGTCGTCACGGCGTGAGCCGGCGTCGCGGTGTGGCTCGTCGTCCCTGACCACCGTCCCCCGTGCGTCCCGCCCGCATCCCGGGATCGTTTTTATCTCCCCCGCGCTCGTGCCCCGATCGTGTCGCTTCCGTTCTCCCCGTCGTTGCTCCTGTTCGTCGCGGGCGCCGTCGTCGTCGCGGGAGGCGTAAACGGGATCGCTGGGTTCGGCTTCGCGGTCGTCGGGACGATGGCGCTGGCGACGACGCTCGACCCGGCGACCGCGGTCGCGTTCATGATCCTCCCGATCCTCGGCGTCAACGTCAGACTCGCGGGCGAGCTCTCCGCCGACGAGTTCCGGACGTGCGGCCGTCGGTTCGCGCCGCTGCTCGTCGCCGCCACGATCGGGACCGTGCTCGGCATGACGCTTCTCGATCGGCTTCCCGACGCGATCCTCCGGGTCGGGCTCGGGGTCGTGACGCTCGGCTTCGTCGCGTCCGCCCAACGGGCCGTCCCCCTCTCGCTACCCGCCGGAGTGACGACGGGGCGATCCGCGGAGACGCCGGGCGCGATGGTGGCGATCGGCGGGGCGTCCGGCCTCCTGTTCGGGGCGACGAACGTCGGCGTCCAGCTGGTCGCGTATCTCCGGAGTCGCGACCTCGGGCACGAGCTGTTCATCGGCGTGGTCGCGCTGGTGTTCCTCGGGATCAACGGCGTCCGCGTCGTCGCCGCCGGGGTGCTCGGGTTGTACGCCGACGCGACCCTCCTCGTCGCCTCCGTCGTCGCGGCGATCCTCGCGGTCGGCGGCGTCGCGATCGGCCAGCGGCTCCGCCCCCGGGTCGGCGAGCGGACCAGACGCCGGTTCGTGCTCGGGCTGTTGACCCTCATCGGCGTTCGGCTGCTCGTCGGCGGGCTCGGGCTCGTCTGACGCCCTCCGGACCACGTATCAAACGCTAAGTGGTGTCGGATCGAGTGCACAGGTATGTGGCGCGCCCGGCGGAACCGGGATCGACGATCCGTGGTGTGTATCGCGTGTGGCGACTCGGTGCTCCGCGAGGACGCACGCGAGTACGACAAGGAGGGGGACCGCTGGGACCGGCGCGAAAAGGAGTTTGAGCACCTCTGTCGCGACTGTCACGACGACCTCTGTCACCAACCGCGGGACGGACTGGAGGAGCTCGTGGTCACCATCGAGGCGGACGGGCTCTCCCGGTCGGAGTTCCTCGCCCGCTACGTCGAGGCAGTCGGGACGAACGACGACTCCGAGACCCGATCCGAACGCGACCGGTGAACGGGACTCGAGACCGCGCGTCGGCTCCGGGCCCGACAGGCCTTTTTAGGGGACGCGCGTTGGTTCGGCCATGAGCGACGACGAGCCGAAACCCGGGTCCGCGGAGGACCAGGGTCCCGTGACGATCGACGAGGAGCTGGCCCGCCATCTGGAGAACAAACGCGAGGAGCTGTTCGAGGAGTTCGGGATCCGGGACGAGTTCCCGGCCGAGGTGCTTCGCGAGGCAGAGGCGCGGACCGAGGGCGTGTACGAGGAGATCGAAGCCGAGATCGACGACCGTCGTGACCTCCGTGACCTCACGACGTGGACGACTGACCCCGTCGACGCACAGGACTTCGACGACGCCATCTCGATCCGTCGCGAGGAGGAGGCGTATCGACTGTGGGTCCACATCGCGGACGTCACCCACTACGTGACCCCCGACACGGCGATGTGGGAGGAGGCGGTCAAACGGGCGAACACCGTCTACCTCCCGGCGTACACGATCCACATGCTGCCGCCGATCCTCGCGGAGACGGTCTGCTCACTCGTCCCCAACGAGGACCGGCTCGCACACACCGTCGAGATGGAGATCGACGAGGAGACGCTGTCGTTCGAGTCGATCGACATCTACAAGTCCGTCATCGAGTCCGACGAGCGGCTCACCTACAAGGAGTGCGAGGAACGGCTGGAGGACCCCTCGCTGCCGCTCGGCGAGGAGAACGCGCTCGCCTTCGAGCTGGCCGACCGGATGCACGAACAGCGCAAGGAGGACGGCTCCCTCGTGTTGAATCCCCGCCGGGATCGGGCACACACGATCATCGAGGAGTCGATGCTGAAGGCGAACAAGGCGGTCACGCACACGCTGATGTGGGACCGCGGGGTCGAGGCGATGTACCGCGTCCACCCGCAGCCGACGCCCGACCAGTGGAACGAGGCGCTTCGGGAGATACAGGAGCTCGACTCCGTCTCGATCCCCGGCTCGTCGTGGGACGACCCGCGCAAGGCGGTCAACGCCGCCCTCGAACAGTCGCCCGACCGCCAGCTCAACAAGATCCAGCGTGCCGTGTTGAAGGTGATGCCGCGCGCGAAGTACATGAACGACCCGTTCGGGGGGCACCACGCGCTCAACTTCGACATCTACGGCCACTTCACCTCACCCATCCGACGCCTCTCGGACACGATCAACCACTGGATCGTCCACGAGAACGACGTCCCCGAGAACCTCGTCGAACTGTGTGATCGCGCCTCGGACAAACAAAAGGATGGCGAGACGGCCGAACGGCTGTACAAACAGTTCCTCCAGGAGGTCGGGCTCGACCCGTACGCCGTGAACAACCGGGGACTCGAGGTCGTCGAGGATCCGGCGGAGGCGAAACACACCGCGTGAGACGGCGGTCCCCGCCGATCCACGCGATGCTCCCCTCCCGCCGTCTCACTCGAGTGCCTCGACGCCCGCGGAACCCTCGTCGGAACCGGTCGACTCGGCGTCGCCGGTCCTCGGGTCGCCCGCCACGCTCGTCGGTCGGTCGATCGCAGACCCGTCGAGCGCTCGGTTGATCGCCGCGACGATCCGGTCGCCGGCGCGCTTCGCGCCCGGCACGTTCGGTGCGTACGGACCGACCGTTGCGAGCGCGAGCGCTCCCGTGACGTGTACCGGCGCGACCGTCCCGTCCGTTCGGCGCCACGCCAGCGTGTCGTCGTCGAGAACCGGCGTCCCGCGTGCGCCGCGAACGAGGCCGAGTTCCGCCGAGAGCCGGTCGACGAACGGATGGTCGAACGGGGGCTCGAAGCCGGTCGCCAGCACCGCCCGATCGGCCGTCATCACGGTGCCGTCACGGAGCCGGAGCGCCACGCCGTCCTCGAGGCGACGTGCGGACGCCACCGTTCCGCGGACGACAGAGAGGGAGCCGGCGTCGCGCCGCTCGGCGAGTTCGTCGTGGAGATACGGCGGCACCGTGGCCGTGTGGCGGGCGCGATCGACGACGTCGAGCCGAGCCCGTGATCCGGGCGGGTGACGGTGGAGCTCCCGTTCGACGTGCGACCAGTTGATCCACGGCGGGTCCGCCGCCGCCCGTGCACACCGCAGCGGGTGTCTGGTCACGACCGAGACGGCGTGCCGATCGGCAAGCGCACACGCAAGCTGGACGGCGGTGATGCCGCCTCCGATGACGACCGTTCGATCCGCCGGCGCGTCGGGGTCGAATCCGTCCCACACGTGGACGATCCGGTCGGCGGCGGCATCGCTCGCCGCCGTCGCCCACGCGGGGCGTCGGTACCGATCGCCGTGTCCGATCGCCAACACGCAGCGCCGCGCGTCGACCCGCCCCGCGGTCGTCTCCAGACGCACCCCGTCGGTCGCGTTCGGTCGGGGATGGATCTCCTCGACGGTGGCCCGGCGGTGCAGGTCGTCGAGTCGCTTTCGGTCGATCACTGCGTCCGCGTGGTCGAGAAACAGGTCGAGGGTGGGCCGGTCGGGATACGCGGCCGTCTCGACGAGCTCGTCGTCACGGCCGGTCCCCTCGGCGAAGCTCTCGAGGTCGAACGGCTCCGTCCCGACGTGCTGGACGTACGTGGACCGAAGCGCCTCCATGCCGCAGCGTTTCGCCTTCTCCCGGAACGACGCCAGCAGCCGGTCGTGCGGGTCGACGACGAGCAGGTCCGACCGCTCGACGGCCGTCTCCTCAAGGAGTCGCTGTGTGACGTGCGTGCCGTGGATCCCCCCGCCGACGACTACGCACGCGAACGCGTCCCGCTCCGTCTCCGTTCCGGTCGACATCAGCGGGGTCGAGACGCGTCGTGGTCGGAACGGTCGTCCGCGATCCGGTCGAAGCGGTCCGCCCGTCGGCTCATCGAAGCCGGTGAGCCACCTCGTCGCGGAGCGAGGCGGGAAGGGTGTGGTCCTCGGCCAGTCGTTCGAGCTCCGTCGTTCCACCCGTTCCGTCGAGGCGATCGAGCGCGTGTCGGCGGAGCCCGCCGTTCATCCCGTCCATCTGGACGAGCAGCCGGAGGTTCGAGGTGTCGCCCTCCTCGGCCAGTCGGTCGATCGCTGCGAGTCGCTCTTCGCGCTGTACGTTGGATCTGACTGCGGTTCTGAATGCTGATGACATGTGCGTGTGGATTCCGTTTCGGTCGTCCTCGGTCGGGTCGGTCAGTCGTTTCCGGATTCGTTTGGGGGCTGGCTCACCGCGTCTCGGAGAGTGCGACGTACGATCCCTCCGCGGCCGAGATCCACGTCGTGCGGATCGTCTCGCGGTCACGGACCGAGTAGATCGTGCACTGGTCGGGGATGTCGTCCGACTCCTCGACGATGGCGAGCCGGGTCAGCGGGGCACGACTGGCGTCGATGCCGTCGGGAAGCGGGAGTTCGTTGACGGGCGGGCCGCCGTCCGTCTCCCCGGGCCGGTCGTCTGAACGATCAGTCATCGGTCAGTTGGTGATCCCGATCTCCTCGGCGTCGGGCCCATCCGGGAGACCGTCGACCTCGACGTCGCCGTCGGTCGCGCTCGCATCGTGATCGTCCGCACCGAGTTCGTCCACGTCGGGGTCGTCCACGTCGGGGTCGTCCTCAGCACCGGACGACGCGAACGTGGGGAACCGATCGACGAACGCGCTCCAGTCGGCGGCCATCTCCTCGTCGGTTAGCGTGGACGCTCGGAGATCCGCCGCCAACGCGTCGTGGTCGAGCTGCTGGCCGATGACGACGAGGCGAGTGCCGCGGTCGCCCCACTCGTCGTCCCACGCCTCCCGGAGTCCGGGGTACGCCTCGAATTCGGCCTCGCGCTCCTCAGGTGGCAGCGCGGCGACCCAGCGTCCGCCGGGGGCGATCCGGATCGACTGACCGGCGACGTTCAGGCTCAGCGCGTGCTCCTCACGGCCGGCGAGCCAGAAGTGACCCTTGGCGCGGACGACCGCGTCCGGGAACGTATCGAGCAGATCGGCGAACCGCTCCGGATGGAACGGGCGATCCGCGTCGAATACGAAGGAGGTGACGCCGTGTTCCTCCTCCGCGGAGGCGTGCGGCTCCTGTAACTCCCGGATCCAGCCGGCGGAGCGCTGCGCCGCCTCGAAATCGAACGCCCCCGTGTCGACGACGCGCTCCGGATCGACACGTCCGTGAGTCGTTCGGACGATCTCCGCGCGCGGCTGGAGTCGTTCGAGGGTCGCTTCCACCTCTGCGAGGGTCGCCTCGTCGACGAGGTCACACTTGTTGAGGAGGAGCACGTCGCAGAACTCGACCTGTTCGACGAGCAGGTCCCCGAGGTGTTTCTCGGTCCCGTCGTCGTCAAGCAGTTCGTCGGACGCCATCGCCTCGGTGAATCGGTGGGCGTCGACGACGGTCACCGTCGTGTCGAGCCGACAGCCGTCGAGCGGCTCGATGCCCGTCTCACGGACGAACTCCGTCGGGTCGAGGTCGGACTGGTCGAACCCGAGCGTGAGCGTCTGTGCGACCGGAAGCGGCTCCGCGACTCCCGTCGACTCGACGACGATCGCGTCGAACCGACCCGCACGCGAGATCTCGCCGATGGCGTCGAGCAGGTCGCCGCGGAGCTCACAACAGATACAGCCGTTCGACAGCTCGATCAACTCCTCCTCCTCGTCGCTGATGTCGGACGACTCCGCGACGAGGTCGGCGTCGACGTTCACCGCGCCCATGTCGTTGACGAGCACCGCGAGGTCCCGATCGTCGGCCTCACGGAGCACGTGGTTGAGAACCGTCGTCTTGCCCGAGCCGAGCATCCCCGAAAGCACCGTCACCGGGATCGATCTGTCTCCCATGCAGTAGTAAATAATCTCTTCTTTGTATTATAAGTTATTATTTAGATTTTACTTATTAATAAACCGGGCGCGCGGCGGGCGTGACGTCCGCCCCGATGTCGGAACGCTCTCCCCGTCGCCGCCCGTACAGGACGACGATGGAGGTTGCGCTGATCACGGTCGGCGACGAACTGCTTGCCGGCGACACGGTGAACACGAACGCGAACTGGCTGGCCGGGGAGCTGTCGGCGCGCGGCGTGGTCGTCGCCCGGATCCTCTCGGTACCCGACGAGCGGCCGACGATCGCGGGCCACGTCGGCGACTACGCGGCCTCGTTCGACGCGGTGATCGTCACCGGCGGGATCGGGGGCACGCCCGACGACGTGACGATGGAGGCGGTCGCGGACGCGTTCGACCGCGAGCTGGCGGTCACGGAGCTGACGCGTGAAACCGTCGTACAACGGGTGTCGGCCATCGAATCCAGGATCCCCGACGGAACCCTCGACGTCGACGTCGACGCGGAGGCCGCGATCCCCGCCGGGAGCCGTCCCCTGCTCAACGAGCCCGGGATCGCGCCCGGCTGCGTGCTGGAGAACGTGTACGTGTTCCCGGGAATCCCCGGGGAGCTGAAGCCGATGTTCGCGTCGGTCGCCGAGGAGTTCGCGGGCGACCGCCGGTCGCGGTTCCTCTACACCGTGGAACCGGAGGCGAACGTCGTTCCGACCCTGGAGGCGGCGATGGAGCGGTTCGACGTCGCGGTCGGCTGTTACCCCGACCGGGAGGCGGACCACAATCGGCTAAAGCTGACCGGCACCGACGACGCGGAGATCGCGGCCGCGAGCGACTGGCTCCTGTCGACGATCGACGCGAGCGAGACGCCCGTCTCACGGGACTGGGCCGACTCGACCGACGACGAGTGAGTTGGGCGGTGGCCGCGGGGGAACGCACCGACCGCCGTTCGGTCCCACGAGGACGCCGACCGCGACGGATGTTTATAACCTGTCGACGGCGACGATCGCGACGGGTGCTTGTAAATCGGGCGCAGCGCGCGGTCGTGCGCCCGCGGTCGGCGCGCTCGCGGCGCGCATCCAGAAGTCATATGTCCGGGAGTCACACACTGCGGTGTATGGATGCCTACGAGCTGATCACCCGGAACGCGGCCGAGGTGGTCACCGAGGCGGAGATCGAGGCGCTCGCCGACGACCCCGACGGGAAGCGGGCGTACGTCGGCTACGAGCCCTCGGGCGTGCTCCACATCGGGCACATGCTCACCGCGAACAAGCTCATCGACCTCCAGGAGGCCGGCTTCGAGGTGACGGTCCTCCTCGCCGACGTCCACGCGTACCTCAACGACAAGGGCTCGTTCGAGGAGATCCGCCGGACCGCCGAGCGGATGCGCGACCAGTTCATCGCGTACGGCCTCGACGAGTCGAACACGCAGTTCGTGCTCGGCTCCGACTTCCAGCTCGACGACGACTACACGCTCGACCTGCACGCGCTCGAACTCGAAACGACGCTCGCCCGCGCCGAGCGCGCGATGGCGGAGATCACCTCGGGCGACTCGGTAAAGGTATCACAGGCCGTCTACCCGTTGATGCAGGCGCTCGACATCCCCTACCTCGGGGTGGACCTGGCGGTCGGCGGGATGGAACAGCGGAAGGTCCACATGCTCGCGCGGGACGTGCTCCCGAGCATCGACCGTGAGCCCCCGACGAGCCTGCACACCCCGCTCATCGCCGATCTGGCGTCGGGCGTCGGGAAGATGTCCTCCAGCGAGGGCGTGACGGTGTCGATGGAGGACTCCCGCGAGGCGATCGAGGAGAAGGTGAACGGCGCGTACTGTCCGCCCACCGCCGACCCGGAACCGACCGACGAGGGCGTCGAACGCGACAACCCCGTCCTCCAGGTGTTCGAGTATCACGTGTTCCCCCGATTCGAGGAGATTCTCGTCGAGCGCCCCGAGGAGTACGGCGGCGACCTCCGATACGAGACGTACGACGCGCTCGAGGCCGATCTGGAGTCCGGCGAGCTCCACCCCGCCGACGCGAAGGGCGCGCTCGCGGAGTACCTCGATCGCCTCGTCGCGCCGGGCCGCGAACAGCTCGCCGAGTAGACGGACGGTCACGTCCCGTCGTCCCGACCAGTTTCACCCCGCGAACATGAGGTTCATACGTGATGCCGACGAAGTGATTCCGTAATGGCTCAGGCCGGGAACCAGGACCTCACCGAACGGTTCATCCAGTTCTATCGGAACTACTACCGCTCGGAGATCGGCACGCTCGCACAGCAGTATCCCAACGAGCAGCGGTCACTGTACGTCGACTACGACGATCTGTTCCAGTTCGACCGCGACCTGGCGGAGGACTTTCGGATCAAGCCGGACCAGATGCGCGAGTACGCCGAGGAGGCCCTCCGACTGTACGACCTCCCGGCCGACGTCAGCCTCGGACGCGCGCACGTTCGGATCGAGAACCTCCCGGAGAACATCGACATCCGCGGCATCCGCGTTCACGACGACCACATCGGCAAGCTCGTGTCCATCCAGGGGATCGTTCGCAAGGCGACGGACGTCCGCCCGAAGGTGACCGAGGCCGCCTTCGAGTGTCAGCGCTGCGGGACGATGACGTACATCCCCCAGACCGACGGCGGCTTCCAGGAACCCCACGAGTGTCAGGGGTGTGAACGCCAGGGGCCGTTCCGGGTCAACTTCGACCAGTCGGAGTTCATTGACTCCCAGAAGCTTCGTATCCAGGAGTCCCCGGAGGGGCTCCGGGGCGGCGAGACGCCACAGTCGATCGACGTCGACATCGAGGACGACATCACCGGCCTGGTCAGTCCCGGCGACCACGTCACCGCCATCGGCGTGCTCCACATCGAACAGGTCGAGCAGGGCAACGAGAAGACCGCCGTCTTCGACCTGTACATGGACGGGGTCACGATCACCGTCGAGGACGAGGAGTTCGAGGACATGAACATCACCGACGAGGACCGTCGGGAGATCATCGAGCTCTCCGAACGCGACGACATCTACGACGCGATGGTCGCCTCCATCGCCCCCGCCATCTACGGCTACGAGGAGGAGAAGCTCGCGATGATCCTCCAGCTCTTCTCGGGCGTCACCAAACACCTCCCGGACGGCTCGCGGATCCGGGGCGACTTACATATGCTCCTGATCGGGGATCCCGGAACGGGGAAGAGCCAACTATTATCATACATCCGACAGATAGCGCCGAGATCCGTGTACACGTCGGGGAAGGGCTCCAGTTCGGCGGGGCTGTGCGTTACTGGAGACACGAGGATCCATACGGCTAATGGATTCGTTCCGATCCGGGATATTGCAACCCAATATCACGCCGATCCGGTGAACGACGAAACTGCTGCGGAAGCGACGCACGAGCTATATAGTTTCGACCGTGATGCGGGAGACGTCGAACTCACGGAAAGCTCTCACGTCTGGCGGATGCCCGAAAAGCCCTGCCGCCGGATAGAGACCGCACACGGAAAACAGTTGGAAGCGTCAATGTCCACGCCAGTGCTGGTCTGCAATGAGAACGGTCTGGAGTGGCGAAACATAGCTGATGTCAGCGTCGGAGAACAGATTGCGGTCCCGAAATATACTGACATCGAACGTTCGTCTCCCTCCGTTCGTACGTTCATCGAGTTCACTGAAGAGAAGATCAAACCAACAAATGAGTCAACCGAGTTCGTAAGGACACGACTTCGTGATGAGTTCGGTACCCTACGAGACGCCGCCAATGCGCTTAGTTTGCCGGAGGATTTCATATACGATTCGCTATCAAATCGTCATCTTCCACTCGATCGACTGAGTCGGATACTCACTGCGATCGATGTCGACCTACACGAGATAGACATCGAACGTGCGATGCTTCGCCATGGTGATAGCGTCGCAATCCCCGACGATTTTGATGCCGATCTGATGTATCTTATTGGTCTCGTTTTCGGCGATGGCGACGTGATGGTATCCCGTCGCGGAGATAATCGAGGTCACGTCCGAATCTCCAATTCCGACGAAGAACTACTAGTTCGCGCATCCGACATAATCAACGCGAAATTTGATAAGGAGGTCACGATCGAGTATCAGGATGACCGGGTTCCCTGTATTAGACTCCATAGCGCTACTGTCGCCCGGTTCTTTAGCAATGTTGGTGTTGAGTCACCGAAAAACGACATTGCACTTGACCCGCAACTTACGGTTGCGGAACATGCGGACGCGTTTTTACAGGGTCTGTTCGACGCAGACGGTGCAGTGTGTGGCCGGGTAAACGGCGGGTCTAGCGTCCAATTTTCGACCACATGTAGCGACCTTGCTGAACAGGTACGGCTGATGCTCGAAACCTACGGGATCCGTTCACGAACTCGTGAACGTGACCGGCGAGGCACGTACGAGCGAGCCGATGGATACGAAATTGAATCGACCTCCGTGCAGACTCATCTCTCGATCTACGGAACGGATCTTGACGAATTCGCAGATCGTATTGGATTTCGGTCGTCCGAGAAGTCAAAAGAGCTTAACGCGATAGTTGGTGACGCAAAGCGGCGAGGTGAACGAGTCCCAGTCGCTGACGCACTTGCTCGGACCGACGGTGGAGCCGGCAAGTACTGGCAGAATATACACCGTGGAGACAACCCGAGTCGGAGTCGCGCTCGATCAATTATCGACGAGATTGACCTCGGTGAAATTAAACCCACCGTCGAAGAGGTTGTGGAGGCAGATCTCGTCTGGGACGAGGTCGTAGCCGCCGAACGTACGGGCGAGAAGGAAGTGTTCGATCTCACGGTCCCGGAAACGCACAACTTCATCGGAAACGGGATCGTGACTCACAACACGGCCGCGGCTGTACGCGACGACTTCGGCGACGGCCAACAGTGGACGCTGGAGGCCGGCGCGCTCGTGCTCGCGGACAAGGGGATCGCCGCGGTCGACGAGCTCGATAAGATGCGGTGTGTCACCGGTGACACGCTCGTCCGTCTCGGCGATGGTACCCGGAAACGGATCGACGATATCGCAAGCGCGGCTGCGCGATCGGGAACGATCGAGGACCTGCCCAATGGTCGGACGATCCGTGAGATCGATCTGGAGGCGTGGACGATGACCGATGATGGATGGATCGACAGCCGAGCAGTGACTGCGGTCCACGAGTATGACGCACCGGAGGAGTTGGTCAATGTCTCTCTTTCGAGTGGAGCGTCCATCACGACGACCGAGGATCATCCGTTCTTCGTCTCGAAAAAGGACGGTCGGGTTGAGAAATCGGCAGCCGATCTCGAGGCAGGTGATCTCGTATACACGCCGGACGACGGCCGACAAACAGCATCCGACGGCGGCGTCACCTCGATTACTTCGGACCCAATATCCCCGCAGCACGGAACCGACACGCGAACCGTCGAAGTTCGTGACGTCTCTCGTGTTTCATCGTCAACGGAGACAAAGGTGTACGACCTGACGGTCGAGGGCACCCACAATTTCGTCGCCAACGGGATGGTCGTCCACAACTCGGAGGATCGTTCCGCAATGCACCAGGCGCTCGAACAACAGCAGATCAGCGTGAACAAGGCAGGGATCAACGCGACGCTCAAAAGCCGGTGTTCGCTGTTGGGCGCGGCCAACCCCAAGTACGGGCGGTTCGACCAGTACGAGCCGATCGGCGAGCAGATCGACCTGGAACCCGCGCTCATCTCCCGGTTCGACCTGATCTTCACGGTGACCGACCAGCCGGACCCGGAACACGACGCGCGGCTGGCCCAGCACATCATCAAGACGAACTACGCGGGCGAGCTCAACACCCAGCGCGAGCAGCTGCCGAGCTCGGAGTTCACCGCCGAGGAGGTCGCGAACGTCACCGACGAGGTCGCGCCGGAGATCGACGCGGAGCTGCTCCGGAAGTACATCGCCCACGCCAAGCGGGACTGCTATCCGACGATGACCGACGAGGCGAAGGACCTGATCGAGGAGTTCTACGTGGACCTCCGCGCGAAGGGAGCAGACGAGGACGCCCCCGTGCCGGTCACCGCGCGGAAGCTGGAGGCGATGGTGCGGCTCGCGGAGGCAAGCGCGCGGGTCCGGCTCTCCGATACGGTCGAACGAGAGGACGCCGACCGCGCGACCGACATCGTCGAGTCGTGTCTGCAGGACATCGGCGTCGATCCGGAGACGGGCCAGTTCGACGCCGACGTGGTCGAGACGGGCACCTCGAAGAGCCAACGCGACCGTATCAAAAACATCAAAGGGCTCATCGCGGACATCGAGGAGGAGTACGAGGAGGGCGCACCCGTCGACGAGGTACTCGACCGCGCCGGCGAGATCGGCCTCGATCAGGGGAAGGCGGAACGCGAGATCGAGAAACTCCGGACGAAAGGCGAGGTGTACGAACCCAAACAAGGGCACCTCCGGACGACCTGATGGACCGAATATCGGCGCTGCGGAACGTCGAGGACGCGCTCCGCGCCTTCGAGGACGGTGAGGCGGACCTCGCAGCGACGGAGCGGCGCGTCGCGTCGGTTCTCCGGACGTACGCCACCGAGTTTGAGGGCGACGACGACGTGTTCCGGGCGGTCGGCGAGGGTCCGGTCGACGGAACGGTCGTGATCGCGGCCTCCGAGCCGGCCGCTCGCGAGCGAGTGCTCGAAGCGGCCGGAATCGATCCCGACGCGGCCGACGGGGCGACGTTCGATCTCGAGCGGATCTGAGACCCTCGATCCGTCCGCTGTCGTTTAAATATCCACGATCTTCGTAACGTCTAACACGCCGGATCGACCACCCCCGTCCGTGTTGTTGGTCGTGACGTACTCCGAGTCGGCACGGACGGGGCTCCGGAACGTCTGTCGGGGCCACGACGAACAGGTCGTTCGACGCTTCGGGCGCGCGGCGCTGTTGCGGGCGACCGCCTACGGCGCGTTTCTCGCGTTGCGGCTGCGGAAGGCACACGGCGGCGACGTCCAGATCGAGCGCACGGAGCCGTTCAACGAGTTCGAGGCGGTCGACGACGATGTGCGCGAGGCCGCCAGTGCGTACGCAAACCGTGACGAGAAGGCGACGCCGTACGCCGCGTTTGCCGCCGGAACCGACCATCCGAGGCCGGAGACGCTGAAGGAGCGGGAGCTGTGAGCGACGCCGGTCCGGCCGTGACTCGCTCCGACATACCGGTCGCTCGCCCGGCCGACGTACTGGGCCGACTTCCAACCGGCCGTACCCTGCGGTCCGAGCTCTCGGCGGCGGCGCGATCACGGGGACACGAGTCGTCGGCCGCCGCGGAGATCGCGGCGACACACGAGCGGCTCGCCGCGATCGAGGTACCGGACGTCAATCTCACGGCCGCCAGGGAGCGGCTCGCCGAGGCGACCGGCGAGGAGGAGCGGCTCAAGGAACGGGTGGCCGCCGCCCGCGGGGAGCTTCGGGCCCGTCGTGACGTCGACGCGGCGACCGACGAGGCGGTTGCGGCACTCGAGGAGGCGGCCGCGGCGCTCTCGTCGGCGCAGACGGAGCGGATCGCCGCCGAGCAGGCCCTGGCCCGGGGGCGCGAACGGGCGTCGGCGGCCCGCGACGCTCGGGAGCGACGCCTCGAGCTACAGGACCGTCTCGCAAACCGTCGCCGTGACGCCAGACGCGAACTGGCACGCGAGGCGTATCCCGCGTTCCGTGAGGCGCTCGCCGCCGTTCCGTGTGGATCCCCGAAAGACGCCGGGGCGACCCCGGCCGCGTACGACGGCCCCGAACTGGCGGCGTCGTTCGCGGCGGTCCGGATCGCGACGCTCCCCGATCCGGTCGTCGTGGACCGGCACGTGTGGACGGTGCTCGACACGAAGGGATCGGCCATGCCGCCCGCGGCGGTGCTCGACGCGGAGGTCGTCCGCCGGAACGAGACCGAACCGTGAGCGGCGGGTCGGGCGTCGCCGCATCGAGTCGGACGGCAGCGGAACTCCGTCGGCCCACCGGTTTATATCCGATGCCGAGCCACCCGGCGTATGCAGCTCTCGTGGAGCGTCGAGCGCGAGACCGACGTGTCGCTGATCCGATGCCGGCTACACAACGACGCCGCCGTGCCGCGTCGCGTTCGGCTTCGGAGCCGGTCGGACGGCCCAGTACTGCCGCCACGTCGGGGTGGCGTTCCGGAGCCCGGCTGGGACGCCGACGGGGCAACGGTTCGTCTCGGTCCTGGCGAGCGTCGCGCGCTCGGGTTCGCCACGCCGGCGCCCGCCGTTGACCCACCGGTCGAGATGGACGTGACGGATCCGGACGCGACCGATGGGGACGGCAGATCCCCGTCCGCAACCGCGGCGGCACGCGATCTGGGTTCGTACCGGCCGCCGCGGGACGCGATCGTCGCGGAGCCGACCGACACCGACGACGTGGATCCGGACGGAGCGGCGCGCGCGGCGACCGCGGATGCCGCGGAGGGGTCCGCGAACAAGGACGCGCCTGATGCCGTGGATCCGGACGCCCGAGGTCCTGAGAACACTGACGGTCCGGAGGATGCCGCGGGACGTCGTCCCGGTTCGGAGTGTGTGATCACGTGGCTCGACGCGGTCGAACGTCGCGTCGAGCGGGGGGAGCAGCTGGCGGACGCGGACGTACCGACCGCGACGGCTGCGGTCGCACGAAACGACGGAATCGACGCGATCGCGGACCTCGATGGGCGTCTCAACGACGACGCGGCCCGGCTGCGGCGGATCGAGGAGCGGGTCGCCACGCTCGCGGCACGTGCCGAGCGCGTGGACGTTCCGGTCGAGGCGCTCCGGAGGCTGGCGTGATACTCACGGTCGCTGGGGGGAAAGGCGGGGTCGGCAAGACGACGATGGCGTACAACGTCGCCGCCGCGCTCGACGCGGTCGTCGTCGACGCCGACCTAGGAATGGCCGACCTCCCCGCCGGACGCGGCCCCGACCTTCACGACGCGCTCGCGGGGCGCGCCTCGCCGTCGGAGCTGCTCCGCCCGGGCCGCGTCGACATCGTTCCGTGTGGCCGAACGCTCGCGGGCGCCCGTGCCTGCGACCTCACGCGACTTCGGGAGGTCCTCGACGGGCTCGATCGGGAACACGGCACCGTCGTCGTCGACTGTCCGGCCGGTCGGCGGGCCGACGCCGGCGTGCCGCTCGCGGTCGCGGACGCCTGCGTGCTTGTCGTCTCGCCGCGGGCGTTCGCACTCGCCGACGCGATCCGGACCCGCGAGCTCGCCCGGACGCTGGACGCCGGGCTCGTCGCGTGCGTACTCAATCGGGTCACTGCGGAGCCGCCGTCCGACCTCGTCGCCGACGCGCTTGGGGCACCGGTCGAGGTCGTCCCCGCGGACCCGCGGGTCCGGCGCTCCGTTCCCGAGGAAGCCCCGGTCGTGAGCGCGGCCCCCGACAGCGACCCCGCACGGGCTCTCGAGTCGGTCGCGGCGCGGGTCCCGGACGGGGACCGGTTCGAGGCGGCGTTCGGCTAGCCGATCCGGGCCGTCGTTGCCGGCTCCTCGGTCGCGATGCGCCATGCCGGGTCCGCGCGGTCGAGCGCGCGCTCCCGCAACAGCTCGCCGAACCGCCACGGATCGACGCCCGCCGCGGCCGCGGCCGGCTCGAACTCGAGTTTGCCCTCGCCGAACCGTTCGATCGCGTCCTCCAGCCGCCACTCCGTGAGCGCCGCGGCCAGCAGTCGCTCCGCCGCGACGTCACGAGTGACCCTGCGCTGGCGTGCGTATCGCGAGAGTGACCCCGCCAGCTCGTCGTCGAGGGGCACAGCAACCCGTTCCATACGACCGACTCCCACGCGAACCGACAAGAACGTTTGCCCGTCGGGGTGAGCTCCGAACGCCCGTGGCTGCCGGGCCGACGCTCCGTGGCTGCCGGGCCGACGGAATCTCCGCGCCCACGGTACCGGTCCGACGTGTGCGGGGTGGTGTGGGCTCCGTACGCTTTTGTGCGTTGCCGCGGTAGCCGGGAGTGGATGGAGCTGGAGGCGATCCCCGGCGTCGGCGCGAAGACGGCCGCGGCGCTGCGCGAACTGGACGATCCGGTGGCGACCGTCGAGTCGGGGGACGTCGCCGCCATCGCCCGCGCGCCGGGCGTGAACGAGGCGCGGGCCGCACGGATCGCCCGCGGCGCGATCCGCCGCCGACACGACGACCACGACCGGCTGCTCGCGACCGACCGCGCTCGAGAGGTGTATCGGGACGCGGTCGGTCTGGTACAGGACCGGACGGTGACGGAGTACGCCGAAAAGCGGCTGGAGACGTTCTACCCGAGCGCGTCCGCCTCGCGGATCGCGGAGGCTCAGGCGTTCGTCGAGACCGCGATGGACCGCGATCCGGACCCCGCAGTCCGGGAGGCGCTCGCGGGCGTCGAACCGCTCTCGGATCCGGACCCCGTTCGCGTTCGCGATCGCTGTCTCGCCACTGCGGACGCCGAGGTGTACGCCCGCGCCGAGGCGGACGTGCCCGAGCTGTCGGTCGAGACCGTCGAGAACGCCCGCGACGTCTCCGAGCTCGCCCGGTCGTACGCGACGGTGATCGTGCTGGACGAGGCGTTCGCCGGGCTGGACGTCGAGGGCGACGTCCACGTCCGCCCCGACGCGCTGGAGACGCCGGCCGAGACGGTTCCCGAGCGACTGCTCGCCTTCTTCGCCGAGAACCGCGACCAGCTGGAGGCGGCCGCGACGGTCCACGAGACGGCCGGGATCGAGCCCGCCGCCGACGTCGACGCGCTCCGCGACGCCCTCGAGCGGGTCGACGACGACGGGACGATCGTCGGTGACGCGAAGCTGACACGGCTGGCGGCCGCGGTCGATGATCTCGACGCGGCGGTGTCGACGGCGGAGTCGGTCGCCGACGACCGGCTTCGGGAGGCGATCCGCGAGCGGGACGTCACCATCGAGGGGACGGACTTCCTCTCGCTGGTCGAGCAGGGCGCGCGGGTCGACTCGCTTCTGGACCGGGAGCTTGCCGACGAGTACGACGCCGCGCTCGCCGCCGCCCGCGAGCACCTCGCCGACGCGCTGCGGCTCGAACCGGGCGAGGCGGAACTCGCCGACCGGGCGTTTCCCGAGGGCGACCCGACGTTCCCGGTCGAACACGACGACGCGGCCGTCTCGCGGCTCCGGACGGAGCTCGCCGCGGCGCGCGACCGCCGTGCGGCCCGGCTCAAAACGGAGCTTGCGGCGGATCTCGGCGAGCTTCGCGAGCCGGTCGAGCGCCTCGTGGGGGACGCGCTGGAGCTCGACGTCGAGCTGGCCATCGCCCGGTTCGCCCGCGAGTTCGACTGTACCATGCCGACCGTGGTCGACCCCGGCGACTCCGGTGACGCCGCGGGCGACTCGGGAGACGCCGTGGGTGACCGGGAAGACGCCGCGCACGACGCCGGCTTCCGGATCGTCGGCGGGCGATCCCCGCTTCTCGACGTCGCGTTCGACGACGTCGATCCGGTCGATTACGGGGTCACCGGCGTCACGCTGCTGTCGGGCGTCAACTCCGGCGGCAAGACGTCGACGCTGGATCTGGTCGCGCTCGTCGCCGTGCTGGCACAGATGGGGCTGCCGGTGCCCGCCGAGGCGGCGACGGTCGAGCGGTTCACCGAGGTCCACTACTACGCGAAATCGCAGGGGACGCTCGACGCCGGCGCGTTCGAGGCGACGCTCCGGGAGTTCGGGGACCTCGTCGAAGGGTCGGCCGGCCGGCTCGTGTTGGTCGACGAGCTCGAGTCGATCACGGAGCCGGGCGCGTCGGCGAAGATCATCGCCGGCATTCTGGAGGCGCTGGACGGACAGGACGCGACGGCCGTCTTCGTCTCACACCTCGCCAGGGAGATCCGCGACGCGGCCGACGCGCCCGTCGCGGTCGACGGCATCGAGGCGACCGGCCTCGTCGACGGGGAGCTGTGCGTGAACCGATCGCCGAAGAAGGGTCACCTCGCGCGGTCGACGCCGGAGCTCATCGTTGAGAAGCTCGCCGACGAGCGCGGCGATCCCTTTTATACCGACCTTCTCGAGAAGTTCTGATCCGATCCGCCAGGTGGTGGCCTTGCCGATTCCACGCCGAACGGGGGGCACCGTCGGCCGTCCCGGTCCGGGCGTTTCCGAACGATGCACCCCCACCGCGTTCCACTACCTATAGATATTTTTATGCTTTGTGGTTCACGGCTCGGCTGTTGGCGTGATCACCCCCGGTCCGGTCGTCTACCGGCCGTCCAGCCGGATCATGGACGAATTCGCGGGGAGTTGGGCCGTCACCGACCGTTCGATCGGGGCCGAACGTCGCCGGTGACGGGGTGGTTCGCGTGGATCGTGACAAGCTTTACAACGGTCCTATTCCGGGTATCGATCATGCACCTGCTCCAGGCGACCAGAGAGACGTTCTGGACCATCGGGCCGGTGGGCAAGGCGGCGTTCTACTGGCTCGCGGCAGTGGCGATCCTCGTGTTCCTCTACGGCGTGTACGCCCGGTTCGCGGCCTACGCGCAGGGACGGGAGGACCCGCGGGACCGGCTCTCGAATCTACCCGCGAGAACGCTCGCGGCGACGAGGACGGTCCTCTCGAACGCCAACCAGTACGACAGGGACCTGTACGCGGGCGTGATGCACACGTTCGTGCTGTGGGGCTTTCTCGTCTTGGTCGTCGCGACCACCATCCTCGCGATCGACATCGACCTGTATCGACCGCTGACCGGCGAGTCCTTCTGGGTCGGCGACTTCTATCTGGCCTATCAGTTCGTCGTCGACGCGTTCGGACTGCTGTTCGTCGTCGGCGTGGGCATGGCGCTGTACAAGCGCTACCGGAACCGTGAGGGGCGTCTCTGGGGGAAACACACCTCACTGGAGGACGACGCATTCGTCTGGACGCTGTTTCTGCTCGGGGTCGGCGGTTTCCTCGTGCAGGCGGTCGGCATCGTCGGACAGCCGGAGCGCGCCAGCGAGACGGTGAGCTTCGTCGGGGTGGCGATGGCAGCCAGCCTCCAGTGGGCCGGACTGACGCAGGCGGGTGCGGAGGCCGCCTACGGCATCATCTGGTGGCACCACTCGCTTCTGGCGTTCGCGTTCATCGCGTGGATCCCGTACGCGAAGCCGTTCCACATGATCTCGTCGTTCGCGAACGTCGTCGCGCGCGACGAGAAGGCGGGCGCACGGCTGCCGAACGTCCCCGCCGACCTCGATCACAGCAACGCAGAGTCGATCACCGATTTTACCTGGAAGGAGCTGCTTGACGGCGACGCCTGCACGAAATGCGGCCGCTGTTCGTCCGTATGCCCGGCGAAGGCGTCCGGCCGCAACCTCGACCCGCGCAACGTGATCCTCGATCTCAAAGCCTACCGCGAGTCTGTCAGCGAGGACCCGGTCGTCGGCCATCGCGACGACGCACGCGGCGTCGCCACCGACGGGGGTGTGACCGCGACCGGCGGCGCGGACGACGCCGCCCCCGACGGTGGGTCGGTCCCCATCGTCGCCGACGGCGGCGGCGTGATCGACGCGGAGTCGATGGAGTCGTGTATGTCGTGTATGGCCTGCATGGACGCCTGTCCGGTCGACATCGAACACCTCACGACGTTCACCCGGCTCAACCGCCAGCTCACCGACGAGGGCGCGGTGGACTCGAACCTGCAGGACATGTTTCAGGACGTGATGCGGTCGGGCAACACGTTCGGCAACCCGGCGGCGGACCGCGGCGACTGGACCGAGGACGTCGACGTCGACGTCGCGGACGCCCGCGAGACGGAGGTGGAGTACCTCTGGTACGTCGGCGACTACCCGAGCTACGACGACCGGAACAAGACGGTCGCTCGCGCGCTCGCGAAGCTGTTCGACGAGGCGGACGTCGAGTTCGGCATCCTGTTCGACGACGAGAAGAACGACGGCAACGACATCCGGCGGATCGGCGAGGAGTTCCTCTACCTTGAGCTCGCCGGCCACCACGTCGAGACGTTCGCGGACTGCGAGTTCGACCGGATCGTCTGTACGGACCCCCACTCGTATAACACGATCAAAAACGAGTACCCGGAGCTCGACTTCGCGGAGTTCGCGGACGATCCGGTGATGCCGTTCGACCGCGAGGACCCCTGGAACCCCGACGGATCCATCGAGGTCCAACACTGGACGCAGGCCGTCGAGGAGCTGGTCGCCGACGGCCGGCTCGGACTCTCCGGCGACGAGCTCTCCTACACCGTCACCTATCACGATCCGTGTCACCTCGGCCGGTACAACGACGAGTACGAGGCCCCCCGCGAGCTGATCCGTGCGACCGGTGCCGACCTCCACGAGATGCCCCGGTCACACAACGACTCGTTCTGCTGTGGCGGGGGCGGCGGCGGGCTCTGGATGGACCACGACGAGGAGACGAAGCCGAGCGAGGAGCGCCTCCGCGAGGCGACGGAGGACACCGACGCGGGCGACGCCGTCAAGAAGTTCGTCGTCGCCTGCCCGATGTGTACGACGATGTTCGAGGACGGCCGGAAGACCGGTGGCTTCGAGGACGACCTCGAGATCGTCGACGTCGCCGAGCTGCTTATCGAGGCGGTCGAAACCGGCGCGTAGTCCGCCGGCACGCTCTTGTGAGTGTATGGTGAACGGTAACGTATGTCGAGTGACGACGGCAACCGCGAGAGCGAGGCTGTCCGGGAGGCGGTCCGCGAGGTCGCCGACCGGGTGATCGAAAACGGGGAGCTGCTGACGGACCTCGACTCCGCGATCGGCGACGCCGATCACGGCGCGAACATGGCCCGCGGCTTCGAGGCGGTCGAGGAGAAACTCGACGGACTCGAGGATGCGGACCCGGAGGAGTTCGTCCGGACCGTCGGGACGACGATCATCTCCGAGGTGGGCGGGGCGGCCGGTCCCCTGTACGGCGGGTCGATCATGAGCGCGAGCACGGAGCTGTCGGCGGGCGTCACCGCTGAGACCACGGTCGCGTTCGCGGAGGCGTACCTCGAGAAGCTGACCGACCGCGGGGACGCACGCGTCGGCGACAAGACGATGGTCGACGCGCTCACGCCGGCGGTTCACACGTACAAAAAGTCCGTCGAGGTCGACGATCTGCCGCCGCTGGAGGCGCTCGCGAAGGCGATCGACGGCGAGAACGCGGGGACGGAGTGATGGTCGGGCTGGTCGTCGTCTCACACAGCCGCGACGCCGCCGCGGGGATCGTCGAGGTCGCGTCGGGGATGGCGGGCGAGGACGCCTCGATCGTGGCGGTCGGCGGCGCCCCCGACG
>LFFM01000456.1_pt1 | contig 28480 bp, 30 predicted proteins | sample 643131 | NCBI WGS metagenome assembly LFFM01 (sample SAMN03777445, study PRJNA286221) | soda lake metagenome | biome: soda lake; feature: Kulunda steppe; material: water; isolation source: sample Tc-Br brine of Tanatar trona crystallizer | place: Russia: Kulunda steppe | collected 2011-07
AGCAGGATTTGAACCTGCGGACCTCTACAGGACAGCGCCCTGAACGCTGCGCCGTTGGCCTGACTTGGCTATCCCTGCGTGCACTCCTGGGTACTCCGGCTCCCTTCAAACCACTTTCGGTCCCGTCGGTGGGGACGACGGCGTCGCTTTCGACAGGGGCGAGCGCCGTGTGGGTGGTTCGAAGGACGGACATACCTTATACCGCGACTTTCGTTCGTAGTTCGTCCGCGCGCTCCTCGATGGAGTCGATCGCGCGGAGCAACAGTTCATCGACGGCGAACGAGCCGTCCGTCTCGATGTGGAAGACGAAGGCACCGGGTACGTCCTCGACGCGCACGTCCTTCCCGGGGAACCGCTCCGAGAGGTCGTTGCCGAACTCGTCGGTGACGACGACCTCCCCGTCGGGGGTCTCGATGACGCCACGGAGGATCCGTGGCTCGTCGTCATCGAACTCGCCGCGATCGCCTTCGATCGTAACTCGCTGGAGGTGCCGGTAGCCGACCGAGACGCCACCCTGGTGTTTGGCGTGCTCTTTGCCGGTGTCGAGAACCGCGTCGGCCTCGAACTCCAGCCGCTGCCCCTCCTTCAGCTCGATGATCGGCACGTTCTCGTCGGCGACTTCGACGAGCGGATCCGCGGACTCGATGTCCCCGGAGTACGCGGTTCCCGGACCTTCGACGTCGAGCGCGAGGGTGACCACGTCGCCGATCTCGAAGTCGTCGAGCGGCGTCGTCAGGGGAACCAGTCCCAGGCGCAGGCCGATCATCTCGTCGAACATCACGGACGAGTTCTCGACGAACCTGACGGTGTCTATCGAGAACGTCGGGACGTCGGCGATCATGGCACGGCGGATGCCGTTCGCGAACGCCGGCGTGAGCCCGCGGATCAGTACCCGCGCGCTGCGATCGTCCCGTTCGACGAACTCCACGTCGAAATCGGCTCCCGTCATATCAGACTCGCTTGTTCTTGGGCGCCTTCGTCCCGTCGTGCGGGATGGGCGTGACGTCCTCGATGCGACCGATCTCGATGCCGGCTCGTGACAGCGCGCGGATCGTCGCCTGCGCGCCCGGGCCGGTCGACTTGTTGAGGTTGCCGCCGGGACCACGCACGCGGACGTGGACGCCCTCCAATCCGGCCTCCTTGACGCGCTCGGCGACGACTTCGGCCATCTGCATGGCGGCGTACGGCGACGCCTCGTCACGGTTCTGCTTGACCACGGTCCCGCCGGACGACTTGGCGATCGTCTCGGCACCCGTCTCGTCGGTGACGGTGATGAGCGTGTTGTTGAACGATGCGTACACGTGGGCGATTCCCCACTTTCCGTCCTCGGATTCACTCATGATTGGTTACTCCTGTGACTCCGCACGCTCGGGGTGGAGATCGTCCGCGAGCGGGCTGTTCTCGTCGAAGGCGATGACGCCCTCGTTGCTCACGTCGACTTTCACCGACGGGCGCGTGACGCGTGCGCCGTCGACGGTGATGTGTCCGTGAACGATGAACTGGCGGGCCTGACTCGTCGAGGAGGCGAACCCCTGACGGTAGACGATGGTCTGGAGACGACGTTCGAGCAGGTCCGTCACGTCGAGTGACAGGACCGTCGAGATGTCGTCGTTGTCGCCCAGGATGCCGATACGGCGAAGCCGGGTGACGAACTCCGCACCCGCGTCCTGTGCGGCGGCGACGTCGCCCTGTGCCTCCCCGAGAAGCCGTCGGGCCTCACGGCGCATGCGACGCAGCTCGGACTGGGCTCGCCAGAGCTCCTCTTTGTTCTTCAGACCGTACCGCGAGAGGAGATCGGACTCCTCGGCGATGCGTTCACCCTGGTACGGGTGGTTCGGCGTCTCGTATCCCTTCGTGTTCTTGCCGGTGCTCATTCGTCGTCACCCGCGTCGTCTTCCATCTCCTCGCGGATCTCCTCGACGTTGACACCGATCGTGCCCTCGGTCCGGCCCGTGGACTTCGTGCGCTGTCCGCGTACCTTCTGGCCGCGCTTGTGCCGAACGCCTTTGTACGATTCGATCTGCTTCATCCGGTTGATGTCGTGACGACGCTTCTCGCTCACGTCAGTACCGACGAGGTGTGTCGTTTCCCCGGTGAAGAAGTCGTTCTGTCGATTGGTCATCCATGGTGGAACGTGGTCCTCGAGGTTCTCGGTGATGTCGACCACCGTCTCGATCTCCTCCTCGTCGAGGAGACCGAACGTGGCGGTTCGATCCACACCGGCCTCCTCGGCGACCAGTCGCGCCATGCGCGTGCCGATGCCGCTGAGTTCTGATAGGCTTCGCTCGACCGTCTTCGTTCCGTCGAGGTCCGTGTCCCCGATCCGAACGAAGTACTGGAGGTTCTCTGCCTCCTCTTCGGCCGAGTCGTCCTGTGATTCTTCCGTGCTCATGTGTTGATCGCAGTGAGTCCTACCGGCGCGAATCCGGCGGTACTCGATCGGTTCGAGCGTTGCGGCGGGGATTCGAACCCCGGAGGCAGTGACGCCACAGAGTTAGCAACCCTGCGCCTTGGGCCAGGCTTGGCTACCGCAACTCGCGTCGTATCATCGCCCTTGCGGACTCGGGACCCGGTGCCCCTGCAGTTCGTGCATCCGTATGGTCCAGCCTTCCGTACTTAAACATCACGAAAGACACGGGGGGCTGTGTCCGAGTAACACGGGCCGAAACGGTCGTGAACGCCCGGGTCAGGGGGTACTGTTTCGTCGTCGATCCGTGGCGTCCGTTTGGCGTACAGTTTAGTCGTGCGCGGTGGTGGGTTCGGTCATGAAAGCCGTCCAGTTCGACGCCCATGGCGACCGAGACGTGATCGAGTACGGCGAGTTTCCGGATCCAGAACCGGCCCGCGGCGAGGTCCTCGTCGACGTGAAGGCGGGCGCACTGAACCACCTCGACGTCTGGACGCGACGCGGCCTTCCGGGCATCGACGTGGAGATGCCACACGTTCCCGGCAGCGACGCGGCTGGCGTCGTCGAGGCGGTCGGCAATGACGTGACACGCGTTTCCCCGGGCGATCACGTCGCCGTGAGCGCCGGGGTCGCCTGCGGCGAGTGCGAGTTCTGTCGAGACGGGCGGACGTCGCTTTGCGTCTCCTTTCACATCATCGGTGAACACGTCCGCGGCGTCCACGCCGAGCGCGCGGTCGTCCCCGCGGGCAACCTCGTCCCCGTCCCCGACGACGTCTCCTGGGAGATCGCCGGCTCCGCCTCGCTCGTCTTTCAGACCGCGTGGCGAATGCTACAGACCCGCGCGGACGTCGAGGCGGGCGAGAAGGTACTCGTGCTCGGTGCTTCCGGCGGGGTCGGTCACGCGGCGGTCCAGATCGCCGATCACGCCGGCTGTGAGGTGTTCGCAACCGCCTCGACCGAGGAGAAGCTCCGCCACGCCGAGGACTGCGGGGCCGATCACGTCATCGACTACGAGAGTGACGACTTCGCCGAGGAGATCGCCGAGATGACCGGGAAACGCGGCGTCGACGTCGTCGTCGACCACGTCGGGGCGGCCACGTATCCCGATTCGTTGCGGTCGCTGGCGAAGGGTGGACGCCTCGTCACCTGCGGAGCGACTACCGGGCCGAACCCCGAAGCGGGGCTCAACCGGATCTTCTGGAACCAGCTGTCCGTGCTCGGCTCCACGATGGCGACGCCGGGCGAGGTCGACGACGTCCTCGAGCTCGTCTGGGACGGCACCTTCGAGCCGCGGATCCGCGAGACGCTCCCGATGAGCGAGACCGCGCGGGCACACGGGATGATAGAGAACCGTGAGGGCTTTGGCAAAGTGGTGGTGAAACCCGACAGTGAGCTCTGATGCCGACGCGGACGACGAGTACGTCCATACGCCCGACGCCGGATCGGTCGGTGACGGGACGGAGCCGACGCGGGAGTCGACGGAGGCCGAGCCGGACGGATTCGGCCGGAAAGGGTGGGTCCTGACGGGCGTCCTCCTGACGTGTATGCTCGTGATTCCCGGCATCATCTACGCCTATCCGTACGCGGCCGGTTCGTTCGGCCTCACGTTCTTCGGGACGTATCTGGTGCTCCCGCTGATTCCGGCGGTCCTGCTCGGGCTCGTCGCGGTCTGGTCGATGACCGCGGCGACGCCCGACGAGTGATCGGCGACGTCCGACGTGTGACCAGCGACGACGTCCCGTTCGCCGCAGAACGACAACCGTTTTGAACGACCCTGCCGGATGAGGGATATGTTGATCACCGTCTCCGGCCCGCCGGGCAGCGGGAAGAGCACGAACGCCGCGGGGCTCGCCGGGGCACTCGATCTGGATCACGTCTCCGGCGGCGACATCTTCCGCGAGATGGCCGCCGATTGCGGCATGACGCCAGTCGAGTTCAACGAGCACGCCGAGGACGACGACGAGATCGATCGCGACCTCGATAGACGCCTCCACGAGATCGCGACCACTCGGGACGGCGTCGTCCTCGAGTCGCGGCTCGCCGGCTGGCTCGCGGGCTCCCACGCGGACCTACGGTTCTGGTTCGATGCCCCGGTCGACGTCCGCGCCGAACGGATCGCCGACCGGGAGGGCAAATCCGTCGATCGAGCACGCGATGAGACCGTCCGACGGGAACGGTCCGAGCGAAAGCGGTATCTGGAGTACTACGACATCGACATCGATGATCTCTCTATTTATGACGCCGCGTACAACACTGCTCGGTGGCCACCAGGGGAGTTCCTCGACGTGCTCGTCGCGACGATCGAGGCGTACGACGCCGAGTACGACGAGGGAAAGACCCCGATCGAGGGGCTCTCTCACGGCTTCTAACGGACGATTCGATGTCACGAACACCACCGATACTCATCAGATGACGGACGATCGGAACGCGGACGCGGACCCGCTTCGACCGCCGCCGAGCGACCGATCCGTTCCGGAGCTGCTCCGGTTCGGCGTCGTTAACATCGACAAGCCCGCCGGCCCCTCCTCACATCAGCTCTCAGCGTGGGTTCGTGACGCGATCAACGACACCTTGGAGACGCTCGATCCGGACGGCCCTCGGATCGACGGGGTCGCTCACGCCGGAACGCTCGATCCGAAAGTCACGGGGTGTCTCCCGACGCTTACGGGCACCGCGACCCGCGCCGCGCAGGTGTTTCTGGAGGGAGCCAAGGAGTACGTCTCCGTACTCGAGCTCCACGGGCCCGCTCCGACCGATCTCCGCGATGTCGCCGTGGAGTTCGAGGGGGAGATCTACCAGAAACCCCCGCGTAAGAGCGCCGTCACCCGCCGGCTTCGAACCCGGACGATACACGAGCTGGACGTGCTCGAGCTCGAGGAGCGGCGTGCACTTCTCCGGATCGGCTGTGAGTCGGGTACGTACGTTCGGAAGCTGTGTCACGATATCGGGCTCGCTGCGGGCGTCGGCGCACATATGGGCCACTTACGCCGTGTCGCGACGGATCCGTTCGACGACACGACGCTTCACACGCTTCAGGACCTCACGGATGCGCTCGCGTGGGCCGAGGACGGTGACGAGACGCTCCTACGGAGGGTCGTCAGGCCCGCCGAGGACGCGTTGGTCCACCTCCCATCGGTGACGGTTGCTCCCTCGGCCGCACGCAACGTCGCCACCGGCGCACCCGTCTACGCACCCGGCGTCCTCGACGTCGACGGGCTCGTGACCGGAGACCAGCCGGACGGCGACGGCGATCCACTCGTGGCCTGTTACACGCCTGACGGCGCGGCGATCTGTCTCGGACGATTCGTTGGTACCCCCGACGCGGAGTCGGGGACCGCCGTCGCACTGGAACGAGTTCTCGTGTGATCGTTTTCGTCCGTAGTGACAGTCCGTATCCATCCGTTTCGCCCGGCCGATACACGACAGCTGCTGGATCGGACCACCCGGATTGAGATCCGGGGAACACGGTGAGCGATACCACCGAGGAGCGTATCGGACTCACCAGCTCGAGATACGTGCTCACCCTGTCGGTACACGTCACCGGTCTTGCCGATCGACGGTTCCGGAACTCGAGTCGAGCTGATCCGAGGTCCGTCCCGGCGTCGATATGGACGGCGGAAGTCGCCTAGGAGCCGGAACGATCGTCGCTCCGTTCGTTCGACTGCTCGTCGGAAGAATAAAAGGACTCGTGGAGTGCCATCGCTTCCTCAGCGGCTACTGGTCCCTCGACGGTCGTCGTGCCATCGGCACGATCGATGACCTCCGATGCGGGGATCGTGACGACGCTACCCGTGAGCTCGTCGAGGGTCCCGCCGTCGACCCCGAAGACGACGCGATCGATCCCCGCGTAGTGGATCGCGGTCGCACACATCGGACAGGGCTCAGTGCTCGCGTACATCGTACAGCTCGCGAGCTCGTCCGGATCGAGCGCTCGCTCGGCCCACCGTGCGAGAACCAGCTCGGGGTGTGCGGTGACGTCGTCGTCGGTGCGTGTCGTGTTGCGAGCCTCCCGAACGACCTCGCAGTCGATGACTATCAACGCTCCGAACGGAGTGTTACCGGCTTGAACCGCCTCTTCAGCGAGCTCGATCGCTCGGGCCACGTATGCGATGTCCTCGGTCATTACGTACCGATCCGAGCGCAGGACCCTAACCGTTCGTGTGGTCGGATCATCGTTCCGTCTCCGACTGATCGGGGCCGTCCTCATCGGCCGGAACAGCGTCGGCGCTCGTCTCCCGTCCCTGGCCGTCGTCATCGGTCGTCTCGTCACCGTCCGATCCGTTCGCCGAACCCGACTCACGTACCGTTCGAAGGGCAGCGACCGCGTCGTCAGTCGCCTCCGACCGCGTCTCGGAGACGGCCGCGGGATCGAGCCCTTCATTCTCGGTGGTATGGTCGTCATCCTCGGTGGTATCGTCGCTTTCGGTCGGATCCGTGTCCTGACCGCTCGGTGCCTCCGGATCGCCCGACTCAGCACCACCGAGGACCCTGGCGAACCAATCGCGAACTCGTGTGAGGATTCCCATGGATCAGTAGTTTCGGAACAACAGCGCGCGCACGTCGTCTTTCGTACGAGCCGTTTCGACCCGCCCGTCGGGGAGGTCGACTTCGTATCGGACGTCGCCCTCACTCTCCCGCCACTTGTCGTCGTGGGTGTCGAGGAGGCTCATCATCGCGTTCAACTGACTGGAGTCGTCGGATCCGGCCGGCTCATCGTCGGGCGCGCTCGTGGAGTCGGTCTCGCCAGCCGTGCACTCCCCATCGACCTCCGCGCCCTCGTCGGCAACCGCGCCCTCGTCGGCAACCGCGCCCTCGTCGGCATTCTCTGGGTCGTCGATGTCGATGTCGACATCGACCGCTGCAAAAGGGTCGGCAGCCAGCTCGATGGCTCGATCGAGCGTCGCGGTGATCAGCTCGTCCTTCGTCATGCCGCTCCGTCCGGTCACGTCGACCTCGGCGGCGATCGTGTACAGGTCCATTCGATCGGCCTCGTCCGGGTCGGAGTGTTTCCGGTTCCGATCTGACAGCTGCTCGCGAACCGCGTCACGATCGAACGGCACGCTCCGGGTGCTCTCGGCCTCCGTCATTCCGGTCGCCGGGGCCTCCGTTCGATTCTCGAGTTTCGCGCGTGAAACGCGTTCGGGATCGGCCTCACGCTCGGGGTCGTCGACAGCTTCCGCGAGATCGAGGAGGTACGCGAGCACGTCGTCGGTTTCGACGGTCGCGTACCGCCCGGCGTGTCGTTCGGCCAATTCGGCTCGGAGCGTCTCGATGCGTTCCCGGTCCGCGTCGGGTATGTCCAGCGTTTCCATCACGTATCACCACCGCGTCCGAACCGTTCGAGCGCCTCCTCCCAGCTCTCGACGACACGTGGCTCGCCGGAGTGGTCCGCCTCGACTCCCACGAACCCACAGTCGTCACAGGCGATCGCCTCGGTCCCTCCGAGTGCGAACGTCGTCAGCTCCGATCCACAGCGCGGGCACTCGATCGACACGGTCAATCGTCCTGATCGACGACGCGGCCCGTAAAAAAACGCATGGGTCGGTTCCATCGTTCCGACGATCGGGGTATCGAGTACCGATCAATAGATCCGATTACGTATTAAGGTAATTAGGTGATACCCTGTAATTTTTATGAAGGGAGCGGCACGAGTGTGTCATGAACGAACGAAACAAAGCTGCGTCCTCCTCGCCTGCTCGCCGACGAGTGCTTCGATCGCTTGGCGGGCTCGGGATCGCTGGAATCGCCGGATGTATGGGTGATGACGACGAGCAAAACGGCGAGGGGACGGACGACGAGGGATCCGAGAGTGAATCATCGACGCCGTGGGACGAGTATGAATCCCCTGCCGAGTCGGCATGGCCGACCAGCGCCACTCCCGGCGAACTCGGGTTGACCGGCCGACCGCCGGCGGACGCGGTCACACTCTGGGACGGCGACGCGGCAACGCTTGACGACTGGGAGCACGGCGATGGCAGCGACGCACAGTGGATCGAACACGACGACTACTTCGAAGTCGATGTCGGGACCGGCGATATCCACTCACGCGAATCGGTCGGCGACTGTCATCTCCACCTCGAGTGGCGGATTCCGGCCGAGTACGAGGGGTTCGTCGACATCGACGAGGGTGGTGACGGCCAGGGACCGGGGAACAGCGGTGTCTTTCTGATGGAGACCTACGAGGTACAGATCCTCCAGAGCCACGACAATCCGACGTATCCGGGCGGTTACGCCGGCGGGTTCTACTTGGCCTCACCCGACGAGGGTGCCGTGCCGCTGGTTCTCCCGACTCGACCGCCGGGCGAGTGGAACGCCTTCGACATCGTTTGGCGAGGGCCTCGCTTCGACGGCGACGAGCTCGAGCGCTATCCGCAGCTAACGGTGTTTTTCAATGGTGTGGCCGTCGTCAACCACTTCGACGTCCCCGGTCCCGCCTGGTGGGTTGATCTCCACGACTTCGACCACGAGGACTTCGGTCATCCCCGCGACGACGATGGAACCTTCCTCGAGGAGGTACCGGTCCAACTACAGGATCACGGCGCTGCTTACGACGAGTGTCACTTCCGGAACATCTGGTACCGCGATCTCCCCGAATCGCCCGTCGATATCGACGATCCGGACGAGATGCCCGAGTACGACAGCGACAGAGGTGTATGGGAGGAGCGCGATGAGTACTCCGGTCACGAGGATTCATGGGATCCCGACCATCCCGATCAGCCCGAACAGATCGAAGCCGGCGGAGACGGGACCACCGGCGAGGCGCCCGGTGACGCGGACGTACTGATCGACGGCGAGGAGACGCTCGAGCCCGGCGACGGCGGATGGGAGAGTGACGAAGCGTACGGCGACTGCCAAGTGCATGTCGAGTGGCAGGTGGACGCTGATGCCGAGGCCGAGGGGCCGTGGCGTGGGAACAGCGGTATTGGCCTCGGCGACTACCGGATCCAGATCCTGGACAACTACGACAACCCGACCGATCCCGAGGACTGGGCCGGTGCCTACCCCGGGCAGGCAGGGCCGGAGCTGGACGCAGTCGGTGAGTCGGGCGAGTGGCAGCACCTCGACCTCGTGTTTCAGGCCCCGCGTGACGGCGGCGACCGCCCGGCGCAAGTCACCGCCTTCCTGAACGGTGCGGTCGTCCAGACGCGCCTCCGACTCGAGGGTCCCAACGCGGACGGCGAGATCGGCGACTACGAGGACCATGGCGATCTTCCGCTCCGGTTCGAGGAACCGCGAGAAAACGGTAGCGAGGTCTCGGTCCGGAACGCCTGGGTCCGGTCGCTGAACTGAACGGTTCGTCCACGTTCTCGTCGGTGCTGTTAACGCGATGTCCTCCGATCCCAGGGCGGACTGCTTGCGGGGACAACAATCAATAGAGTCGGCACAGACCGTCGAAGTATGAGCGAGTCGAGCGAGGCGGACGAGACAAACGTCCTTCTGGAGTACTATCGGCAGTACATCGGGGACCCGGATCGGACGGTCGACGTGTACGCCGGCTTCGGACTCTTCTTCGTGGGTCTCGGGCTCGGCCTCGTCGGGGTCGTCGTGTTTCTCTACAGTGCGACACTCCCGCCGAACTCGGAGTCGATGTACGCGGTCCGGCAGGTGGCGTCGGTTGCGGCCGCGATCGGCCTTCCAGCGCTGCTTCTCGGCGTCGTCGTCCTCCTGCCGGTAGACCTTCGCATGTTGTATCTCGGAGCCGCCGGCTCCGTCGTCTGTCTCGTCGCGGTCGGACTGTTCGTGTGGGCGTACCCACACGCCTGGAACGTCACGAACCCGCCGGACTACAGCGCGCAGGGCGTCGCCCTGTACAGCGTCGGCCTCGTCGGCGTTATCGGGGCGACCGGCGTCGCACTCGTCGCCCACCGGGTCGAGCAGGCTACCGGCGCGGTCGCGGGAGGTGCTGGTGACACGACGGGAGAAGGCGGCGAGAGCGAAACGGTCACCGACGGGGAGGTCCGTGCCGACATCGAACGCGAGCTCGAGGACGCGGAACTGACGTGGGGCGGGGTCGAACGCGGGGAGGGACGACGCCTCGAGCTGGATACGACCGCGGTCGACGAGGTGGAGATCGACACCCAGACGCTCTCCGGATCGGCAACGGAGACGCGGACCACGTCTGGCACCGTCAACGACGCAGTCTCCCAGCTCAAAGGGCTCCAAGGTGGCGAGCAGAATACCGCGAGCGGGCAGGGGACCGACGATCAGGCAAACGCATTGCGCGAGCTCCGCGAACAACAACGGGCGGAGGAATTGGCTGAAGCCGAGGAACGCTCCCTCCTTGACCGGATACTCGCGTACGTCAGGTGAGCCGTTTCGTCGACGGAACGGGATCCGACGTCGGGCGGGCGTTCGCCGAGGTGGCGATCGACGGCCACGAGAGCGTTGAGAGGCCTACGGCCGATGACGTGCTCGCGGGAGTGCGTGATGACGGATCCGTGGGAGTTGTGAGGCGAGGCCGACCACACGCGCCGTCACGTCGCAGGGACTCCGACGCCTCCGCCGAACGCTCTCTTGGACTCGGTAGCTTCGCGCCGAGTTCGACGAGCATCGAGTTCGACGAACATGCTTCAGGCCTCGCTCGTGGCCGGGGAGACGGGGTTTTTGCACGCGGAGTCGAAACGAAGGCACATGAGCCATGACAGACGCGAAAGCGGGTTCAAACGACGGACTCGTGTCGAGGAGGCGCTGGCGACCCTCCTCGACACGGTCGATCCGCACGGTCGAACGGAGACCGTTCCGTTGGGTGAGGCGGACGGCCGGGTCCTCGCCGAACCGGTTCACGCTCCGGCACCGGTACCGAGCTACGACCGCGCGGCGATGGACGGATACGCCGTCCGTGCCGAGGACACGTTCGGCGCGTCCGACCGGTCTCCGGTCGTGCTACGAACCGCCGAGGAGTCGGTGACCCCCTGGGAGGCGGTTCGAGTCCACACGGGAGGCGCGCTCCCGGAGGGAGCGGACGCGGTCGTGATGATCGAGCACGTCGAGGTGGTCGGCGACGAGCTCGAGGCGTTCGACGCGGTCGCGTCGGGCGAGAACGTCGGCCCGACGGGAGAGGACGTCGCCGAGGGTCAGCAGCTCTACGACGCCGGCGAGACGCTCCACCCGTCCGATCTCGGACTGCTCAAATCGGTCGGCCTCGATTCGGTCGACCTCTTCGAGCGGCCGACCGTCGCCGTGATCCCGACGGGCGAGGAGCTCGTCCAGTCGAGCCCGGAGCCCGGCGAAGTGATCGAGACGAACGGCCTCACCGTCTCCCGGCTCGTCGAGCGCTGGGGCGGGACGGCCCGGTACCGCGACGTCGTCACCGACGACGAGGACGCGCTCGCGGACGCGGTCGACCGCGACCTCGACGCCGACGTCGTCGTTACGACGGGCGGATCCTCCGTGGGTGAGCGCGATCTCATCCCCGAAGTCGTCGACGAGATGGGGGAGGTGCTCGTCCACGGAGTCGCACTCAAACCGGGCCACCCGGTGTGTCTCGGCCGCGTCGAGCGAACGCCGGTTCTCTCGCTTCCGGGGTACCCGGTTGCGTGTATCGTCAACGCGGTCCAGTTCCTCCGGCCGACACAGAAGCGGATCGGCGGGACTACGGCGGAGCCCTTCTCGACCCACCGGGCGCGGCTGGACCGGAAGGTCGCAAGCGAACCGGGGACGCGGACGTTCGCGCGGGTGAAGCTGTCCGAGAATTCGAGCGAGGACGACGGTCCTCGATTCGTCGCGACGCCGACTCGCGCGAGCGGGTCGGGCGTGCTCTCCAGCGTCGCGCTCGCCGACGGCTGGGTCGTCGTCCCCGAATCGGTCGAGGGACTCGACGCGGGCGAGACCGTGGACGTCGAGCTCTGGGAGGGCACCGAATGAGTGACCGCAAGGAGTTCCGGGACCTAGCGGAGCCGGCGGCTGCCCGCGAGGCGATCGCGTCGTTGGAGCTCACTCCCGAACCGGAGTCGGTCTCGCTCGGGGACGCTCGCGGTCGCGTGCTCGCGGAGCGGATCGACGCCCGCATGGACGTTCCCGGGTTCGATCGGGCCTCGATGGACGGATACGCGGTACGGGCCAGAGACACGTTCGGCGCCGACGAGGTCGACCCGGTCGAGCTCGATCTGGTCGGCTCCGTCCACGCCGGCGCGGAACCCGACGTGACCGTCGTGTCCGGGACGTGTGCGGAGGTATCGACGGGCGCGGTGATGCCCGACGGGGCCGACGCCGTCGTGATGGTCGAACGAACCGACGCGGTGGCAGACGCGGAAGAGGCAGCCCGTATCGCGTTCCGAACCGCGGTCGCGCCGGGCGATCACGTGATGGTCGCCGGCGCGGACATCGCCGCGGGGGCCCGCGCGCTCGGCCCGGGCACTCGATTGACTCCCCGGGAGATCGGACTACTCTCGGCGCTCGGCGTCGACGAGGTGCCGGTCCGTGGGCGACCGACCGTCGGCATCGTTTCGACCGGCGACGAGCTCGTCCGTCCCGGCGACGACCTGAACCCGGATCGCGGGGAGATATACGACGTCAACTCGACGACGATCGCCGCGGGCGTCGAGGAGGCGGGAGGCGATCCGGTGTTCTACCCCCACGCGGGCGACGACTACGAGGAGATGGAGCGGTTGTTGCGGGAGGCGGCCGACCAGTGTGACCTGGTGCTCTCGTCGGGCTCGACCTCCGCGAGCGCGGTCGACGTCATCTACCGCGTAATCGAGGAACGGGGTGCGCTCCTCTTACACGGCGTCTCCGTGAAGCCGGGGAAACCGATGCTGATCGGCCGGCTCGATCGTGCCGACGGCGGGGAGTCAGCGTACGTTGGGCTTCCCGGATATCCCGTTTCCGCGCTCACCATCTTCCGGACGTTCGTCGCGCCAGCCATACGGAACGCGTCCGGCCTTCCCGAACCCCGCACCGCCACCGTCGAGGGACGGATGGCGCTCGGCGAGCGATACGCCGAGGGGCGGCTCCGGCTCATGCCCGTCGGTCTCCTCGATCTCGGCGCATCGGGGCCAACCGCCGCCGTCGGCGATCCAGATCTGCCGCTCGTCTACCCGGTCGATAAGGGGTCGGGCGCGACGACGAGCCTCGTGGAGGCGGACGGCGTCGTCGCCGTGGACCCGGATACGGAGTATCTCGACGCCGGGGAACGCGTTACCGTCCAGCTGTTCTCACCGGACGTCCGTCCGCCGACGCTGCTTGGGGTCGGCGAGGACGACCCCGCGCTCAACCGCCTGCTCGACCGACTGTCGAACCCGCGATACCTGCCCGTCGGCTCCCGGGAGGGACTCCGTCGGCTCCGCGACGGGGTTCCGGACGTCGCCGTCGTCGCCGGACCGACGGACCGTGAGGTCGAGTCCGTCGATCTGGGCGGCTGGACGCGGGAGTGGGGACTCGCCGTTCCCGAAGGGAATCCCGAGACGATTTCCGGACTCGGTGATCTGGTCGATCGAGAGCTCCGGTTCGTCAACCGATCACGTGACTCCGGGCTTCGACGGAGCTTCGATGAGTGTCTGGAGACGCTCGCCGCCGAGCGCGACGTGTCGCGATCGGAGCTAACGGACGGGATCGACGGCTACGAACGTACCGTTCGTGCGTTCGAGAGTCCGGTTCGGGCGGTGCTCGGCGGAACGGCCGACGCCGGACTCGCGCTCCGCGAGACCGCCGATCGGCTCGGATGCGAGTTCGTCCCGATCGGCGAGCAGTCGGTGGCCGTCCGCGCGGCGACGGAGCGGACCGACCGTGACGCCGTCGAATCGCTCGTGGACGAGCTCGATTCCCTCGATCCGGTCATCGAGGGACTGGCCGGGTACTCCCGTCCCTGATCACTCCCGGAACAGGCGGAACGACCCCTGCCCGACGACGACCTCGGAGCGGCCGTTCTCGGCCACGCTGGTTACCGTCATGTCGCTGACGCCGATCGATCCGCCCGATCTGATGATCTCGGCTTCCGCCCGGAGATCGCCGGTCGCCGGCCGGAGGTAGTTCGCGTTGAGATTCACGGTGGCGACCCCGCCCGAGAGCGGGTCCTCGAACGCGGTTCGCTGGGCGATTCCTCCCGCGGTGTCGATCAGCGTCGCCGCGACGCCGCCGTGGATCGTTCGACCGTCAGTGTTCGTCAGCTTCTCGTCGAACGGGATCGACAACACGATTCGCCCCCGCTCGACGACGTCTACCGACGTGTTCAGCCACGAGAGATAGCCGTGCTCCTTCTCTATTCGCTCCCGAAGGTACTCCGTCGCCGCCTCCGGAATGGGTCCCATCCCTGCGATGTCGTTCTCGACCATATTCTCCCGTCACCGCCGGATCGCTTGTATCCCGGGGAACAGATCGAAACGCTCCGACGGTTCATATCCGATGACGCACCATCCGACCCGTGACCTGACGGGTCGCCCGCGGTGGCCGAGGCGGGAGTCCGGCACACCACCGTGGCTATCGGGAACGCCGCGTGCCGGCTGTTCGCCACTGCTGAACTCCACTAGCTGCCGAGCCGGATCAGGTCGTCGCTTCTCTCGACTCGGACCGACACCGACTCGCCCACGTCGAACTCGTGGTCCGGACAGACGAGCTTCGCTCCGTACTGGACATCGCGGGCCGCGAACAGGGACACGCCGACGATCCGGTCCCCGTTCGCAGTCACCTCGATCGGGTCCCATTCGATCCGGGTTGACTCCTCCCCGTCGGCGTCGGCGCCGACACCGATCCGTGTGCCCCACAACGTCGTCGTCTCGCCGTTTCCCATCGATGTGAACGCTCCACCACCCGCGTAGTGAGCCAGTCCCCCGTCCAACGGGACGCCCTCGTCGCTCGCGATGGCCGCGAACGATTCGCCCGGATCCGGGTGTATCGGCGCATCCAGCACCGCGTGTGTTGCCCCCGTCTCGACGACTGATCCGGTTCCGTCCCACGGCATGCCACGGACCGGGACGTCGACATCGACCGGAAGCGATCCGCTTGCCCGGAACGGGTCCGACCCCGGCGCTCGAAAGCCCAGGTGGACGTGATCGTCGACCCACTGGCCGAAAAACCCCGATCGAGTCGTCGGCCCGAGGACGTCTCCGACCTCGATCCGCTCGCCCGGTTCGACCTCCGGTATCACGTGGAGTACACGGGCGACGCTCCCGCGTTCCGCGCCCGCACGGTGGCACCAATCGTCGTCGAGATCGATCAGTATCAGGTGGTCCGTGGAAGACGCGTACGGGCGGTCGGGACAGCCGACCGTTCGGGTCTCCATAACGACGCCGTCAACGGGGGCGATCCCGTGTTTCCCCTTCGGATAGAGGTCGATCGCTCGTCCATCATCGTGGGCCGGATACGGGGAGTTGTATCGTGAGAACCGGCGATACGGTTCGAGCGACTCCGAGGGAAGGCGAACGACCATACAACGTACAGGCACTACAACGGAATGTGGCTATCGACACCCGACGTGACGACCGCAAGCGGTTGTCGACCACGGGTCGATCGGCCGTCACTCGTCAACGCTATCGATTCCCCTGATCTCGAAGCAGACGCCACCATCCGGTCCCTCGCTCACCTCGACCGACCAGTCGTGCGCGTCGGCGATGTCGTCAACGATAGCGAGTCCGAGCCCGGTTCCCCCGCCGAGGGATACGCCACGGTCGAACACCCGTGCTCGCTCATCGTCGGGGATCCCCGGTCCGTCGTCGCAGATCCAGAGGGAGAGCTGATCGCCGGATCGTTCCGCGGTGACGGAGACGGCTACGTCGGTACCGCCGTGTTCGATCGCGTTTCGAAACAGGTTCGCTGCGAGCTGCCGGAACCGCTTCTCGTCCGCAAGGACGGTCTCTCTCGGCAACTCGACCGTCAACGTCGCCGAACCGGTCTCGAGCCGGGACCACACGCTTCGGATCGTTCCCTCGAGCGAGACCCGTTCAAGCGTGTCGACTGCCTTTCCCGCGGTCGCGAGCGAGAGCAATCCCTCGATCAGCTCGTCCATTCGCCGGTGAGCGTTGGCCGCACGGTCGAGCACGTCGTCCCGATCGGCTTCATCGATGCGCGCACGCTCGACGGCTGCGGTTGCGGCTGCGAGGGGATTTCTGAGGTCGTGAGAGACGACGCCAGCGAAATCCTCCAGCCGATCGTTCTGTCGTTCGAGCTGTGACTCCCGGCGTTCGAGTGCCTCGCGTCGTTGCTCGCGAACGGTTACGTCACGCAGGAGAAACACGTGCCCGCGATCCGTCCCACGAGGATCGGTGATCGGGTCTACCTGGACGTCGAACCACCGATCCTCGATAGCGATCGGGTTCTTCCCCTCCGCATCGAGACGCGGAAACGCGGTCGATAACGACTCGCCGACCGCGTCCGGCGGAAGCAATCGTTTCGCGGCCGGGTTCAGATCCCGAATCCGGCCGTCGGATCCCGCGACGATCACGGGGTCCTGCATGACTTCTACGGCCGTGTCGCGCGCGACGACGGCGGCATCGAGCGTGCCGAGCCAGAACACGACGCCGTAAAGGAACACGCCGTGGAGGACGAACGCGACCGGTGTCCACTCGAGCGTCGCGTAGCTCCCGAAATCGAGGGCTGTGGCGACGCCCGCCAGAAGCGGGAACAGCGTTCCAAGCAGCGTGACAAACGTCTGGAGCCGGTATCGATTCCCCGTTCGACGATAGAGATCGAGAATGACGAGGGCCCCGGCCACGTATAGCCCGTACGCGTATAGGAGAAACGCGACACCGGCCGGTCCGAGACCGAGCTCGACGAGCGTGAAGGGGCCGTCAACGGTCGGTGCGAACGATCGGCGGCCGAGTCCGTGGGTGCGGCTGGACCACGCAAGCAACACCCAGAGAAACGCCGGAGCAGTGAGACCGACGAGCCACCGTTCGGTTCGCCACTCGTCCCGGCCGGCGAACGCGAGCGCGAACGACAGCCAGAGAACCGGCATTGCCGCGAGGATCGGTGTCGATACCTGCACGGCGACGACCATGGTCGTCGGGTCTCCACTGGCGACTCGGATCGCGTATAGGAGCGAGAGCAGTCCGCCGCCGCCGAGATACAGCGCCACCTCGAGGCGGCCGGGCTCGGCGGGCTCGGCGCGTGCAACCCGGCCGAGCCAGATCCCGATCGCGCCCGAGAGCAGGCAAGCGAGTAGGTATGCCTGTACAGGCAGTGCGCCCGGATCGCTCATCGGTACCTGAACGAACCCGACGACTGACAAAACGTTTGCGTCGGCGTGGGCGGCCACGAACGCAAACCGCTTGTCGCCCCGGCTCGTTTTCGGGGACATGCGCGTGTTTCGTGGGCGGACGGATCGACCCCGGACCGACCGCGAAGCGACGGGACACCTTCTTGACGAGGCGAGCGACGGGCGGTGTTGCGTTCGGGTGTGGGCCCCGCCGCGACAGGTGGCGTTCGGCAGACGGGACGCCCGTGAATCGGGGTACTCCGATGCGAGACGTGTTTCCGAGGAAGCAGGATTCTCCCCGATCGAGCGCGACGTGGGGGGGCGTGCGGTGGCGTACACTGGCGACACGATCGCGTTCGCAGTCGCGACTCCACGGACCGGTGATGTCGATTCGGTCGGTATCCACGAACGGTACGGATGGGCGATGCAGACTATCAGGTCCGCGCTCGAGGCGGTCGGTGCGGAGGTCGCTACCGGCGAGCCGCCCGCCTCGTTCTGTCCTGGTGATCGCTCGATCCGGATCGCCGGTGGCGGGAAGCTCTCCGGCATCGCTCAGCGAGTTCGGGCCGATGCGGCACTCGTCGCCGGCTGTCTCGTCGTCACGCGTGCTGATGCCTCGGAGATCGCTTCCGTCCTGTCCCCCGTGTACGACGCTTTGGGGATTCGGTTCGATCCGGACTCGGTCGGAAGCGTGGCAGGCGCGGGCGGACCGGGATCCCCTCGAACGGTTGCTCGGGAGGTCGAATCGAGACTTCGTCACGAGATCCGTCGTAGCAATCCGATCCGTGGAGCGAGCGGTGACGATCGGCTTGCTACCGATCCCACCGACATCGTCCGTGTTGGCCCGGAGGAATGGTCGTGAAGGTTCGGGGAGCGGTCGTGACGGAAGCGCGGCTCGGAGTGGACCGTCTCCACGGACACCCGAGGCGGATGCGGTCGCCGGCCGTCGCTTCCGTCTCAATCAGGGTTGCTCCTACCGACCGGCGTGTCGATGTTTCGACGTGCTTTTTATTCGCGGGCGTCTCAGTCCGGCTATGGCTGAATTCAAAGTCGTCATCGCCGACCCTGAAACCGGCGAGACGTTCCAGCGCGAGGTCGACGGACAGGACGCGAATCGATTCCTCGGACGCGAGCTCGGCGACGAGGTCGACGGCGACGCCGTCGGTCTCTCCGAGTACACGCTCGAGCTCACCGGCGGATCGGACGAAACCGGTCGACCGATGCGGGCCGACGTCTCCGGCACCCGCCTGAAAGAGCTCCTCCTCGAGGGCGGCGTCGGGTTCAAACCCTCTCGTGAGGGCGAGCGTAAGCGGATCACCGTGCGCGGTCGCGAGATCGATGACGACGTCGCACAGATCAACGCGTCGGTCATCGATGGCGACGGCGACGTCGCGGCCGCGTTCGGCGACGGCGACGACGAATAGACCCCTCGCGGATGGCTCGTATCCCTTCCGACGACGAGAGCGTTGCGTCCGTCCGAGTCGACGTGGCTCGTCGCGGCGGCACGCATCGGCCCTGCATCCGACTCCCTGCCGATGCGGATCTGGATGGGCGAATCGAGTCCGGGACGTGTGAGTCGCTCTCGCTTGCCGCCGAGGACATCGTTCGACTGGTGATTGACCGCGAGACGTATCACGCCCGCATCGAGACGGACTCTCGGGGACGGCTACTCGGCGGAGCGTTCGACGATCGGCGACGAGCACGGACTCCCGGTGAGGGTACCGACAAGTTGGCGGAGTGGCTCACTACCCACCACCGGGAGCCGGGCGATGTCGTCGTCCTCGACGTCGTCGTTCCGAGCGACGTGTACGGGCTCCGACTGCCCGGCGAGCGGACGGTGTACGACGCGAATCGAGGCCCCCGCTCCTCGCTCGCCGACATCGCCCGCGGGCTTGACGGATCCGAGGAATCCCGGTGACGGGTCGACCGATCCCCCGGTCGAATCGCTTATTCTCTTTCGGCACCGAATCCGGAACATGAAGGAGGTCGACGCGGACCTAACGGCGCTCGACCGAGCGATCATCAACGCCTTTCAAGGTGGATTTCCGGTGACCACGCGGCCGTTCGACGCGGCCGCCGAGGCGCTTCGGGACCGCGACGTGGCGGTGACGGGACCGGAGCTCTGCGAGCGCGTTCGCGAGCTCGACGAGGAAGGCGTACTCTCGCGGTTCGGCGCTCTCGTCAATGCCGAGGAGATCGGCGGGGCGGCGTCGCTCGTCGCGATGCACGCGCCCGAGGACCGGTTCGACGAGATGATCGAGACGATAAACGGGTTCACGGAGGTCGCACACAACTACGAGCGCGAACATCCACATCTCAACGTCTGGTTCGTCGTGAGCGTCGCCAACCATCCGGATCCGGACAAGGACGGAGGCGACCGTGTCGAGGAGGTGCTCGCCGAGATCGAGTCGGCGACCGGCCAGGAGACGTACAATCTACCGAAACAACGAGAGTTCCACGTCGGGGCGAAGTTCCTCGTCGACGGCCCGATCCCTGACGGCGACGTCGACCTCTCCGGACTGGCTCCGGACGTCGAGCCGACCGATCGGTCCACGCTCACTCCCGAGGAGCGGGACCTCGTCGTCGATATTCAGGGAGGACTCCCGATCACGGAGACTCCCTACGCCGATGTCGCAGCCGCGCTTGACGCCGACGTGGCCTGGGTGATCGAGACGATAGAGCGGTTCCGTCGTGAGGGGAAGGTCCGACGGGTCGGCGTCATCCCGAACCACTACGCGCTCGGTTACACGGAGAACGGGATGACGGTCTGGAACGTCCCGGAGGAGGTTCTCGACGAGGTCGGCCCAGTCGTTGCGGATCTCGATTTCGTCACGCATTGTTACGAGCGCCCCCGACACGCGGGCGTCTGGGAGTACAACTTCTTCGCGATGACACACGGTCGCACCGAGGCCGAGAGCGATCAGCGGGTCACACAGGTTCGGGACACGATGAACGAGTACTGGGACGTCGCTCCCGACGACTGGGACACGCTGTTCTCGACGCGGATCCTGAAGAAGACGGGAATTCGAATCGACGAACGCGCGAGCAGCAACACGATCTGAGTCGAACGGGTCGATACACACGTCACCAACGATCGCACACCGAATGACGCCATTATACCATGACCTCTCCGGCGAAACGGTTCTCGTGTTCGGCGGCGGTTCGGTCGGGAGCCGGAAGATCATCGGCTTCGCGGACGAAGCACGCGTCGTCGCCGTGAGCCCGGCGTTCGCCGACCGACTTCTCGCCGCCGGCGACGGGCACGCCGAACGCGCGCGAATCGATCTGATCCGTGCGGAGCCCGATCCGGCAGCCGTTCGGGAGTGGATCAACCGCGTGTCGCCGGCTCTCGTCGTCGCCGCAACCGACGACCGCGCGGTGAACGCGGCCGCGGAGGCCGTAGCGCTCGAGACGGGAATCCTCGTGAACCGGACGGACGTCTCGGGCGGCCGTGACGTGGGAAGCGTCGTCGTTCCGGCGACGATCGAGGACGACCCGGTCAGCGTCGCGATCTCGACCGGCGGCGCGAGCCCCGCGCTCTCGAAGGCGCTCCGCCAGCGGATCGAAGCCGAGATCGACGGGGCGGGCGCGATGGCGGAGCTGTCCGGCGAGCTGCGTCGAGAACTGGTTGACCGTGGAGTCGATCCCGAAACCCGTCGGGAAGCGATCCGTCACGTCGTGCGATCCGAGGGGGTTTGGAAGGGTTTACAAAAGGGGAGATCAAACGGTCGTCAAGAGGCGTACACCGTGATCGAGGAGGTCATCGACGGATGAAGGAGACGGGAGCGATCCGCGGCGTTAGCGTCGCTCATTCCGCCGCAACGGTCGACGAGATCGAGTCGGCCGGCGGGGAGAGCGTCCGGGCAACCGTCTCCGATCTCCTCGCTCGTGACGGCGTTGAAGAGGCGTTCGCGATCCAGACGTGTAACAGATCGGAGGCGTTCGTCGTCACCGATCGGACGACAGATGGAACCGCCGCGCTTGACGCGTTCGCACCCGCGGTTCGTGGTGCCGCCGTTCGACGGTTCGATCACGAGGAGAGCTTGGAACACCTGATGCGAGTCGCCTCCGGACTCGAATCACTCGTTTTGGGCGAGGATCAGATAATCGGACAGGTCCGCGAGGCGTACGAGGAGTCACGAGCCGCCGGCGGGATCGGACCGGTCCTCGAGGACGCCGTCACCAAGGCGGTTCACGTCGGCGAGCGCGCTCGGACGGAGACGTCGATCAACGAGGGGGTGGTGTCGCTCGGTTCCGCCGCGGTTCGGTTAGCTGCTACCGAAGTCGATCTCACCGACGGGACGGCAGTCGTGGTGGGCGCGGGCGAGATGGGAACGCTCGCGGCCCGTTCCCTCGACGACACGGCTGTGGATGAGATCGTCGTTGCGAACCGGACGGTTCCCAACGCTGCGTTCGTCGCCGGTGAGATCGACACGGCGGCTGTGGCGGTCCCGCTGTCCGACCTCCCGGACGTGGTTCCAGATGCCGATCTCGTGATCACGGCAACTGGTAGCCCGGAACCGATCCTCGGCGCCAGTGAGTTCGAGGGAACGGGCCAGGTCGTCTGTGTGGACATCGCACAACCGCGTGACGTGGACCCCGAAACGAACGATCTATCGGACGTCGTCCTGTACGACATCGACGCGCTGGAAGACGTTACACGGGAGACCCGGAATCATCGTGAAACGGAGGCTCGCAAGGTGGAATCGATCATCGATGAGGAGCTCGATCGAATCCTGCGGGCGTACAAGCGGAAACGTGCCGATGACGCGATCTCAGCGATGTACGCCGGCGCGGATAGAGTGAAGGCCCGCGAGGTCGACCGCGCCGTCACGAAGCTCGAGGCACAGGGCTGTTTGACCGACGATCAGCGCGAGACGGTCGAATCGATGGCGGACGCACTGGTCGGCCAGCTACTCGCCGCTCCAACCCGATCGCTCCGCGACGCCGCGGGCGAGGACGACTGGGAGACGATCCGGACGGCGTTACGCCTGTTCGATCCCGAGTTCGACGCCCCGCCCGAGAGTCCGGGTGAAGGCGGCCCGGCCTCGGCTGACGTTCCGTCCGCCCCCCCCTTCGACGCCGTTCCCGACTCGCCGGCAGAGGAAGTCGACGACTGATCGCCGCCCGTCTTTTCCGGGACCCTTTCCTTCCGGGCTCCGTACCACCCCGTATGGATCTCCACACGTTCGTCGACCGGATCGACGATCGGCTCGATACCGATGCCTACGCCGAGGTCGACGCGAGCGCGAACGGATTACAGGTCGGTCCAGGCGGGGGCGGGGTCGATGTGAACACGTCCGTGAACCACGTCGCGTTTGCGGTCGACGCGGCGACCGCGACGATCGATTCGGCGGCCGATGTCGGTGCCGACGCTCTCGTCACCCACCACGGGATCTCGTGGGGCGGGATCGATCACGTCACGGGACGGACGTACGACCGGATCGCCGCACTCGTCGAGAACGACATCGCTCTCTACGTTTCACACCTCCCGCTCGACGGTCATCAGGCGCTCGGCAATGCCGCCGGCGTCGCGGACGCGATCGGGCTCTCCGATAGGGAACCGTTCGGGACGATCGGCCCTGTCACGATCGGGACGATCGGTGGGCTTCACGAGCCGCTCCCGGCTGCAGCGATCCACGAGCGGCTGGACGGGTTCGACGGAGTCGAGTCGGCCGGGGGAGTTCGGATTCTGGAGTTCGGTCCCGACCGAATCGAGCAGGTGGCCGTCGTCACCGGCTCCGGTGTCGATTGGCTCGACGAGGCCGTTGCGGCCGGTGCGGACGCGCTGATCACCGGTGAAGGGAAACAGCAGGTGTACCACGACGCACGGGAGGCAGGAGTGACGGTGTTCCTTGCGGGCCACTACGCGACGGAGACGTTCGGGGTCCGATCGCTGCAGTCGTTGGCCGACGATTGGGGGCTCGAGACGACGTACCTGTCCCATCCGACCGGGCTGTGACCCGCGGCTAGTGCGACCGAGCCGTGACCCGCGGCCAGTGCGACCAAGCCGTGACCCGCGGCCAGTGCGACCGAGCCGATCCCGCTCGACGCTCACACCGACCCGTTCCGAGGTTCGAACGCAACCCTTACCGCCTCCCTGCACGCAGTCGAGGTATGCGCGACCACTTCGAGATCCGGGACCATGCTGCCGCCGGACGGATCGGGCAGTTGGAGGTCCCACGCGCGGGCGTCACGGTCGAGACGCCGGCGCTGCTGCCGGTCGTCAACCCCAACGTGCTCACGATCGAGCCGCAGCGAATTCGTGAGGAGTTCGGCGCGGAGATACTGATCACCAACTCCTACATCATCCGTAGCACGGACCGGATCCGCGATCGCGTGCTCGAGGAGGGGCTTCACGACTTTTTGGGATTCGACGGCGCGATCATGACGGATTCGGGATCCTTCCAGCTCGCGGAGTACGGCGACATCGACGTCACGACCGCCGAGATACTCGAGTTTCAGCGACGGATCGGTAGCGACATCGCGACCCCGGTTGACGTTCCGACCCCGCCGGACGCGGACCGTGAACGGACGGAGCGCGACCTCGAAACGACACGGACGGCGCTCGCGGACGCGGCGGAGGCCGGTACTGGTGAGATGCTCGTTACTGCTCCCGTCCAGGGGTCTACGTATCCCGATCTGCGCGAGGAGGCGGGAAGACACGCTGCTGGAACCGACCTCGACGTGTTTCCGATCGGGGCGATGGTTCCGCTTCTCAACGCCTACCGCTACGCCGACGTCGTCGAGGCGGTGACTGCCGCGAAACGGGGACTCGATCCCGATTGTCCGGTTCACCTGTTCGGGGCGGGCCACCCGATGATGCTCGCGCTCGCCGTCGCGATGGGGTGTGATCTCTTTGACTCCGCGGCCTACGCGTTGATGGCGCGCGACGGTCGCTACCTCACCGTCTCGGGAACCGATCATCTCGCGGAGATGGAGTACTTCCCCTGTTCGTGTCCGGTGTGTACCGATCACACGCCAGAGGAGCTGCGTGACGGTGACGACGACGAGGCCGAACGACGCCTCGCCGAACACAACCTCCACGTCACCTTCGAGGAGATCCGTCGGATCAAGGCGGCTATCAGGTCGGGGACGCTCCTCGAGCTGGTCGATCGACGAGCACGAGGCCATCCCGCCATGCTCGATGGGCTTCGAGCGCTTCTCGACCGATCGGAGCAGCTCGAAGCGACCGACCCGGTCTCGAAGGACGCGTTTTTTTACACCTCCCACGAGGCCGCTCGACGCCCAGAGGTCGGACGGCATCACGACCGACTAGATCGCCTAGAGACGCCCGCAAGCCTGCTCGTGACCGAGTCGAAGCCTCCGTCCACGCACGACTACGACGCGGTCTGGCGAGTCAAACCGCCGTTCGGTCCGTTTCCCCGTGCGCTCTCGGAGACGTATCCCCTCACTGCCGAGACGCCGGAGCGGACCGACGTCGCGGCACAGACCGCTGCCGCGGAGGGCGTCCGACGCCTGGTTACGGCAAACCCTGATACGGAGGTGACGCTGGGTCACGCCGGTTGGGAGCCGGAGGCACTCGAGGTGATTCCGGACCCTGTCGACGTCGAGGACCTTCGTGATCTCGGCCGGTGACTCGCCAGCGTTCTCACTCGACGTTCTCGGGAGTTGGCATCTGACCGGAGTAGTCCCACGAGTGAAGTCGGTCGGGATCTATCCGAACGTGGACTTCCTCCCGTTCGGGATCGAGGAGACGGTCTCCGAGCGCGTTGTCGATGCCGCCGAGATATCTCTCGAGGAGTGACCGCAAGAGCTGTTTGTCCCCGTCGGGCGTCATGGTTGCACGGCCTCGACCCCGAACCCCCTTGTACGGCGGATCGTTGGTTGACACCTCGAACGAAACGTGATCGTCCGAGGAGAGAAACGAGACCACGTCGGCGTCGGCGCCGGTCGCACAATGTATCTCTCCGTCCCAGCTGTACCACAGCGACACCAACCACGGATCGTCCGCAGGAGTTCGACAGCCGATCCGGACCGGGATCCGCGACTCGGTCAGAAACCGATCGACGCGATCACGGTTCCACGGGCCGGTAAGTCTCATACCGTTCGTACGCCTGCATCCCGCGTAAATCCACCGGCCACGCGGTTCGAGTTCGTCACGGACTACCCGTCCGAATCAGGGATCGACTCGGACCAGCCAAGCGGACGGATCGGCTATCTCCCCGCTTGTCGGTAGGTTCTCGGGTCGATCCCACACCGCGCTCGCCGCCTCGAGCCCGCGCTCGTCCGCGACGTGCTCGAAGAAGGCCGCACCGCGCTCGTACTGCTGGCGCTTGAGCCCGAGTCCGAGAAGCCGACGGGCGATCCGTTGAACCGGCCCGCCACCTTTCCGTCGGCGGTCGAGTTTCCGCCGAAGGTCCTCGTACTCGTCGTCGAACGCTCGATCCATCAACAGCTCCGCGTATCCCTCGACCGCCGTCATCGCGGTCTGGAGCTCCTCGAAGGCGGACCGATCGAGACCGCCGGCAGTCAGCTCATCGATGCCGCGCTTGACCCGTGACTCCAAGTAATCCGGGAGCCATGGTGCGGATCCGAACTCGGCCGCATGAGTCACTTCGTGAAACGCGATCCAGCGGCGGAACCGTGGATACGCCACGTCGAGATCGGCGGCGACCGAAACCACGTTCGGGTGAACGAAATACAGCCCGTGATCAGTATCCGGCTCGTCGGCCAGCAGGAGGGGGTCGTACTGTCCGAGCACGTTGCGTGCGAGAAATCCGAGCGTGAACGCCATGGATCCGGTGTTGACGATCCGTGAGAAGCCGGGCATTCGAGCGTTCGTTGCCGCCTCGATCGGTCCCATCACGTTCCGGAACGTCGCGAGATTCGCGTCGATCCAGTGGTGACGGTTCTGAACCTCGATGGCGTCTGGAACGTCGAAGTCGACTCCGACGATCTCCCGGAGCCGGGTCCGTGCGTCACGCACGTCCGCCGCGTATCCACGTCGGTCCGCTGGCGTCAACTCGAGCAACCCGGGCTCCGTACTGGCTTTCGCGGCCTCGCCGGCCTTCGCCCAGTCGACGACACCGGTACCGGACGCCTCGGAGACCGCACGAAGACTGTGGAGGAGATCCATATGGATCGAAGGCGGTCCGTCCTCAAGTCGCTTGTGTCGCTCGAGATCGGCACTCCGGATCTACTGGTGTTGCCGGCATCCGTTCACCGGCGAGCTACTCATCCAGTGCGTCGAGTTCGACCGCGTCGTCGAGGGCACCATCCGAGAGGAGGCGCGCGGCCGCGAACCCGACGACTGCGAGCAACCCGACGACCAAGAGGGCGATGCCGATCGACTTCCCCCGGCAGCGTTCGGAGGAGGTGTCGGGAGCATCCGCTTCGTGGTCTTCGGCATCGGAATCGTCCCCTTTTGGGTCATCACTCCCGCCGAGGAGTCGGTTCGGACCGAAGCGAACGTCACCGTCGCCGAGGTGGATCTCGAGCAGCGTGAGGGATCTCTCAGCCATACTCTCCCGTTATCCCGCCGACCGTTTAACCATACCGTCCGTCGCGACGTACTCCCGATGGCCCGTCTCGTCCGTGAACGTTCGAGAAGTGTGACGGGTGGGCTGGACCGCTGGCTTCTTTTCGGGCCCGACACAGTCATCGATATGCACGAAACCCACAGAGCGTTCCTCGACGACCTCCTCGCGACGCCGAGCCCGTCCGGCTTCGAGACGGCGTCACAACGGGTTTGGATCGACTACGTCGACGAGTTCGCCGACGAGGTGTTCGCCGACGCGTACGGCAACGCGGTTGCCGTCCACGAGGGGAGTCCCGACACGTCGACGATAGCCCTCACGGGCCATGGAGATGAGATCGGGTTTATCATCCGTGACGTCCTCGAGGAGGGATTCCTACGTATCGCTCCGATCGGTGGCTCCGATCGAACCGTCTCGAAGGGACAACACGTGACAGTCCACGCGGACGAGCCGGTCCATGGCGTCGTCGGACAGACCGCGATCCACCTGCGGGATCCCTCGAACGACGAGTACGAGGAGATCACCGGACAGTTCGTGGATATCGGTGCGACCGATGCCGACGAAGCGCTCGATCACGTCGAGATCGGTGACCCAGTGACGTTTTCGACCGGGCTCGAATCACTCGTTGGCGACCGTATCGCCGGGCGGGGGATAGACAATCGTGCCGGGAGCTGGGCGGCCGCCGAAGGACTTCGTCGCGCCGCGGTAGCCGGCGTCGACGCCACCGTCTACGCGGTGTCGACGGTTCAAGAGGAGATCGGGCTTCGCGGCGCGCGAATGATCGGGTTCGATCTCGAATCCGTGGACGCGTTCGTCGCCGTCGATGTCACCCACGCCACGGACAACCCCGACGTCGACGTCGAACGACGCGGCCCCGTCGAGCTCGGCGCAGGACCGGTTATCACCCGTGGAAGCGCGAACCACCCTGTTCTCGTCGAGATCGCTCGTGAGGCAGCTACCGATGCCGGGATCGACGTCCAGCTACAGGCGGCCGGATCACGAACCGGAACCGACGCCGACGCGTTCTATACTGCCCGCGGCGGTGTTCCCTCGCTCAACGTCTCCATTCCAAACCGGTACATGCACACGCCGGTCGAAGTCGTCGACACGACGGATCTGGACGACGTGGCCGATCTCCTCGCGTCCATCGCCGAGGCCTTCGCCGACCTCGACTCCGTTAGGCTGAATCTCTGATCCGGTTCGCCTGGGTAGCGGATGCCCTTCGAGTACGACAAACCGAGTCACGGCGCGGTCGAAACGGAACTGTTTTAATTTGGACTGTCATACCGATAATCGCGCCGAAGCGGCACGCATGCTCCGGTGGTGTAGTCCGGCCAATCATATTGCCCTCTCACGGCAATGACCTGGGTTCGAATCCCAGCCGGAGCATTTCTTTCCTTCCGCCGTCTTGCAGTTTTCGCTCGTGAACTAGAGTGAAATAAACCT